>CABEBM010000033.1_pt1 | contig 4844 bp, 4 predicted proteins | sample 3132591 | NCBI WGS metagenome assembly CABEBM01 (sample SAMEA5534345, study PRJEB31848) | metagenome | biome: tundra; feature: field; material: soil | place: USA | collected 2013-05 | depth 0.45 m | reverse complement strand
CCAGATCCTCGCCTTCATTACCACGTACAACCGCCTCTACGCTCATCCCTATCGGTGGACCTACACCGGGGACCCCCTCGCAGCGTGAAATGGGTCACGAACTTGCGCCGCGCTCCACTAGTTCACGCCGTCATGATGTTCCTTGCGCCAGCCGGTGTCGTGGCTAGCCACGTACGGGAAGTAGTGTCTTAGACACGCTTAACGCACGGAGCCGCCAGCACCGACTGTGGTGGCGGCTCACCGGTCCTGACCGCCGAACTAGACCCCGGCCTTCATCTCCGACACGATGAAGTGGTTGTGAACCGGAAAAAGGCCGACCTGCGGACCCCGGACCCCCGACGAGCACGACACCAGGAGGCCAGCGAACTGCGCCGCGCCCTAGCTGTCGCTCACGCGGAGCTTCTTCGGTTGCGGCGCATATTGGCCGACCACGGCGTCGAGACGTCGTCCGAAGAGAACGCTCGACCGCAGGACCGCGGGGGCGTCTCTCGTCTAGATCTAGAGCGATGCAGAATTAGATGACCCGTGGACAACGCCAACCGTGACCGCAGTCTGACGGAGGCGGGGCATCATCACCATCACCGCAGCAATCGCAAAAGCGCCGAAGCCGGAAACGAGGAGAGGCAGTCGACCGTTACCACCCCAGGCGAGGCCGGCCCAGAGACCGGCGATGAGAATGGCGCCACCGGTCAGGCCTTGATAGATGCCCTGTGCGGACCCCTGCCGGCCGCTGCTCACGAGCCCAGCAATCCAGGCTTTGCCAACACCGTCTGTACACGCAGTGAAGCCTCCATAGAGAGGGAGCACCACCCACACCCATGCACTGGTGTTCGCCAGGCCGAGTCCCACGTAGCCGATGGCGAAGAACACCAGGCCGAGCGCGAAGACGAGGGATGGATGGATGCGGTCGCTCAATGACCCGGCCGGAAAGCTGGCAACGGCGTACACCGCGTTATACAGGACGTACGCGAGTACCACGCCGACCACTCCGAGGCCAAGTTGGTGCGCGCGCAGGAGCAGAAGGCTATCGGGAAAGTTGAGCAACGAGAACGCGATGAGAATGCCGATCGTCCGCCAGAACGGGCGCTGGAGACTCCCCATGGTCTCCGTGCGCCGTCCCTTTATCGTTTTCTTTTCGGCACGTCGTGGCGACTCGCGCACCGCCGCGATGAGTAGAACCGAGAGGACCGCGGGCACCACTGCGATGAGAAACAGCGGGCGAAGGTCGGCCTTGTTGCTCAACAGTTCGTACCCGCCGAGCCCCAGAAGCGGACCGACTACGGCGCCAGTAGTATCTGCGGCACGGTGCAAACCAAAGATCCGTCCGCGCGTCCCCGGCGCGGCTCCGTCCATGAGTAGCGCATCCCGTGGCGCTCCCCGCACGCCCTTGCCCAGGCGATCGATGACGCGTCCTGCCATTACCACTGGCCAAACGCTGGCAAACGCGATGACGACCTTGCCGAGAGCGGCGGCGCCATAACCCAGACCGATGAAGTGACGCTTACTCCGCCGGTCGCTGAGCCGGCCGGTCACCAGCTTGGTGAGCGAAGCGGCGCCTTCAGCGACTCCCTCGATGATGCCGACGACTGCAACGGGGGCGCCGAGCTGGACGGTCAAGAAGATTGGCAGGATCGGGTACAGCAGTTCGCTGGCCGCATCCTGAAGAAAGCTGACGCCAGAGAGCACGACGACGTTGCGCGTCAGCCATCCCCGTGACGGAGATTCGTTACTCATGGGTGGGAACAATGGCGCATCCGGCCTGGCACCGCGCGCTACCATCGCGAGCAACCGCGACAGTAACGGACGTGGCGGAACTCAGGCAACGTACCTGCTGTATGCGGCCACCCACTCGGACGTGATGGCCTGCACGGCGGTGGCGAGAGGAAAATGGTCGAGGCAGACGAGCGGGTGCAAACGGTTCTCCAGAACGTCTTTCTTTCTAGCCTGATCCCAGAGTTGAGGCCAAAGGTTGGCTTGGTCGGTCAGCACCGGAAAGGCTCAAGGGTGCCAAATGGTCCAGGCTGCGCCGCCACGGTGTGCGAGGCGCAGTGATGAACGGTCGGGCGTTTGCCCAGCAGCTCGTGCAGCGGCTCGGAGGCCGCTTCTCCTCCGAGCTCGGCCTCGACCTCGACCGCCGGCCCGGCGACATCGAGCGGTGGTTCCTGGCGGCGACCCTGTTCGGCAACCGCATCAGCGCAAGCATCGCGGTCCGCACGTACCGGACGCTGGCCAGGGCCGGGGTGCGAACCGTGCCGGATGTTCACCAGCGAAGCTGGGATGACCTGGTGGAGCTTCTCGACCAGGGCGGCTACCGGCGCTACGACTTCCGCACCGCCACGCGCCTGCAGCAGCTGGCCGGCACCCTCGACACAGCCTGGGGCGGCCGCGTCGCCCGGCTTCTCGCCGAGTGCCGGACGGCGGCCAGGCTCGAGGCTGCGCTCGACGACCTGCCCGGATGGGGGCCGGTGACGGTGCGTCTCTTCCTCCGCGAGCTGCCGCTCGCCTTCAGGTTGCCGGTCGACGAGCGGGCGCTCGCAGCCGCCGCCCACCTCAGACTGATCGAGAAGGCCGGTGCACCGCGGGCGGGCGCGAACGTGCGGCGCGCAGCCGCTGCTGCCGGTCTCGACGCGCGCGATCTCGAGGTTGCCCTGGTGCGACTTCGGTTGCGGCATGGGGACATGAGGGGCTGCCCTGGTGGTGACGCATGCACCGTCCTCGCCGGAAACCCCTGACGTCCACAGGACGCCGCACCGGTCAGGCCGCGAGGCGGGGAGGTTCCGACCTCAGCTCGCCGAGCTGCAGGCGGCGGGCCACATCGCTCGGCGACACGATGCCGACCAGGTGATCGCCCTGGAACACGAGCGCGCGCCCGTCGCTCTGCGGTCCGAGTCTGGGCACGCCGGAGAGTCGTCGAGGGGTCGTCCGCGGCCAGCGGCGGGATGCATTTGCCCTGGTGGCATTGGCACCGCCAAGAACTGCTTGGTGGGGGTTAGGCCAACGATCGTAGGCCGACCTGCGAAGAGGGATAGACACATCGCTCGATTCTCTGCCCCGTTCAGGCAGCTCGACCGCCGCTCGGCAGTTCCACCGGTACGACTTGGTCGGGGAAAACGGCGGTCAGCTCCAAGTGTCCCCCAATGCCTCGACATACCGGGCCAGCGTTGAGACGTAGAGGTCTGCGGCGTTCTCGACGCGCGACACGTTTTTCAGCACGCCGGCGCCCTCATGACACAATGCGGCGGTGACTCAGGACGTGACGGCCGTTGCACCCTCCAGCAGCATGGCGTCCCCGCACCCAACTGCGATCGAAACCCACGACCTGACCAAGCGCTTCGGAGAGCGCCGTGCCGTTGACTCACTCTCGATCCAGGTGCCACGAGGTGTCATCGCCGGTCTGGTGGGACCGAACGGGGCAGGAAAGACGACCACTCTGCGGCTGCTGCTCGGTTTGATTCGCCCGACAGGTGGCAACGCGTCTGTATTGGGTCAGTCGATTCATCAGCCTCGCGCATTCATGCACAGAGTAGGCGCACTTATCGAAGGACCGGCGTTCTACCCGACTCTCTCCGGGAGAACTAATCTGTCGACGCTTGCAACACTCGGTAGGCATCGGGATGCAGACATCCCTGAGCTACTGCAGACCGTGGGCCTCGCAGATCGCGGACAGGATATGTTCCGTTCGTACTCACTCGGCATGAAGCAGCGCCTCGGCATTGCGGCTGCGCTCCTATCTGACCCAGAGCTGCTGATCCTTGATGAGCCGGCCAATGGCCTCGATCCGCCAGGAATCATCGAGATGCGCGAATTGATGAGGCGCCTCCAAGATGGCGGCAAGACGCTCCTCGTGAGTAGCCACCTCCTAGCAGAGGTGGACCACATCGCTGACTGGCTCATCGTTCTCGTGGCGGGCAAGGCCGTCTACTGCGGCCCGGCAGCCAACCTGCCAGGGCGTCAATCCTCGGAAATACTCGTGGCGACTGAGTCACCCGCGCAACTGGAGGTCGTTGTAAGAATCGCTCGCGATCGCGGTTACACGGCTCTGGTGGAAAACGGTCAAGCGCGCATTGCGGCTCCGTCGTCGTTCGCCGGTGAGCTCAATCGGCTCGCAATGCAGGCAGGCACAACCCTCGTGGAGTTGCATCAGGTCCAGGCCACACTCGAAGAAAGCTTCCTGAAAATCATCGGGAGCATCAACTGATGCTCGCTGCGTTCATGGCCGAATGGCCGAAGATTCGTAGGCGCAGTGTCCTCCTGGCCCTCATTGCCATGGTGGGCTTCACCGCGCTCGCCGTCGGGGTGACCTTGGCGCGAATCCACCGGCGCTCGCTGGAACAACAGGTATTGATCAATACCGATGTTGGCTTAACTGGCACCCTCCAACCGAGTGCGACCTTGGTATCCGTGATCGTGCTTATCACGATTGCGGCGGTACTGGGAGCGGACTGGACTCAAGGGACGTGGAGAAGCCTTCTAGTCCAAGAGCCAGGCCGGCTTCGACTGCTCTCCGGAAGGGTTCTGGCACTGCTTGTCTACATGATCATCTCAGCCGTGCTCACGGTAGGCCTTGGCACGCTGGTGGCCATGGTTATCGCGCCTCATGAAGGGGTAAACACTGCGGCGTGGTGGGATTCGACCGGCACCACCGACTATTTTGCATTTCTGGGCAATTTGGTCCTCGCCGTCGTAGGCTGGACGATTTTCGGGACGTTGGTTGCCGTGCTCGTCCGCAACCCCGCGGGGGCGGTGGGTGCCGCGATAGCGTGGTTGTTTGTCATAGAAGGCCTCGCCAATCAAGTGTGGTCTACCGTCGGCCAGTACCTGCCGGGGCGGATTCTCTCTGTCGT
>CABEBM010000016.1_pt1 | contig 8113 bp, 7 predicted proteins | sample 3132591 | NCBI WGS metagenome assembly CABEBM01 (sample SAMEA5534345, study PRJEB31848) | metagenome | biome: tundra; feature: field; material: soil | place: USA | collected 2013-05 | depth 0.45 m | reverse complement strand
CCCCATCCCCTCTCGAGGCGACTCAGCGCGGCGTGATCCTTCGCGGCGCGCGGCGGCGACGGGCCGCCTGGTCCTGGGCAAGGAGCACCCACTGGCCCCGTTCGTTGAGACCGGCAGGGCGGGCGTCGACCAGTTGATGGCCGAGCAGCGACAGCGCCCGGCCCTGGGGCAGGACGAAGTCCAGGCAGGAGGCGGTCGCGCCGTCCCAGCGGCGCCGCTCGGTGACTCCCTCGAAGACGACCAGGCTGCGGCTCACCCGGCGCGCGTCGGCGCCGCCGGCGACGTAGGCCACGCGGTACATCTCGCCGAGGCGCAGGCCGAAGCGCTCGGCGACGGAGCGATCGCGGACGAGCCGGCCGCGCTGGATCGAGGAGGACGGTGCGTGGCTGGCGTTCGCAGCGCTTGATGCGTTCATGCCAGTGATTATTGGCCGCTGACGGCGGACCGTCCGTCGGATGACGGGTCACATGGGGGTAACGGCTTCGTCCACAGTCGCCGACCGGATAGTGCGAAGTCCGCCGCCGCCACCGATATGAAGGCCGCGGCACGGGGGCCGGCCGGAGCCAAACCGTCGGGAACGCGCAACGTGCCGGTCACGCGCTCGCGATGACTTGCGCACGCGCGTGGCCAAGAATGTGGATACATGGCCACCGCAACTCGTCACGCAACGATGCTTCATGAGATCTCCGCCGCGCGCGACGAGCATCGCAGCGGCGCGCTCGACGTCGAGTGGGACGGCGCCCGCGCCAGCCTGTTCTTCGTCTTCGGCCAGCCCAGCCACGCCACCTTCGAGTCGTTCGACGGTCGCGACCTCTCCGGCGCCGGCGCGCTGAGCGCGCTGGTCGAGGAGCTGCCGCTCGATTTCCGTGTGGCGCCGTGGCGGCGCATCATGGTCACCGAGGACACTCTGCGCTGCACCGTCAACGACCTGCTCGCGCTCTTCGGCGGCGACGCCGACGAGCCGATCATCGTCACCGCGCCGGCCGGCAACGGCCACTCGACCAACGGCGGCGCGCCCGCGCCCGTGCTCGCGTCCGCGCCGGCACCGCCGCCGCCGCCGGTCGCCCCGGCGCCCGTGGTGCCCTTTGGCATCCGCGACTTCCCGCTGCTCCCGCTGGGGCCGTCCCTGTGGTCGGACGCCGCCGCCAACGTCGTGCACCTCGAGGTGCTGGTGTCGCGGCTGCCCAACTCGCTGATCGTGCTCACCGGCCCGACGCGGCGCGCCGCCGCGCTGGTCGCCGACGGCTCCATCGTTGACGCCGTCTGGGTCGATGGGGAGGCCGGCCTGCTCGGTGAGGACGCCGCACACGCGCTGATGAGCGTCGGCGATGGCATGGTCTCCGGATACCGCATCGACGATCTTCGTCTGGTCGCCGCGATCCCCATGCTGTGGCGCGGGGAGCGGTTGTCCGGCGCCCTGCCGGCGCGGTGGCTCGACGCTGAGGACACCGTCGCCGAGGTGCGTGGTTCGGGTCGCTCGTGTGCGCTGCTCGTCGACGGCGAGGAGCCCGGCGCGGCGCTCTTCCACGATGGTGAGCTGGTGGCAGTGTACACCGCACAGCGACGCCGGCCGGCGTCGACGACGACCGCGTTGCGCTCCCTGCTCCACTCTCCCGGCGCGCGCGTGACTGTCGTTGGCTGCACCGACGTCGCCGAAGGCATGGAGCTCAACGACGAGTCGTTCCACCTGTTCATCGCGCGCGAGGACACTTCAACGGCAGCGGTGACGCCGGCCGCCGAGGACCCTTCCACGGCAACCGCACCGGCGCCCGAGGCCATGGCCACCCCGCACGGCGACCAGCCTGCGGTGGACGTGGCCGTCCCGCCCGGCGACGAGCCCGCGGTGGCCGTGGCCGAGCCGCACGGTGACGAGCCTGACGAGGCTGTGGGCGCCCCGCACCGCGACGAGCCCCCGCTGTTCGCACTGTCCGGCGCAGTCGACGAGCCGCACGCGGCGGTCGCCGCCGTCGAGCCGGGGGTGGAGCTGCCGGCGCCCGCTCCGGACGTTGCCTCGCCGGTGGTGGATACGTTCACTCTCGAGCCCGCTCCGCCCGCCGGCGAGGCCGAGCCATCCGTCGCCGAGTTCGAGACCGCCGAGGCCACTCCCGCTCCTGCAGCGGCTGCCCCCGCTCCCGTTTCGCCGGAGACCGTGGACACGGCCGACCTTCCCGTGCTCATCGGCGACGAGCCGTCATGGACGGATGACGCGGCATCGGCGCCCACAACGCAGGTGGATGCCACCCTTCTGCAGCCGATCGAGTTCGTGCCCGCCCGCCTGGACATCGACATCGACGCGCTGCGCACCGAGCTCAGCGACATCGCCGCCGTGTGGCTGGGCGCAGACGACGCCACACCGGTTGCCGCTGCGATCGCGGCGGCCCGCCCCGGCGTCGACGACTTCGTGTCCGCGATCGCGGCCATCGCTTCCATGAACATCCCCGGACACGAGCACGCCGTGGTGCGCGCAATGGCTCGGGAGATGCACTTCCGCGCCGCCGAGGTGCTGTGTGGTGTCTGAGCTCCACGGCTGAAAAGTGCAGCACATCATCGACACCCTCCGCGCCCAGCCCGCGCTGGTGCTGGGAGGCGTGGCCGTTCTGCTCGGTGTTGTCTGCATCGTGCTCCTGGCTCGCGTCGAGCGACTCAAGGACCGCCTGCACATCGCCCAGGCCGCGGCCGAGGACGCAGCCAGGGCGGCTGCGCTCGCGGCGCCCGGCGGCATCGATCCCGAGGTTGTCGTTGAGCTGCTGCGCACCGGCGAACGGCCGACGCTCGACGCCGTCTACGCCACCATGCAGCGCCGCGGCGGCGGCCGCGGCTGAGCGCCCCTACCAGTCCCGCTTCTTGAAGAGGCGGCGATCGGCCGAGGTGACCGCGATCCACGCCGCCTTCCAGGTGGTGTGGACGGCGTCGTCGCGCAGACGGCGCACCGTGTCCTGCGCGGACCGGTCCCTCAGCTCGCTCCGCCGTGATGTCCAGCCGCGAGGTGGACCGGCGGGCGCAGGGTTGGGATCGCGGACCGTCCAGGGCAGCTCCGTCGAGGGAAGCGCCGTGGTCGGGTTGGAGTGCGTCGTCACCCGGAACCCCGGCCTGGCCGTGGGCGCGGGCGCCGAGGTGGCGGCCCGCGACGCTGCCGCCGCGGTGCCGGCGGCCTTCCGCTTCGCGCCACCCACCACCAGCGCGTCGAGCGGGGTATCCGCGGCGACCTCACCGATGACAAACGTGTCGTGGTCGGATGTCGCGGCGGCCGGGGTCGCGCGATCGGCGACCGTGAAGTCGACGTGGTCATCCTTCCCCGCCGGCCGTGGTGCCTCACGGCGCAGGTCGTGCGCGGCGAAGACCAGGTCCTCGGTGGGATCGGTCCCGGCGTCATCGCCGGGGGGTCCGGCGCCTTTGCCGGCGGACACGTCAGTCGGCATCAAGCTCTCTCCAGATGGCTGCGACACGGTCATCGTACGCGGGCGGCACTGCGCAGCCGGAAAAGATCGTGTCGCGAAGCGGTTCCTTCGAGCTCGCGGCGCCTGGGGGCGGTGGAGAATCGAGCAGGATCCGCCAGCCATCCCGTCACCATCGAGAGGAGTCGCCCCAGCGTGAGCATCGCCACCGCCCCCAAGGGCATCGACCCGCGCTACCTCGAGGCACTCGGGCCGCTGCGTCCGCTGATCGATGACGACAGCCTCACCGAGATCATGGTCAACGGACCCGAGATGGTCTACGTGGAGCGCAAGGGCAAGATCCTCCTCACCGACATCCGCTTCGACAGCGAGGAGCACCTTCTTCGCGTCATCGACACCATCGTCTCCTCGGTGGGCCGGCGCATCGACCAGCGCTCGCCACTCTGCGACGCTCGCCTGCTCGACGGTTCCCGCGTCAACGCCGCCATCGCCCCGGTGGCCCTGGACGGTCCCATCCTCACCATCCGCAAGTTCAGCAAGGACCCGTACCAGGTCAACGACCTGATCGGCTTCGGGACGCTGACCCAGGAGAGCGCCGCGTTCATCCAGGCCTGCGTGCTGGCCCGCGCCAACATCGTGGTCAGCGGGGGCACCGGTACCGGTAAGACGACCCTCCTCAACGTCTGCTCGAGCTTCATCCCCATCGACGAACGCATCGTGACCATCGAGGACGCGGCCGAGCTGCAGCTCCACCAGGAGCATGTCTGCCGCATGGAGTCGCGACCGCCGGACGTCAACGGCGAGGGGCGCATCACCATCCGCGACCTGGTCGCCAACTCGCTGCGCATGCGGCCGGACCGCATCGTCGTCGGTGAGTGCCGCGGCGGCGAGGCGCTCGACATGCTCCAGGCGATGAACACCGGTCACGATGGCTCGCTGACCACCGTCCACGCCAACAACCCCCGCGAGACGCTCTCGCGGCTCGAGACCCTGGTGCTCATGGCCGGCCTCGACCTGCCGCTCAAGGCGATCCGCCAGCAGATCGCCAGCGCGATCAACCTGGTCATCCAGCTGAGCCGCCTCAAGGACGGCTCGCGCAAGGTGACCTCGGTCAGCGAGATCATCGGCATGGAGGGTGACACCATCACCATGCAGGAGATCTTCAAGTTCGAGTCCAAGGGTGCCGATCCCGCAACCGGGAAGATCGTCGGCGAATTCGAACCCACCGGCATCCGGCCGCAGATCATCGACAGGCTGTTCGACATGGGCGTGCCGCTGCCGCCGCGCCTCGCGCAGCTCTTCCCTGATCGCCGTCAGCTGCAGGCCCAGATGCTCATGCAGCAGCAGGTGCAGCGCAGAGGCTGACTCTCGTCACGCGGTCGCAGCGTCGGGACCGACGCCGGCCGGTGGACGTCAGCTCTGGCCGGCAGACCCCAACCGGAGGGTCGATCAGCCGCCGACGGTGACCGTGCCGTTCATGCCGGCATGCAACGTGCAGTGGTACGAATAGCTGCCCGCGACGGTGATCTTCACCTGCCACGTGTCGCCCAGCTGCATCGTCCCCGAGGTGAGTGCCCCGTTGCCGTCGAAGGTCACGTTGTGGGCAGCGCTGTCCTTGTTATCCCACTGGAGGACGTCGCCGGTCTTGACGGTGACGGTGTTCGGGGCGAACTTGGAATCCGTGGTTTCGTTGACCGTCTGCGCGGGGGTGCCGAGCCCGCTGGCCTGACCCTGACCAACCTGCGGGGCCGCGGCCGGGCTGGGTGTGGCGCTCGGCTGACCGAGAGCCACCTCGTTCGGCGTGGCGATCGGGGTGGACGGCCACCAGTGGAAGCCCGCCGCCGGGCCGGCCTGCGCGGTGTTCCCACACGCAGCCAGGGTGAGCGCGAGCCCCAGGCACGCGGTCAGCGCGATCGGACGGAACCGGCTCATCACGAGGATCCTAGGACATGTGCCACCGGCGGCAGCACCGCGCCGACTGCCTGCGGCCGCGACCGTCCGGTCAGTTCTTGTTGACGACCCGCATCGGCTGGAACATCCCCTCGGGGATGCCCTCGCCCTCGGAGGTGAGGTGGTCGAGGAAATGCGGGATCACACCGGTCGGTGTGTAGCTGCCCATCACCCTGCCCTCCTCGTCGATGCCGGTCTGGCGGTAGACGAAGATGTCCTGGAGCTTCACGGTGTCGCCATCGCAGCCGAGCACCTCGCTGATGCTGACCACCTTGCGCGTCCCGTCGCGCAGGCGCGACTGCTGCACGATGATGTTCACCGCCGAGCCGATCTGCTCACGGATGGCCCGCGAGGGAAGGTCGGCGCCGGCCATGAGCACCAGCGTCTCGAGACGGCTGACGCACTCCTTGGCGTTGTTGGCGTGGAGCGTGGTCAGCGAACCGTCGTGACCGGTGTTCATCGCCTGGAGCATGTCGAGCGCCTCACCACCGCGACACTCTCCGATGACAATCCGATCGGGCCGCATGCGCAGCGAGTTGATCACCAGTTCGCGGATCGACACACGGCCGCGGCCCTCGATGTTGGCCGGCCGGGTCTCGAGCGTCACCACGTGCTCCTGGCGGAGCTGGAGCTCGGCGGCGTCCTCGATGGTGACGATGCGCTCGTCCTCGGGGATGAAGCCGGAGAGGATGTTGAGTGTGGTGGTCTTTCCCGACCCGGTGCCGCCGCTGACCACCACGTTGAGGCGGCCGCGCACGCAGGCCCGTAGGTAGCGGACCATGTCCCCGGTGATCGAGTCGAACTTGATCAGGTCCTCGACGGTGAAGGCTTCCTTGGCGAACTTTCGGATGGTCACCGTCGGACCGCGCAGCGCCAGCGGCGGGATGATGACGTTGACACGGGAGCCATCCTTGAGGCGCGCGTCGACCATCGGCGACGACTCGTCGACGCGGCGGCCGATGCTGCTGACGATGCGATCGATGACCTGCATCAGCTGATCGTTGCTCTCGAACGTCACCGGGCTGAGCGACAGCTTGCCCCTCTGCTCGACGTAGATCTGATGGTGGTTGTTGATCATGATCTCGGTGATCTCGGGGTCACTGAGCAGCCCCTCGAGCGGGCCGAGACCGAGCACGTCGTGGATGACCGTCTCGATGATCCGCTGCTTGTCCTGGCGGGTCATGGTGAGGTTCTGCTCGGCAACCATGTCGTTGACCAGCTCGCCGATGCGCCGGCGCACCTGCTCGGGCGGAGCCGTGTCGGTGTTGCCCGCCAACTCCTCGACGAGACGCTGGTGCACCTTGGCGCGCAGCGTGGCGTACTGGTTGACCGAGCCCGCCTTCGACAGTGGTCCGCGCGCGAGAGCGGTGCGGTTGAGCAGCGACGTCTGGCGCGGCTGCTCTGCGGCATCCGACGTCGCCTGGACGCGGGTCATCAGCGGCGGAGCGACCTGCGGCCGCGGCGGCGTGGCGGCGGACGCGTCGACACCAAAGCCGGAGCCGCGGACAGCAGGCGCGGGCGCGGTGGCGGCGACAACTGCAACCGGCGTCTCGCGGGTGGCCTTGTCGGCGGGCGGACCGGGGCGCTGCGGGGGCGAGTGGCGCACCTGCCAGCCCGTCGGAGCGGCGGGCGCCGCTCCGAGAGCGGGTGTCGGTGCCGGCGCGGGCGCCACCGGGGTCGCGGAGAGATCGGGCGTCTGGAAGATGGCCGGGGCGCCGCCATCAGCCGGGTGTGCCGGTGCCGCGTGCTCCGCGGGCCCGGGGGCGGCGTGCGACTCCTCGCCGGCCGGCCCCTGGCCCTCCTCTGCCTTGCGCTGCACCCTGTCCAGTAGCGACATCCGGCCGTCTCCTCCACCAATTGGTTGTGTCATGGAGGCTAGCCCGCGCCGCTCGCGACCCCGCGCGGACCCTGCAACGATCCTGTCAAAACGACGCGTCGCACCGCGCCGTGCAAACGAACCACAGCGAACGACGGCACCACGGACACCACGTTTCGCCGACATCCCGGTTACGAACCGTTACCGGCCGACCACACCCGCGAGGCGGTCGGGTATTCCTGTCTCACATGGACGAGGTCGCGGCGACACCTGACCAGGCGCGCGTCGACGCGCTGCTGCGCAGCGCCGCGCAGGTGCGCGCCGATCAGCCGGAGGTGGAGAGCGGCACACGCTCGTGGCGGCGCTTCGCGATCACGGCGGTGTACAGCGTGGCCCTCGGTGGCCTGGCACTTGCTGCGGTGCACGCCGCCGGTGACGCCACCCCCGTCCGCGCCGACGGCGGCGCCGACGGCGCCCTCTTCAGCCTCACCAACCAGGATCGCGCCAGCAATGGGGTGCGGTCGCTCAACGGCAACGGCAGCCTCGCCGCGATCGCCGAGGCCGGCCGCTACAACGGCTGCGGTTTCCCCGTGAACGGCCGCTCGGCGGACATGATCCAGCGCAACTACTTCGCCCACCCCATCCTCGGCTGTGGCCAGGTGGTCTTCTCGATGATGTCGGCCTACGGCGTGCACTACCTGTCCGCGGGCGAGAACATCGGCTGGAACACCGGAGGCAGCACCTCGGCGATCAACAACGCATTCATGAACAGCTCCGAGCACCGCTCCAACATCCTCAACCCCAACTACACCGACCTCGGTGTCGGCTCGGCCACATCGGGCAGCAGCGCGTGGACGGGCGGTGGCGGCAGCTACACCAACGCGTGGATGTTCTCCGTCGAGTTCGCGCAGCTGCGCGAACTCGACGGAGAACATCCACGCGTTGGTGTAGC
>CABEBM010000053.1_pt1 | contig 11829 bp, 10 predicted proteins | sample 3132591 | NCBI WGS metagenome assembly CABEBM01 (sample SAMEA5534345, study PRJEB31848) | metagenome | biome: tundra; feature: field; material: soil | place: USA | collected 2013-05 | depth 0.45 m | reverse complement strand
CCATCGTGGTGGGCACGCCGGGAAACGCGCAGATCGAGCGCTCGGTCACCGCCGTCTACACGGTGCCTGAGGGCAGCTTCCTCGGGTCGTTCGAGGGGACGATCGGGCGGGCGGTCGGCCTCGGCGGATACGTGGTCAGCTCGAACACGCAGCCCGACAACAGCGGCCGCATCGTCAGCGGCTCGGTCACCCTCAAGGTGCCTGCCGCGAAGGTCGCCGACTTCCTCAATGGCATGCCCGCCGGCTTCACCGCGTCCTCGATCAACTTCGCCAGCATCGACCACACCGCTGCCTTCGTGGACGTCAACGCCCAGCTGACCTCGGCGCACGCCCACCTTGACGCGCTCGACCTCCTGCTGTCCAAGGCCACCTCTCTCGGCGACATCACCAACCTCGAGCAGCAGATCGAGACGGTGCAGGCCGAGATCAACACCGACCAGGGGCAGCTCAACCTGCTGACCGCGTCCGTCGAGCTGGCCACGGCCACCGTGCAGATGAGCGAGCGCGGCGCCCACGTCGCCCAGCCCGCTCCCCCCGGGCCGGTGTCCGGCGGACTGGCGGGCGGTTGGAGCAACGCCGTCCAGGTCACCGGCGCGGTGCTCGAGGCCCTGGTCAGCGCGCTGCCGCTGCTGGTGCTGGTCGTGCTCGCCCTGCTGGTCTGGCGCCGCCTGCCCTGGTCGCCGACCTCGCGGCGCCGCCCCCAGGCCGCCGACTGACGGCGACTCAGCTCTCGGCGGGCAGCAGACCGTCGGCGATGAGCCCCTGCAGGGCCGCCTCACATCGCTCGGGCGTGGCCCCGGGAAGGGACGACACCGCGTCGCGCAGGGCGAGGGCGTCACGCGGGAGGCCACCGTCGAGCGCCGCCGCCAGGATGGCCCCGCGCAGCTGGCGAAGGCTGCCGCGGTAGGACGGTTGGCGACGCGGGGCGGCCGCGACCGGTGCGCCGGCCGCGCGGAACGCGCAGCGCCGCGACAGCGGGCAACCGTCACACCGCGGCGCGGCGCGGCAGTGGAGCGCGCCGACATCGAAGAGCGCGTAGCTGTACTGGCGCATCGGCAGGGCGCGCGGGCGACCGCAGGCCAGGACGGTGTCGAGGGCCGCGGGCGTGACCTGGTGGGGCTCGACGCCCAGCGCCGCGCGGGCGGCGACGCGGCCGAGGTTGACGTCGCGCGGCGGCCGCGACGGCGCCGCGATGCCGGCGTCGCTGAAGGCGAGCAGGGCCCGGGCGGTGTAGGAGCCGACGCCGGGAAGCGCGCGCAGCCCCGCCTCGCCGTCCGGCCACCCGGCCGTGGCGACGATGCCGGCGGTGAGCCACAGTGCTCGCGCCCGGCGCGGGTAGCCAAGCCCGCGCCACTCGCGCAGCACCTCGTCGAGGGATGCGTCGGCGCAGGCGGCGGCCGTGGGCCAGCGCTGCAGGAAGCCGTGCCAGCGGGGCAGCACCCGGCTCACCGACGTCTGCTGCAGCATCACCTCGCTGACCAGAACGGCCCAGGGGTCGGTGGTCAGCCGCCAGGGCAGGTGGTGACGCCCATGCTCACCGAACCACCGGGGCAGCCCGTCCGTCCACATCCCGCGGAGTGTCGCGCAGTGAGCGCTCAGCGGCGCGCGAGGGACCGCGGTGAGGAGCCGATTTGCGACACTCGCCCCGAAATCATCGGACACGGAGGCTCACACAATGGCGCGCCACACCATCACGCTGATCCCGGGCGACGGCATCGGGTACGAGGTCAGCGAGGCGGCGCGCCGCGTGATCGACGCGACCGGTGTCGACATCGAGTGGGATGTCCAGAATGCCGGCCTCGACGTCGTCGCGGAGTTCGGCCAGCCCATGCCCGACCACGTGCTCGAGTCGATCCGCAAGAACAGGGTGGCGATCAAGGGCCCGCTGACCACACCTATCGGCAAGGGCTTCCGCAGCGTCAACGTGGCGCTGCGTCGCGATCTGGATCTGTTCGCCCTGGTGCGGCCCTGCAAGTCGTACCCCGGCGTGCGCAGCCGCTACAGCGACGTCGACCTGGTGATCATTCGCGAGAACACCGAGGACCTCTACGCGGGCATCGAGTTCGCCGAGGGCGAGCCCGCGACCCTCGAGCTGATCGAGACCATCGGCCGTCTCGGCGAGCGCCCCATCCGCGCGGACTCGGGGATCAGCATCAAGCCGATCAGCGTCGGCGCCAGCCAGCGCATCTTCCGGTTCGCGTTCAAGTGGGCGATCGACAACGGGCGCCACAAGGTGACCGCGGTGCACAAGGCCAACATCATGAAGCACACCGACGGGCTCTGGCTCCGCGTCGCCGAGGAGGTGGCCAAGGAGTTTCCGCAGATCGAGTTCGAGGAGCGCATCGTCGACAACATGACCATGCAGCTGGTGCAGAAGCCCGAGCTGTACGACGTGATGGTGATGCCCAACCTCTACGGCGACATCCTCAGCGACCTCTGCGCAGGGCTGGTCGGTGGCCTCGGACTCGCTCCGGGCGCCAACATCGGCGACGACATCGCGGTGTTCGAGGCGACGCACGGCAGCGCCCCCAAGTACGCGGGCAAGAACGTCGCCAACCCCATGGCCATGATGCTCAGCGGCGTGCTGATGCTCCGTCACATCGGCGAGAAGGACGCCGGCGACCGTCTCGAGGCGGCGATCGCGACGATCATCGCCGAGGGGAAAAGCGTCACCTACGACATGAAGCCGAACCGCGACGACCCCACCGCCGTGGGCACGTCGCAGGTCGCGGACGCGATCATCGCCGAGTTGGAGCGCGCCCCGGTCGCGCGCTGAGCTGACTGAACGGGTCTCCTAGGGCCTGCGCCCCACCAGGTCGAGCAGCCGCACCTGCAGCGCTGCGTCCTCGCCGACATTGCCACTCGCGCCCTCGCCGAACATTCCCGACGCCTTGAGGCGGTCGGCGTTCGGCACGGCGATCGCCCACAGGCCGGCCACGACGTCGCTGTCCAAGGTCTCGTCCTGGACGGTCGCCCGCGCCAGGTCCCACGCGTGATAGGTGCGATCGCCGGCACGGAAGCCGAGCAGCATCCCGCCGGGCACGTCACCGACGGGATGGTGGACCACTCGCTCCAGGGCCCCGGGCTGCGCGAAGCGCTGGTCCAGCTCGGTTCCCACCGCCGCGAACAGCTCCACGGCATCGTCATCCGGGCCGACCGGGCGCAAGCCGGAAAGCGATTCCTCGACGGAGGCCCCGTCCAGCAGGGCGATGGCCATGCGGTCCCCGTTGATGACGTGCGCCACCAGGGTGGCCACGTCCCAGCCGGGACAGGGGGTCGGCCGCCCGAGATCCTCCCCGCGGACGGCGGCGAGTCGGCTCTCGAACTGGGCACGTGAGCGGGACAGCAACTGCAGTGATTCCATGGTGGTGGAGACTGTAGGGGCTGACCGGTGGCGGAGGCTACAGGGCAGGTCAGGCGGTGCGCCGCTGGATCGCGCGCCCGGTACGCTCGATGTGGTGCAGGGGTGGAACCGGGACGCGGCGCACCGCGATGTCCTCGATCGTGGCCAGCGGCCGCGCCAGCCAGTAGCCCTGGCCGTACCGTACCCCGAGGTCGCGGAGCTGTGCGGCCATCTCGCCGCTCTCGACCCCCTCGGCGATCACGGCGGTCCCAGTGGTGCTGGCGAAGGCGACGGCGGCCGCGATGGCCGCTCGGGCGCCGCGGCCCTCACCGATGGCGAGGCTGGGCGCGATCTTGATGTACTCGGGCACCGCGGCGGCCAGCACCTCGAGCGTGGAGTGGCCCTCACCGACGTCGTCCAGGGCGATCTGGAACCCGTGCTCGCGATAGGCAGCGAGCACGTGGCGCAGGCGGCCGAGGTCGCCGATGGTCTCGCGCTCGGTCAGCTCGAGCACCAGCCGTCCCGGTTCGGCGCCGATGGTGGTGAGCAGCAGCAGCATCTGGTCGACGTCGTGGACGGGGTCGAGCAGGGCCGTCGCGGTGACGTTGACGAACATCAGCGCGTCGGCGGGCAGCTTCCACAGAGAGGCCACCGCCGCGCGCCGGCACGCCCAGTCGAGGTCGCGCGCCAATCCGAGGTGGTGGGCTGCGCGGAAGATGGGCTCCACGCTCTCGCCGGTCCAACCGTTGGGGCGGGCGAGCGCCTCGTAGGCGGTGATGTCACCGGTCTCCAGGGACACGATCGGCTGGAAGTGGATGGCGACGGCGCGGTCGGCGATGACCGCCTCGATGGTCGCGGTCAACCGTGACGGCTCGAATATGTGGGTGAGCGAGCCCGGGGCGTGGGCCACCCGGTCGCCGCCCTCGCGCTTGGCCTGGAGCAGCGCCGCGTCGGCCTCGCGCCACACCTCGTGGGCGTCGCCGCCGGCCTCGCCGATGGCGATGCCCACGGAGATCCGCACCCGTCCACGCGGGATGCTCGCTCCATGCATCGCGGCGCGCATGCGCTCACCGACGGCCATCGCCTCGGCGGGAGCCAGCGCCAGCAGCACGACGGCGAACTCGTCACCGCCGACACGGGCGATGATGTCGCCGCTCCGCGCGATCTCCGTGATCACCTGCGCCGCGGTGCGCAGAACGAGGTCACCGGCCTCGTGGCCGTACTCGTCGTTGACCGGCTTGAGGTTGTCGACGTCGATGGCCATAACTACGAACGGCACCCGAGGGAGCGCGTCGAGCCCCGCCTCGAACGCTCGCCGATTGCGCGACCCGGTGAGCGGGTCGGTGGCGGCGTTGTCCTGGAGGGCGCGGTGCTGGCGGGCGTTGAGGATGCCGAGCTCGGCGAGCTGGGCCATGGCGGTGCAGAGGCGCAGCTGTTCGGCGGTGAACTCCACGGCATCCGGTGACCACACCGCCAGGATGCCGATTGCCGCGCCCTCCGCCACCATCGGGGTGAGCACGGACTGGCGGAACTGGATGCGGCCGCTGCTGCGTCCATTGCGCGATGACACCGCCACGGAATGCGTCGCCCCGCAGCGCTGCACGCGCTGTTCCATCACCTCCCACATGAGAGTGTCGGGCTCGAGCGCGTGGCGGACGCCGACCTGCGGGTCCACCGCGTGCTCGCCGACGGCGACGAGGTCGTTGCCCTCGCGAAGCAGGATGGTGGCCTGCAGCTCGGTGGTGCCCGGTGCGGTGGCGATCAGTGCGGCGCTCCGCGCCAGCGCCTGGTACACACCGTCAAGGGTGCGGCTCGAGGCCAGCACCTTGGCGGTCTCCTCGAGCAGGGTGATCTCGTGCGCCCGATGGCGCCTGTCCGAGCTCTCGCGCGCCCGCTGGGCGAGCTGGAGAGCCTGGCGGTGGTGCTCGCTGGCGAACCCCCCGGCGAAGACGGTCATGAGCACGGCGGCGAAGACGCGAAAGCAGAGATCACCGATGCCGACCGCGTGGTGGAAGGTGAGGGCGCCGACGATGAACGACGCCGTGATGCTGACCACCGCCGCCGCGCCCGCCGGCACCACGCCCCGCCACCGCGCCAGCACCGCGCACTCGACCAGAACGGGCAGGTAGATGATCAAGGAGCTGTCCTTGGGGTCATTGCTCCCCAGGAAAACCCAGACTGAACAGAGCAGCACATCGGCGGCGCACGCGAAGACGACGATCCGATCCGACCCGGGAAAACGGCGCCGGCCCGCCAGCGTCGCCGGGATGTTGTAGGCGGCGATGAGCGCGGCGATCGCGCACGGGACCACCGGGCTGCCGATCAGGCTGGGGGTGGCGCTGAAGGCCTCCACCACTGCCAGCAACACACCGACCCACCGGGCCATGGCGATGCGCCGTCCCTGGGCGGCGTGGTTCTCGGAGAAGCCAACCAGGTACTCAGTCGTCAATGCAGCAGCCCTCTCTCATCGCGTCGAACAGGTCGTACGTCACCGCGGCGGCGAAGTCAAGGCGGAACGTCAACGCGCGACATCCGCGTTGTCCGCACGTCACACAACAGCCGGCTGCGTGCGCCTGTTGTGACGCCCCCGGTGCCTACCATGACCCGCGTGAAGACCCGCATCCTCCACGCGCTGCCGGTGCGGGCGCTGCGCCGGTTCCTCGGCGCGCAGGGGCCGAACTGGGCCACGATCATCGCCTGGAACCTGTTCTTCGCCTTCTTCCCGATCGTCATCCTGGCGATCACGGCGGTCGGGCTGGTGCTCCACGACCCCGGGGCCAGGGCCACCATCGAGCAGCAGATCTTCGCGGCATTCCCGTCCTGCCGGGCCCAGCAGTCAGGCGGCGGCGGTGGCTGCCAGATCATCTCCGTGCTCAACGACTTCCGCACCAGCACCGGCGTCTTCGCCGTGGTCGGCATCCTCGGCCTGGTCTGGAGCGGGTCGTCGCTGTTCGGCGCCATGGAACAGGGCCTCAACAGCCTCTATGCCTGCACGTCGCGCGGCTTCCTCCGCCAGAAGCTGATGGCGATGGGGATGGTGGTCGTGTTCACCGTCATGGCGGTCCCGCTGGTGGTCAGCGGCAGCGTGCTCTCGCTGCTCCAGGCGCTCCCCGGGGTCCCCGACTTCCTCCGCAGCGGTCCTGCCAGCCTGCTGATCCAGCTCGGCGCGGGCATCGTCGACGCCTCCCTGCTCTTCGGGATCATCTTCTTCGTCGTCCCGCACCGCCGCCAGCAGGTCCGCGACATCATTCCCGGAGCTCTGTTCGCGGGCGTGCTCTTCGAGGCGCTGACCCTGCTGTTCCCCCTCTACTTCCAGCGTGTCTCGCACAGCCCGCAGTGGGGACAGACCTTCGCCTTCATCTTCCTGCTGCTCTTCTACTTCCTGATGATCGGCGAGATCATCATGCTCGGGGGTGCGCTCAACGCCGAGCTGGCGCTGCACCATGAGGCGGGCGCGGCTTCCGGTCTGCCCGCCGCTGAGCTGAGCGGCGCGGGGGACACGTCGGATCCACCGGTCACCTCCACGGCGGCCCGGGCGGGCTGAGCGGCGGCGTTCGCGCCGTCACGAACGTGTCGCAACTTCGCAAAGTCCTCGGCTTCGTCATGGGCAAGGCTCCAGTGTCCGGTTGTGACGGACTGCAACCAGCACGCGGACGGACTGTGACCCTCCCAGGACAGAGCACTCCCGGCGACACCGCCTTGACGGCGCTCGCCCTCGAGGCGCCGGCGCGCCTGCTGGTCGACGACATCCTCGAGGCGGCCCGCGAGTATCTGGACATGGATGTCGCCTTCGTTGCCGAGTTCGCCGGCGGCGAGCAGGTGTTCCGTCACGTCGCCGGGGACGCCGCCCTGTTCTGCCTCAGCTCCGAACTGCGCACCCCGCTGGGCTGGATGTACTGCCAGGCGATGACCGAGGGTGGGCTCCCCGAGGCCATCCCCGACACCGCCGGCAACGCCCTCGCCGCCGCCATGGAGATCACGACGGAGGCGCACATCGGCAGCTACGTCGGCGTCCCGGTGAGCCTCCCCGACGGCCGCGTCTGGGGATCGATGGCCTGCCTGAGCCGCCGCGCGGACCACAGCGTCGGCAAGCGCGACGTGCGCTTCATGCGCATGCTGGCTCGCATCTACGCGGAGCAGCTGGAGCGCGAGGAGCGCGAGGCGGCCGACCGCCGCGAGAAGCGCGCCCAGATCCGTGCGGTGCTGCGCGAGGGCCGGCTCATCACCGTCCTGCAGCCGATCGTCGATCTGATCACCGGTGCGGCAGTGGGGTTCGAGGCACTCGCCCGCTTCGAGGGGGAGAGGCCGCAGCCGCCCGACATCTGGTTCGCCACCGCCGAGGCCGTCGGCCTGGGACGCGAGCTCGAGCTGGCCGCGGTGCGGTCGGCGCTGGAGCACGTTGACTCCCTGCCGCCCGACACGTACCTCGCCGTCAACGTGTCGCCGGCGACGGCGATGACCGCCGAGTTCGCCGGGCTGATCGAGCGCGACACCGATCGCATCGTCATCGAGGTCACCGAGCACGCTGCGATCGGCGACTACCCGCAGTTCAACAGCTCGGTGGCCCGGCTGCGCTTCCGCGGGATGCGCTACGCGGTCGACGATGCCGGGGCCGGCTTCGCAACGTTCAGCCACATCCTCAGCACCAAGCCCGACATCGTCAAGCTCGACATATCGCTGATTCGTGACATTCACCGCGACCTCGCCCGCCGCGCTCTCCTCCACGGGCTGCTCTATTTCATCGAGCAGATCAATGCCACCGCGGTCGCCGAGGGCGTGGAGACCGCCGAGGAGGCGGAGGCGCTGAAACGCATCGGCGTCCACTGTGCCCAGGGCTTTTACTTCGCCCGTCCCGGCGAGCAGGTGCGCAGCGCAACGGCGCCGGCGGCGCCGCAGCTGGTGCGCCGGCGCGGAGTCCGCATTCTGCCCCTGGCACAGTAACCTGTCGGGCGTGGAGCTCAAGATCCGCCCAGCCGTTCCCACCCCCCGCGTGACACAGGTCCGGCACGAGCACCACCGCAACGTCAAGGGCGGCGCCGCGCGCGCCGCCGTGTTCGGCGTCAGCGACGGTCTGATCACCAACGTCTCGCTGATCCTCGGTGTCGCCGGCGCCCACCCCGCCGCCGGCGTGGTCCGCCTCGCCGGCCTCGCCGGCCTCGTGGCCGGCGCCTTCTCCATGGCTGCCGGTGAGTACGTGTCGATGCGAGCCCAGAGCGAGTTGATCGAGCGCGAGCTCTCCATCGAGCGCGAGGAGCTGCGCCGTCACCCCGAGTCCGAGCGCCGTGAGCTGGTGGCCCTCTACGTATCCCGCGGGGTGCCCGAGGCCGCCGCCGAGGAGGTCGCCACCGCGCTGAGCCGCGACCCGGAGCTGGCTCTCGAGGTGCACAGCCGCGAGGAGCTGGGCGTCGACCCTGAGGACATCGGGTCGCCGCGGGCCGCGGCGGGGTCTTCATTCGTCAGCTTCGCCGTGGGCGCGCTGGTGCCGCTGCTTCCCTGGTTCTTCACCGGGAGCGGCACCGCGGCGGTCATCTCGATCGTGCTGGCCGCGATCATGGCACTGGGCATCGGCGTCGCCCTCGCGAGGTTCACCGGCCGCTCGGTGGTGCGCACGGCGCTGCGCCAGCTGGCCATCGCGATGCTCGCTGGGGCGGTCACGTACGGGGTCGGGACGCTGGTCGGGGTTCACACCGGCTGACGTGCCGGCACCACATCTCGTCGAGGTTCTCAGCGACAGTGAGAGCGCGCCGCCGCGGTGCCGCCTCGAGGAGGAGTACGGCGCCGCGCTGGTGCTCGGCGCGAACCGGGTCGCCGTCAACTTCGTCAGCACCATCGACGGCGTGACCAGCTTTGGCCTTGACGATGACGACTCCCGCGCTGTCGGCGGGGGAGTGCCCGCGGACCGGCTGCTGATGGCCATGCTCCGCGCCGTCGCCGGGGTCATCGTGGTGGGGGCGGGAACGCTGCGGGCGACGCTGCACCACCAGTGGGCGCCGCAGACACTGGCACCGGACCGCACCGCAGACCTCGCCGAGTTGCGCGCCGCGTCCGGCCGGCCGGAGAAGCCCGCGCCGTTGCTGGTGGTCAGCGGGAGCGGCTCGCTGCCGGCCGAGGCCGACGCTATCGCCCGCCCCGCCGTGCCGGTGCACGTGCTGACCGCGGCGGGCCTGACCGGGGCCGGTGAAGTGCAATCCGCCCCGCGGACGGCGGCAGCGGAGCCGATCGAGCCGGGTGCGATCGTGGCCGCGGCACGTCGGCTGGCCGGTGGCGGCCCCGTGCTCTGCGAGGGCGGCCCCCAGCTGTTTGGCAGCCTGCTCGCCGGGGCGGTGCCGATCGACCTCTTCCTCACCGTGGCCCCGCAGCTCGCCGGGAGGACGGGCGGACCGCGTCAGCGCCGTGGCCTGGTCGAGGGCGTGGCGCTGCCGCCCTTCGCGCGGTCCGGCTCGCTTCGCTCGGTGCGGCGCGCCGGCGACCACCTGCTGCTGCGCTACGCCATCGACGCAGGACCGCCATCGGGGTAGCCGCCGCGCCGGCGGGACGATGGGCGCACCGGTCGGGCGCAGCCCCGGTGGGACAATCGACGCCGTGATCCGCCGGCCCTCCCGCACCCTCGCCTGGCGCGCGGCCATTGTCTGCGTGATCGTCGCCGGCGCCGTCGTGCTGGCCGCGCGGGCCTCGTCACAGGCTCAGCAGCCGTCGACGGTGTCCACCCAGGCGTCGGCCTGGGAGCTGCCCCGGCTCGGCGGAGCCGGGAACCTGAGGCTCGCCGACCTCCACGGCCGTCCGGTGGTGGTCACCCTGTTCGCCTCGTGGTGCACGGCCTGCCGCGGCGAGCTGCCGGGGATGGCGGCCGTGTCCACCGCGCTCAAGGGCAGGGTCACGTTCGCCGGCATCGACTCCGAGGAGACCGGGGACGGCCTGCCCATGGCCCGTCAGTACGGCATCGATGGGTGGCCTCTGGCGATCGATGTGGGCGGCACCCAGGCCAGCGGCCTCCACGACGCGCTCGGCGCACGCGGCATGCCGGTGACCGCGTTCTACGACTCCTCCGGCAGGCTTCTCACCGTGGTCTCCGGCGCGATCGGCGAGGACGACCTGCGCAGCCGCATCCTGTCCCTCTATGGGATCGCCGCCTAGCCTGGTCGCCGCCGCCGGACTGGCGCGCGCTGGCAGAATGTCGCGATGACGCGCTCTCTCCGGGTGGCGTTCCTCGGGCTCTCGCTCGGCTTCCTGGTCGCCGTCGGCTGGGGCGTGGTCCACGGCAACGTCCACGGTGTCTCGACGCTGCTCGCTCCGGGCATCGCCGGCCTGGCCGTCACCGCCGTGCTCGCACTGGTCGTCGGGATCCGCGAGCGCGCCGCGCGGCGGAGGGAGGAGGAGCCGGCGCCGGTGTCTCCTCCGACCGCGGGACGGGGGTCGCCCGGCGCCCAGCCGGGCGCGCCGGCCGAGGCGGCGACGCCGGTGGTGGCGGTGGCCGACCCGGCCGCTGCGAGGATCGCGGTGCTCGAGGCGCGCCTCGCGCTCGAGCAGGAGCAACTCGACACGGCCACCATCGCTCTCGCCGAGGCGGACCTGATGGCCACGCACGGCCCGACCATCGCGCCGGACGCGGCGGTCGACCCGGCGGCGGTGGCAGCCGAACCGGGGCTTCGCCAGGAGTTGCTCGAGACGCTTGTCCAGCTCATCGAGGCGCCGCAGGGTGCCGGCGCGCCACCGGGCGAACCCGGGTCACCGGTCGCAGAACCCCACCCGCGGGTGAGGTAGCCGGCCGGACCTACGGTGCCGGCTGGTCGCCGCGCTCGGCGCGCACTTCGTCGGCGAGTTTCCGCGCCGCCGGGGTGAGTTCCTCGGGCAGTCGCACCGCGATCTCGGCGATGAGGTCGCCGTTGCCCTCGCCGCGCAACCGCGGCATCCCGAGGCCGCGCAGGCGCAGTCGTGCGCCGCTCTGGGTCACGGATCGCAGGCGGAGCTGGGCGGTCGTGCCCCGCAGGGTGGGAACCGGCACCTCGCCACCGAGCAGGGCGAGGTCGAGAGCCACGGTCACCTGGACGCGCAGGTCGTCGCCGTCGCGGGTGAAGCGGGCGTGCGGGAGGATTCGCACCCGCACGAAGAGGTCACCGGCGGTCGCCCCGGAGCTGCCCGCGCCGCCCTGCCCCGCGGCGCGGACGCGCGCGCCGTCGGCAACGCCGGCCGGGATGCGCAGCTCGACCCGCCTGGTGCGGTCCGCTCCGGTCACCTCGACCGTGCGGGTCGTGCCCGTGTACGCCTCCTCCAGGGTGATCTCCGTGGTGCCCTCGACATCGCCACCGCGCTGCGGCACGGGGGTCCGGCGCCGGCCCGCGGCCCTGGCGCCGCCGCGATTGAACATGGAGCCGAAGAGGTCGGAGAAGGGGTCCTGGTCGCCGAACAGGCTCTCCATCTCCTCGCGGGAGGCGGTGCGGTATTCCACCTGGGGGCCGCCGCGCAACGGTGCGCCGCCGCCTCCCGCG
>CABEBM010000041.1_pt1 | contig 14051 bp, 17 predicted proteins | sample 3132591 | NCBI WGS metagenome assembly CABEBM01 (sample SAMEA5534345, study PRJEB31848) | metagenome | biome: tundra; feature: field; material: soil | place: USA | collected 2013-05 | depth 0.45 m | reverse complement strand
GGCCGGGCTGGGGCGGCGCGAGCGGATCCGGCTCGGCCTGATCCTCGCCGGCTTCGAGGCGGCGATGCCGATCGCCGGGTTCCTGGTCGGGGCCGCCGCCGGCGCCCGCCTCGGCGACACCGCGGAGTGGGCCGCCGTCGCCGTGCTCGCCGCGGTGGGGGCGTACCTGCTCCTCGGCGCCGACGACGCCGCCGGCGCCGACCGCCTGCGCGCCGCCGGTGGCTGGTCGCTTCTCGGACTGGGGCTGAGCGTCAGCGTCGACGAACTTGCTGTGGGCATCGCCGCCGGCCTCGCCGGCCTGCCGATCGGCATCGTGGTCGCCGTCATCGCCGCCCAGGCGTTCGTCGCCACCCAGCTCGGCACCCGGCTCGGGGCGCGCCTCGGCGAGCGGGTCCGCGAGGGCGCCGAGCGCCTCGCCGGCGTGATGCTCCTCGTGCTCGCGGCGCTCCTGCTGGTGCTGCGCTTCACCGGCCACGGCGTCTGAGGTCTCCCCGCCACGGCGTCAGCCGGCATGGCTGCCCCACCGCGGCCGCGCTGAGGCCGGCTCGGCGCGGCGGACGAGGTCCTCGATGTGCACCGCCAGCGCGGTGACCGCATTCGCCACCGGCCCGTCGCCGTCGAGCGCGGCGACCCGGTGGAGGCTCTCCGCCCGCACCAGCGCGCTGTCCTCGGGGATTTCGGCGACGACCGTCGCGCCCAGGTCGACCATCGCCTCGCCGAGGTCGACCTCGGGGCGGGCCCTGTTGACGACGTGGCCGAGACGGTCGCGGAGCCCGAGCCGGCGCAGCGTCGCCGTGCTGCGGTAGGCGTCGAGGACCCCACCGGCGGTCGCGGTGGCGGTGACCAGGATCTCCCCGCAGCGCCGCAGCAGCTCCATCGAGAGATCACCGAGGTCGCAGTCGATGTCGACAACGGCGAGGTCGGCGCCGGCGCGCGCGGCGGCGGAGATGACGGCCTCGGCCCAGGCGACGGTCGCGGCCGCCGACGGCAGCCGTGGCGGCGGGCCCGGGAACACCAGCAGGCCGTTGTCGAGCGTCACCAGGGAGTCGCCGGGGTCGGGCGGCACCGCGGCTGCCCCGGCCGGCGAGGGCGTAAGCGGGATGCCCAGACGCAGCGCCACGGCCGGGCTGCGCTCGGTCATGTCGAGCAGCGCGATGCGCAGGCCTCTGCCGCCGGTGGCCTCGGCGGCGGCGCCCCGTGCCGCCAGCACAGCCGCCACCTCGACGGCCAGGGTGGTGCGGCCGGTGCCGCCGCGCAGCGAGAAGAAGCCGGCCACGGGAATGGCGTCCGTCGCGGCGACCTGGGCGGGGGCCGGTGCCGGCTCCGGCCCATCCTGCCCGCTGGCAAGCACGGCGAGGCGCGGCGCCGCCCCGGCGGCCAGCGGGGCGCGACCATCACCGTGGCGGCGGAGCGACACCTGGATGGCGGCGGCGGCCGGGCGTGCACCTGCCCTGAGGACCCGAGCGGTGGCCCAGGTGCGCGCCCCGCCGGCGGCCGCCCCGATCCGTCGCGCCCCGTGCCTCGCCCGTGCCGGCAGGCCCGCCGCCTGCGCGTTTCGGACGGCGAAGCGCACCAGCAGCACCGCCCACTCGAGCAGGGGCCGGCCGCCGAGCCGTCCCCAGGCCACGCCGGCGCCGGCGCCGGCGAGCGCCACCGCCAGGCCCCACGCCACGGCGGTGGCCAGCCCGCTGCGGAGCACCGCGTAGGCGCTCAGCACGGTGAGGAGGAACACCCCCACCTCACTCGCCGCCAGGCCGACCGCCACCGTCTCGCGGACGTCGAGGCCGTCGTTCATCGACACCGGCTCCATCGCGCCTCCCGACCGAACATCGCCCGACCGCCCAGCCGGTCGACGCTACATGGGCGCAGTGGACACGCCGCGGACATCGCCGCGCCTCGTCGCGGCGGGCCCGGTCAGGGGGCGGGCACGACCTCCAGGGCGCGCTCGAGCTGGCCGCGTTCAACGGCTGTCAGCGGCCGCGTCCCGGCCGCCGCGTAGTCGTATGCGACCAGCACCGACACGCCCCGCGCGCAGACCTCGCCGCGCTGCTCGAGCTCGTAGTCGATGGAGAAGGAGCGGGTGCCGATGCGGACCACGCGCGCACGCACCAGCGCCGGGTCGTCGTCGAGCATGAGCGGGCGCAGGTAGTCGATCTCGAGGCGGGCCAGGATGATTCCGCGCGCGGCGAGGTCGTCGTCGCCCCCCGCGATGTGGCGCAGGAGGCCGATCCGCGCGTCCTCGAAGATGGTCGCGAAGCGCGCGTGGTTGATGTGGCCCATCGCGTCCGTGTCGGAGAAGCGCAACTGGGCGCGATGCTCGTACATTCGCGCCGGAGTCTAGTGTGCCGCTACGCGCTCGCCGCGAGGTGATCGGGGAGCATGGCCTGCACCGCGCCGCCGAGGCCGGTCAGGTTGAAGGGCTTGGCGATGACCCGGTCGGCGCCCGCGGCGAGCGCCAGATCGCGGTCGGCGTCGGAGCTGAGCGCGGTGAACATGATCACCGGCAGGTCGGCCGCGCCCTCCATCGCCCGGATGCGCCGGCACAGCTCGATGCCGTCGATGCCGGGCATCATGATGTCCGAGATGACCAGGTCGGGAAGGCCTCGCTCCAGGTGGGCGAGCGCCGTCTCGCCGCAATCGGCAGTGATCACCTCGAGTTGCTGTACCTGGAGGTACAGGCTCACGATGTGGATGAGCCGCGGGTCGTCATCGACGAGCAGCACGCGGGGACGGGACGACCGGTTTGATGCCATTGCTCGGATTCTGCACCGCCGGACCGCCACCGTCATGCGCCGTGCCGGGATCGAAGCCCACTGTTGCAGATTCTTGACCTGATCATCACGATGCGCCCCGGTGGTGACGGGTCCGATGGGGCCGGGCGGCGTCGACCGAGCGGCATAATCGACGTCGACGTCAACAGGAGGTAACAGCGTGGCGACCATCGTACGGCCAGAGGTGACGACCTACCAGCAGTACATCGACGGCGAGTGGACCGCCTCGGACACCGGGAAGACCTTCGAGGTGATCAACCCGTCGACGGAGGAGGTCGTGGCCCTCGCCCCGGCCGGTGGCCGCGAGGACGCGCAGCGGGCCATCGCCGCCGCCCGCCGCTCCTTCGACTCCGGCGAATGGCGCAACAAGACGCAGCTGCAGCGCAGCCGGATCATGTTCGAGATCACCGAGCACCTCCAGGCACGCAGCGCCGAGTGGGCGATGCTCGAATCCCAGACCGCCGGCGCCACCATCCGCAAGGCATCGGTCGTCGACGCGCCCATCGCCGTCGAGACGTTCCGCTCGATGGCGGAGCAGGCGCTGCAGATCCCCTGGTACGAGCCGCTGCCCTGGATCGACATCCCCCACGTCAGCTGGAACTTCGTGCAGCGCGAGGCCATCGGCGTCTGCACCGGGATCGTGCCCTTCAACTACCCGCTGATCATCGCCATGTGGAAGCTGGCGCCGGCGCTGGCGATGGGCAACAGCATCGTGCTCAAGCCCTCGCCGCACACGCCACTGACCCTGCTCGAGGTGGCCAGGGCCATCGACGAGACTGGTCTGCTCCCCCGCGGCGTGCTCAACGTGGTCACCGGGCCGGGCAACGAGCTCGGAGAGGAGCTGGTCACCAACCCGGAGGTGGACAAGGTCTCGTTCACCGGGAGTACCGCCGTCGGCCGGCGCATCATGGAGATGGCCGCGCCCACCATCAAGAAGGTCACGCTCGAGCTGGGCGGCAAGTCGGCCAACATCGTCTGCGCCGACGCCGACCTCGACATCGCCGTCGACGGCACCCTCTTCGGCACCTTCTTCCACCAGGGCCAGATGTGCGAGTCCGGCACCCGCCTGCTGGTCCACGACGATATCTACGAGCCGTTCATGGAGCGGCTGGTCGCCACCGCGAAGGAGCTGCGGGTGGGTGACGCCACCGACTTCGACACCCAGGTCGGCCCGGTCATCTCGCGCCGCCAGTACGACAACATCCTGGCCGCCATCGAGCGCGCCCGGGCGGAGGGCGCGACGGTGCTCTGCGGCGGCGGCCGGGCGGCGGGCGCCGGCGACAAGGGGTTCTTTGTCCAGCCGACGATCATCGCCGACGTCACCCCGGAGTCCGGCATCGCCACCGAGGAGGTGTTCGGCCCCGTCCTCGCGGTGCAGCGCTGGAGCGATCCGGGCGAGGTGGTGCGCCGGGCCAACCGGTCGATCTACGGCCTGGCCGGCGGCATCTGGTCACGCGACACCAGGGCGGCGATCGAGATGGCCAAGCAGCTTCGCACCGGCACCGTGTGGGTCAACGACTGGCACCTGCTCAACCCGCTGGCGCCGTTCGGCGGCTACCGGCAGAGCGGCGTCGGCCGCGAGCTGGGAAGCTACGGCCTGCGCGAGTACACCGAGGTCAAGCACATCCACGTCGACCAGAACGTGCCTCGCCGGGACCGCTACTTCTACGACGTGGTCCTCGGCTGAGCGGCCGCCCCCGGCTGGTTCGTCGCTGAGGAGGATGACCCCTGCCCGCGATTCCCACGCACCTGCGCGATCTCCTCGGCACCGTCCAGCCGATCGTGGTCGCCAACCGCGCCCCGCTCGCGCTCGAGCCGGCCGATCCCTTCCGGGGCACGCCGGAGCGGCTGGTCAAGGGCGCGGGCGGCCTGGTCACGGCGCTCAGCTCCCTGGCGGCGTCGACGCACGCGCTCTGGGTCGCGGTCGCGCGTGACGCCTCCGACCGGGCGCTGGCCGCCCGGGGTGACCCCGCGGAGCTGACCACCGACGACGGCACCAGCTATCGCGTGTCCTTCGTCGAGCCGGAGGCGGAGGCGTACGACCTCTACTACAACAGCGTCAGCAACCCGCTCCTCTGGTTCATCCAGCACTACCTCTGGGACCTGGCCCGCGAGCCGGTGGTGGACACGGCGACCTTGCATGCGTGGCGGGAGGGCTACGTGCGGGTCAACCGGATGGTCGCCGACCGGGTCATCCGCGAGGCGCAGGCCAGCTCCCTGCCACCGCTGGTGTTCGTCCAGGACTACCAGCTCTACTGCGTGCCCGCCATGGTTCGCGAGGGATGTCCGGGGGCGCGCATCGAGCACTTCGTGCACATCCCCTGGCCGACGCCGCAGTACTGGACCATCCTGCCCAAGCGCATCCGCGACGCGGTGGTGCTCGGCCTGCTCGGCGCCGACCTGGTGGGCTTCCAGACCCGCCGGGACGTGCGCAACTTCCTGCTCACGTGCGAGGACAACCTCGGCCTCTCCGTCGACTTCCGCGAGCGCACCGTCTTCGTCGACGGGCGCACCGTCTGGGTGCGCAACTATCCGATCAGCATCGACGTCGAGGGCCTCCTGCAGCAGGCGGACAGCGACGCGGTGATCGCCGAGGAGGAGCTGCTGCTCTCCTGGCGGCCTGAGAAGCTGATCCTGCGCGTCGACCGGACCGACCTCAGCAAGAACATCGTCCGCGGCTTCCTCGCCTACGAGCGCATGCTCGAGGACCATCACGAGCTGTACGGGTCAGTGCAGTTCTGGGCGTACCTGCAGCCCAGCCGGCAGGACATCGACGACTACCGCGCCTACCTTGGCAGCGTGCTCGGCGTCGCCGCGCGAGTCAACCGCAAGTTCAGCCAAGGAGGCTGGACGCCCATCCGCGTCGAGGTCGACGACGTCATGGCCCGGGCGCTGGCGGGCTATCGCCAGTTCGACGTCCTCCTGGTCAACCCCATCTACGACGGGATGAACCTGGTGGCCAAGGAAGGGGTCCTCTGCAACCGCCGCGACGGGGTGCTGGTGCTCAGCGAGAACGCCGGGTCACACGAGGAGCTCGGCGACTTCGCCCTCACGGTCAACCCGTTCGACATCGACGAGACCGCCGAGGCGCTCTATCTCGGGCTGATGATGGACCCGATCCAGCGGGCGGCGCGGGCGGAGCGGATCCGCGAGACGGTGCGCTCGGCCGACATCAACCGCTGGATCGCCCTCCAGCTCCAGGATCTCAGCGAGCTGATCGGCGGCGGCCTTCCTAGTGGAGGGCGGCGAAGCCGACCACGAACAGCCAGCTGATGAGAGCCCCGACCGCCACCCAGAGGGCGGTGAGACCGCGGTCGCCGAGGCGGCGGCGCTGGCTGCGGCGGCGCAGGTAGCGCTCGCGGACCCAAAGGGCGGCATCTCCGCGCGGGGCCGAGGGACCGGCCTGGGGGTTGCGAAGCGTGGTGATCTCGGGCATGGTCTGGGGCGTGATACGCAGCGGACCCCGATTGGGTTACGGAGGGTGACCCTGGTTCCTCCCCCCGCCCCGCCCCCGAACCGCGTCGGCCTCGACAAGCCGATCTACACCATCAGCGTGGCCGCTGAGATCCTGGCCACCCATCCGCGCACGCTGATGATGTACGAGCACCTCCAGCTGGTGGTGCCGCAGCGGACGGTCACCAACCGGCGCCGCTACTCGCAGCGCGACGTGCTCACCCTCCAGGCGATCCAGCGGCTGACCCGCCAGCACGGCCTCAACCTCAACGGGGCGCGCTACGTCATCCAGCTTCTCAGGATGCTCGCCGAGCACGACCTCCCCCGCCCGGCGTATCTCGAGGACATCGACGTCACCCACATTCGCCTCTAACACCTAAGGCCCCGGGGCCACTGTCACGAGATCATGGTGCTATGAGGGGCTGTTACCTCCCGGGTATACTCCGGGAAGCGAGCGCAGACGTCAGCGCGTTCGGCTCAGGAGCGGGAGGACGAGGTGAGCGTGGACGACGAACCGACGATCGACGTGCTGCTGATCGAGGATGACCAGGAGACGCTCGAGATGTACAAGCTCAAGCTCGAGAAGGACGGCTACCGCGTCCACGTCGCCGTCGACGGCGAGGAGGGCGTGCGCCGGGCCACCGAGCTGACGCCGGACATCGTGTTCCTCGACCTTCGCCTGCCCAAGAAGGACGGATTCATCGTTCTCGAGGAGCTGCGCAACCAGGAGTCGACCGCCGACATCCCGGTGATCATTCTCAGCAACTACGGCGAGAAGGAGCTCGTCGACCGCGGGCTCAAGCTCGGTGCCATGGAGTTCCTCGTCAAGGCCCAGACGTCGCCCATCGTCCTCTCCGAGGGAATCGACGAATGGCTAAAGGAATAGCGCAGCCGCGAGGTGCAGCCCCGCCAGGGCAGCCGGGCCTCGACAAGCCGATCTACACGATCAGCGTGGCGTCGGAGATCCTCGAGACCCATCCCCGCACGCTGATGATGTACGAGAACATGGGCCTGGTGGTGCCGCAGCGGACCACCACCAACCGCCGGCGCTTCTCGCAGCGCGACATCTTCAAACTGCAGACCATTCAGAATCTGACCCGCAACCACGGCGTCAACCTCACCGGAGTCCGATACGTGCTCACACTGCTGAAGCTGCTCCACGAGCACGGTGTCCCGCCGCCCGAGGGCCTGCGCGACATCGACGTCTCGCAGCTGGACACCTAGCGTGGCCCGGGCGGAGCGCGACGACAGCATTCCCGCGATCGCACGCGAGGTCGCCGACGACGCGGTTCGCCTCGCCAAGGCCGAGATCGAGCTTGCCAAGGCCGAGGCGATCGCCGCCGTCAAACGGCTGGCGGTGGCCAGCGCATTGTTCGCCGCGGCGGGGTTCTTCCTGCTGCTGATGGTGATCTTCGCGCTCGGCGCCGTGCCCACCTTCCTGGCGGGGCGCGTGTTCTCGGGCTGGACGTGGTGGCTGTTCAGCGCCGCTCTGTTCCTGGTCGTCGGTGGCATGCTCGCGATGAGCGGGTGGCGGTCGCTGAAGCGCGCGAGGAGGACCGGAATGGAGTTGGTCGGCTCGGTCAAGGAGGATGTGACGTGGGTCAAGCGATTGACCAAGCGGAACGCGAGCGGGAGCTGACCAAGCAGTCCCTCGAAGCCAACATCGACAGGCTCGAGGCGCGGGTTCGCGCTGAGTTGGACTGGAAGGCGCGGCTCCGCCGCGACGGTCCGCGCTACGCGATCGTCGGCGGTGTGGTGGTTGCCGCGGCCGTCGGCGTCCTCGTGCTCCGCCGCGCGCTGCGCGGCGAGGAGAAGGCCCCGGCCCATGCGCCCACCTCCATGCAGGAGATGGCCGCCGAGCTGGCCGCCATCCGCAAGAAGCTCGACGGCGCCAAGCTCGAGGCCGACAGCGGACCGGTGTGGCAGAAGCTGGCCATCCGGGCGGTGTCGGCAGCGGCCGCCGCCGGTGGCACGTACGCCGCGCGCCGGTTCATGACCCGCGCCGGGGACCAGGCCGCCGCGGCGGCCGGTCCGGCCTGAGGAGCGGATGGCCCGCACCCGTAGGTCCAGCGCGCCCACCGGCCGTCCCGGTTCCCCCCGGGCGACGCGAGCGCGCGCGTCCAGCCGGCGCTGGCGGCTGAGCCGCCGCTGGAAGCGCGTCATCGCCGTCGGGCTCGGGTTCTTCGCGCTCTGCGCGGCTGTCGTCGGTGGACTGATCGCCTACGCCGCGGCCACGCTGCCCGACATCAACAGCATCGGCAAGGCCACGGGCACGATCCGGATCCTCGACTCCCACGGGACGCTGATCGCCGAGGTCGGGCACAACAACCAGAACCAGCACAACGTCACCATCGGCCAGATCGCGCCCATCCTCCAGAAGGCCACCATCGCCGCCGAGGATCGCAACTTCTACAACGAGGGAGCGTTCAACCCGGGGCGCGTTCTCAAGGCGTTCGTCGACGACCTCATCCTGCGCCGCCCCGCCGAGGGTGCGAGCACGATCACGCAGCAGCTCGCCAAGCAGGCGTTCTTCGGGGGCAACGCGGCGAAGTCCCCGCTGCGCAAGGTGCAAGAGGCACTGCTCGCCAACCAGCTCGACGGCCGCTACACCAAGGACCAGATCCTCGACCAGTACCTCAACATCACCTACTACGGCGAGAACGCCTACGGCGTGGAGGCGGCGTCGCTGCGCTACTTCGGCAAGCACGCCAAGGACCTCAACCTGATGGAGGCCTCGCTGCTCGCCGGTCTCCCCCAGGCGCCGTCCTCCGACGATCCCTACAAGAATCCCGATGCCGCGTACGCGCGTATGAATTACGTGCTCAACAGCCTGGTGGCGGTGGGTGACATCAAGCAGTCGGACGCCGACGCGGTGAATCCGCTGGTTGGGGGCAGCAATCCCAGCGCTGCGCAGGTGGCGCAGCAGAAGGTCAACCAGCAGGCGCTGCAGACCGACCTCAACAAGGGCAAGTCGAGCACCGGGGCGGGCGCGGCGCCGCACTTCACCCAGTACATCGAGGACCAGCTGCAGACCATCTTCGGGCAGGACGATCCGTCACTCCTGCAGGGCGACCTGGTGGTCACCACCACGCTCGACCTCGGCATCCAGGCCAAGGCGCAGGCGGCGGTGGCGGCCGGAGTGGCCAAGCTCACATCGAGCGGGGCCAACAACGGCGCCCTGCTGATGATCGACGCACGCACCGGCAACATCGAGGCGATGGTGGGGTCGGCCGATTTCACCAACAACGACATCGCCGGCCAGTACAACGTCGTCCTCGCGTCACGACGGCCGGGATCGTCGTTCAAGCCCTACGTGTACGAGACCGGGTTCAAGGAGGGCGTGCTCAAGCCGGACAGCATCCTCCAGGACACAGCGAGCGAGTCCAAGAAACTGGGCGGGGTGCCGGACTTCGACGGCCGCTTCCTCGGGCCGATCACCGCGGCGCGCGCGCTGGTGCTCTCGCGGAACGTGGCAACCGAACAGGCGATGCAGATCGCCGGCGTGCAGCAGGTCATCAACCTCGCCTACAGCATGGGCATCTCGTCGACCCTGACGCCGCAGGCGCCCAACCTCAGCACCGCGATCGGCTCGTCGGCGGTGCGGATGATCGACCACACGTCCGCATACGCCGCGTTTGCCAATGGTGGCCACAAGGTGGTGGCGCGTGGGATTCTCAAGATCACAGACGGCACAGGCGCCGTGTTGCGCGACTTCACCACGGCGCCGAACTACGGTGATGTGCTGACACCGGCGCAGGCATGGAGCATCACCGCGATCCTGCGCAACTACGCCAAGCAGTGGAACCTGCGATTCAAGTACGACACCGCCGGCAAGTCGGGGACCACCGACAACTTTGTTGACTCCTACTACATGACGTACACGCCGGATTGGGTGGTGGCGACGTGGACCGGCCACACCAGCGGCACCAACCCCGCCGAGCAGGGCATGAACGGTGTGTTCGGCACCAGCACGGGGGCGGCGATCGCCGTACCGTTCGTCAACACGCTCTCCAAACCCAGCGCCTTCAGACCGGTGAGCGGTTCGCTGCCGGACTGCTCGCAGAGCGACACCGGGTTCAACACGAGCACGGGCTGCCCGACACCGACGCCGAGCCCGACGCCCTCGACCACACCGACGCCGACCGACACGCCGGTGGTCACGGTGCCGGCTGTGACACCCACGCCCAGCCCGTCACCCTCGCTGTTACCGTCGGCGGGGCCAACGGCCGCGCGCAGGATCGCTCTGGCCGACGCCGTCGGCCGGCGCCGGGGTGGTTAGCCGAGCGTCAACGGCGCTCGAGCAGCTCGCGGAAGCCGCCCTGGTGGGCGGAGAGGAGGTCGCGAAGGTCGAGCAGTTCGTCCGAGCTGATCGGCTCCGACATCGAGGGGATGCCCTCGCTGATCGTCGGCACCCGCTGGGGCGCGTTCTCGATCAACTCACCGTCCGCCTGGAAGATGATCTGGAGCAGGTTCTCGTCGTTGCACGAGGCGCAGGTGACCCGCACCAGGGCCCGGTTGCCCTGCTGGGTGATCACCTTGATCCCGCAATCCGCCATGTTGGTATTGCAGACCGCGCAGCGGTATCGCTTGGCCTGGGAGCGGAGCAACTCAGGGAGATCCATCAGGGATTGAGTATAGACCCGGGTGGTGGGCGCCAAACCCGTGCTGAACTCACGGCGAGGGGTTCCGGGGCGGTTCGTGAGGCGGCCCTCGGGTAGACTTCCCCCCGCCCGCTGGGGAGTGGCCAAGTGGTAAGGCAGCTGATTCTGGATCAGCCAATCAGAGGTTCGAATCCTCTCTCCCCAGCCATTGTCTCCCCAGCCAAGCTGCGCTTGGCCGGGGGGGCCCCGTTGTTCTTACAGAGGGGCGATGCGCCCCTCTCGCAGCACCGGCAGAGCCGGCGCAGCTCACTCCCCACTCGGCGCGACTCCGCGCCGGCTCGCCCAGCTTCTCGTGGACGTTTGACGGACGCGCGATGAACGTCCCATGGACGTCCGGCCTCCACTTCACTCCAATTTGAGCGAGATCCAGAGGTCTGGTTTGACGAGTGCAGCCACCATGACCGGCCACACGAGAGCGCTGCGACACCTGAAGCTGACGACGTCTCCGTCCGCAGTATCGAAGGACCGCAGCGGACTGACGTGCCCACCCCCGCTGAGGCGCAGAGTGTGATGCCCTGGCTCGATGGGTAGCTCGACTGTCTGTCGATAGGCAATCGAGCCGACCACACTGCCATCGATCTCCATGCCCCATTCGCGGTCGTTACCTGTTCCGCCCCATCTCCTCGACAACCTTAGTGTCGCAGCGGCCATCATCAAGCCCTCCTACTTACCGAAGCTTTTCACGCCGATGTCCGGCGAGCAACTGGATCCGTGATGCCGACGGGCTTCTGGGCTTTGGCCCCCGTGATCAAGCGCTCGCGGTCGAACACCGCCGACACGACGCGAAACAGAATGACGTCGGCCACAAGCAGGACCAGTGCGAACACCACCGCGAGGGTGACGCTTGGAGTGAACACGTTGAAGGACACCAGAGCAACCACCGCGAGTGGCGGGACGCTCGCCAGCGTTCCCAGCTGTTGGGCGACTCGGACGTCGCTTGCCCGCGCTGAGATGCCGATGCCAACCCAGATCGACCATCCCGCCAGCAGTGGTGCGAAGAGGATTTCCGCGAGGACATGGGAGCCCTGCCACAGGGCCGGAGCGACCGCCGCGTTGCTGGCGAAGAGCCGCGCGGTGACCTCGATGACGGCGAAGAGCACGTAGGCGATGGCGACCGAGGGAACGACCACGCCCAGCGCCTTGCCGAGCAGCAGCTCCTCGCGGCGCAGTGGGGTGGTCAGCAGGGGCTCGAGGGTTCCCTGCTCGCGCTCTCCGACCACGGAGTACGCGGCAATGACGGCGGGTAGCAAGGCGGGCGCAACCAGCAGCAGCAGAAACGTGGCTCCGACGGCCTTGTCTACAGTGGTTGCCGGAACCGTCGGGCCGAGCCGGAAGATGGTGACGATGGGCTCGATGAGGAAGACCAGCGGCAGCACCGCCATGGTCCCGATGATGAAGGGGCTGCGGCGGTACTCGCGGAGTTCCTTGCGGAGGACCGCGGCGAGCCGGCCGATGTTGATTCTCATCGCGGGCGTGCCTCGGGATCCTCATCGATCAGTTGGAGATAGACGTCCTCCAGGGAGTGACGGGACTCGGTGATGGTGACCACGTCGGCGCCCGCCGCGACCAGTGCTCGGGTCACGTGCGCAGCGGCCGTCCTCGGGTCGGTGACGCTCAACACGTAACTGGCCGCGCCCTCGGGCCGCCAGCTCTCCACTCCCGTCGTGCCGTTGAATACCTCATCGGGCGCACGCAGTGGTGCAGCGGTCTCGACCAGCAGGGACCTGGTGAACAGGCTCTCCCGGAGCTCCTCGGGTCGTCCCACAGAACGGAGTGTGGTGTTGAGGATGGCGACCCGATCGCAGAGACGTTCGGCCTCCTCGAGGCGGTGGGTGGTGAGGAAGATGGTGACGCCGCGCTCACGCAGGCCGTTGATCAGATCGTGCACCTCGCGCGCGGCGACCGGGTCGAGGCCGGATGTCGGCTCGTCCAAGAACATCACCATCGGATCGTTGAGCAGGGCTCGGGCCAGCCCGACGCGCTGGCGCAACCCCTTGGAGAGGCTCCCGCAGATGTCGTTGGCCCGCGCCGTAAGGTTGACGGCTTCGAGCGCCCGGTCGATCCGAGGACCAGGGCTGCGGAGGCCGTAGAGGCCGGCGAAGAACTCGAGGTTCTCGGTCACGGTGAGGCGGCCGTAGAGGCCCGGGTTCTCGGGCATGACCGAGATGCGCTGGCGAATCTCGCTGCCGTTGTCCGCGGTCAGAGGGATGCCGGCGACGACGGCTGACCCCGAGGTCGGCGCGATCAGTGTCCCCAGGGTGCGGACGGTGGTCGTCTTCCCCGCGCCGTTCGGCCCCAGGAAGCCGAACACCTCACCGGCGGCAACGGTGAAGGAGACGTCCTCGAATGCCGTGCGCCCACCGAACCGTTTGGTGAGGTGGTCGGCCGCGAGGGCCGGAGCTCCGTTGGCGGTCGGGCTGTCCCCACGAGCTTGCGTTGGCGTCTCAGGGAACATATCTGCGTGATCTCATTCCGCTAGTACCTTCGTCAAGCACGGGAGGGCGGTATGAGTTCGGAGAACCCCAGCGGGGGAATTTCACTCGCCAAGAACCCGGCTCCACTGACCGAGCGGGCCGCGTTCGCGCTCTCAGGCTGGTCGGTGCTCCTGGGGGGCATGCTCAAGGTCAACGATGCGGACGGCAACCCCATCGAGATCGCCGCTGCGGTGGTCTGGAGCGTGGAGGACACGGCGCGCGCTCTCTTCGCGGTTGACAACTACGTCGAGTTCGTCCGCGTACAGGCGGAGGCCAGTTCGTCACGTCGCGAGCGGATATGCTTACGACACGCGTGGGAGCGACATTCCATCGCTGCGAGGAAACGCTGACGAGATCAACGAGCAACTCTCCTCGGAGATCGCAAGCGCAAGGCGGCAATGGTGAGCAACCTGCTGGTGGTGCTCTGTAGTGATCACGACACTCAGCCCGTCGTCAACACGGGCTCGCTGTACTAGTGCTACACGGCGTAAATAGGTTGCATGTTGGTGAGGCATCGGGGATGATGTCGACATGGCCAATCACCCTGTCGCTCCAGCGCTGCTCACCGACGAACAACGAGCTGCTCTGACCGTCTGGTCGCGCAGCCGCGTTCTGCCCCAACGCCAGGTCCTCCGAGCCCGGATCATCCTGCTCGCCGCCGAGGGCGTGCCGACCAACTCGATCGCCACGCG
>CABEBM010000040.1_pt1 | contig 14170 bp, 14 predicted proteins | sample 3132591 | NCBI WGS metagenome assembly CABEBM01 (sample SAMEA5534345, study PRJEB31848) | metagenome | biome: tundra; feature: field; material: soil | place: USA | collected 2013-05 | depth 0.45 m | reverse complement strand
CCCCGAGCCCCACCTGAGCCGGGCAGTTGGCGCCCGGGGCGGGGCGCCGGACCCTCCCTATACTCGGCGTCCACCGATGGAGAAGGCCTTCGACCCGCGCGCCGTCGAGCCAGTCTGGCGTGCACGCTGGGAGGAGCTCGGGATCGGCATCGCCGACGTGACGTCGGACCGGCCGGCGTACTCGATCGCCCTGCCTCCGCCGAACATCACCGGCGTCCTCCACCTCGGCCACGCCTGCGGCTTCTCCATCCAGGACACCCTGAGCCGCCATCGCCGCATGCTCGGCTTCGAGGTGGAGTGGTGTCCCGGTACGGACCACGCGGCCATCGCCACCCAGAACGTCATCGAACGTGAGCTCGCCGCCGAGGGCACCACCAAGGAGGAGCTGGGCCGCGAGAGGTTCCAGGAGCGCGTCGACGCGTGGTACCGCGAGTACGGCGGCCGCATCTTCGAGCAGATGCGGCGCCTCGGCTTCACCTGCGACTGGAGCCGCACCCGCTTCACCCTCGACGAGGCCTACGTGCGCGCCATCCGCACGGTGTTCAAGGAGCTGTTCGACGCCGGCCTGATCTACCGCGGCCCGCGCATTGTCAACTGGTGCCCGCGCTGCATGTCGGCGATCAGCGACGAGGAGATCGACTGGCAGGAGCACGGCGACACCCTGGTGCACCTGCGTTACCGAGTCGAGGGCGGCGGCGACATCGTCGTCGCCACGGTGCGACCCGAGACCATGCTCGGGGACACAGCGGTCGCGGTGGCGCCCGGCGACCCCCGCTACGCGTCGCTGGTGGGGCAGACGGTCGTGCTCCCGCTCACCGGGCGGCGTGTGCCGATCATCGAGGATGTCGCCGTACAACCGGAGTTCGGTACCGGGGCACTCAAGGTCACCCCCGCCCATGACCCCACCGACTACGAGATCGCCCAGCGGCACTCCCTCCCGATGATCTCCGTGATCGCCGCCGACGGGACCATGGACGTCCCCGACCTCCCGCAGTTCCACGGCCTGCCGGCGGAGGCGGCGCGTGCGCTGGTCACAGCCACACTCCGCGACGCGGGCGCGGTCGTCGCTGAGGAGCCGTACGTGCATGAGGTTGGCCACTGCGACCGCTGCGGGCACGTGCTCGAGCCGTTGATCAGCGCCCAGTGGTGGGTGCGCATGCGCGAGCTCAGCGAGCCGGCCATCGCCGCGGTGGAGAAGGGCGACACCACCTTCCATCCGCGTCGCTACACGGACGTCTACCTCGCCTGGATGCGCAACATCCGAGACTGGTGCATCAGCCGTCAGATCTGGCTCGGCCACGCGATCCCGGTGTCGACGTGCGCCAACGGTCATGTCTTCGCATGGATCGAACCGCCACCGGCCTGCCCGCAGTGCGGTGACCAATCCCTGCAGCACGATCCCGACGTCCTCGACACCTGGTTCAGCAGTGCGCTCTGGCCCTACGCGATCTTCGGCTGGCCGCAGGCCACCGACGACCTGGAGCATTTCTATCCCACCGACGTCGTCGTCACCGCCCGCGACATCATCTTCCTGTGGGTGGCCCGGATGATCTTCACGGGGCTGCGCTTCACCGGCACAACCCCGTTCGCCGACGTGATCATCACCAGCACCGTGCAGGCCGCCGACGGCACGCGCATGAACAAGTCCAAGGGCAACGCCGTGGACCCGCTGGTGATGATCGAGGACCATGGCGCCGACGCGGTGCGGGCATGGGCCGCGGCCGTCGGCACCGGTGGCCAGGACGTGCGGTTCAACCAGGAGCGGATCGAGAGCTACCAGCGTTTCGCCAACAAGATCTGGAACGCCACCCGCTTCCTTGTCGGTCGTCTCGACGACGGCAACGGTGTCATGGCCGCTCCCGTGGACGTCCCCGACGTCGACGATCTCCATCCCGAGGATCGCTGGATGCTGTCACAGGTGGCCGAAACAGTGGAGGCGGTCGACGCGGCGCTGGCGAGCTACCGCTTCCACGAGGCGATCGAGAGACTCTATGAGGTCACCTGGCATTCGTTCTGCGATTGGTACGTCGAGATGATCAAGCCACGGCTGCGCGATGACGCGCCGCCTGCGTCCCGGCGGGCGGCGGCGCACACAGCCATCACAACGCTCGACGTGCTGCTCCGCCTGCTTCACCCGTTCATGCCGTTCATCACCGAGGAGTGCGCTCAGCGGCTGCCGGACGCCGCGCCGACGCTGCAGAAGCGCGACTGGCCGGTGGTGGCGCCGGGCTGGTGCGGCACGCTCGCCGCTCGGCATCGCGCCGCCATCGACGAGCTTCTCCAACTGGTGCAGCGCGTGCGTGCGCTGCGTGACGAGAGCGGCGTGCCCACGGGTGAACGGCACCGCCTTCAACTGCGTGGCGGAGATGCTGCGGTGGCGGCGGAGGAGCGGGCGCGGCTGGTCACGGCCCTGGTGCCGGTCGACGTGGTCGACGGCGAACTCGACGGCGGTGTCACCATCGTCGCCGGGGCGCTCGAGGCGCGCTACCACCTTGTCGCGGGCGAGCGCGAGCGGGCCCGGGCGCAGCGCCGGCTTGCGGACCTGCAGGCCGGCATCGAGCGTCTCGAGACCCAGCTCGCCAACGATGCGTTCGTCACCAAGGCGCGACCCGAGGTGGTTGCCGCGGCGCGCCAGCGGCTCGACGAGGCACGCCGCCAGCAGAGCGCGTTGAGCGCGCAGGGGGAGACGGGATGAACGGGCTACTCGCCGACAGCGCCACCCTTGTGGTGCTCGGCATCGTGGCGGCCGCCGGCTATGTCGTCGTGCTCTGGGTGGCGACGGCCTTCTTCGTCTGGCGCGACGCGCGGCACCGCTCCGAATCCCTGCTGTTCCAACTCTTCGCTCTCATCCTCGGCTTCATCCCGCCGTTCCTCGGTGCACTCGTCTACATGGTGATTCGTCCACCCCGCACCCTCGACGAGGAGCGCGCGCTGGCGCTCGAGGAACAGACCCTCCGCGAGATCGACAACGACGCGATCGCGCTGCGGCCATGCCCGTCGTGCGGGCGGGAAATCGAGGCCGACTTCATCGTTTGCCCGTACTGCCGCACGCACTTCGCACGCCGCTGCCACGCCTGTGACCGGGTGCTGCGCCTCGGCTGGGCGGTGTGCCCGTACTGCGCGGAGGAGGTGGGACACGCACCGCTGGGCCGCGCCGCCCGCACCGGCTGAGCGGCCGCGATGAGCGACGGCCTGCGGCTCGTGCTGCTGGTGGCCGCCCCCCTGGCCGGCGCGTGGCTGACCCACGAGCTGCGCCGTGCCCGCCGCGCCGCCCTGGTCGCCGCCGCGGCCTCGATCGCCGTCTGCGCTGGGCTCACCGCCTCGATCGCGGCCGGGGTGGCCGGCGGCGGCTCGCTCGAGCGCAGCCTCGGCACAGCAATCGCGGGCGTCGACATCACGGCCCGCGCCGACTCGGCATCGGTGGCCGTGATCCTGGCGGCCTGTCTCGCCGCCGCGGTTGCGCTGCCTCGGCACCGCGACAGCGGCGAGCGGCTCGCCGGCCTTCTCCTCTGCCTTGCGGGCACCGCCGCGGTGGCGGCGGGGGGCAACCTCCTGCTCGTCGCCGCCGGCGTCGAGGTGATCGCCGGTGGCGCCCTGCTGCTGTCCGGCGGCCGGGGGCCGGGCCGGCGATCGGCGGTGGTCGTGGCCGGAGTGATCGGCGGCGCCGCCGTCGCGCTGGTCGCGGCGGCCGCGCAGCTGGTCGCCGGCGCCGGCAGCAGTGACCTGGCCTTCGTCCCCCAGGGGGCCGTCGGCGGAGCCCTCGCCGTTCCCTGGGCGATGGCCGGGGCCGCTCTGCTGATCTCTCCCGTGCTCCTCGGCGACCCGGGGTCACCGGCGCGCCAGTGGGCCGCCGTGGGGACGCTCCCCTCCGGCTACCTGGTGCTCCTCCGCCTCCAGGAGAGCGCGGGCGGGCAGCTTCCCGCCGGCGCCGCCGCGGCCCTGTCCGTCATCGGAGGAGCCGTCGCGGTCTTCGCAGCGGTCGATGCCATGCGAGCCGCGACGCTGGCGGCGGCCGGGCGTGCCGGAGTCGCGGTCGTCGTGGGTGTCCTGGTCAGTCTCTTCGGCGGCCCGCTGGCCACGGAGGGGACCGTCCTGGCCGGGCTCTTCCTCGCCCTGGAGCTGGCGGTGGTTGCGGCGCCGGCCTGGGGCGGCCGCGGCTCGGCTCTCTCAGCAGCCTCGGTCGGCGTGCTCGCCCTGCCCGGGGGCCTCGCCTTCGCGGTCGCCGTCACCGGGTTGGGACTGGTCGCCAGCCGAGGAGCCGGTGCATTCCCGCAGCTCGCGGTTCTCTGCACGGCCCTGACCGCCGCGGCGGTGGCCGCCGCACGTGGCCTGGCCACACCGCCGCGGGGCTGGCGCCCGGTGGCGCCGGGCTCGCTCCTCGCGGTGGCCGCGGCGCTGGCAGGTGGCCTCCTTCCCGGCCTCTTCCTGCGCCAGGTTGCGGCACCACTGGCCGGGGGCGGTGCCGCGGTCGACCTCGACGCCGGTGCGCTCCAGGCGCCGGGAGGTGGCTTCGCGGCGGGGTACTTCGCTCTGGCCGCCGCCGTCCTGGTTGCTGCCGCCGCCGCCGCCGTGGTCGTCACCGGCGATGGGGCCGTGGCCCGCGCGGTGGCCAGGACGCCCGCCGCGTCGATGCCGCGGCTCGGCCCGCTGCTGCGGCTCCGCCGGATGATCGCGTCACCGGCGCAGCGAGCCTCGACGGGGCTGTCCCGATTCGACCACTGGCTGGAATCCCAGCCCCAGCTCCCGCTGTTCGTGGTCGCGGCGGCCGCAGCCGTCCTCCTGTTCCGCTGATGGAGATCAATCAGCCCCTGTTCGCGGGGCTCGGTCTCCTTGCGGCCGTCGTGGTCACCCTGGCCGACCGTCGCAACGCGGTCTCATTCGCCGCGCTGGCCGCCGGCCTGGGGTTGGCGCCGTCCGTCGCCGTTCTGGCCGGAGCCGACGGTGCGCTCGTGCTCATCGGCGCGGGCGTGCTCGCCGCGGCGGTCGGTCCCCTCAGCCGCGCCGTGGCCCATCGGGTCAGCTGGATGGCCGGGCTGGACCCGGTCGTGCCCGTCGTGGCCCGGGCGGACGCGCTCTTCGGGCCCCGCAGCGTCCGCGTCGCCGCCGCCGTACTGGCGTTGCCCGCGGCCTCGTGGGTCAGCTTCAACGTGCCGGTCGGAGCGGCCACCACGATCAGCGGGGTGCTGTTCCCGGCCGCGCTGGTCTGGGGATGCTCGGCGATGCGGTTGCTCACCGCCCGCACCCTGGTCGACCTGGCCGTCGGTGTCGCCGGGGTGGGTGTCTCAGGTGCCGCGGCCTCCCTGGTCGCCGGGGGAGTCGGCACTCTGGCCGTCGCCGCCGCCGCCGCCTCGCTGGCGCCCGCGGCGGCGCTCACCGCGGGGTGGCTCAGCGGGCGGCACGCCGCGGCCGCGGCGGGGAGCCCGCCATGACCGTTGTTCCCGTCGCACTCACCTGGGCGGTCGCGGGCGTCCTCGGAGCCGTCCTGCTGCCGCGACCAGGCCGTCGCCGCCTGGCCGCGCTGGTGCCGCTGGCCGCGGCGGTCGCCGTGCTCGTCTGGCCGGGTGCGGGCCCGGACCTGAGTGCGGTGGCCGCCCCCGGCGGGCTCCTGCTGGGCCGGCCGGCCGGCGGGGTGGTGCTGGTCTCCGCGTTGGCGGTGACCGTGTGCCTGCTGCTCTCGCCGCCCCCGGACGCCGGCTCGATCCTGGTGATCGGCGCCTGCGGGGCGCTGTCGTCGGTGGCGCTGGCCACCGGGTCCCCCTTGGTGTGGGGGACCTGCTTCGTCGGTGGCACTGCCCTGGTCGGCATCCGCTGGCTGAGCGCCGCACCCGGTAGGCCCACGCTGGCCGCCGGCCGCGTCGCCACCGCGGGCGCCTCCGCCCTGGTTGCCGCCTCGCCCTTCCTGCCAGTCGACATCGACAGCGTGCTGCCGCGCGCTCACCTCGCCGGCGGCCTGCTCGCCGGTGGCATTGCCGCGGGGTTCGCGCTCTTTCCGCTGGGCGGCTGGGTCGCGGGCGGCGCCCGGCTGGTGCGCGGCGCAGCCCTGGCACCGTGGGCCCTGCTCCTCGTTCCCGCCCTTCTGCTCACTGTCCAGTCCCTGCCGACCGTGCTGCCCACCGACGCGCGCACCACGCTGGCGGCCATCCTGCTGCCCGCCGGCGCGGTGGGCGCGACGTGGCCGGCTCTCCGCGGGTTGATGGCCGCCGACGGCGACCGCTACACCCGGGTGCTTCTCGCCGACCTCGGGCTGGTGGCCATGGGTCTGGGCACGCAGCAGCCCGGAGCCCGCGTCGGCAGCCTGCTGCTCATGCTCACGCATCTCTGCTGCGGGCCATTGCTGCTCCAGGAGCCCGGCGCGCTGCCGGCGCGTCCACGCCGGCTCGCCTGGCTGGCGCTGTGCGGGGCGCCGCCGACGCCCGCGTTCTGGGGCCGCTTCGCGCTGCTCACCGCCCTCGCTGCGGCGTTCGGTGGCGCGACCCTCCTGGCGACCGTGCCGGTGACCGCGGCGCTGCTCGTCATCGCCCTCCGCGCCGCCATGGCAGCGCGGAGGGGCGCCGGCCCCCCTCCCGGTCGGGCGGCGCGCCTCGCCGCCTGGTTGCCGCCGCTGGCGGCCCTGACCATCGGCCTCGTGCCCGGTCCCGCCCTGCGCGCACTGCTCGGGGTGGGCTGAGGTGGACCCGACCGCGCTGCTCGCCGCGGTGCTCGCAACGGCCATCTATCCCGGTGCCGCCTTCCTGGTGATCGCGGCCCTCCTGCACCGTCGCCTCGCGGGCAACCCCGCGGGCCTGAGACCTCCCGGACCGCTGGCGCCGCGCAGCCTTCTGCCCGTCGTTGCGGCGATCGTCGCCACGGCGATGCTGCCTCTGCCGGGCTCGCCCGCGCTCCACCTGCCGCCGCCGTCGGGGGTCGCCGGCAACACCGTCGCCGTCGTGGTGCTCCTCGGCATCGCCGTCGACCTTGGCGCAGGTTCACGGCGTGTGTCCCTGCTCGCCGCGCTGGCCGCGCTTCCACTCCTGGCACTGGCGGCCGACGAGGGCACCCTGAGCCTCGCCGCCCTCACTGGCGCGACCGGCGGCCTGGTGACCGCCGCCCGGATCCTGGCGGCCGCTGTCCTGGTGCTGGCTGCGGCATCAACGGCCGGTGGACGTGCAGCATCGGCTGTCGCGGCGGCGCTCGGGCTCGCAGCGGCGGCCCTGGTGCTTCCCGCTGTGCTCGGCACCGCGCCGCCTCTTCTCGGCGCGGCGGCGGCGCTGGGCGTGGTGGCGTTGGCCGCGCTGCTCGGCCGCCTGCGCGCCCGCTGGCGGCCCCCGCTCACCGGCGTGGGGCTGGCCATGTCACTCGCCGGCGTGGTCGCCGCGCTGCTCTCCGACCGCGTCTGACGCGGGGGTCCGGCTTGGATGGTAGGATGAATACGGCTCACCCGTGCCAAACCGCCCGTGGGAGAGCCGGGAAAGGGGCCTTCCGTGATCCGAACAGCATTGCGCATGGGGAGTTGATGGCCCGTATCGTCCTCGCCTCATCGAGTCCCCGCCGCCGGGAGCTGCTCACCCGCGCCGGCATCCGGTTCACCGTCGTCGATCCCCCTGAGGACGCGCCGCTCCCTCCCGGGATCTGCGCCGACCTCGCCGCCCAGCTGATCGCCCGGCAGAAGGCCGTTACCGTGGCCGCGTCGCAGCCGCCCGGCAGCTTTGTGCTCAGCGCCGACACCATCGTCGTCGGACCGAGCGGGGCGCTTGGCAAACCAGGCACCCCGGAGCGCGCTCAGTCGATGCTCGTCGAGCTGCGCGGCCGCCGCCACACCGTGCTCACAGGCATCTGCGTCATCGTCGCCCAGAGCGACCGCGAGGCCCTCGGACTCGGCAGATCAGCGGTGACGATGCACGACTACAGCGACGAGGCCATCCACACGTACGTGAACTCGGGCGAGCCGCTCGACCGCGCCGGCGGATACGCCATCCAGGGCGGCGGCGGTGATCTTGTCGAGGCCGTGTCCGGCCGCATCGACACCGTGGTCGGGCTGGACGTGCCCCTGGCCCTGCGGCTGCTCGCCGAGGCCGGCTACCCGGACCCGCTGCCCGCGGCCACGGACGTGCCCCTGGCGCCGCCTCGCGCGGCCCGCCGCCCGCTCGCCCCGCTCCGCGCCGCCCAGCGCGCCTGAGCCGGGTCCCTCTCGGCCGGGCCTCCGTGCTGCGACGCCTTGCCACCGCCGTGGCGGCGATCCTGGTGCTCACCCCGGCCGTGCTCGCGCTGGCGGGCTGCGGATCCGGCAACGGGCAGCTCAAGGTGAGCATCAGCGGGCAGTCGGACAACTACAAGGTCTCGGACCACAACACCTGGGCGGCATACAAGCCAGGCAACCAGGCGACCTTCACCATCGACGTCGTCAACGCGGGACCGGGCACGGTGACCGGCGTGACCATCCACGTCCAACTGCCGCCCTCGTTCCACTACCGGTCATCGTCGATCGTGTCGCACGGCTCCACCCGCACCCAGCCGTTGGACGCCGCCGTCAACAGCGGCGGACCCATATGGGGGCTCTGGACGCTGGACGCCCCTGGAGCCGCGGGCACCGACTCCACCGGCGCCGCGATCCCAATCGACGTGCAGGTCACCTTCAAGGCGGATGTCGACGGCCAGCCCGGCGACGTGCCGGTGCAGGGCTTCGCGGCGGGTGACGCCACCGCCGGCCAGACGGACGCGCCGCCGTACATGATCACTGTGCAGGGCGCTCCCGAGATCGGTGCGCTGGTCACCGTGGACCCGGGCTCCGTCAAGAAGGGAGGCACGGTCACGTACGAGGTGCGGGTCACCAACACCGGCACCGCCCAGGCGACCAACATCGGCGTGCTGCTCACGCTGCCGTCGGGGCTGACGTTCGCCTCGAGTGTCACCCCCTTCTCCGGCAACGGGTCGCGCAACAATGCGATGAACCCTTACAAGGGCTCGCTGGAGGTCTACTACGACGGCTTCGTGCTGCCCTCGACATCGAACGCCGGACCCGGCTTCGTGGCGATCGTTTTCAAGGCCAACGTGGTGGTCACCGCCGCGCCGGGCACCTACACGGTCGACTGTCACCTGACCGATGCCGCGGGCGACACCGTCAGCCTGCACTCGGTGGCGCCGATCACGATCAGCTGAGGCGGGGTGCCTCCCCGGCGCTGTGGTATCCTCCACGTCCGCGCCAGCCCCGCCGCACACGTGTGCGCGCGGCGCATTCCATCCATCTCTCACGAGCAATCATGTACGCCATCCTCTCGCACGGCGGCCGTCAGTACCGGGTCAGCGCCGGGGACCGGCTCGTTGTCGACCGGCTCGAGGCCGAGGTCGGCAGCGTCATCGCGCTCGAGCCCATCCTGCTCACCGGCGGGGACGGCGCGACCGGCCTGGGCCGGGAGATCGAGGGGATGCGCGTCGCCGCCACCGTGGTGGCTCACACCCGCGGCCGCAAGCTGCGCATTTTCAAGTACAAGGCCAAGAAGCGCTATCGGAAGGTCGCAGGCCACCGCAGTGACCTCACCGAGCTCCGGGTCGAGTCGATCCTTGCCAAGGGCGCCGCCCTGCCCGAGGCCCCGGCAGCACGGGCCGAGCGCACCGACTCCGCCGCCGCCGAGGCATCGGCCGACAAGGCAGCCGCCGCCCCGGCGCGGGCCCCGCGGCCACGCTCCGAGGCAGCTGCCGCGGACACGGCAACGCCCGCAGTCACAGCTGCCACGGCCCAAGCCCAAGTTGAGCAGAGCGACGAGGCTGCCGCCGCGACAACGCCGGCTGCCACGGCGAAGCCCAGGCCCGCGAAGCGGGCCACCAAGGCGGCGCCGAAGAAGAGCGAGGGCGGCAGCGCCGCCAAGGACGAGGAGACCGGCGATGGCTCATAAGAAGGGTGGCGGTAGCTCCCGCAACGGTCGCGACAGCGCCGGGCGGCGGCTCGGCATCAAGCGCCAGGATGGGGAGGTCGTCTTCGCCGGGACCATCCTGGTACGCCAGCGTGGCACCAAGATCCTCGCCGGCGAGAACGTCGGTGTCGGTCGCGATCACACCCTCTACGCTCGTGCCACCGGCCTGGTCGCGTTCGACAGCACCGGCAAGGATCGCACCCGCGCCAATGTCCGCTCCCTCCCGATCATCGCGATCGGCGAACTGGTCGAGCTGGACGAGGCCGTCGAGGCCGCAGCCGCCGTCGGTTAGCCGGGAGCACGGGCCACGTTCCTCGACGAGGTCACCATCGATGTCGCCGGGGGCGACGGCGGTCGCGGCGCGGTGAGCTTCCGGCGTGAGAAGTACGTCCCCATGGGTGGTCCCGACGGCGGTGACGGGGGCCGCGGAGGGGATGTCGTGCTGGTCGCCGACTCCACCGATTCCACCCTCGCCGGGTTCCGCGAGCGCCGTCGCTTCCACGCGCCCGACGGCGGCGCCGGCGGCAAGAACGACCGCCACGGCGCAGACGGCGACGACATCGTTCTTCACGTGCCGGCCGGCACCATGGTTCGCGACGCGGACACCGAGGAGTTGATCGCCGACCTCGACCGCCTGGGCGCGCGGGTAGTGGTCGGGGCGGGAGGTCGCGGCGGCCGCGGCAACACCCACTTCGCGTCGGCCACGCGGCAGACGCCGCGCGTCGGCGAGCTCGGCGAGCGTAGCCGCAAGTGCCGCATCCACCTGGAGCTCAAGCTCATCGCCGACGTCGGCCTGGTGGGCCTGCCCAATGCGGGCAAGTCGACGCTGCTCGCCGCTCTCACCGGCGCCCACCCCAAGATCGCCGCCTACCCGTTCACCACCCTGCATCCCAACCTCGGCGTCGCCCAGACGTCAGCCGGCACGACGCTGGTGATCGCGGACGTGCCCGGTCTCATCGAGGGCGCCCACCGGGGCGTCGGCCTGGGTATCGACTTCCTGCGTCACCTGGAACGGACCCGTGCGCTGGTTCACCTGGTGGACGCCACCGGCGGACCGGAGGGTGCCGTAGCCGCCATCAGCGCGGTGGATGCCGAGCTGGCAGCCTTCAGCGATGCGCTGGCCGAAAAGCCGCGCCTGCTGGTGCTGAACAAGAGCGACCTGCTCGACGACGCCGAGCGGGCCACGCTCCGCGCGCGCTACCCCGACGCTCCGCTGATCGCCGCCGCGGAGCTGGACGGCACCGCGGAACTGCTCGAGCTCGCAGCGGCCCTGGTGGCGAGCGCCCGTGCGGCGGAGCTCGAGGTGGCGCTCGCCCAGCCCGGCGAGCCCGGAGAGCACCGCCTCTACCGCCACCGCAGTCGCCGCCAGGCCCCGGCCGTGTCCCGGGAGGGCGAGGTGTATCGGGTCACCTCGGACGGGATCGAGCGGTTGGTGGCCATGACCGACATGGACAGCGACGAGGCGGTGGCCCGCCTGCAGCAGAAGCTGCGCAGTGCCGGCGTCGACGCCGCCCTTGCAGCGGCCGGCTGCGCCGATGGCGACACTGTGCGCATCGGGGAGCTCGAGTTCACGTACGCGGATGACTCCTGAGCTGCGCCCCGTCGCCGTTCTCGGAGGCACCTTCGATCCCGTCCACTTCGGGCACATCGCCCTCGCCCTGTCCGTGCGCGACAGCATCGGTGCCGGCGAGGCATGGCTGGTCCCCGCCGCGACACCGGCGCTGCGCGCCCAGCCTGTGGCGTCGGCCGAGGTGCGCCTGGCCATGCTCGAGGCGGCGACCCGCGACATCCCCGGCATGCGTGTCGTCGATGTCGAGCTGCGCCGTCCCGGCGTCTCCCACACCATCGACACTCTCGAGGCGCTCGCGATCGACCATCCCGGGCTGCAGCCGTGGTGGATCCTCGGGGCCGACGCCGCGCGCCGGCTCAGTGAGTGGCATCGCAGTGACGAGCTGCGCGCAGCGATCCACCTTGTCGTCGTGCAGCGCTCCGGAATCGCGCATTTCGACCAGGCGGAGGCGTGCTCGCTGGGACTGGATCCGCTGCGCACCGTGGTACTCGACGTCACCCCACCCGCGATCAGTGCATCGGAGGTGCGCCGTCGGGTCGCCGCCGGTGAGGCGATCGGGGGACTCGTCCCCAGCGCCGTCGCCGACATCATCGCGACACGCGGTCTCTACGGCGCCGCCCCGGCGCGATAATGGTGACGGATGACGTCTGAGCAGCTGGCCGCACGAATCGCCGCCGCGGCATCCGAGAAGAAGGCCCGCGACGTCGTCACCGCGGACCTCCGTGGCAAGACCACCATGGCCGACTTCTTTGTGATCTGCGAGGGCGACACCGACCGTCAGGTTCGTGCCATTGCTGACAGTATCGAGCAGTCGTGCCGCGAGGTCGGGGTGCGGCCGCTGTCCACCGCCGGGCTCAAGGATGCCTCATGGGCGTGCCTGGACTACGACTCGGTCATTGCCCATGTGTTTCTCCCCGGAGAGCGGACGTTCTACGACCTCGAGGGGCTGTGGAACGCGATCGCCGGGGCGCGCGCCGGCTAGTTCCTCAGGCTGGCGCGGTCCGGAGCCCCGGTGACGAGCCCAGCGCGCTGATCAGGTTGAGTGCGGCCACGACCAGCGCCGCGGCGGCGAGCGCGAAGAGCAGGTAGACGGCGATTCGCTCCACGGCCCGGAGATCTCGCCCCCCGACGCCGCGCAGGGGGGGCGCGACCACGCCGACCAGCGCTCCGGTGATGAAGCCGCCGACGTGGGCGACGTTGTCGACGTTGGGGATGATGAAGCCGAACACCACCACCATTGCCGCGTAGGTGAGCCCGTACTGGCGCATGGCGTGCGCGATCCCGACGGGGACGTCGTGTCCCTGCACCCTGCCCAGCAGGAACAGGAGCCCGAGCAACCCCATGATCCCGCCCGATGCGCCGATGGTGAACGTTTCGCCGTTCGTCGTCGCCGCTACGGCCACGGAGAGCAGGCCGGCACCGACCGCAGTGGTCAGGAAGGTGGCCACGAGCACGCGCCATCCGTACAACTGCTCGACCAGCCGGCCGACGATGTACATCGCGAAGGAGTTGAAGATGATGTGCACCGGGAGCGCGGAGAGACCGCTGCCGCCGGGATCGTGGAGGAAGGCGTAGGCCACGAACCGCCACCAGTCGGGCTGCAGGTTGGACAAAGCGCCCATGTCGAAGAGCCCGCCGCTGTTCCGCAGCAGCAGCTTCTCGATGAGGAACGCCGCCACGAAGGACGCGATCAACGCGTACGTCGCCACCGGGTGTGTCGTCAGCTGGGTCCGCGCCGGCTGCGCGTAGCCCCCGGCAACCGTCTGCCGCTCGGCGAGGTCGACGGCGGCGAGGGTGGGTGCCTCCACACCGCCGCGCAGCGCCTGGGCGCGGGCGCGGATGTCACGCGGCGTGGGCAACTCCGGTGGAGGCGGCAGCAGCGCCGTCACCTCGGCTGTGGCTGGGTCGATGGCGACCGTGCCGACGTGGACCGCGGGGTGTGCCGAGGGCGCGCTCAGCGTGCCCGGCACCGGACCGAGCGCGACGATCAGGATGTCGGCGCGCTCGGCGCCCTGGACGGAGAGGCGCTCGGCGCCCCATCGGGCCGCGGTGGCGCAACGGGCGGCCAGGTCCGGACCCGCGACGGCTGGATCCGGCGAGGGGGTGAAGAAGCCGACGAAGGCGGCGCGCCGGCCGGTCCATGCGGCGGCGCCCAGCTCGTAGCCGCTGCCCCCCAGCTCGCCCAGCCGCGAGTCGCGCGGGTCGGTGAGACGCAGCCGGAACCGGGTGACAAGGTCGAGCGCGATCGCGCGCGCGAGTGCAGGCGGCTGCGGCGGCAGCCCCGCTGGGGGGGGAGGAGGTGGGGCCGCCTCGATCACGTCGGGCAGTCTACCCAAGCCCTGTCGCTCAGCCGCGCCTCGCGCGCGGCACGGCCGCCGCCGGTGGCCCGACCGGGGGCGTCGGCCGCTCTGGGGGACCCGCCGGGGTCGTACCTGCGGCTGCCCCGGGGGACGGCGACGCCGATGAGGTCCGAGCCGGCGCCTGGGTGCCGCCGTAGACGCAGTTGGCCGGGGTGCCGGTGGGGGCGGGGCTCGGTGCTGGGCCGTAGAAGTAGCAGATCGTCGAGCCGGCCTGGGTCCCGGGCAGGAAGAAGTCGGCGTTGTCGCCGCCGCCCCCCTGCTGGATGACGTCCGGCGGCTGGGTGTACCAGTCAGGCTTCACCCCGGCGAGGGCGGCGACCATGTCGGCGTTCCAGATCGGCGCGGCGCCGGTC
>CABEBM010000038.1_pt1 | contig 14258 bp, 20 predicted proteins | sample 3132591 | NCBI WGS metagenome assembly CABEBM01 (sample SAMEA5534345, study PRJEB31848) | metagenome | biome: tundra; feature: field; material: soil | place: USA | collected 2013-05 | depth 0.45 m | reverse complement strand
AGGAGTGGGCGTACGTCCGCCCATACCGCAACAACGAGCAGCGCAGCCGCTTGCTTGAGGGGTGGCTCCACATGTACAACCACCACCGGTCCCACACCGCGCTGGGCGGCCTCCCACCCATCGCTCGTGTCAACAACCTATCTGGGAACTACAGCTAGCCGCACAGCTTCAACGCGTGCGGTGACCGGACCCGCCGCACAGGCCGGTCCGGGGAGGAGCTCAGCGGGCCGAGGCCGGCACCCGCGCGAGCAGCGTCACCGACTCGCGGGTGAACGCGTCGAGATCGTCTGGCTTGCGCGAGGTCACCAGGTTGCCGTCGACGACGACCTCCTCGTCGACAACGTTCTCGCCCATGCGACGGAGGTCGTCCTGGATGGTCTGCCACGCGGTCAGCCGCCGGCCCTTGATGGCGTCAGCGCTGACCAGCAGCTGTGGTCCGTGGCATACCGCCAGAATGGGCTTGTCCGCGATGGCAAACGCCTTGGTGAACTCCACGGCGCGCTTGTCGGCACGAAGATGGTCGGGCGAAGAGCCGCCGGGAATGAGCAGAGCATCGAACTCGTCGGAGCGGACGTCGTCGAAGGACTTGTCGCTTCGGGTCGTGACCTGCCCGCCCTTCCCCTTCAGCTCCTGGTCGGCTTTGAGCCCGATGACGATCACCTCGTGGCCGGCCTTGCGAAGGCCGTCAAAGGGCGTTTTGAACTCGGAATCCTCGAAACCGCTGTCGAGAACGCAGGCGATTCGCATAACGGTACCTCCTGGAGTCGCTGACAACTTCTCTGACAATGATTCTATCAGGTGGCGACGTCGCGCACGTCGATGTAGCCCATCGCCCCGTCGCCCCAGGCTCCGCGGAAGACGCCTTCAGCCGCGATCGAGGGCGCGAAGCTCAGCGTGTTCTGCATGAACGGACCGGGCCGCAGGTCCGTGAAAGCCAGTCCCGAGCCCCTGAGCCGCTCTTCGCTGCGGCGATGCAACGGATATTGGCGCGGTACCGCTGCGCCGCCGCTGCCATCCTGTGTGACTCCTGCGGTCGACAACTTGACCACATGGCGCACACCAGCACGGGCCGCAGCCTCGATGGCGTTGCTCTCAAGTTCGTCCAGCCGCGGAACGAGCGGGGAGACAAGGAACAACCGCGTAGTCCCAGCGAACGCGGTCACCAGCCCATCAGGATGATCGTAATCGCTCTCCACCACCTCGACGCCGGCACCCGACAGTACGGAGGCCTTGGCTCGGTCGCGCTCGCGGCGCCGCCACTGCCCGCCACCAGGCGTGCTCGCGGAGCGCCCCACCGCGGCAGAATTGGGCCGGCGCAGAATGGGCCGATCAGCATACTGAGCGATGACTGGGAGGATTCAGCCGTGAGCGTCGTCACCGACCAAGAGATCGCCTGCCTTCACAGCCAGCGCCTCGGCCGGCTAGCCACCGTCGGAGCCGACGGTCAGCCGCACGTCGTCCCCGTGAGATTCCGATACAACGCCGATACGGACAGCATCGACATCGGTGGATTCGCATCGCGGAAGAAGCGGCGTGACGTTGAGCACTCGGGCCAGGCATCGATCGTAGTCGACGACGTGCCTCCCCCCTGGAATCCTCGCGGCATCGAGATACGTGGCGCCGCTCACGCTCTTCCTGAGGGTGGCAAGACGATCCAGCCCAGCTTCGACCCGGAGCTGATCCGGATCACTCGCGACGCGTCGTCAGCTGGGGGATCGAGGGCAATCCCAACTCTGGCGGTCGCACTGTTGAAGCCCCAAAGAAGGAGGACGTTGAGAGAAGCATGCTGTTCGGCAAGGAGCACGTAGACCGGTATGTCGCGACCGACGGTGAGGAGGGGCACGACTGGGCGAGGGGAGCACCCGTCCTCATCCTCACCACCGTCGGCCGTCGATCCGGCGAGGCCCGAAGCACCCCCCTGATATACGGCAGGCGGGCGGATGATTGCCTCGTCGTGGCGTCCAAGGGCGGCGCGCCAGCACCGCCCGCGTGGTACCTGAACCTCCAGGCCAATCCCGAGGTCACCGTGCAGGTCAAGGGCGACCGCTTTTCTGCCCGAGCCCGTACTGCTACGGCAGAAGAGAAGCCCGCGTTGTGGAAGATCATGACCTCGATATGGCCCGATTACGACGAGTACCAAAAGAAGACCGAGCGTGAGATCCCAGTGGTCGTTCTGGAGCGGTTATGACCGCTGGAGCTCACGAGGATGCGCTCGAATTCATCCGGCACAATGGTCGGGCTGTGCTGGCCACGCGGCGTCGGGACGGCAGCCCACAACTCTCGCCAGTGCTGGCAGTGGTGGATGCTCAATCACGCGTCGTTATCAGCACGCGCGAAACAGCGATCAAGACCGTGAACCTGCGTCGCAATCCGCACGCCAGCGTGTGCGTCATGAGCGAGCGCTTTTTCGGTGAGTGGCACACGGTCGACGGCTCGGTGGAGATCGTCAGCCTTCCCGAGGCGATGGAGCCGCTGGTCGACTACTACCGTCGCAGCGTCGGCGAGCACCCCGATTGGGATGACTACCGCACGGCCATGGAGCGCGAGCGCCGCGTCCTGCTGCGGCTGACGGTCGAGCGCAGCGGTCCAACGACGGAGGGGTAGCTGTCAGCTGCCCCAGTGCGGCCTAGCAAGACGCCCAGCTTCACGTTGCGCGCCCCCGTGCCGCCGGCACAGTCAGCAGCGCCAGCTCATCCGGCAGGTTGGTGATGCGTACCCCGGTGTTGCGGCGCACCCGCACGTTGATCGAGAGAAGCAGCACCGTGAGTTGCTCGACATAGCGTGAGTTGCGCAGCGGGCCGCCGTCGACGACGCGAACCCCCGACAACGAGGCCAGCAACTCCGCAACCACCGTCTTGGCGTCGGGATCGTCGCCGGTGATGAGGACGTCAGCACCGAGGTCGCGGTCGAGCTTCGCGAGTGTCGCGCTGCTGACCGTGTGCAGCGCGCCGACCACGCGAGCCCGGGGAAGCAGCGCGGCGACTTGCTCGCTGGCCGAACCCTGCTCGACCTCGATGTGGGTTGGTCCCGAACCCTCGACGAAGCGCACGGGGACAGCTGTGCTGACCACGACGCGGTCGTCCACGGCGCCGGCCAGGCCGCGCAGCGTCGCCTCCTGGGCGTCGAACGGCACCGTAATCACCACCACGTCCGCCGCCGCGGCTGCGGCGGCATTGTCCGCGCCGCGCACGCGTGACCCGTCGACGCCACTGATCGTCTGCGCTAGGGCGGAGGCGGCCTGCTGTGCCCGCGCGGCATCGCGGGATCCGATGACAACCTCGTGGCCGGCCCGCAAGAAGCGGGCAGCCAGCGCCGACCCGAGCTTTCCGGTGCCGCCGATCAGCGCGACGGCCGCAAGCGGGGGGGTGGATCCTCCAGCCTGCTCGCCCGCTGCCTGTTGCCCCACGGGCCGAACACTAGCCGAACCGAGCGGCTCCTACCATCTTCGAGGTGGCCATCCAAATGATCATCGGGCTCAAGCGGCTGGACAATGCCAAGCAGCGTCTCATGCCCCACCTGTCCCCCACCGGGCGTCGACGGCTGATGCTCGGCATGTTGAGGGCCGTGGTCGCCGCCGCGCACGATGCCAACTTGGGGCCAGTCGCGCTGGCCACCTCCGAACCCACGGCGGGCGCGCTCGCGGTCGAGCTCCGCGTCGCCATCCTGCCCGACGGCGACCTGCCCTGGAACGATGGTCTGGTGCATGCCCTGTCGTCGCTGGCTCCTCCGCCGCCGCGCGTCTTGTACCTCGCGGGAGACGTTCCACTGGTGACCGCAGCCGAGCTGCATGAGTTCGTCGCTGCGGCGCCCGCCCGCGGCGTGTGCATCGCCCGAGCGCGGGACGCCGGCACCAACGCGCTGTTGGTCACGCCGTCCGGTGCCCTTCGCCCAGCCTTCGGCGCATCGCGCAGCAGTGAGGTGCACGCGGCGCTGGCGCGTGCCGCGAAGCTGCCATGCCGAGTTGTTGACATTCCCGGTCTCGCGCTCGACGTCGACACGCTCGACGACGCGCGGGACGCCGGCCTGCTTGCGCACGCCCTCACCGGAACAGGTCGCGCTCCGGGCGACGGATGACCTGGCGCGCGGACCCGTCTCCAGCCGCCGGATATCCACGGATGAGGACGAACGGCACGCGGTCGAGCTTGCCGAAAGCGAGGTCGGCGGCCGCGGCAAGCTCGTCCGCGATGGCGACCACCGTGCTGTTCAGCTCGTACCCGTTGGGGTCGACGGTACCGGCCAGCTGACGCAGCGTCTCCAATCCGCTCGCGCCGATCGCTGTGCCGACGATGCCCTCACGCCATGCGCGGCCCATGGTGTCGGCGACGATCACGCCGAGTCGTGTGTGCGTCCGCGCCTCCAGCGCAGTGCGCAGGCGGCTGGCCGACTCGTCGGGGTCGGTCGGCAGGAGGACGACGGCGTCAGGTCGAGGTGCGTTGGAGCGATCCACTCCGGCATTGGCGCAGACGAGACCGTGATGGGTCTCGACGACCAGCAGCGGCCCCCGCTGTCTCAGGATGCGACGGCTCTCCCGGAGGATCACCTCCACCAGGCGTGGATCAGAGTGGCCCGCGGCGACGCCAACAGCGCGGGCAGACGGTTGCACACCGCCGAGATCGACGACCCGGCCCTCGTTCTTGCTCACCGCCTTGTGCGTCACCACGACAATGTCGCCGTCGCGGAGCGGCGGTGACGCGCCGAGCACCAGGGCCGCGAGGTCATCGGACTCGACGATTTCGTCGGCAAGCCCCAGGGGGACGATCTCGATGGTCATGCGCCGATCTTGATCCCCGCGACCTCGAGAGCGACGGTGGCCAGGTGCTGCCGCGCTCGTGCGTCTCGCATGATCGTGTCGGTCGGCCTCACCGACAGGCCACGGCGATCGAGCTCCACCGCGGAAGCAGCGTCGACGTCGTCGATGACCATCGCGTCGATGAGGCCGGCGTAGATGTCTGCCACTCCGACCGGGGATGGGTCATGGCCAAGTGTTCGCATCATGTGCGCTGCGGGGCCGCGCAACGCCTGCCCACCGACAATCGGGCTCACCGCCACGCAGGGGACGCGTCGGGCGGAAAGCGCGTCTCTGATGCCGGGGACCGCGAGGATGGGACCGATCGAGATCAACGGGTTGGACGGCGCGATGATTATCGCCGCCGCCTGGCTGAGGGCGTCGACCACGCCCGGCGCCGGTACCGTCACGTCAGCCCCGTGAAAGCGGATCCCGACGACGTCGTCGCGGTGACCGTGGCGCACGTAGTACGTCTGAAAGTCGAGATCTCCGTCGGGCGTCTCGATGATGGTGCGCAGCCGCTCGTCGGTGACCGGCAGGAGACGGTCCGCCAAGCCCAGCGCTCGGCCGAGCCGCTCGGTCACCGCACTCAACCGAAGCCCTGAGCGGAGCCACTCGGTGCGCGCCAGGTGCAGGCCGATGTCGAGGTCGCCGAGCCAGAACCACGCGTCGTGCCCGAGTGAGCGGGCACGCTCGAGAGCGCGTGCGGAATCGCCGCGGACGCCCCAGCCCCGCTCCTCGTCGATCTCTCCCGTGAGCGTGTACAGGACAGTGTCAAGGTCAGGGGACACGTGCAGCCCCGCAACTTCGGTATCGTCGCCGACGTTGCCGACGATGGTCAGGTCTCGCAGCGTCATCGCGGCGGTCACGCCCTGCAGGAAGCGAGCCGCCCCAACACCCCCGGCAAGGACAACGATCGGCTGCATGTTCACCGCACTTCTGTGACCCGAGTTGAGCAGACGCCGGGGCTCTGCCGGTGACGACTGTCCAGGCGACGCGTGCGCGCATGCTACCCGGCGTCGCGCCACTCACGGGTGTGGCACTGGTGGCGGCCGGCGCGGCGATGTGGGGAAGCGATGGTGCGCTGCGAGCGCCGCTCGTGTCGCACTGGTCGCCGTGGACGATCGTGCTCTACGAGCACATCATCCTCACCGTCTTGGTGGCGCCCCGCCTGGTGCGAGGTGCCGCCGCCATCGCCCGAATCCCGCGGCGGGGCTGGCTCGCAGTGCTCGGAGTGGCCTGGGGCGGCTCGGCGCTGGCCACCCTTGCCTTCACGTTCGCCTTCCAATACGGCAACCCGGATGTCGTGATCCTGCTGCAGAAGACCCAGCCCCTGTGGGCTCTCGCCGCCGCTGCACTGGCCCTCGGTGAACGGCCCCGTGCGTGGCTGGTCCCCGTCGCCGCGGCAGCACTTGCAGGGACTTACCTGCTCTCGTTCGGCGCCCTCGCCCCGGCGCACGCGTTCGCCGGGGCGCAGGGAAGGGCCGCCCTGCTCGCGCTGGTTGCCGCAGCCCTGTGGGGAAGCGCAACCGTGCTCGGCCGCAGCGCGCTGACGCACATGGAGCCGGACGTGTTGACGGGTCTGCGATTCGCCTGCGCGCTTCCCCTCCTGGCGGTGATCGCGGCAACCCAGGGCGCGCTGGTGCCTTCGGCGGTGACGGCGGCCGATTGGGTACGCCTGGTGCTGCTCGCCGTGATCTCAGGCCTGGTCGGGATGATGCTGTACTACCGTGGCCTACGCCGCACCCCGGCCTCGATCGCGACGTTCGCCGAGTTGGCGTTCCCAGCCAGTGCGCTGGTCATCAACTATCTCGTGCTCGGCGCAACCATCGATGCGGTGCAACTGATCGGCTTCTTCGTCCTCTGGGGCACCATCGCCCTCCTCCACTGGGTGCCGGTCAGGGTCTCCGCGCCCTGCGGCGCGCCAGACGCGGCGTAGGCCAGCTTCTCGCCGTGCTGCTGCTGGACGCCAGCTGGTGTGGCGCCTCCATTGGCAGCGGGGCCCTGCCCCGCTGGCCACGAGGTCCGCGACGGCCAGTCTCAGCCCGCGAGCTGCAGGACCTCTGCGGCCACAGCAAGCGCGGCGAGGTGGCCGCCGACGCCGCCGAGGCCTGCGCCCATGGTGTTGACTGACAGGTGGGTCGCGCCCGCGTCGCGCCACCGTCCCGCTTGCTCCACCAGCTTGCCATCGCCATCGTCACCCCAGCTCACGCGGCCCTCAATGCCGAGCGTGGAAGGATCGCGGCCAGCCTCCGCCGCAGCGGCTTCCACTATGGCGCGTGCCTCCTCGAGCCGTGGCCCGGGAGGAACCTGCGGAAACCAGCCGTCAGCAAGCCGACCGACGCGCTCGTACGCCGGCTTCGACTGCGCCCCCATCCACACCGGGATGGGGCGCTGCACCGGCAGCGGCGCCAGACCGGCGCCGATGACCCGGTCGTACGTGCCTTCGAAGGTGACCGTCTGCTCGGTCCACAACCGGCGCAGCAGCGAGATCTGCTCCTCCATGCGACGGCCTCGGTTCGAGAAGTCCTTGCCAAGCGCCTCGTACTCGACCGCGTTCCAACCGAGCGCGACGCCGAACCGGAACCTGCCCCCAGTGAGCAGGTCCACTTCCGCAGCCTGCTTGGCTGCGAGGACCGTCTGGCGTTGCGGGAGGATGATGATCCCAGTGACGAGCTCGAGCGATGTGACCGCGGCTAGGTAGCCGAAGAGGACCATGGGCTCGTGGAAGGCCGTGTGCACGTCGTAGGGGCCCGTCCACGGTGCGTGAACGGCCGGGTCGGCGCCCACGACGTGGTCATAGACGAGCACGTGGGTGAAGCCGAGTTCCTCCACGCGCTCCGCATACGCCCGCACCGCGCCGACGTCCGCGCCGATCTCCGTTTGGGGGAAGACAACTCCAATGCGCATCGCGTCGATGCTACGCGTCCGAAAGGATGTCGCGCCGCTGCGCCCCCGGGGGTGGGTCCAAACTCATGGCCTGACACCCGAGCAGGTCGCTCGCCTGACGGCGTACCCGGACATCCGGTACCTGTCAACGCCGGTGAGACAGTTCGCGACGATCAATTAGTGAGCAGGCAGCCCTCCTGCATGGCCAGGTCTGATGCGCCAGGGAGGCTGGCAGCCCAGGTGTTGGAGGTCACGTCGCGCCATTCGCGGGGCTCTGAGAGGCCTACAACAACCAGGACCCCGCCGCGGTGCTCGACGCGCCGGACGCCACGCTGACGGGCCCGGGGCAACGGGTCGGCCCGGTCGAGGTAAACCTGGGCCCGCTGGACCGATACTATTGCGGGTGACCTCGGTGCCCGGCGGTGGAGGCGTGCGGACAGTCGGGCGCCGCGTGCGGCGGTGAGGAGGCCAGATGGCCGAGCTTCTGGGACCCCGGAGCGGCGGGGCGCGCCGTCTGCGCGAACTGCTGGCGCGGCCGGCGCCGGTTCTGGCGCCCGGGGCCTACGACGCGCTGAGCGCGCGGCTGGTGGAGGAGGCCGGGTTCCCCGCCGTCTACATGACGGGCTTCGGCACCTCAGCCGCCTACCTGGGCCGTCCCGACGTGGGCCTGGTGACCATGTCCGAGATGGTCGACAACGCCCGGCGCATCGTGCAGGCCGTCAGTACCCCCGTCATCGCGGACGCCGACACCGGCTACGGCAACCCGATCAACGTGGTGCGCACGGTGCGGGCGTACGAAACCGCCGGGGTGGCCGCGATCCACCTCGAGGACCAGGTCGCCCCCAAGAAGTGTGGCCACATGGAGGGGAAGCAGGTGATCCCCGCCGCCGAGATGGTCGAGAAGATCCGGGCCGCGGTCGCGGCCCGGACGGACCCCGACCTGGTCCTCATCGCCCGCACCGACGCGCGCGCCGTGGAGGGCCTGGACGCCGCGCTGGATCGAGCCCGTCGCTATCGGGAGGCAGGGGCGGACGTCCTGTTCGTGGAGGCGCCCCAGTCCACCGACGAGATCGCTGCGGTGGCCACCGCGTTTCCCGACATCCCCCTGCTGTTCAACTGGGCCGAGGGCGGCAAGACCCCGCCGCTGCCACTGCCGGACCTCGAGCGGCTCGGCTACCGTCTGGTCCTGTTCCCAATCAGCACGCTGCTGGCGGCGACACGGGCCATCCGGGAGGTCTTGGCTGGCATCCGCAGCGGCGGGACCCCGGCCGCGGTCATGGACCGGTTGGTGCCCTTCGACGAGTTCTTGGACTTCATCGGCCTTCCCGAGATCCGGGATATCGAGCGACGGTTCAGCGGTCTGACAACCGGTGCGGGGACCCCCGCACCACACACCTGAGGAGGATCTGACATGGCGCAGCTGTTCGAGAAGGCGAGCGTGAACACCGAGCTGGCGCGGCGCATGCTCGTCGCCGGCGAGCGGAAGGCAGAGGAGATGGGCCACCCCTTCGTCATCGCGGTGGTCGACGAGAGTGGGGTCCTGAAGGCCTTCAGCCGCATGGACGGCGCCGCCCTCCTCAGCGTGCAGGTGGCCCAGGACAAGGCCTACACCGCCGCGGGCTTCGGCATGTCGACCGACGGTTGGTACGACTTCATCAAGGACGACCCGCCCCTGGCCGCCGGGGCGGCGGCCGGCATCGACCGCCTAGTGGTCTTCGGCGGCGGCTACCCCATCGTGATCGACAGGCACGTGGTCGGTGGGGTGGGCGTGAGCGGTGGCCATTACCGCCAGGACATGGAGGTAGCCCAGGCGGCGCTGACCGCCGTCGCCTGAGGGCCCAATCGGCGGTAGACCTGGAGGTCGACGGCCCCGTGTAGGGGCTCAGGGATTCTGTCCACGCAACAGCTGGGATGGAGGCCGTGCTCGGCAACGTTGATGACCATCGCGTAGCTCGCTCCCCATCAGGCGCAAGGGGGGCCGAAGGAATCGGTCGCTGGCGGCGGACGACCACCCGGATGAGCCTCCGCGGACGCGTCTACCGCCCTCCCCCACGATTCCGCGATTTGTGGTCAGCGTGCAACGCCGTGTGGTCTGTGTGGCGTCCCGTGTGGTCAGCGTTGATCCCCGTGGAAGTTGGGCGGTCAGATTGGTGGTCAGCCGGAACCGCGGTGGGCCCTCGTCATCGGGATGCGGGATGTGCACCTCGCGCAGGGTGACCTCGGTCCAGGCGCCCGAGGCGCGCTTGACCGTCCGGATCTTGAGTTCGCGGCGGATGCGTGTGGCGAGAGTCAGCGATGGCATCGACGGCGGAGATGCTGGGCCACGGTTCCGAGCCTTGCGGAGGACAAGCGTCTGATCGGTCCGCCCGACCCGCAATTCGTATCCCGGGAATTCGTCGCCCGCCACTGATGCGGCTCAGAAATCCCGTCTGCCCATTCGTGTAGAGGTTTTTGGCCAGCTGCTGATCAAGCGTGCTACCGCCACGGTCGACCCCGGTGAGGCCGCCCCAGGCCGCCCGCAGGAGTCCGAGAGTGTCGATTCCGTGGTGACTGTAAAAGCGTTCGTCTTCGGCCGCCACGGTCGCAATGGCGATCTTGTCCGTGGAGGCGACATTGACCGGATACGAATGATGAGACGCATCCACGGCCGTGACACGCGCGGCAGCGTCGCCAACGGCGGGAGTCAGCAGTTCAGCGAGCGCCATGGTCGTTCCTGCGACAACCAGCAAGCAGAGCAGGATGCGCACGAGACGTCGCCTCCAGCGCCCGCGCGCGACGGTGCGTTCGGCCGTCGTCGCCCGACTTCGCTGAGTCGGTGCGCTGGCCGACGCGGACTCATCCCGGAGCGTCAGTGTTTTGGTGCGGTGATCCACGTACCCAGGGTATCGGCGCCTCGTCGACGAACGCGTACAGTCAGGGAACCGTCAGGAAACTCTCGTACCCTGCACCCATGCCCCAACAGACCCCGCGGACTGCGCAGCGAGACCAGGGCTTGGCCCGGGCGGCGCAACTGCGCACCGCGTGTGCGGTGGGCGCTGTGGTTGTCACGGCGGTTCTCGGCTACCTCGCTGCGGGGAGCGTACCCGGACGCGCCAGCACATCGAATTCTGCCGTGTCGACGTCGTCGGACACCGGCGTGTCGTCGCAGTCGGGCCTGCAGCCGCCGCAACAGCCGCCCGTGTCCGGCGGCGGAGGAGGTCAGAACCTCAACGTGCCCATCGTGAGTTCCGGCGGGTCGTGACCCCTCGCGTCTGATGGCGTCGAATCCGAGTGTGCTGTGGTACGTGACCCGTGGCGCCGGCCTGGTGTCGCTGCTGCTGCTGACAGCTGTCGTGGTCCTTGGAATCCTCCTCAGCACGCGCTGGGCATCGCCGACATGGCCGCGCTTCCTCTCGCAGTTCATGCACCGGTATCTCTCCCTGACGGCGGTCGTGTTCCTCGTCCTGCACATCGTCACCGCCGTTCTCGATCCCTTCGCCCGCCTCGGTATTACGGACGCTCTGATTCCGTTCACATCCGCGTACCGGACGCTCTGGCTTGGACTGGGGGTGGTGGCGTCGGAGTTGATCGCCGCCCTGGTCATCACCAGCTTGCTCCGCGCGAGTCTCGGCTTCCGCACCTGGCGGGTTGTCCACTGGCTCGCCTACGCCAGCTGGCCGATCGCCGTCGTGCACGGCCTGGGGACGGGGACCGACGCTCGCGTGGGGTGGGCGCTGCTCCTCGATGCCGGCTGCGTGGGTGCCGTCCTCGTCGCCATGGCGATGAGACTCTCGGTCGGTTCCCTGCGGTGGGCGGCCGTCCGAGCGGTGGCCGGCCTCCTCACCGCCGCGGGAACCATCGCTCTGTTGTTCTGGACGGTGACCGGCCCATTGCAGTCGGGCTGGGCGCGCGCCGCGGGCACGCCGACCGGCCTCCTGGCGACCCAGGGCGCTGTGTCGACCAGTCCGTCGCCGTCGCCGTCGGGTGCCGTGGCGGGACCGGGGTCGAACCGTCAGGCCTCCTTGCCGACTGGCCTGACGATTCGTGTCCGAGGGACGGCTGTCCAAAACAACGATGGGTCGACCACGCTCACGTTGACCGATGAGGGCAATCAGAACCTCCAGATCATTCTCAGCGTCCCTGCTGGCACGGGCAGCACCCTGCAACTCAGCGCCAGTCAGGGTGCGACCAGCCTCTGTTCGACGGCCGCGACCTTCGACGGTCGCGTCGTCACCGCCGCCTGCGGATCGACCCAGCTGACTCTGGCGCTGAATTCCTCCGACGACGGCGGCATTCGTGGAACCCTGACAACTGTGGCAGGAACTCCGTGACCACCGTCGCGGCGCCGATGGGTTGCTTGCTTGCCGGAGCCGCGATTGACTCCACCGAGACCCTGCAGGGTCACCTGGCACGATTTGGCCTGCCCCCGGCTGATCCGTGGCGGATGGCGGCGGCGCTGGAACAGGCGGAGCTGCGGGGCCGCGGCGGAGCAGGCTTCCCCGCGGCGCGCAAATGGCGAGCGGTCGCCAATCACGCTCGACTGGGCCTGCCTGCGGTGGTAATCGCCAACGGTTCGGAGGGCGAGCCCTGCTCGTCCAAGGACCGTCTGCTCTTGCGCATCCGACCGCACCTCGTCCTTGACGGACTCCGCCTTGCTGCCGAGGCCGTCGGCGCGACGGACGCGTTCATCTATCTTCCCCATGGCGACCGCGACACTCATCGCGTTGTCAAAGACGCGATCAAAGAGCGCGCCCGGCATCTGGCCGGCGAGCGCAGGCCGACGCTGGTCACCGCGCCGCCACGCTACGTCGGCGGTCAGGAGACTGCCGCGATCTCGCGGATCGAGGGGAAGGCGGCGCGGCCCACCTCCACGCCGCCATTCCCCTTCGCCCAGGGGGCCTGGGGCAGGCCAACGCTGGTCCACAACGTGGAGACGCTGGCCCGCGCCGGACTCATCGCCCGCGGTCTGGACAGCGCCGGTCTGACGCTGGTCACCGTCAGCGGCGCCGTCGGCAGTCCCGGCGTCGTCGAGGTCGCGGTTGGCACGCCCCTGGCCACCGTCGTCAACGCAGCGGATGGGGTCACCGGCACCCCGCGTGCAGTCCTCGCCGGCGGCTATTTCGGACGCTGGCTTCGGGCCGAGACATGCTGGGGCTTGGGCATCGGCACTGACGTGCCCTTGGGGGCCGGCGTGCTCGCCGTCGTCGACAGTGAGCACTGCCCAATCGCGGAGACGGCGCGCATCGTCACCTACCTCGCCGGCGAAAGCGCACGCCAATGCGGTCCCTGCGTCAACGCCCTGCCGGCGATCGCCGAGGCCCTCACTCAGCTGACATCCCTGTCGCGGCCTCGTCCGCGCATCGATCTGCTGCAGCGCCGCAGCCAGGAGATCATGGGCCGCGGCGCGTGCCGTCATCCCGACGGCGCCGCGCTGCTCGTGCAGAGCCTGCTCAGCGTGTTTGAAGACGAGGTCGGCAGGCACCTGCGCAAGGGCCCGTGCAGCGCCTGTTCCGCGCCTCGACTTCTGCCCATCCCCTCCTCACGGGGAGGTTGGCGATGACCCGCTTGGCAATCAATCCCATCGCCTGTCGCGGCTTTGGCCTGTGCGGAGAACTGTTTCCAGAGAGGGTGCGACTCGATGAGTGGGGATACCCGATCATCGACAGCCGGCCGATCGACATCGACCTGCTCGAGCATGCTCAACGAGCAGTCGAGGAGTGCCCTGCCATGGCCTTGCGGCTGGCCGACGAGGGTGGTCAGCGGTGACTCTGCTGCCCCGCTATTACCGTGCGCCTGCTCGTCGCTGAGGACGACGCCGCCTTGCGCTCGGTCCTCGGGCGAGGGCTGACCAAGCACGGCTACGTGGTCGACGCCACCGACCGCGGCGACGAAGCCCTGCTGCTGCTCACGGTCAACGACTACGCGGCGGCGATCATCGATTGGCGCATGCCCGGCATTGAGGGAACGGAGGTCATCAGACAGGCTAGAGGTCGGGGCGACCTGACCCCGATCCTCATGCTGACCGCCCGCGACCTCAACGCCGACCGCGTCGAGGGATTAGATGCTGGCGCTGACGATTACCTTGTCAAACCCTTCGACTTCGGTGAGTTGTTGGCGCGGCTCCGAGCCTTGCTCCGCCGCCCTCCCTTGGCGTCGGGGCCGATCCTGCGAGTGGCTGAGCTGTCTCTTGACCCATCGACTCACGAGGTGCGCGCCGGTCAGCGCCTGGTCGCTCTGACTCCGCTGGAGCACTCGATCCTCGAGCTGCTCATGAGGCGCGCACCAGGTATCGCCTCGCGGGCGCTGGTGGCGCAGAGTGCGTGGGGAGCGGGTGAGACCATCTCGATGAATGCACTCGAGGCACACATCGCCCGCCTTCGCGCCAAGTTGACTGGATCCGGTGTCGCCATCACTGCCGTTCGCGGACGGCATCACCACGATGGTGTCAGCACGGCACGGGTGCGGCCGATCGACGGCGGAGGCTACGCGGTGATGTCGCGGTACCAGAAGCTGGCCCCGGCGACAACGCACATTCCGATGGCGTAGAGACCCGCGATGATAAGCGCAGTGGTGTACGACACCCCCATCGAAGCCCCTGTGCTAA
>CABEBM010000031.1_pt1 | contig 16963 bp, 17 predicted proteins | sample 3132591 | NCBI WGS metagenome assembly CABEBM01 (sample SAMEA5534345, study PRJEB31848) | metagenome | biome: tundra; feature: field; material: soil | place: USA | collected 2013-05 | depth 0.45 m | reverse complement strand
TCACCGACCGCACCCACCCAGGGGTGGGTGCGGTCGGTGAGACGGATCGCGGCCAAAGGCAAGATCGCCAGAGCCCCGCTCCCCGCCCGGACCCCGTCGACCTCGACGAGGCCCGCCGCCACCAGCGCCTGGGCGCGCTCTCGGGTGTCGGCGAGGCCGCGGTGCACGAGCACGTCGTCGAGCCGGGTGCGCTGCAGCGTGGTCACCTCGTCATCCTACACAGAGCAGAGTATCTGCGGTCAAAAGGGAATGTCGTCGGGGTCGACGGCGACCCCGCGGGGTGTCGCGGCCGGAGCCGCGGTCTCGCCGAACAGGCGCTGCTCGGCACTGCGCCCCCGCTGCGGCGCGGGCGCCGGCGCGTCGCCGCGCTCAACCGGAGGAGCGAACGGGCGCTCCACCTCCCCCGCCGCTCCCACCACCAGCTGGGTGATCTTCTGCTCGGTGCGATCGAGAAGCTGGGCGCAGTGTCGGGTGAGTGCAGCGCCGCGCTCGTAGGCGGTGATCGCCGCCTCGAGCTCGACATCGCCACGCTCCAGCCGGGCGATGATCTCGTCCAGCTCGCTCAGGGCCGCCTCGTAGCTCATGGTGCTGAGATCGTCAGCCATCGTGATCCTCGCTGGTGCTTCGCTGTCCCGGCTCGCCATCGTACATTCGTTCGTCAACCGGCGCGACCTCGACGCCGTCCGGAAGCACGCGGCTCACCAGTGTGCCGCGGGCCAGCCGGGTGCGCAGCGTCGCTCCGGGACCGACGGCCGCTGCGGAGGTGAGCACGCGGCCGGTGGCGCTGTCGACGGTGATCGAGTAGCCGCGCTCGATGACCCGCAGCGGCGACAGCGCCTCGAGCCGGGCGTGCGCGGCGTCGAGGCCGCGCCGCCGCCCCGTGACAAGCGCTTCGACATCGCGGCGATAGCGGTCGCGGTCGGCCAGGGCACGTCTCCGCCCCGCCACCAGCAGGCGGGTCGCACCGCCGAGCCGTTGCGCGCGAACGGCGAGCCGCTCGCGCTGCAGCGGCAGCGTCTGCAGCGGCGAGTGCAGCGCGAGCGCGCCGCGGAGGCGCTCGAGGTTGCGCTGCCTCGCGGTGACGCCGGCGAGCAGCGCGCCTCCGAGGCGGCTGCCGCGGGCGTGCAGGTCCTGACGCATCCGTGTCATCCGCACCGCCGGCGACAGCTGCTCCAGCCGGGTGATGCGGCTGCGCGCACGGTCGCGCTTGTGGATCACCTCGGCGCGCACCGCCTCGCGCAGGCGACGCTCGCGGGCATCGAGTTCCCCACGAAGCTGGCCACAACTCGGCACCGTGGTCTCCGCCGCGGCCGACGGGGTGGCGGCGCGATGGTCGGCGGCGAGGTCGGCGATGCTCACGTCGGTCTCGTGGCCGACACCGGACACCACCGGGACGGGGCAGGCGCGGATGGCCCGGGCCACCTTCTCGTCGTTGAAGGCCATGAGGTCCTCGAGGGAACCGCCGCCGCGCACCAGGAGCACCACCTCGACACCCGCGGCACGGCCCGCGCGACGTAGCGCTGCGACGATGGTGTCGGCGGCGCCGTCGCCCTGGACGGTGGCCGGCGAGAAGACCACGTCGACGCACGGCGCGCGGCGTCCGAGGACGGTGACCACATCGTGGAGTGCGGCACCGGTGCGCGAGGTCACCACGGCAACGCGGCGGGGCAGCAGCGGCAGTGCCCGCTTGAGCCGCGCGTCGAACAGTCCCTCGGCGGCAAGCGCGCGCTTGCGCTGCTCGACGGCCAGCGCGAGCGCCCCCACCCCGCTCGGCTCGAGCCGGTCGACCAGCAGCTGGTAGCGCCCCTGCTGCGGGTAGACACCGACAACCCCGTGGGCCACGACCGTCATGCCGTTCTCGGGCGCGAAGGGGACGCGCATCGCATTAGTGCGAAAGCAGACGCAGCTGAGGCCGGAGCCACGGTCCTTGAGCGTGAAGTAGAGATGGCCCGACGACGGCCGGGTGAGGTTGCTGATCTCGCCCTCGACGAGCACGTCCTCCAACTCGGGGCGGGCCGCCAGTGCATTGCCAACGAGGGTGGTCAGTTCGGTGACGGTGTACGGGGTGGCGCTCACACGCGCTCCCTGGCGATCTGACCGAGGACGCCGTTCACGTACTGCACCGCATCCTCGCCGGCGTAGGCGCGGGTCAGCTCCAGCGACTCGTCCACGATCACCGCCACCGGTGTGCCATCGCTCTCGAGCAACTCGCACGTGCCCAGGCGGAGCACGGCGCGCTCGACCTTGCCGACGTCTCCGAGGGACCAGCGACTCGCCGCCGTCAGCGCCGCGTCGATGCGCTCCCGGTGCTCCAGGCAGAGGAGCACGAGCCGCTCCGCGAAAGCGCGCACGTCGGCGGTCGCGCCCACCTCCTCGGCCTGGTAGTCGAGCGCCAGGGCGGCGTCCTTGTCGGTGCCCTCGAGTTCGAAGAGCACCCGCAGGGCCAGCTCACGGCCGCGCCGGCGGCGCCCGCCCCCCGAGGGCGTGGTCACCGGAAGACCACCTCACTGACGAAGACGTTGACGGCCGAGAGATCGAGGCCGAGCATGCGCCGGATGGCGTCGCCGACCGAGCGCTGCACCTGGGCGCCGACGGCCGCGAGGTTGGCGCCGGCCTCCATCACGATCCAGAGATCGATGAGCAGGCCGTCATCGCGAAGCTCAACACGGGCGCCGCGGTGGGCGACGCGATGGCGCAGGATCCGGTCGATCGACTGGCCGCCGGGGCGGTACATGGCGTGGACGCCGTCGACCTGGAGCGCGGTGAGCGCCGCGATCCACGCGACCACGTCGTTGGCGACGCGGGTCGCACCGATCGCGCCGCGGCCGTCACCGCCGCCACCGATCTCGAGCGCCTCCGCGGTATCGGTCATCAGACCCGCTCCACGTACTTTCCGGTGCGCGTGTCGACGCGGATCCGGTCGTCCTGGTTGACGAAGAGCGGCACGTCGACGACCAGCCCGGTCTCGACGGTGGCCGGCTTGAACGCGGCGTTGGCGGTGTCCCCCTTGAAGCCCGGATCGGTGGCGGTCACGGTCAGCTCCACGGACGTGGGCAGGTCGACCCCGAGGACCTTGCCGTCGTAGGTGAGCAGGAAGAGCTTGTCATTCTCCTTGAGGTAGCGGAGCGCATCGCCGAGCTGGTCGGGGGTCACAGGGAACTGGTCGTACGTCGACGTGTCCATGACCACGTAGTCGTCCCCGTCCTGGTAGAGGTACTGCGCCTGTGTCCGCTCGATGCGCGCCCTGCCGAACTTCTCCTCGGGGCGGAATGTCTCCTCGGTCACCGCGCCGGTGTTGAGGTTCTTGAACTTGGCACGGACGATCGCCGTGCCCCGCCCCTGCTTGTTGTGGGCGAACTCGAGCACCTGGAGCAACTCGCCCTGGTGCTCGACGGTGTTCCCCGGGCGAAGCTCGCCTGCATTGATCATCCGCGTGTCTCCGAGTGTGCCTGTCTCCCGCCGGCCAGCTGCACCGCGGCTCGCAGGGCGAGGAGGTAACCGCCGGCGCCGGCGCCGGCGATGACCGCGGTCGCGGCAGCCGCCACGTGTGAGGTACGACGGTACTCCTCGCGACCGAGGATGTTGCTGAGGTGCACCTCGACGACCGGTCCCGGATAACCGCGGACGGCGTCGGCGAGGGCGATGCTGGTGTGGGCCAGCCCGCCCGGGTTGATCACGCACGCCTGGCTGGTCCCGCTCTCCTCCTCGAGGAGATCGATGAGTGCCCCCTCGTGGTTGGATTGCTCGCAGCGCAGCTCGACACCCAGCGCCTCCGCCTCGGCGCGCAGCTGGTCGTGGATCTGCGCCAGGGTGGTGGTTCCGTAGATCTCCGGCTGACGCCGGCCGAGGGTGCCGAGATTGGGGCCGCTGACGACCAGGATCCTCATGCCACAAGCACCTCCGTGACCGCCCGATTGATCGCCCCGGCCTCCGCCACGATGCCGGTGACCGGATCGCCGCGGCGGCGAAGCAGGACCCAGCGGGGGACGCCGCCGCGCGCCTTCTTGTCGGTGCCCAGATGATCGGCGATCGCGCCGGCCGCCAGTGCGGGTCGCTGTGACAGGCCGCAGGCGTCGAGCAGCTCGTCCTGGCGGGCGATGTCGTCGCGGGGGCAGCCCGACTCCTCGATGCTGAGCGCCCCGGCCACGCGCATGCCGAAGGCGACGGCCTCACCGTGGTCGAGACCGGCGCCGAGCCCGGTCAACGCCTCCACGGCGTGTCCCACCGTGTGACCGTAGTTGAGGATCGCGCGGCGGCCGCTCTCGCGCTCGTCGCCCGCCACCACCTCCGCCTTGAGTTCGCAGCAGCCGCGGATGAGCTCGGCCAGAGCCGCGGGGTCGCGCGCCAGTGAGGCCGCGAGGTGGCGCTCGACGAGGGCGGCCAGGTCGCCAGCACCAACCATGGCGGACTTCACGATCTCGGCAAAGGCGGACCGAAAGGCGCGGTCGCTCAGAGTGCCGAGCACCCCGGGGTCGCAGAGCACCGCCCTGGGCTGCCAGAAGACGCCCGCGAGGTTCTTGCCACGGCGCAGGTTGACCGCGGTCTTGCCGCCGATGGCGCTGTCGACCATGGCCAGCAGCGTGGTGGGCACCACGATCCAGGCCACCCCGCGAAGGTAGGTTGCCGCAACCAGCCCGGCGACGTCGCCGATGCTGCCTCCGCCGACGGCCACGATGCAGTCGTCGCGCTCGAGCCCGGCGTCGCCGCAGCGCTCCAGCAGGGCGCCGACGGTCTCCCAGCGCTTGGCGTCCTCGCCGCCGGCCAGGGGGATCACGGTCGCCGTGAGGCCATCGCGGCGCAGGTCCGAGGCGATTCCGTCGGCGATGCCCGCCACCGCGTCGTCGGTGATCAGCGCGACACGGCGCGCCGGCGCGGGCACGTGCGCGCCAACGTGCTCAGCGGCACCGCCTCCCACCCGCACCAGGTAGGGGTGCTTGGTGCCGACCCGGACGCCGCCGTCCAGGGCTGCGGCGATCTCATCCGCCACCGCCTCGGGGGCCAGCGAGTCGACGTGAATGCGGAGCTGGACGTGGCCGTGCGCCGCCATCCTCGCCGAGCGCAGGTGGTGCAGGCTCGTCTCGGGGGCCGCGGCGAGAAGGGGCCGCGAGCCGGCCTGGGTGCCGAGCCGGTCGAGGAGGACCGGGTCACCGGCGTCGAGGAGGACGACGGTGGCGTGACGGCGGAGCAGCTCGGGCGCGCCGTGCTGCGCGATCAACCCGCCGCCGGCGGCGACCACCAGTGGTTGCGGTGACGCCAGCGCGCGCTCGACGACGGCGCGCTCCTCGGCGCGGAACCTGGGCTCGCCAAGCTCCTCGAACACCCGACTCACCGGCATGCGCAGCCGCGACTCCACCTCGGCATCGGTGTCGACACAGCCGCGTCCGAGCCGGGCGGCGAGCAGCGGGGCCACGGTGCTCTTGCCGCTGCCGGGCAGCCCCACCAGAACGACATGACCGGCCGCGCTCATCGCAGCCGCCCGAGCGTGGCCCGGTAGCCGTCGATGTTGCGGCCGAGCTCAGTCGCGGAGTCACCGCCGAACTTTTCGAGCACCGCGTCGGCGAGCACCAGCGCGAGCATCGCCTCGGCCACGACGGCGCCGGCGGGCACGACGCAGATGTCACTGCGCTCGTAGTGGGCGTTGGTCTCCTCGCCGGTGTGCGCGTCGACGCTGCGCAACGGTGTGAGGAGCGTGGAGATCGGCTTGAAGTGAACGCGCGCCCACACGTCCTCGCCGTTGCTGACCCCGCCGGAGAGGCCGCCCTGGCGGTTGCTGAGGTGCCGGAAACCGGCCTCTGCGGAGAATGCCGGCCGGTCATGCACGGCGGAGCCGCGGCTGGCGGCGGCCGCCACGGCATCGCCGATCTCCACCCCCTTGACCGATTGGATGCTGCACAACGCCTGGGCGATGCGCCCGTCGAGCCGCCGGTCCCACTGGGCGTAGCTGCCAAGTCCGGCCACAACACCGTGGCCCGTGACCACCGCTGTGCCGCCGAGCGTGTCGCCCGCCCGCCGCGCGGCGTCGATGGCCGCGACCATGCGCGCCGACGCCTCCAGGTCGGCGCAGCGGACCGGTGACGACTCGACGTCGGCAGCGCGAGCAGGTGGATCGCCGCCGACAACATCACCGATGCGCACCACGTGTGACGAGACCCGGATCCCCGCGACGCCGAGCACCGCACGCGCCACCGCGCCAGCGGCGACCCGCGCCGCCGTCTCCCGCGCCGACGCCCGCTCGAGCACGTCCCTCGCGTCATCGAGGTCGTACTTGAGCATCCCGGCGAGGTCGGCGTGGCCGGGACGCACCCGGGTCACCGTCTTCTTGGTGAACCCCTCGGCCTCCACCTGCATGGGGCCCTTCCAGTTGTCCCAGTCGCGGTTGACCACGGTGATCGCGATGGGCGACCCCAGCGTCCTGCCTCCGCGCACGCCGGCCGTGATGCGGGCGACGTCGTGCTCGATCTGCTGGCGCTTGCCGCGTCCGTGGCCCCCCTGGCGGCGGCGCAGGTCCGGGTCGATGTCACGCGCGGCATCGATGGTGATGCCCGCGGGGACGCCGTCGACGATCACGGTCAGCTCGGGACCGTGCGATTCGCCGGCCGTCAGGAATCTCAACACCTGGTGATTCTAGGTACGGCATCGCCGCGCGCGACTCTTTGGCGGGAATGGGTGCTCAGGGTCCCTGGAAGAGGATCAGGCTCGCCCCCGCGCACAGGAACGGCCCGTAGGGGATCGGGTCCTTGAGGCCACGCAGGCGAAACATGAGCAGGAGCAGTGCCACCGCACCGCCGAGGAACACCGCGTAGATGACCGCGTACACCGCACCGATGTGGGTGAGGTCGGCGCCGATGCCGCAGGTGGCGCCGATGAGCGCGCCCAGCTTGGCGTCGCCGAGGCCGATGCTGCCGCGCGATATCAGGTTCTGGATCACGAAGAAGGCTGCGATGGCCACAGAGCCGATGAGCGCGCGCCAGAAGGTCAGGCCGGGTGAGACCAGCGACAGCGCCAGGGCCACGACGATGGCCGGGTAGGTGACCCGGTTGAGGATCAGACGATGCTTGAGGTCGAAGCAGACGATGAGCACGAAGAGCGACACCCACAGGAGATGGATCACCAACCCACCTCCGATCGTCTCGTGCGCCGCGAAGGCGGCGAACCCAACAGCTCCGAGCAGCGGGCTGAGGACGCGCTCCAGTCGCGTCCAGCCATAGCGTTCGTACGGCCACGGCTCGACGATGGGCGCAGCCTCGCCGGCATCCGCCGCCTGCACGGTGGCCTGGGCAACCTCCTGCTCGTACGCCTCGCGGTCCTCGCGGTCCTCGGCCTCGAGGCCCTCGACGCGCTCGAGGAGGATGGACAGCCAGCCCGCGCCCAGCCCGACGAGCGCGCCGGCGGGAGCAGCGATGGCGGCCGCGACGGCGCTCACGCCCCGAGCGCCTCGTCCAGCGCGAGCCGCGCCGCCTGGTACGGCGGCTCCTCCCCCGTCCAGCGATTGAAGCTCAGCATTCCCTGGTGGAACAGCATGTCGGCGCCGTCACACGCGCGCAGGCCGGCCTCGAGCGACGCAGCCACCAAGTCGACGGGGCGGGGCCGGTAGCGCACGTCGGCGACCGTACACGACGTCTGCAACTGTGCGGGAGTGAAGGGCAGGTCGGCCAGTCCGACCGATGTGGCATTGACGATGATGTCGGCGGTGGCGACGTGGCGGGCGAGATAGTCCTCGTCCCACAGGGCCAGTCCGATGTCGCCGTCGACCTCATCCCCGAGCCGGTCCGCGAGAGCGCGTGCGGTGTTGATGCGCCGGGCCACGACGGTGGTGCGCAGGACCGGCACCCGGCGCAGCGCGAGCACCACCGCTGCCGCCGCGCCACCGGCACCCAGCACCACGGCCCTGCTTCCCGGCAGCGGCCACAGCCGGCGCGTGCTCAGTCCCATCTCGAACCCGGCTGCGTCGGTGTTGTCCCCGACCAGCCGGCCGCCCGGGGTGACGGTGATCGTATTGACCGCGCCGGTGCGCAGCGCGTCGCCCTCGAGGACGTCGCAGGCGGCGGCGAGCGCGTACTTGTACGGGATGGTGACGTTGGCGCCCCGCCAGCGCCCCGCGCGCAGGTCGCGGAGGAGGGCCGGAAGCGTCTGCGGGGGCACGTCGACGATCTCGTACGAACCCTCACGTCCGCTGGCGGCAAGCGCTGCCTCCTGCATGACCTGGCTGGGCGAGTCGGCGATGCCCTCCCCGATCAGACAGAGACGGAATGGATCGGGCACGTCACGAACCGCACGGCTTGCCGAGGAACTGCACGATCTGCTGCTCGTGCTGCTGTTCGGTGACGCTGTAGTGGTTGTGACCACTGCAATCGGAGAGGTAGAAATAGTCCGGCGTGCTCGCCGGCTGTGCGGCGGCCGCGATGCTGCTCGTCCCCGGATTGGCGATCGGCGTCGGGGGAAGGCCGGTGTGCAGGTAGGTGTTGTACGCGGTGTCGATCTTCAACTGCGCCGCGCTGAGTGTTGACCCGTCGATGCCGAGTCCGTATATCACCGTGGAGTCGACCTGCAGCAGTTGACCGCCGGCGAGCCGGTTGGCGATGACGCCCGCGACCAGCGGCCGATCGGCGTCGAACTTCGCCTCTCGCTCAATCATCGACCCGATGATCAGCGTGGCGTACAGCTTGTCGGGGGCCAGACCCGCCAGCGCAGGCATGGCCTTATTGGCGAAGTCGGCGAGCTGCATCTGCACCACGTCGTGGGCGGTGGAGTGGTCGGGGGCGTCGTAGGTGTCGGGGAAGAGGAAGCCCTCCAGCGACGCCCCCGCGGGCCTGCTCGCCAGGAACGGCTCGTTGAAGGCGCCGTGCTGCACCTCGGCCATGTACTGGTCGGCCGTGATGCCCAGGCCGGCCGCCTCGACCTTCTTGGCCATCTGGGCGGCGGTCAGCCCCTCGGTGAGGACCAGGTGGTGGGTGTTCACCTGCGGGGTCCCCTCGAGTCGCTGCACGATGTAGCTCGCGCTCATCGAGTTGTCGAGGACGAAATCGCCCACGACGAGCTTCGAGCCGAGCCCTTCGAGACGCGCATACCAACCGAACCAGAAGCTGCTGCGGATCAGGCCGTGCGTGGCCAGTTCGGCCACCAGGGTCTCAGCGGTCTCACCGGTTGTCACGTGGACGGTCACGGGCGCGCCGGCGGTGGTCGCGGGTGGGTCGAGCTGGTTGCGCCCGTACAGCAGGGTGCCACCGGCGGCGATGACCAGCACCGCGATGACCGCGATGACCGCGAAGACGACGCCGCTGCGGCCCTGCTCGCCGCGCCTCACCGCGGCCCCCCGGAGCCGGCGCGCGCGTCCAGCCAGCTCTGCAACAGCAGGGAGGCGGCCACCGCGTCGATGGTCTTGCGGCGCTGCGCCCGGCGGCGGCCGGCGGCGATCAGGCTGCGCTCCGCGGCGGCGGTGGTGAAACGCTCATCCCACATCTCGACGGGAAGCCCCGTCCTCTGGTGGATCTGCTCGGCGAGGTCGCGGGCGTCGATCGCGGAGTCGCCCTCACTGCCGTCCAGCCGGCGAGGCAGGCCGACGACGATGCGCTCCGGGAGTCGCTCGGACACGACCTCCTCGACCTCGCGCCAGAGCCGCTTCGCAGGTTGCCGCGGCACGGTGCGCAGCGGCGTGGCGAGCGTGCCGGTCTCGTCACTGCCGGCAAGGCCGACTCGGACCGTGCCCACGTCGACACCCAGTGCCGGTGTGGTCACGGGCCGGTCTGCTGAACGAAGGTAGGGTCGATCTCGATGCGGCTGCTGAAGAACGGCAGCCAGAAGAAGGGGATCGGCGACTGCGAGATGACCACGTTCTGGACGTGGCTGAGGCGGTGCTCAATGATGTTGCGCGCGTCGCTGGAGCTCTTGCCGGTGAGCTGGGTCTTGAGCGCCTCGAGGTCGATGGTCGGATGCGAGAAGCCGGTGCACTGGATGCTGAGCACGACGGTGCCGTTGTCGGCGGCCTGGGTCACCGAAGCCTTGGTGCAGTTGACCGCGTCGGTGGCGAGCGTCTCACCCTGGGCCACCTGCTTCTGCAGGTCCGCCGTGACATCCTTGGTGACGTCGTCGGGGCTGTACGCGGCGCCCTTGCCGTGGCACGTGACCGTTTCCTGGGCGGCCGCGAACTGCTGGCCGGAGGCCGGCAGCGCGGGGCTGACGTCACAGCTCAGCGTGGTGCCGTTGCCGCCCGGGTCCTTGGCGAACACCTTGCCCGCCGCCTTGGTCTGCAGGTCGCTGTTGACCTGGGTGGTCAGGGTCGTCTTGTCCCCTGACACCGTGTTGTTCCACGAACTGATGTCGCTGTCGCCGGCGACGGTGATGGTCTTGGCGTCGGCTCCGCCGGTGGCGGCGCTGGGGTTGGTCTCGGTGATGTCCTTGGGCTGGCAGATGCCGTTCTGAGGCTGGCCGGGATTGCAGGGGTTGCCCGGCCACTTGGTGATCGTGTTCGCGGCCACGTTGCCCTTGGTCTCGGCGGTTCCGTCCTGCACCGGCACGGAGTTGTTGGCCTGGACCCCGGACGGGCAGTTCAGGGCCGCCGAACCGTTGGGGCCGATGCACACCTGCGTGTCCGCGGTCGCGTAGAAGCGCAGCGGTGGGTTGTCCTGCGTGTCGAACTCCTCACCTTTGGGGACGGCGAAGCTGGCCCCACTGGGAAGGTCGGTCTGGAACACCACGTTCGTGGTCGCCGCCGTGGCGGGCACCTGCTTGCTCCCGGTCGGAGTGGCCGTGAACTGGGCGGACTGGTCGCTGCTGACCACTGAGGTGACGATGTGGTCCGCCTGCCCGGCGTTGCCCGGGTCGGGGCTTCCCTGGACGGTGGGGCTCGCCGTCAGCGGTGTCCCCGCCAGGGTGATCACGACCTTGGCCGACGGTGCCACCAGGGCGAACAGGATGATGCCCAGGATCAACAGTCCGGCGGCCACGAAGTACAGGGGGCGGCGGTTGCGTTTGCCGGCGCCTCCCGCCGCCGCCACCGGTGCGAGGACCGCGGCGGAGCGCGGCGGCGCCGGCGGCGCCGCCGCACCGGCCGTGGCACCGCCGGCGGCGAAGGCGGCGAGCCCTTCGTCCGAGTGCGGGCGCACCGTCTGGATGCCGCGCTCGAAGGCCGGGACCGACGCGTACGTCGCCAGGCCACCCACCCGTGACAGCTCCTGGATGTACGGGTCGCCGCTGACGATCGACACCGTCTTGTCGGCGCGCATGCCCAGCTGGCGGAGGAGGCGCACGTTGAGCGGAGTCTGCAGCCCGACGGTTCCCGCGCTGAGCACGAGGGCCACCTCGGGGTCCGTCGCTTTGCGGACCCTGTCGACGAGGTCGGTGATCTCGTCGTGCTGTTCGGTGTAGATCACCTGTGGCATCGGCTAGACCTTCATCGTCTTGAGGACCCGCCGCATCAGCCCGCCGAGCGGCTGGTCGGCCTCGTCCTCGAGCGAGATCGCATGGTGGGCGAGGCCCATCGGGGTCACGTCCTGGCTGCCCACCAGGAGGCCGGTGCTGTCGAAGACCCGGTGCACATCCTCGGGGCCGAGCACCCGCACCGCCGGGGCGTGCGCCATCGGCAGGGTGTGCGCCCAGTCGAGCGCGCTCAGCTGTTCGGCCACCTCGGGAAGCGCGGCTCCGCCGCCGGCGAGGAAGACGCTGGTCGGCAACGGGGTGCCGCCGGCCAGTTCCTCCAGCGTCAGGCAGACGCCCTGGGCGAGCACCTCGGCGGTCGGCGTGAGCGCCTGGCGCGCGAGCGCGCCCTGCTCCGGGGCCAGCCGCCCCTCGCCATGGGACAGCTTGTACCGCTCCGCCTCCCCCATCGAGATCTGCAGCTCGCCGGCGAGGCGCTTGGTGAACGACCGCCCGCCGAGAGCGAACATCCGCGTCGCCTCGATGCCGCCGTTGCGCACCAGCGCGATGTCGGTGGTGCCGCCGCCGACGTCGATGAAGATGGCGCCGCGCTCCTCGATGTCCTCGCTGTTGCAGCCGCGGGCCAGCGCATACGGCTCCGCAACGGTGGCGACCACCTCGAGGTCGAGCTCCTGGGCGATGGTCTGCAGGGCGCCGATGTGGTGCAGTGGAGCGAAGGTGTTGAAGACGGTGACGTCGACCACGTTGCCCTGGAAGTCGACGGGATTGCTCACCGCGTAACCGTCGATGCGCACCGAGGTGATGGCGCTGTGGACCAGCTTGACGTTGACCTCGGCGACACCGAGCTCGTGCGACATCTGCCGCACCGCCTCCTTGAGGGCGCGCCGCTGCACAGCCTGAAGCGCCGAGGCGAGGTCGGCCTGGGTGATCCGCGCCTGCGGCTGAGGGCGCGGCATGGACATGGTGGTGCTGAAGCCGCGCACCTGCTCGCCCGCGATCCCCATCACCGCCTGGCCGGGGACGACCTCGCACATGTCCTCGGCCTCGGTGAGTGCGCGATCACAGTTGTCGATGACCGACTGGATGTCCGCCACGGCACCACCCTGCATGTCGGTGAGCTGCTGGCGCACGCGCGAGGCACCGATGACGATGCCGTTGTCCTCCTCGCGCTTGACGATCAGGGCCTTGACGAACTCGGTGCCGATGTCGAGCACGGTGTAGTGGCTGTTGAACTCCGCGCGACGTCGCAGCAGAGAGAACTTGCGCTTGCTCATGCGGCTCCGCCATTGGCGTGACCCATCACGGTCTCGCGGATGAGGGCGAGGGCGTTGGCGCGCTGCGTCGAATCCTTGATGCCGCCCTGGCCAAAGTCGGCGCGGCCACCGCCCTTTGCGGCCATCGTTGCGGCGGCGCGGCTGACCAGGTCGCCGGCGCGAACGCCGCGACTCTGCGCGGTCGGGCCCACCTTGACGGCGAAGCTGTCCCGCCCCATCACCACGGCAACCCCGTCGCCGTCCAGCTGCTCGGCGTACAGGCGGTCGGTGACGTCGACGATCGCGTCCCTCTCGATGTCGAGGACGAGGCTGGCGAGGAGCACCCCGGCGATGTCCTCGACGCGCGTCCCGGCCGTGGCCGGCGCCGACCCACGCTGCCGCCTGGCCTGTTCCAGCTCCTTGGCTGTTCTGCGTACCTGCTCCTGGAGGCTCACGACGCGCTCCGGTACCTCGGCGGGCCGGGCGCGCAACGCTCGCGCCGCACCGAGCAGTGCGTCGCCGGTCTCACGCCAGCGGCGCTCCGCCGCCTCCCCCACCACCATCTCGATCCGCCGAACCCCCTGGCCGATGCTGCTCTCGCCCGCGATGATGGCGGCACCGACCTCGCCTGTGTGACCGACATGGGTGCCGCCGCACAGTTCGCGCGACCAGCCGCCGAAGTCCACGACGCGAACCTTCTCGGTGTACGTCTCGTCGAGCAGTGCGATCGCACCGCTGGCCTTGGCCTCCGGCAATGACATGACGACGACGCTGCGCTGCAGGTCGGCGCGGACGTGGTGGTTGACGCGCGCCTCGATGTCGTGGAGCTCGTCGGTCGTGAGTGCTCTGCTGAACGAGAAGTCGAAGGTGGTGTGGTCGGGCCCGACGAACGACCCGCGCTGCACGACCCCGGCGCCGAGCACCTCGCGCAGGGCCTGGTTGAGGAAGTGCGTGGCGCTGTGATGGCGGGCGACCTGGGCACGGCGCGCGGCGTCGACGACGGCGCGGACGGGGGCGCCGGCAGCCAGCGTCCCCTCCTCGACGCGGACGCTGTGGACGCGTGCGCCGCCGGCATACGTGGTGTTGAGCACCCGGGCACGCCCCCCGTCGAAGTGGAGGTCGCCGGTGTCGCCCACCTGGCCGCCCGCCTCCGCGTAGAAGGGACTGGTGTCGAGAACCACGGCATCCTCCGCGCCCGCGGGCAGCAGCTGACGCGGCTCGGCGGCGCCGATGCGCACGACCGTCGCCGGCGCCTCGAGGACGTCGTACCCGACGAACACCGTGTCGGGCAGCTGCGGGCCGCCCTCGAAGCCGACGCGCACGTGGGCGGCCTTGCTGCGAGCGCGCTGCTCGGCCATGGCGGCCTCGAACCCGGCGCGATCGACGGTGACGCCGCGCTCCGCGGCCATCTCGACGGTCACCTCGATGGGCATGCCAAACGTGTCATGGAGCCGGAACGCCTCCTCGCCGGGGATGGTTCCGGCCGCGGGCTCCAGCAGGGCGGCGAGCCGGTCGATGCCGGCCTCGAGCGTCCGTGCGAAGGCCTCCTCCTCGGCGCGGATCATCGTCTCCACCAGCTCGCGGTTCTCGACGATCTCCGGGTACGCCTCCCCCATCACCGCGGCCACGACGGCCACCGCCGGGACGAGCCCGCCCGACAGCCCGATCCGCCTGCCGTGGATGGACGCACGGCGGATCACCCGCCGGAGCACGTAGCCGCGCGCCTCGGTGCCGGGGAGGACGCCGTCGGCGATGAGGAACGTGGCCGCGCGCACGTGGTCGGCCAGGACGTGGAGGCTGGCGCTGCGCCCCGGCGTGTCGGGATCCGCCGCGGCCCGCGCCGCGAAGTTGGCGACGATGTCGTGGAAGATGTCGGTCTCGTAGTTGCTGCGCACGCCCTGCACCACCGCGGCGAGCCGGTCGAGGCCAAGGCCGGTGTCGACGGTCTTCTCGGGGAGCGGGGTGCGGTTGCCCGCCTCGTCCTGGTTGAACTCCATGAAGACCAGGTTCCAGAGCTCGACCCAGCGGTTGCCGCCGCACTCGTCGTCGGGGCGGCAGTCGTCGCGACCGCAGCTGCAGGGGCCGCCCCAGTCCCAGTAGATCTCGCTGTCGTAGCCGCACGGGCCGGTGGGGCCCGCCTGCCACCAGTTGTCGGCGACGCGAACGATCCGCTCGGCCGGAACACCGACCACCTCACGCCAGAGTCGCTCGGATTCGGCGTCGTCGGGATAGATGCTCGGCCAGAGCCGCTCCGGATCGAGACCGTAGACCTCGGTGAGCAGGTCCCAGGCGAGGGTCATCGCCCCCTCCTTGAAGTAGCCGCCGATCGACCAGTTGCCGAGCATCTCGAAGAAGGTCTGGTGGGTGTCGTCACCGACCTCGGCGATGTCGTCGCGGAGGCCCTGGCCGCGAAAGCACTTCTGGCACGACACCAGCAGCGGCGCGGGCGGGGGCAGCTCGCCGGTGATGAACGGCTTCAGAGGGACCATCCCGGCCACGGTGAAGAGCAGCGACGGATCATCGTGAGTGATCAGAGAGGCGCTCGCCAGACGATGGTGTCCGTGGTCTTCGAAGTAGCTGAGAAAACGTTCCCGGATCTCGTGGGTGCGCAAACGCCCGTCCAATGTGTGGGGCCCGCGGGCGCGAGCCCATCAACGTGGGGAAATCGCGGCCAATTGTAGCCGGTCCCCGGCGCAGCGCCGAGCAGGTGCGGTCAGACCGCGGCGGTGTCGCCCATCTCGCGGCGGAGGTGTTCGACGGCGGCGCGCTGCAGGCGGGAGACGTGCATCTGGGAGATGCCCAGCCGTCTGGCGACCTCCGTCTGGGGAAGCTCCTCGACGAAGCGGAGGGCCATGATCTCGCGCTCGCGGGGGTTGAGGTGGGCCATCGCCTGCTCGAGAAGGGCGCGCATCTCGACGCGATCGAGGTTGCTGTCGGTGGTGCCGAGGCGGTCGCCCAGCGTGGATGCGTCGTCCGGCCGGCCAGGGGAGCTCGCCTCCAGCGACAGGGTGTGCTGTGCGGGAGACACCTCGAGGGCGGCGAGGACATCCTCGGGCTCGAGGCCGATGCGCTCGCCGATCTCGCTGATGGTCGGAGAGCGTCCCAGCTCGGCGCTGAGCTGCTGGGTGGCGGCGTTGACACGGAGCAGGTTCTCCTGGAGACGGCGCGGCACCCGCAGCGCCCAGGAGCGGTCGCGGAAGTGGCGGCGAATCTCGCCCATGATGGTCGGCGTCGCGAAGGTGCTGAACTCATTCTCCAGCGAGGGGTCGAATCTCTCGATGGCGTGGATCAGGCCGAGGAAGCCCACCTGTTCGATGTCCTCGAGCGGTTCGCCGCGGTTGGCGAACCGGCGCGCGATGAAATGAACCAGGTCGGAGTTCAGCTCGACGAGCTGTTCGCGAACACCGGGGTCGTGGTGCTCGCGGTACTCGCGGAGCAGCCTGCGGACCAGGTCACGCCGCACGCTGGGCGCCGGCTTGGCGATGGTGCGGGTTCTTTCGGCGCCCTCCGCCCCGTCCTCACGGGGCGCCGGGCTCACGAAGCGCGGTACTTCGTCAGCCGGACACGCAGACCGCCGGTGCGCTCGTCGACCCGATAGCTGTGGTCGTCGACGAACAGCCCCATGAGCTGAAGCGCGAGGTCGGTGGCGGCAGCCACCTCCTGGCGCTCCCTCTCCGCCTGAACCGCCGCAAGCGCGCGGGACGCGGCCGCCGCGGCCACGACCTCTCGCGTGCAACTGCTCTGCACCTGCACCTCGAGGCGCTCGCCCGCAAGGTTGAAGGTGAGCCGGATCTGTCCAACCCCCGCGCCGCCGGTCCGCTCAGTGCAGGCGATGGCGTTCTCGCACGCCTGGGCGACGGCGATGGTGAGGTCGTCCACCGCCTCGACATCGAAGCCCGCGACCGCTGCCAGAGCAGAGGCGGCGCGCTTGGCGACGACGATGTAGGCGGTATCGGCCGGCAGGCGAAGCTCGGACGTGGTCTGTGTCATCCCGCTTCTGAAGTACCCCATGTCAGCGCTGGTCAAACGGTGGACGATCCTTCTCGGTCCCGTTCATGAGCCCTTCGGCCGTCTTCCGGCCCTCGTCGATCGCGTCATCGATCTCCCCGGCGATGCGCCGGGATCGGCGCTGTTCGACCACGCGCCAGGACACCACCGCCCCGGCCAGCGTGGCGGCGGCGAGAAGACCTTTGCGGCCGAGAGGAAGACGCAGGGCGGTGCTCCGTGGCTGGGTGATGGCGCGGGCTGCCGATTATCGACGACCCAGCCTGCGCGGGGCGGCGAGGATCAGGCCGGCCGCCTCCACCAGGGCGATCCCCGCAACATCCGCGATGGGG
>CABEBM010000030.1_pt1 | contig 17762 bp, 16 predicted proteins | sample 3132591 | NCBI WGS metagenome assembly CABEBM01 (sample SAMEA5534345, study PRJEB31848) | metagenome | biome: tundra; feature: field; material: soil | place: USA | collected 2013-05 | depth 0.45 m | reverse complement strand
CTACCTGTCCCCGCCGCGCCACCCCGCGCTGATTCAGGACCTGGCGGTGACGGTGCCCGAAGACGCGCTGGCGGGCGACGCGCTCCGCGCCATCCGCGAGGCCGGGGGTGCCCGCCTGGACAGCGTCGTGCTCTATGACGAGTACCGTGGTCAGAGCCTCCCGCCCGGCCGCAAGGGATGGACGTTCCGGCTCGCGTTCAGGGCGCCGGATCGGACGCTGACATCGGAGGAGGCGCAGACGGTCCAGGACGCCATCGCCATCGGCCTGCGGACACGGTGCGGGGCCGAGGTGCGCCGATAGGCCGGCGGGTGAGCCGCTCCCGCCTCGCTGGGAGCGCGACCGGAGTTGCCCGGGGCCTGGTCGGCGCGCTGGTCGTCGCCGATGCCGGGACCGAGGCGGAGGTCCGCGCCCGGATCGTCGAGGTCGAGGCCTACCTCGGCGAGGACGATCCCGCGTCGCACGCGTGGCGCGGGCCAACGCCCCGTGCCGCGATCATGTTCGGCGAGCCCGGCCACCTCTACGTCTACCTCAGCTACGGCATGCACCGGTGTGCCAACGTGGTGTGTGGGCCGTCAGGGACCGCGGCGGCCGTCCTGCTCCGCGCGGCGGCCGTCGAGCACGGTGAGGACGTGGTCCGGGCGCGGCGAGGCGCGGGCCCGGCGGCCGAACGCCTGCTCAGCGGGCCGGGGAACCTGTGCCGTGGCCTGGCCATCGGCGTCGCGGAGAACGGCGTGGACCTCTGCGTGCCCGGCCGCATCCACCTCGAGGAGCGGGGATCGCCGCCGCCGCTCTCGGTGGGACCGCGGGTCGGGATCCGCCGCGCCGTCGATCTCCCGCTGCGGTTCTGGTGGAGCGGCCACCCTGCCGTCTCGGGGCCGCGGCCGCGCCGGTCCCGGCACCTGGACCTGAGTCGGGATGGAGTCACTGTGGAGGCGGGCAAAGAGAAAGGGACCGGCTCTGAGGCCGGTCCCTGAATTCTTGTGCCGATTCTCTGTCGGCTCCCGGCCAAACGGCCGGTATTTGGGTGGGCACCTCGCAGGTGCCGGCCGGTCCAGCCCGGACCACCAGCCGCGCCACGGGTGTCGCCCTGCGCTCTTCCAACCTGTCACCGGACTCCGGCCGGCTCGTTGCCGCGGATTCGACGGTGGCGCACCGGGCGGCCGCACGGCGCGACCCGAAATCCGGGCCCTACATCTCGGCCCGCGTGTGCCGGAGCAACTCAAACACCGTCAGCATCGTGAAGCATTCCTCCGTATGCGATCGGTTCCGTGGCTCCAGCATAGCCCTCTGGATCGAGTAGTCAAGGGGCGCAGGCGATCTGTGTCATCGGCACCCCGAGGGCCGGCGCGCCCCCCAACCAGCCACCCTCATAGACTGTCCTCCTTCCCCGGAATACAATGGCAAACGCCTGTTCGGCTACGGAGGGTTCATGTCCGGTCACAGCAAGTGGGCGGGGATCAAGCACAAGAAGGCGATCGTCGACGCCAAGCGCGGCCAGGTCTTCACCAAGGTGGCCCGCGAGCTGTCGGTGGCGACGCGCGAGGGCGGTCCCGACCCCGTCAGCAACTTCCGGCTGCGCTTGGCCATGCAGAAGGCCCGTGAGGTCAACATGCCCGCCGACAACATCGAGCGCGCCATCCAGCGCGGCGCCGGCGGCAAGGACGGCGCCCAGCTCGAGGAGATCCGCTACGAGGGCTACGGCCCGCATGGCGTGGCGGTGATGATCGACGTGCTCAGCGACAACCGCAACCGCACCGTCGCCGCCGTCCGCAATCTCTTCACCCGGTCGGGCGGATCACTGGGGGAGACCAACAGCGTCGGCTGGATGTTCACCCAGCAGGGGGTGCTCCGCGTCCCCGCCGGTTCCGGCGACCCCGAGGAGCTGGCGCTCGAGCTGCTCGAGGCGGTCGACCTCGGCTCCGATGGCGACATCACCGTCGACGGCGATGGCGTGGTCGTCACCGTCGCCCCGGCCGACTTCGAGACCGCCCGCGCCGCCATCGAGGCGGCGGGGCACACCGTCGAGTCGGGCGAGGTCACCATGAACCCGAGCACCTCTGTCGCCCTGGACGCCAAGCAGGCGGCGGCCGTGCTCCGGCTCCTCGATGCGCTGGAGGAGGACGACGACGTCCAACAGGTGTACGCCAACGCCGAGATTCCCGACGACGTCCTCGAGTCGGTCGGCTGACGGGTGCGCGTCCTGGGCATCGATCCTGGGCTGGGCAGAACCGGTGTCGCCGTCGTCGAGGGGCGGCCCGGCGCGCTCGAGCTGGTCCACGCCTCGTGCCTCAGCACCCCGGTGGGCATGGATGACGCGCAGCGGCTCTTCCTTCTCTCCCAGCTGGTCGGCGCCGTCCTGGCCGAGCACCGGCCCTCCTGCGCCGCCGTCGAGCGGCTCTTCTTCTCGACCAACCGCAGCACCGCGATGCGTGTCAGCGAGGCACGCGGCGTGCTGCTCTGCGCCGTCGCGGCCGCCGGCGTGCCTGTCGCGGAGTACACGCCGAACGAGGTCAAGGAGGCGGTTGCCGGGTATGGGGCGGCGCGCAAGCCGCAGGTGCTGCGCATGACCATGCAGCTGCTCGCCGTCGACCACATCGACGGCCCCGATGACGTGGCCGACGCGTGTGCCATCGCGGTGTGCCACCACCATCGCGCGGCGCTGACGCTGCGGGTCCGCCGTCAGGGCGCGCGCCCGCAGGTCAGTGCGCTGGACACGGCGGTCGCCGCGGCGCGGGCGCGGCTCGGCGCGGGAGCGGGGTGATCGCGCTGCTCCGCGGCCGCGTGGCCTCCGTCGAGGATGATCTGGTCACCCTTGACGTCAACGGCGTCGGCTACGCGGTGCAGTGCCACCTGCGCACCGCCGTGACGCTGCATGGCACCGCCGGCGAGGTCACCCTGCACATCCACACGTCGGTGAGCGACGACGCCATCCGGCTCTTCGGCTTCACCACCGCCGAGGAGCTCCGCCTGTTCCGCCTCCTGATCGCCGTCGAGCGCATCGGGCCGAAGGCGGCACTCGGCATCCTCGGCCGCGCCGACCTGGCGACCATGGTCCGCGCCATCCGCGGCGGCGACGCCGCCATGGTCGCGACCGTCCCCGGCATCGGCGCCAAGACGGCGGAGCGCGTGGTGCTCGAGTTGCGCGGCAAGCTCGATGGCCTGGCCCTGCCCGGCGACAGCGCCGCGCCGGTGGCCGCCGCCGCCGAGCTGGCGATGCGCGCCGCCGTCGACGGCCTGGCCACGCTCGGCTTCCGCGAGGCGGCTGCGCGCGACGCGGTGCAGGCGGCGCTCCGCGACGGCACCGACGCGGCCGACGTCGCCGCCCTGGTCGCGGCGGCGCTGCGCCGGCTCGACATGGTGGCCGCCGGCTGATGGACGAATCCCGCGTGGTGACGCCGCTCGAGGTGGAGGAGGAGCACGCCGCCGAGGTGGCGCTGCGTCCCCAGCGGCTCGACGACTTCGTCGGCCAGGCGGGCATCCACGAGCAGGTGCGCGTCCTGGTGGAGGCGGCCCGCGGTCGTGGCGAGCCGATCGACCACATCCTGCTCTACGGGCCGCCCGGGCTCGGCAAGACCACGCTGGCGCAGATCATCGCAACGGAGATGGGGGTACAGGCGCGGCTCACGTCAGGGCCCGCGCTCGAGCACCAGGGCATGCTCGCGTCCATCCTCACGTCGCTGAGCGATCGCGACGTGTTCTTCATCGACGAGGTGCACCGACTCAACCCCGCAGTCGAGGAGGCGCTCTACCCGGCGATGGAGGACCTCGCGTTCGATTTCGTGGCCGGACGCGGCGCCGGGGCGCAGACGCTGCGGCTCAGTCTCAACCGCTTCACCGTGATCGCCGCGACCACGCGCGCCGGTGCGCTCGGCGGTCCGCTGCGCGATCGCTTCGGGGTGACCTTCCGGCTCGACTACTACGACGTCGGCGAGCTCAGCGACATCATCCGGCGCAGCGCACGGCTGATGAAGATCGTGATCGACGACGACGGGGCCGCCCTGCTTGCATCTCGGGCGCGCGGCACTCCGCGCGTCGCCAACCGGCTGCTCCGCCGGGCGCGCGACTACGCGCAGGTCCGCGCCGCCGGCCACATCGACGTCGCCGCCGCGTCCGCCGCGCTGGACATGCTCGGCGTGGACGGGGCCGGGCTCGACGAGATGGATCGCCGCGTGCTGGCGGCGCTGTGCGGCCCGCTGCGCGGCCACCCGGTCGGCGTGCAGACGATCGCGGTGAGTGTGCAGGAGGAGCCGGAGACCATCGAGGACGTGGTCGAGCCCTACCTGATCCGGCTCGGCATGCTGGCCCGCACCCCGCGCGGGCGGGTGCCGACCGCGCGCGCCTACGAGCACCTCGGCCTGCCGGTGCCGGCGGGAACGGTCGGCGGCGACGAGCAGCAGCCGTCACTGTTCGCGTAGACCGGGCCATGGCGACGGTGGGCGAGGACGTGCGCGACAGCGCGCCGGCGCAGCCCACCGCGCAGTTCGGCTACGCCCTGCCCGCCGATCGGATCGCGCAGACTCCGGCGCAGCCGCGCGACTCCTCGCGCCTGCTCAGCCTGGGTACCGACGGTGCGATCAGGGACCACGTGTTCGCCGATCTGCCCGGCCTGCTCCGTCCCGGCGACCTGCTGATCGCCAACGACACGCGGGTGCGGGCGGCGCGCCTACGCGGCCACACCGAGGACGGCGCCGAGGCTGAGGTGCTCCTGCTCGACCGGCTCGGCGACGATCGGTTCACCGCGCTGGTGCGCCCGGGGCGTCGCCTGCACGCCGGCGCCCACGTCGTCGCGGCGGGCGGCCTGCGGATCGCCGTCGAGGGCCCTGCGCGCGGTCACCCGGGCGCGAGGGTGGTGACTGTCGAGACCGGCGGTGACGTCGAGGACGCCATCGCGGCGGCGGGCGAGGCGCCCCTGCCGCCGTACATCCACCAACCCCTGAGCGACCCCGGTCGCTATCAGACCGTCTACGCGGCCGGCGCCCCGGCGTCGGCCGCGGCACCGACCGCGGGGCTGCATTTCACCGCCACGGTGCACGCCGCGCTCGCGGCTCGGGGCGTCGGCTGGGCCACCCTGCAGCTCGATGTCGGCCTGGGCACGTTCGCGCCGATCACCGCGGCCGACATCACAGACCACCGGATGCACGCCGAGCGATGCACGCTCTCACCACAGACGGCGGCACGGATCGATGCGGCGCGCCGGGGCGGTGGCAGGGTGATCGCGGTGGGCACCACCACGGTGCGCACATTGGAGTCGCACGTCGATGGGCGCGGACGGCTGACGCCGGGCACGCTGACCACCGACCTCTTCATCACCCCGGGCCATCGCTTCGCGGTGGTCGACGGCCTGCTCACCAACTTCCACCAGCCGCGCTCGTCGCTTCTCGTCCTGCTCGCCTCATTGATCGGCATGGAGAGATGGCGACGCGCCTACGACCACGCGCTCGCGTCGGGCTATCGCTTCCTCAGCTTCGGCGACTGCATGCTCGGCTGGCGGGCGGACCGCCCCGCGTGAGCACCCTGGTCGTCGAGGCCACCGACGGCATGGCGCGCACCGGACGGTTGCGCACCGCCCACGGCGAGGTGCGCACGCCCGCATTCATGCCGGTGGGCACCCACGCGACGGTGAAGTCGCTGGATCCGCGGGAGGTTCGCGAAGCCGGCGCCGACATCCTGCTCTGCAACGCGTACCACCTCGCGCTGCGGCCCGGCGTCGACCTCATCGAGCGGGCCGGCGGCCTGCATGCGTTCATGGGCTGGGACGGCCCCATCCTCACCGACAGCGGTGGCTTTCAGCTGGTCAGCCTTCGCCGGGTGGCGACGGTGGAGGAGGAGGCGGCGACGTTCGTGTCGCCATACGACGGCTCTCGGCTGCGGGTCACCCCCGAGGAGGCGGTGCTCAACCAGGACCGGCTCGGCGCCGACATCATCATGTGCCTCGACCAGCCCGTGGCATGGGGCGGAGAGGGCTCCGCCGCCGCCGCGGCGACCGAGCGCACCCACCGCTGGGCCGAACGGTGCCGCTCCGTGCACCCGGGGGGCGGGCGGCTGCTCTTCGGCATCTGCCAGGGCGGCTTCGACGGCGATGCCCGGGCCGCCTCGGCGCAGCGCATCGCCGGCCTGGACTTCGACGGCGTGGCGGTCGGCGGACTGTCGGTGGGGGAGCCCGCCGAGGTGATGGAGGCGATGACCGCCGTGTCCGTGGCCGAGCTGCCCGCCGACCGGCCGCGCTACTTCATGGGGCTGGGCACCGACACCGAGCTCCTGGCCATGGTCGGCCTCGGCATCGACATGTTCGACTGCGTCGCCCCCACCCGGCTGGCGCGCACCGGGACGGCCATGACCCCCGACGGTCGCCTACCCCTGCGCCGCGCGGCGTACCGCGACGATCACCGCCCCCTCGTCGAGGGGTGCCCCTGCGCCGCGTGCACGCGGTTCTCGCGGGCGTACCTGCGCCACCTCTTCGTCGCCGGCGAGATCCTGGGCCATCGACTTGTCAGCCTGCACAACGTGACCCACGTCAGCGCGCTCATGGCCGGCGCCCGCCAGGCGATCGCCGACGGCCGATTCGACAGCTTCCGCGCCGACGCCCACGCCCGGCTGAGCGGGGGAGAGCCGAGCGAGCGCGGAGAACCCGTCGCGCGACCGGCCGGGTGAGCGCGGATCCCGGCTACACTCGGCGACCGTGGCTGAATTCTTCCTCCGGGTAACCCGCCTGCGGCTGATCATCGTCGTGCTCATCGTGCTCGGCGCGCTGTTCATCGACGGCTACAGCCTGTTCTACCGCTACGTCGTGGTGCACCAGCCGCTCGGCCAGAACCTGACCACCATCCCGAGCCTCGCCGGGCGGCCGATCACGCTGGTCAAGGGCCTCGACCTGCAGGGCGGGTCGGAGCTGCTCATCCAGGTCTGCCACGGCCTCGACGACCCCGCCGGCGTCGGCTGCCGCAACGGTCCCAAGGGGCAGAGCGTCGGCGACGCGCGCGACAAGACGATCCCGCTGCTCAATGCGCGCGTCAACGGCCTGGGCGTGTCCGAGGGCAAGGTCTCCGCCCAGGGCTCCGACATGATCCTGGTGCAGCTCCCCGGCGTCGGGCTCGAGCAGGCCAAGGCCACCATCGGGACCACCGGCAAGCTCCACTTCGCCACCGCCGTCGCCGGCGCGCCCGCCCCCACCGCCGCGTTCCTGGCCGACCAGGAGAACCTCTACAACACGGCGCAGTTCGCCAACACGCAGTTCTACCCGACCGGCTACCACTGGAAGATCGACGACGCGCTCGATGCCAGCTACGTGAACTCAGCCGATGTCGGCACCGACCAGTCGGGTCAGATCACAGTCAACATCACGTTCAACGACACCGGCGCGAGCGAGTGGAGCAAGATCACCACGGCCGCGTTCGCCGCCGGCGCGACCTCGCCGCTGAACCGTGTCGCCATCTTCCTCGACAAGGACGTGATCACCGCGCCGAACGTGCAGGGCGCGTCGAGCAACCAGACGCAGATCACCGGCAGCTTCACCAGCGCCCAGGCGCAGCAGCTGGCCAGCGAGGTGTCCGCCGGGGCTCTGCCCGCCGAGATCGCCACCGTGCAGAGCAATGAGGTCAGCGCCACCCTCGGCCAGCAGACCGTGCAGCGCAGCCTCATCGCCGGCGCCGTCGGGCTGCTGATCATCGTCATCTTCATGATCGGCTACTACCGCTTCCCGGGCTTCCTCGCCTGTGTCGCGCTGCTCGCGTACGGGGCGATCGTGCTCGCGCTCTACAAGCTCATCCCGGTGACGGTGACCCTGGCCGGCCTCGCCGGGTTCGTGCTCAGCGTGGGCATGGCGGTGGACGCCAACGTGCTCATCTTCGAACGAACACGCGATGAGTTACGCCACGGCAGGAGCGTCGGCCCCGCGGTGGACACCGGTTTCCGGCGCGCGTTCCCGGCGATTCGCGACAGCAACGTCTCGACGATCATCGCCTGCATCGTCCTGGCCATCCTCGGCACCGACGTGGTTCGCGGTTTCGCCATCACGCTGGGGCTCGGCGTCGCCGTCAGCTTCTTCAGCGCCGTCACCGTGACGCGGGCGCTGCTGGCGGGCGCGCTGCGCCTGCGCCTGGGGCGCAACCCCACCCTGTACACCCAGATCCACGACGAGTACGCGGCGAAGCCACCACGGGGGCGGTTCGACATCGTGCGCTCGCGCAACTGGTACTTCGCCGGGTCGCTGGCGATCATCATTCCCGGGATCCTGGCGATCATCTTCTGGGGCTTCCGGCTCGGCCTCGACTTCCGCGGCGGCTACAAGATCGACGCCGCGCTCTCCCGCCCCGCCACCCAAGGGCAGGTCGCCACCACCGTCAACTCGGTCATCGGCAACCTCGAGCCGCAGGTGCAGGCGCTGTCGACGGGCAATCGCTACGAGATCAGCTTCCTCCCCGGCAGCGCCAACGGCGGCGCCGACCCCGTGCAGGCGGTGCAGACCGCGCTCACCAACAACTACGGCATCCCCAAGGATCCCAAGACGGGCAACCCGGACATCCAGGAGCAGTTCATCGGGCCGAGCGTGGCGTCCGACCTGGTGCGCAGCGCCATCGTGCTCATCCTGGTCGCGTCAGCACTCATCGCCGTGTACCTGGCGTTCGCCTTCCGCAGACAGCGGCTCATCTCGCCGTGGCGCTTCTCGGTGTGCGCGTTCTTCAAGCTGCTCCACGACGTCTTCGTGCTCGCCGGGATCTGGGCCATCCTCGGCCACTTCTCCAACCTCGGCGAGGTGGACACGCTGTTCGTGACCGCCATCCTCACCTCGGTGGCTTTCTCGATCCACGACACCATCGTGGTGTTCGACCGCGTCCGCGAGAACCTGCGCTTCGGTCCGCGGCTCACCTTCGACCAGGTGATCAACCTGTCCACGGTGCAGACCATGACGCGCTCGCTCAACACGTCGCTCACCGTCGTGTTCGTGCTGCTCGCCTTGGTTCTCTTCGGCGGCTCGACCATCACCGGGTTCGTGCTGGCGCTGCTCATCGGGATCGTGACCGGCACGTACAGCTCCATCTTCAACGCCAGCACGCTGCTGGTGGCCTGGCAGAAGGTGACGGCGGCACGTGCCGGCGCGCCCCCGCCGGGGACGCAGCGGAGGGTGGCCAAGGCCGCCTGACACGCTCGATGAACACGTGAATACGGTCTCCTCGGAGCAGCTCGCCGAGCTGGTTCAGCCGTCACTGCGCCACCTCGGGCTCGAGCTCGTCGACCTGCAATGGCGGCCGGGCCGGACCAGCATCCTGCGCCTGGTCATCGACTCCGCGGCGGGGATCACGCTCGACGATTGCGAACGCGTCTCCCACGCCGTCTCGGCGGTGCTCGACGCCTATGACCCGATCGCCGGCCGCTACGCGCTGGAGGTCTCGTCGCCCGGCGCCGAGCGGCCGCTGACCACCGAGGCGGAATGGCGGGCCGCCGTCGGACGGCGGGTCAACGTGCGCCTGCGCTCGGGCGCCGGCGAGCTCGTCGTCGAGGGGAGGCTGCTCAGCCTCGAGGACACCACCGTCGACGTCGAAGCCCGCGACCGCCATCGGCGCCGCCTCACCACCCTGGAGCGGGCCGACGTCATCGCCGCCCGCATCGTCGTCGACATCTGACGTGAGCGACCCGCGTGACGTGAGCGGCCCGCGCCCAGGGCACCTCGACGCCGCCATCGCCAGCCTCCGCGAGAACACGGAGCTGAGCGACGAACGCCTCGCCCGGCTCTTCGAGTCCGCCTTCGTCGACACCTACCGCCGGCTGGCCGGCGGCGACGGCCCCATCCACGCCCGCGTCGACCTCGCCGCCGGCACCTGCAGCCTGTACCGCACCGGCCCGGGCGGGGAGGAGACTCCGCTCGCGGGCGACATCCCCGACTTCCCGCGCCAGGCCGCCCAGGCCGCCCGCGACGCGGTGGCCACGGCTCTCCGAGAGGCCGGCAAGGACCGGGTGCTGCGCGAGGCGTCGCTGCGCCGCGGCGAGATGATCGACACCATCGTCGACACCCGCGCGGGCACGGTCTGGTACCTGCGCGCCGGCGACATGCGCGTCCTCTTGCCGCCGGAGGAGCAGGCCCAGGGCGAGGAGCTGATCCCCGGGCACCACCTCAAGGTGATGGTCCTCGAGGGCCGCCGTCGCAGCCAGGACGCCGTCGTGGTGGTGTCCCGGTCGCATCCCCAGCTGCTCCGCCTCCTTCTGGAGCAGGAGGTTCCCGAGGTGGCCAACGGCCAGGTGGTGGTGCGCGGCATCGTGCGCGAGGCGGGCCGGCGCAGCAAGGTTGCCGTCGAGGCAGCCGATCCGGCCGTCGATGCCCGGGGCGCCTGCATCGGCCCACGGGGCATCCGCCACCAGGCGATCACCTCGGAGCTCGGCGACGAGCAGGTCCAGATCGTCCTGTGGTCGGAGGACCCCGCCACCTACATCGCCAACGCGCTGGCCCCGGCGACGGTGCTCCGCGTCGACCTCGACGATGCCAGCCGCACCGCGAGGGTCACCGTCGAGAGCGACCAACTCTCCCTCGCCATCGGCCGCGGCGGCGACAATGCCCGGCTGGTGGCGCGGCTGTGCGGCTGGAGGATCGACGTCGTTGCCCCGGAGTGAGCCTCCGGTACAGAAGCACGTCCCGCGCCGCACCTGCGTCGGCTGCCGGCTGGTCCGCCCCCGGCCCGAGCTGGTCCGCCTCGCCCTTGATGGCGGCGGACAGGTTACTCTTGACGTTCGCAATCAGCTTCCCGGCCGGGGAGCCTACCTCTGCGCGGGTGGCATCGGATGCCTCGCGCAGGCACGGCGCCGGCGGGCACTGACGCGTTCCCTGCGAGTGGGGGAAGATGTCATCCACTACGAGGAACTGGGCGCCATCCTGGGAGCGCCCAGCCAGGAGGTACAGCCATCGCCACGGTGAAAAAGCTCACTCTGCCGGCCACCGTGACCGTCAAGGAGCTCGCCGAACGCCTCTCGGTCTCCGGACCGCAGCTCATCAAGTACCTGATGAGCAATGGCGTCCTGGCCACCCTCAACCAGTCCGTCGACTTCGACACGGCGGCGCTGGCCGCCGATCACTTCGGGTTCGAGGCGGAGAGCGAGGAGGCCGCGACGGCCGCCGCCCCCACGTCGACCCGCCGCCGCAACCCGCTGCTCGACCTCTCGGACGCGGACCCGGCGAGGCTGTTGCCGCGGCCGCCGGTGGTGACGGTGCTCGGCCACGTCGACCACGGTAAGACCTCGCTGCTCGACGCCATCCGCGAGACCTCGGTGGCGTCGGGGGAGGCCGGCGGGATCACCCAGAAGATCGGCGCCTACCAGGTGGAGAAGAACGGGCGGCCGATCACCTTCATCGACACCCCCGGCCACGAGGCCTTCACCGCCATGCGCGCCCGCGGCGCCGACGTCACCGACATCGCGGTCCTGGTGGTGGCGGCCGACGACGGCGTCATGCCTCAGACCGAGGAGGCGATCCAGCACGTCCGCAGCGCCGAGGTGCCGATCATCGTCGCGCTCAACAAGATCGACAAGGACGGCGCCAACCCCGACCGCGTCCTCCAGCAACTCGCCGACCGCGGCCTGGTGAGCAGCGACTACGGCGGCGACGTCACCGTGGTCAGGACCAGCGCCAAGACCGGTGAGGGTGTCAGCGACCTCCTCGACATGATCCTCCTCACCGCCGACGCCGAGGTGGAGCCCAAGGCCGATCCGCAGGGCAAAGCGGTGGGAACCGTGATCGAGGCCGACCGCGACCCCGGTCGCGGCCCGATCGCCACCGTCCTCGTCCAGAACGGCACCCTGCGGGTGTCCGACTACATCGTGGCCGGCCAGGTCTACGGGCGCATCCGTGCGCTCCTCGACGAGCGAGGCGGCCGCCTCGAGGAGGCCGGGCCGAGCACCCCGGCGGTGGTCACCGGCCTCTCCGGCGTCGCCGCGGCGGGCGACGTCTTCCAGGTGATGCCCAACGAGCGCAGCGCGCGCTCGCTCGCCGAGCAGCGGGGCTTCGAGGCCAAGCAGCGCCAGGCCCAGCCGGTGCGTCGCATCACGCTCGCCGACCTCGCGTCGCAGGTCGCCGAGGGGTCGATGAAGACGCTCAACCTGTACGTCAAGGCGGATTCCAACGGCTCGCTCGAGGCACTTCGCAGCCAGATCGAGAAGATCGAGGATCCCAGCGTGCGCGTCGTCATCGTCGCCTCGGGTGTGGGCCCGGTCGGCGAGGCCGACGTCAACCTGGCGGCGGTCACGGACTCGATCGTCATCGGCTTCAACGTGCGGCCCGACGACCGCGCCAAGGTCGCCGCCGACGCCCAGGGTGTCGACGTCCGCTACTACGACGTCATCTACCAGATCACCGACGACATCGAGAAGGCCATCAAGGGCCTCTACGAGCCCACCTTCATCGACGTCCTCCAGGGCCGTGCCGAGGTGCGCCAGGTGTTCACGGTCGACGGCAGGCCGGCCATCGCGGGCTCGCACGTCGTCGAGGGGCGCATCCCACGCAACGCCACCGCCACCGTGCTCCGCGGTGGCAAGCAGGTGACGCGCAGCAAGATCGCGGTGCTCAAGCGCTTCAAGGACGACGTCCGCGAGGTGGCCCGCGGCTACGACTGCGGCATCACGCTCGAGGACTTCAGCGACTTCGCGGTCGGCGACATCCTCGAGGCGTACACGGTCGAGCAGCAGAACCTGTGAGCACCGCACCGGCTCGCCAACCCTGGGGGCGGCGCTGGTCATGACGTCGACGAATTTCCACAGCCACGCACAGCAGGGGTCGTCTCGCCCGCCGCGCACCGAGCGCGTCGCCGAACAGCTGCGCCAGGAGATCTCCCAGCTGATGCTTGTCGACATGAAGGATCCGCGCGTCCGCATGGCCTCGATCAGCGAGGTGCGGGTGACCAGGGACCTGAAGAGCGCGCAGGTGATGGTCAGCGCGGTCGGTGAGGAGCGCGAGCGCCACGCGGTGGTCACCGCCCTGCGCCACGCCGAGGGCTACCTGCGCGGCCAGCTCGGCGAGCGCCTCGAGAACCTCAAGACCGCGCCACGGCTGCGCTTCGAGCTGGACGAGTCGATCGCCTACAGCGTGCACATCAGCAGCATGCTGCGCGAGCTCGACCCGGGCGGTGATGGTGAGGACGGGGCGGCCGCACCGGGGGACGTCCTCGAGGTCGGACCTCGATGACGGCGGTCACACAGGCCTGGCCGCGCCTCGAGGACGTCGTCGACGACATCCGCGGCATCCTCGACCGCGCCGGCGCGATCGCATGCGTGGCCCACAAGGACGCCGACGCCGACAGCCTGGGCTCGGCGCTGGGGTTCGCGCTGTCGCTGCGCGAAAGCGGACACGACGTGCGCGTGCTGGTGCCGGCGCCGCGACCGCGCTTGCTCGAGCACCTTCCGGGCTTCGACACCATCTCCGCGGGCGACGGCCACGGCATCGACGCGCTCTTCACCTTCGACTGCCCCACCCTGGCGCGCTTCGGTGACAAGGAGGGGTTGATCCGGCGCACGCCGGCGGTGGTGAACGTCGATCACCACGTCAGCAATGAGGGTTTCGGCACGATCAACCTCGTCGAGACCACGGCCAGCGCGACCGGACAGGTTGTGCATCGGTTGCTCACCACGCTCGGCGAGCCGATCACCGCGGGCGTCGCCACCAACCTCTACGCGGCTCTGTTCACCGACACCGGCGGCTTCCGCCACGAGAACACCACCGAGGCGGCGCTGCGACTCGGGGCCGACCTGGTGGCCGCGGGCGCCGACCCGGGATGGGTTGCGCTGAAGAGCTACAAGTCGCGCTCGGTCGCGCAGCTCAAGCTCGAGGGGCTGTCGGTGGCCGCGCTGCGCACAGAGCTCGGCGGCCGCCTGGTGTGGTCCGAGGTGACCCAGGCGATGCTCGCCGACGCCGGCGCCGACATGATGGAGTCCGAGGGAGTCATCGACCAGTTGCAGAACATCGACACCATGGCGGTCGCCATCCTCTTCAAGGAGCAGGCCGCCGGCGTGACCAAGGTGAGCGTGCGCACCCGCGATCCGTTCGACGCCACCGCGGTGTGCAGCCCATTCGGCGGGGGAGGGCATCATCGCGCTGCCGGCGCCGAGGCGTCCGAGCCTCTCGCGGCCTTCAAGCCGCGCGTGCTCGAGGTTGCCCGGGAGCTTCTCCGGAAGGCGGGGTGAGCCCGGCGGTGGCGCGGGCCGGGCCCGCCACGGCACAGCACAGCGGCATTCTGGCGATCGACAAGCCGGCCGGCATGACGTCGTTCGACGCCGTCCGCGCGGTGCGCCGCATCTTCAACGAGCGCCGCGTCGGCCACGCCGGCACCCTCGACCCGACGGCGACCGGGCTGCTGCCGATCTGCATCGGCCAGGCGACCCGGCTGGTCGACTACTTCCACCAGCAGAGCAAGACGTACCGCTGCGTGGTGCGGCTGGGCGAGCGCAGCGACACCCTCGACACCGAGGGCGTGGTTGTGGCGGGCGGTGACGGCTCGGCGGTGACGCTCTCGGACGTGCAGGCGGTGATTGGGGAGTTCCTTGGGGACATCTTGCAGGTGCCGCCGATGCACTCGGCGGTGCGCCACGAGGGTAAGCATCTCTACGAGCTGGCCCGCAGCGGGACTGAGGTGGAGCGCAAGGCGCGGCCGGTGCGCATCGAGAGCATCACGGTGACGGCGTTCCGGCCGGGGGCGCGCGCCGAGGTGGAGATCGAGGTGGTCAGCGGCAAGGGCGCGTACATGCGCGTGCTCGCCGCCGACCTCGGCGACCGGCTCGGCACCGGGGCACTGCTGGCGTGGCTGTCGCGCACGTCGTACGGGCCGCTGCGCGTCGAGGACGCGGTGACGCCTGAGGCGCTCGCCTCGTATGAGGATCCGGCGAGCGCGCTGCTGCCGCCGGACTCGGCGGTGGCGTTCCTGCCGCGCGTCGACCTGGGGCCCCAGCAGGTCACCATGATCGGACGCGGCCAATCCGTGTGGTTGCCGCGCGTACCGGAGCTGACCGCGGGCATTCAGTGCCGCGTGCACAGCGCCGACGGGCGGCTCGTGGCCATCGGCGAGATCGCCGGCAACCTGCTGCGACCCACCAAGGTCCTCAACAACTAGCCGCATGCGCGTCGACAACGATCTCCCGCGCAGGGCTGACGGCGACGCACCCGTCGCGCTCACCATCGGCAACTTCGATGGCGTGCATCGTGGGCATGTGGCGCTGCTTGATTCGGTGCGGTCGGTGGCGGAGGGTTTGGGTGCCGAAACGGCTGTGCTCACCTTCGACCCGAACCCGCGGTGTGTGCTCGATCCGCCGAACTGTCCCTTGTCGTTGACAACGCTGGCGGAGAAGCAGAGCGTGCTTGCGGCGTATGGGGTGGACCGGCTCGCGGTGCTGCGATTCACGCGCCAGGTCAGCGGCTGGGGGGCTGAGCAGTTCTGCGACATTCTGCGCTCGGCGTATGACCTGCGCGCGTTGGTGGTGGGGTACGACTTCGCGCTCGGGCACAAGCGGAAGGGGGACGTGGCGTTCCTGCGTGACTACGGTTCGCGGCACGGCATCGCGGTTTTGCAGGTTGGCGAGGTGCTCGGCGGTGCGGAGGCGGTGTCGTCGTCGCGGGCGCGGGCGCTGGTGTCTGCTGGTGATGTCGCCGGGGCCGCCTCGCTGCTGGGGCGGCCCTATTTCATCGACGCGCGTGTCGAGCACGGCGAGGAGGTGGGGCGGCATCTCGGGTTTCCCACCGCGAATCTCTCGATCGCGCCGGACAAGTGTTTGCCGGCACCGGGGGTGTATGCGATGTGGGTGCGGGTGGACGGCGTGTGGCATCCGGCCGCCACCAACGTGGGCTACCGGCCGACGTTCGGCGGTGACCGGCTCACCGTCGAGGCGTACCTGCTGGACTTCTCGGGGGACCTGTACGACCGCGATGTGCGGGCGGTGTTCGTCGACCGGCTGCGTGAGGAGCGCACGTACCCGAACGTCGAGGAGTTGGTCGCCCAGATTGCAACGGACGTGGAGGACGTGCGCGCGCTGCTCGGTCGCGGGGCGCCGCCTGCTCAGCTGGGCTAATTCGGGGTCGGGCTTCCGGGCGCGTACGGCACCGCCTCGATCTGGTACACGGGGTACGGGCCGCTCGACCACGCGACCGGCGAATCGGCCGGTTCGTAACGGTAGGCGAAGGGCACCGGTACGGCGCCACCGGTGCTGTACACCCCGGACACCTCGATGTGGAAGTGCTCGGTGGCCGTGATGGCGACGCCAGGGGCGGCGGCGAGGCCGCGGTACTGGTGGTACACGCTGCACTTGCTGGCGACATCGGGCCAGCGTCCAGTCGCCGCGTCGTAGGTTGGTGTGCCGGTGGGCGGAGCGGGGTCGGGCGAGTCCTGGCCGTGCACGGTGGTGTCGCCGGAGGGGTCGCGGAAGTCCCAGTGGACGCCGTCGGCGACGATCGACACGGCCACGCGGCCCGAGACGGCGACGGGAAGCTGGCCGGCGACGCCCTGGAGCGTCAGCGGCAGGGTGAGGGTGAAGGGGTTGGGCGTGTGCGAGCCCGTGGGCAGCCCGGTGTCGAGACCCACGCATGTGGGCATGCCGACGTACGTCGGCGAGCCGGAGCCGGGCTCGCTGACGATGGCGCCGCGCCGGAAACTGTGCCAGAGCGCGTCGGCGATCTGGTTGATCTGCGCCGTGAACGACGGCACCGTGGTCACCACCTGCGCGTTGAGTGACGGCGGGTCGGCGCCGACCACCTTCAGCTCGCTGCAGTACTCGGGGCCGTAGATCGGCAGCTTCAGGGGACCGACGCCGACCTGGTTGTGGACGACCCGGCCGACGTGCACGTAGACCAGTTCGCGGAATGACCAGGTGGTGGCGTCCTCCGCCGTCGCCTGCACGCCCGGAAGTGGCGGGCCGTTGGGGAGGTAGAAGTTCGCCGCGGTGTATTGGGCTGTGGTGAGCAGTGCCTGGACCGCTGTCGACGGCTGGTCGAACGCGCCGGACGCGGCGTCGATCTGCGCCTGCTGGTAGGCGTTGAACTGGTCGGCGATGCCCCGCGCCTCGGCTGCGGCGTCGGCGTTCTGCTGGGCGGCGGTGGTGACGGGCTGAGCGGGGACGCTGACCTGGTACGGACCTGTGGGGGAGCCGATGGGTAGCGCGGAGCTGATGGTGGCGGAGGCCGTCAGGCCGGTCCGGGGGTCGCCGGCGACGGCTGGGGCGAGCGCGATGTATTCGTGGCTGGGCTTGCCGGTGGTCGGGTCGCCGATGGGAGTGGGGATCTGCTCTGTGGGGATGCATTTGGAGCCGAGCGCGGGACCCGTGCCGGCGGGGAGGACGCCGCTGCCGTTGTCCTGGGGTGATGGGGCGGATGGTGGCGGGAGTCCGCACGCCAGGGCGGCACCGATGCCCGTGGTGTCACCTCCGCCGGCGCCACTGCAGCCGGAGCTGCCTCTCCCAATACTCGCCAGGGCCGGCGACACACCGGCGGTTAGCGCAACCAATGTCAACGTGGCACATGCCGCCGCAAGTCGACATCTCATGGTTGGCACCACGAGGTCGGCGCCCCACTTTGATCGCAGCTGCCCGCTCCGTCGACAAACAGTAGAGGACCGAGCAACGGATCCTGGATGAGTTGACTTGCAAAGAAGGTGATACCGACGGATGGGTACGCGGCCAGCGTGACTAGTGCTACACGGCGTAAATAGGTTGCATGTTGGTGAGGCATCGGGGATGATGTCGACATGGCCAATCACCCTGTCGCTCCAGCGCTGCTCACCGATGAACAACGAGCTGCTCTGACCGT
>CABEBM010000022.1_pt1 | contig 22818 bp, 19 predicted proteins | sample 3132591 | NCBI WGS metagenome assembly CABEBM01 (sample SAMEA5534345, study PRJEB31848) | metagenome | biome: tundra; feature: field; material: soil | place: USA | collected 2013-05 | depth 0.45 m | reverse complement strand
GCTCCGATCGCTCCTCCCACGGTGGCCCCGACGCCCGCGCCGACTCGCGTACCGACCCCGACGGGAACCCCCGTCGGCGCGGGACCGCCGCCGTGCTCCCAGGAGCCCACGCGGGAGACGCTGAATACCGACCACCAGCAATACCCGCAGGGGACGTCCGTTCTGGTCACCGCCACCAGCACGAACCTCGGCGCCGACTGTGTCGAGCACCCGACGGTGACCATCCGGATTCTCGGGCCCAATGGCCAGGTGAGCGCTACGAGCACCGCGTCGTCAGCGTCCTCCATCTGGAAATCGGGATCGACGCACAGCGCGAGCTACCAGTGGAACCAAACGGACTGCTCCACGTCGCCGTGCACGGCGGCCGCCCCCGGTCAGTACCACGCGACCGTCAACTGGGACGCCTACGCGCCGCTGTCGCTGCCGTTCACCGTGAGCCGATGAACGGCAGGCAGAAGGTCAGAAGGCCCCACGCCCACCAGTAACGGTTGTGCTGTGCTCGAGCCTGGGCCACGGTGAATATCGCGAAGGTGAAGCCCATCAAGAGGCCGATCGCTACGTAGACACCGACCCTGTTGTCGTAGGTGACTGGCGAGGAGTACGGGGCCAGTGACGGGTCGGTTGTATTCACGCCGCCACCCTACGACAGTTCGCGCGGGTGACCATCCCCACCTCCTGACCTTCGGCGTTCAGGCCAGCTTGGACTCGGCGGCGACCGTTCGCCGCCGTCGCACCCACCACGCTCCGGCCGCGGCCAGCGCACCGGCCGCGAGCAGGGCCCCCGATAGCGGCGCCTCCGGCGTGCTGACGGGGGCGCACACGCCGCTCGGCACCTTGACGGCACCGCCGGCCGGCTCCTGGGCCGGCAGCGACGTGTTGGAGACGATGACCGGGTCCTGGACGACCGGGGACGTGCTCGCATTCAGCGAGCCGATGGTCCCGGTGACCGTGCACTGGCTCAGCACCGCAGGGTCAGCGCGGTCCGGGACGTTGGCGAGGACCGCCATGGGGACGGAGGCGTCCGGCGTGGCGGCGAGGTTGAGAGCGCCGGTGAGGTCGCCGACCGTCGCCACCCGCCAGTCACTCAGGCCCGGTGTCTGGGCGAGCGGGTCGCGCCGCGGCACCGGCACGGAGGTGCCGGCCGCCCCCGTCCACGTCTCGAGGAATCGCAGCATCGAAGTGTGGTCGAGCACGTCCGAGCACACCAGCGGAGGACCGGTCGGATCGTTGCGGCTGAAGGGCGAGATCACCAGCATCGGCACCCGGAACCCGAGGCCGATCGGGTCGGTGGAGAGGTCAACCCCGTGGACGGTCGTGGCCTCGGCGCGTGCGCCCGCCGTCAGCGCGGTCTGGCTGAGGTACTCACCGAACGTGTTCGCCGGCGGCACCGGTGGGGCGACGTGGTCGAAGAAGCCGCCGTTCTCGTCATAGGTCAGGAAGAGCACCGAGCTCGACCAGAGGCCCGACGTGGCCAGCGCGCTGAGCACGCTGTGGGTGATCGACTCCCCCCACTCGAGGGGATCCGGCGCGTGCTCCGTGTCGGCGATCCCCGAGAGCAGCCACGACACCTGGGGCAGCGTTCCCGCCTGGCAGTCGGCCAGGAAGTCGGCGGGAAACCCGTTGGAGCCGAAGGCGTTTGCCGCCAGCGTCGCGTTGCCGGTGGGGCGGAACTGGGGAAAGTAGCGCAGCGTGTTGTCGCCGCTCTGGCCGTCGGCGGTGCCGTACACCTTCCAGGTGATCCCGGCCTTCTGCAGCAGCTGCGGGTAGGGGAGCCATTTCCCCTTGCTGCCGAGGTCAGCACCCGGGTTGGCGACGGTGCCGAGCTTGGTGCTGAGGAACTGGCAGCCGCCGTCCCATCCGTCGGGGTCGATGGTGCCGGTGAGGCTGTGCAGGCGGTTGGTGTCCGTGCCGCCAAGCATGGAGGAGAAATAGTTGTCGCAGATGGTGAAGTTGTCCGCCAGCTGGTAGTAGAGCGGCAGGTCCTCGCGCTCGTAGTAGCCCATGGTGACCGCCGCCTGCTTGACGTCCGGCTCGGTGGCGATGTGGCTGTTCAGCCAGTTGTCGTTGGCGCCGTGGTTCCAGCTGCTGTGCTGGCCCGCCCACTGGTGCTCGACGTCGTTGGTGCACTGGCCCTGGTGGGGAGGCGCGCTCACCGCGGTGCTGATGTGGAACGGGAGCAGCGGGTTGTTGTAGCCGGTCGGGCTGGCGGGCGCGGTGTACGGCTGTGCGAAGGCGCCGGCCCCGCCCGGCGCGGTGCGGTCGTCGAATCCGCGCACGCCCTTGTACCGGCCGAAGTAGTGATCGAAGGAGCGGTTCTCCTGGATGAAGAAGATGACGTGCTTGATGTCGGTCAGGCTTCCGCAGCTCGGCGATGCGGCGAGTGCCTCGATGAGCGCGGCCGGCGACATCCCCGCCGCCACGCCCGCGGTGACCGCGGCCCCCGCCTTCAGCACCTGCCGCCGCGACGGCCTCACCCCCATGGATGCGAATGATGCATTGCCGCGACCCAACAACGCATTAAGGCTCTCCTTTTCAGGGTCCACCGCAAGGAATCGGGGCCCGCCAGCGTCTCTCTGACAGGGAGGTGTCCACATGCCGTCGCGAGTCCTTCGACGTCGACACACGAGTCGTATCGTCGCCGCCATAACAGCACTGATCGCCGTCGCCACCACCGCCGCGACGGCGCGCGCGGACACGTGGACGCCGCCGGCCCCCACGTACCAGCTCAACGACTCGGCGGGTGGCAACGTGCTCAGCATCCTCCCGCCCGGTGAGCACGGGCTCTACAACGCCGCCGACATCACCGCCTTCCAGGCCAACGGCACCCGCCCGGCCGGCGCCGACGACCAGCTGCCCAAGTACCAGAACCTCCTCTACAACTCCATCGGGCTCACCGACGCGCAGCTGCCGACGTACTTCAATGACGAATCGTTCGGCATCCCGGCCGGGCAGATCGCGCGCACCGAAACGCCGTCGGCGTCGGTGCCGGTGGTGATCTACCGCGACCCGCACGAGGTCCCCCACATCTACGCGGCCGACCGTGTGTCGCTCTCCTTCGGAGCCGGCTACGCGGCCGCGGAGGATCGCCTCTTCATGATGGACGTGCTCCGCCACTACGGCGCCGGCAACCTCTCCGCGTTCCTCGGACCGTCGTGCGCCGACGAGCAGATGGACCACAACGCGCTCCTGCTCGGTGGCTACACGCAGGCACAGAAGCAGGCGCAGCTCGATGCGCTGCCCACGCTCTACGGCACGCTCGGCGCCGAGCTGGAGAGCTTCGCGACGTCGTACGTCTCGGGCATCAACGCGTACATCGCCGCGGCGCAGGCCAATCCCCAGCTGCTCCCCGCCGACTACGCCGCCGCGGTCGGGCCGCCGCAGACTTGGCAGCCGACCGACATCATCGACATCGCCACGCTGGTCGGCGGCATCTTCGGCAAGGGCGGCGGCAGTGAGGCAAGGAACGCGGTGATGCTGCGCTACCTGGAGGCCCAGCTCGGCACCGCGTCCGCGCGGACCGTCTTCACCGACATGAAGCTGCAGAACGATCCCGATGCGCCCACCACCGTGGTCGGCACGTCCTTCCCGTACGAGCAGGCGGGCCCCGTGGACCCAACCAAGGTCGCGCTCGTCGACACCGCCAACCTCACCGGCGGGCCCACCGGCACCACCGCCAACTGCTCGCTCACCAGCCCCAACATGCCCGCCCTCGCCGTGCTCGAGGGCATGCTCCGGCTTCCCGGGGAGATGAGCAACGCGCTGCTGGTCGACGCGGCGCACAGCGCCGATGGTCATCCGATCGCGGTGATGGGGCCGCAGGTGTCGTACTACACCCCGCAGATCCTCATGGCCGAGGACCTCCACGCCCCCGACTTCGACTCCCAGGGGGTGGCCTTCCCCGGCACCAACTTCATCGTCGAGCTCGGCCGGGGACGCAACTACGCGTGGTCGGCGACATCGGCCAACACCGACAACGTCGACCAGGTCGCGGAGCAGGTGTGTGATCCCAACAACGGCACACCGACGGCGAACGGCACGTCCTACCTGTACAAGGGCGTCTGCACGGCGATGGATCACCAGACCTTCAGCGAGACCGCCTTCCCCAAGCCCGGCGGCCAGGGGGCACCGGTGGTGATCACCCACGACGTGTACTACACCGTACACGGCGTGGTGCAGGGGTGGACGACGGTCGGCGGCGCGCCCGTCGCGCTGGTCAACGAGCGCAGCACGTACAACCACGAGGTCGACTCGGGTGTGGGCTTCCTGCGCTGGAGCCGGCCCTCCTACACCTATGACCCTGCGTCATTCATGCAGGGGGCCGCGAGCATCCAGTACACCTTCAACTGGCTCTACATCGACAACCAGAACATCGCCTACTACCAGAGCGGTCTCGACCCGATCCGCGCCACCGGGGTGGATCCCAACCTGCCGTCGTGGGGGACGGGCAGCGCGGATTGGCAGGGCTTCCTCTCCTTCGACGGCCATCCGCACGAGATCGGGTCGCCGACCGGGAGCATCACCAGTTGGAACAACAAGCCGGCCCCCGGCTTCTCCGCCGCCGACGACAACTTCACGTACGGCCCGGTGCAGCGCGTGCTGTCGCTGCAGCGCGCGATCGCGGCGCAGCTGGCGGCACACGGCGGGACCATCACCCGCGCCAACCTGGTGACGGCAATGGAGACCGCCGCGTCGGTGGATCTCAACGGCACCACCGTGCTTCCCGAGCTGCTCACCGCGGTATCCGGGGACGCCAAATCCTCGCAGGTGCAGGCGATGCTCGACACCGTGGCGGGCTGGCTGAACGATGGCGCCCTGCGTCGCAAGGCACAGGCGAGCGATACGCAGTACGCCGACGCGGCCGGCGTCGCCATCATGGACGAGCTCTATCCCCACGTCCTGCGCGCCCTCTTCGACCACATCTTCGCGGCGGGCGGGGTGACCACGCAGCTCGGGCTGTCGTCCGGGTACACGGTGGTGCCGGAGGGCTTCAGCCAGAACCCCAACCAGACAAGCGGCAGCGGGTCGTCCTACTACGGCGGCCTACAGAGCCAGGTGCTCAAGGCCCTGCGCCAGGTCAATGGTGAGGCGGTGGGTCTGCCGTTCAGCAGCACCACCACGGCACTCCTCTGCGGGGCCTCCGGGCTGACCGGGTGTCACGCGGCGCTCGACCAGGCGCTGGTCGACACCGCGGCCGCTCTGCAGACCGCCAACGGCGGGTCGGCGACACCGTCCTCGTGGACGGCGAACAGCGAGACCCAGAGCGGCGGCGCCGCGCTCCCTGCGCTGGACGCGATCCACTTCGCCGCGGTCGGCATCGCCACCCAGCCGAACATCGACTGGCAGAACCGGCCAACCTTCCAGCAGGTGGTGGAGTTCACCGGCGCGCCGATCGCCAACGTCGCGGAGTCGCCCTCCCCGCTCCTGCTCCTCGTCCCCGCCGCTGCGGTGGGCATCGCCGCCCGGCGGCGGCTGCGGCGCATGGCGGGCTGAGCCGGCGCTCCCTCTGTCAGGACTGGCCCGCGAAGCGCGGCCGTAGACTGCGCGGGGCGTCGATGACCGCCGTCGTGCACGCGGAGGGCAGGCCACGGAACTGGTGCTGACGGGACAGCGCACGGAGCTCGCGAGCGCCGTCGCCCGCGAGCACCGCGACGGCGGCCACGGTGGTCGCGGCCGGGCGCTGGTCAACCTCGCCCTTCAGGCTCCGAACACGCTCCTCCATGACGGCCACGCCTGGCGCCCCAACGCACCAGCGCATGTGATCTCGTCCACGCGCCGCATGCTCGCCGAGGCAGGGCGCACCCGCTCTGGGTTCGTCGTCCACGGCAGCTACGCCTTCGTCGGCAATGCCGAGCTCGGCGGCCACGTCGACGATGGTCTCCGCGACATCGTCGAGGCGGCACAGGTGGCGGAGCGGATGGTGCTTGCCAGCGGGCGCCGCGCCTGCGTGGTCCGTCTCGGCTACCTATACGGGCCGGAGTACGGCGACCTGCTTGCCTACCGCCGCGCCTTCCGCCTCGGCCGCCCCTACTGGGCGGGGCCCAAGGACAACCTCCAGCATCACCTGCACAGTAGGGATGCCGCTCGAGCCCTGCTCCTCGCCGCCGCCCGGCGCCCGAAGGCGGACGTTGTCTACGCCACCGACGGCGAGCCCGCCTCCTTCGCCGAATTCATGGATCACTTCGCACACCTGGTCGGGCGTTCGCGGCCCCTCCACCTCCCAAGGTTCACCGCCCCTCTCGTCCGCCCCGTGGTGCGCGGCCTGCACCGCCAGATGGTCGACCTGGCCGCGACCGGCCCGGCGGTGCCCCGGCTGCCCGGCTTCGAACCGATGTATCCCGACCACCGCAGCGGTCTCGCCCAGGTCATCGAGGCGTGGCAGCAGAGCCGGTGAGCCCCGGGGCCGGGGAGGTGCCCGCCGGCCCGCGGGCGCTGCCCTTCGTCGTCTTTGCCGCGGGCGCGGGGTCGCTGGCCACGGAGATCTGCGCGTCCCGGCTGCTGGCGCCGTACTTCGGCAACACCACGGTGGTCTGGGCCAACGTCATCGGGCTGATCCTCGTGTACCTGTCGGTGGGGTACTGGGTCGGGGGACGGTTCGCCGATCGCCATCCACACCCACGCGTTCTCGGCGCCATCCTGCTGCTGGCGGCGGCAGCGATCACCGTGCTGCCCTTCATCGCCCGGCCGTTCCTGCAACTCGCCCTGCAGGGTTTCAGTGCTCTCAGCATCGGCGTCGTCGCCGGCTCGTTCTTCGCCACTCTGCTGCTCTTCAGCGTGCCCGTCTCCATGCTCGGCATGGTCTCGCCGTTCGCCGTGCGCCTGGCGGTTCGCGATGTGCGCACCGCCGGCAGCGTCAGCGGCCGCCTCTCCTCGCTGGCGACCCTGGGCGCCATCGTCGGGACGTTCGCTCCCGCGCTGGTGCTCATCCCCGCCATCGGCACGCAGCGCACCCTGCTCAGCGCGGCGCTCCTTGTGACTCTGGCGGCAGTGCCGCTGCTGCCCCGTCGCGCGCCGCTCGTCGCCGTGGTGGTGGCAGCGCTGATGCTGCTGCCCCCGGCCGCCGTCAAGCCGGTGAGCGGGACGGTGCTCGAACGCGAGACGCAGTACCAGTACGTGCAGGTTGTCGACACCCCTGATGGGCGCACCGCGCTCCGCCTCGATGACGGGATCGCCGACCAGTCCGTGTACCGTGCGGGCACAGTTCTCACCGGCGGCGAGTGGGACATGCCGCTGATCCTGCCCCCGCTCCTCGACCATCCGATGCGGCGTGCGCTGATCATCGGCAACGCCGGCGGCACCATGGCCCGTGCGCTGGCCCACGAGTACCCGGGCGTGCAGATCGACGGCATCGAGCCCGACCCGGCGGTGAGCGACATCGCCCGCCAGGTGATGGCGATGTCATCGGTGGCGGGCCTGCACGTCATCGAGGGCGACGGGCGCGCCTTTCTCGAGACGACGCCGTCGCGCTACGACCTGATCATCATCGACGCTTACCACCAGGCCTACGTGCCCTTCTGGCTGGTCACCCAGGAGTTCTTCGGGCTGGCCCGCTCCCACCTCGAGGCCGGCGGCGCGATCGCCTTCAACATGGCCCGCGTCCCCGGTGATGATCGCCTCGCCCAGGCGGTGAGCGGCACGCTGGCGACGGTCTTCCCCGACGTGCGGGTCTGGCCGGCCCTGCGTTTCAACGAGCTGGTGATGGGCTTCGACCGGGCCCTGCCCGCGGCGGCGCTGAGCGCACGCCTGGGCGCGCTCCCGGCGGACCTGCGCGTGCTGGCCCCGCTGGTGACCCGCCAGGTGGTCCATGTGGGGGCGAGCACTGACCCGCTCACCGACGACCGGGCCCCCGTCGAATGGCTGACCGACCGCGCGCTTCTCGAGGAGATCGCCGCGGGCGGCCATTTCACGGAGGACCTGCTGCCGACACGGCCGTAGCCACAGCCTGGTCGTACGACCATGGTCGGGACCGGAGCAGCCTGCGATCTCCGCCACGATCCGGGTGTCGTGAATCTTGGGAATGCAACGGTGGTGAACGGAGTGCGCTCCCCGCAGACAGTCCGCGTCCCGACGGCTAGGCTGCGATGAGAATGACCGTCGTCGACGAGGGACGTGGCGACGCACCGGCCTCCACCCCGGTGCCCTCCGGTGCGGGACGCCGTCGTGCCGGTGGGCTGCGCCGGCTGCTTCGCAACGAGGTGGCCCGGTTCATCGCCGGCGGGCTCCTGGCCGCCTGCATCATCGGCGTGGGTACGTTCTTCGTGGTCAGCCGCGACGCGGAGGACCAGGCGGTCGGGCACGCCAAGGACATCACGCAGGTGGAGGGACGGGGCATCGTCCAGCCGGCCCTGATGGATTCGCTGCTCAACGGCGACCTCACCGCCAGGGCGAGCCTCGACGCCATCGTCCGCCAGCGCATCCTCGGCGGCGACGTCGTCCGGGTGAAGCTCTGGAAGGGCGACGGCACCATCCTCTATTCGGACGAGCCGCGCCTGGTGGGTCAGCACTTTCACCTCGACAGCGGTGAGCTCGCCGCTCTCAACGGGGGCGCGGTCGACGCCGGCGTCTCCGACCTCACCGACCCCGAGAACCAGTACGAACACAGCTTCGGCAAGCTCCTCCAGGTGTACCTCGGGGTGCACCTGCCCAACGGGACACCGGTGCTCTTCGAGACGTACCAGCACTACGAGGCGATCACCCAGTACCAGCAGTCGGTCTGGTCCTCCTTCCTGCCGGTGCTCATCGGCGGCCTCGGCATCCTGTTCCTGGTGCAGATCCCGCTCGCCGTCGGCCTCGCCCGACGGCTGCGCACCTCGCTGGCGGAGCGCGAAACGCTCCTGCAGCGCGCCATCAACGCGTCCGAGCAGGAGAGGCGGCGGATTGCACGCGACCTCCACGACGGGGTCGTGCAGCGCCTCGCAGCGGTGACGTTCTCGTTGAGCGCGCTGGCGCGCCGGCAGCGCAGGCCGGATGAGAGCCACCGCCCGGGCAGCGCGGCCGACCCCATCGACGCAGCCGCCGGAGAGACGCGCACGGCGATGCGCGACCTGCGCACCCTGATCGTCGAGATCGCCCCGCCCAACCTCCACGCAGAGGGGATCGACAATGCGCTCAGGGACCTCCTCGACCCGCTGGCGCGCAGCGGCGTGGGCACCAGCCTCGACGCGCCCGCCGACACCGCGCTGTCGGCGCAGATGACCACGCTGCTCTTCCGCGTCGCCCAGGAGGCGGTGCGCAACGCAGGCAAGCACGCGCACGCGTCGCGGGTCGATGTCAGCCTGCGCAACCGCGGAAGCCACGTCCGGCTGGAGATCGCCGACGACGGCGGCGGCTTCAGCGCGGCCGACCTCGACAGACGGCGCCGGGGCGGCCACGTCGGGCTCAGCCTGCTCCGCGACCTCGTCGCCGACGCCGGCGGCACGCTGCTCGTCGAGTCCGAACCTGGGCGGGGCACGCGGGTCGCCGTCGAGGTGCCCTCGTCGTGACCGCCGCCATCCGCGTCCTCATCGTCGATGACCACCCGATGGTGCGTCGCGGCCTCAGCGAGCTGTTCGACGGCGAGAGCGACATCGAGGTCATCGACGCCGTGGGCAGCGGGGAGCAGGCGGTTGCGGTGTCGCTCGCCGCCCGTCCAGACGTGGTGCTGATGGACGTCTCGATGCCCGACATGGATGGGATCGAGGCAACCCGGCGGCTGCTCGAGGTTCGGCCGGAGGCGCGCGTGGTCATGCTCACGTCGTTCGCCGACCACGAGCGCGTCATGGAGGCGCTCGACAGCGGCGCGATCGGCTACCTGCTCAAGGACGCCGAGAGCGACGAGTTGCTCCGCGGGGTGCGCGCCGCCGCGCGCGGCGAGTCACCGCTGTCGCCCCGCGCTGCCCGCGCCCTGATCACGGAGCGGCGCGGCCAGCGCCCGTTCCAGGAGCTGACCTCCCGCGAGCTCGATGTGCTGAGGCTGGTGGCCCGCGGATTGAGCAACAAGCAGATCGCGTGGCGACTGGCGATCAGCGAGAAGACGGTCAAGGCGCACATGACCAGCATCTTCGGGCGCATCCGGGTGGCCGACCGCACCCAGGCCGCGCTCTGGGCCCAGCGGCACGGGGTGTGAGAGCGGCGTCTTAAGACCATCGGACGTTGTCGCCGCGGACCGGCGACGGTGGAGACTGTGGCCAGCAACCACGAGGAGGGCGCTGTCATGCCACGACCGGCGACACGATGGGCCACAGCGGTCGCCACCGCGATGCTCCTGGCGGGGTGCGGCGGTGGCGCGGCGTCGAGCGGGGGTGGCGCCGCCTCAGGCGTGCCGCTGGCGCTGGGCGCGCACAACTACGCGTACGCCCCCACGGCGCTGACGGTGGCCCCGGGAAGCACGGTGACGCTGTCCTTCTCCAATACGGGTGACACCACCCACAACATCACCGCTCCCGATCTCGGGATAAACCTCGACGCGCCCGCGGGCACCACGCAGACGGTGACGTTCACGGTGCCGCAGTCGGGCTCCTTCCCGTTCCACTGCCACTACCACCCGACGGTCATGATGGGCACCATCACCGTCAGCGGCAGTTCGGCCGCACCGTCACAGAGCGCCGCCGGTGGCGGTGGCGGCTACGGGGGCTCGTATCCCTGATCGCGCGCCGCGACGCGGGGATCCATCGGTTCGGGCCTGACGCCACGGGGTAGCCCGCCGGGCACGTCTGTACAGTCACCCCGAGAATTCGATCCGCGAACGGGGGGAGGCGCGTGACCCAGGGTCGGTGGTGGCGCGTGCTGGACGAGCGTCACCGGCGCGGCGGCCGGCCCAAGAGCTGGCTGTTCCTCACCCACCCCGGGCCGTCGCTGCTGGTGACCGCGGTGGCCGTCGCCGCCACCGGTGTCCTCGAGCGGCACGTGCCGGCGGCGGCCACGGTCGCATCGCTCGTCCTCGTCGTCCTCCCCGCACAGTTCGCCATCGGTGCGCTCAACGACTGGGCCGACGCCGACACCGACCGCGCCCACAAGCCGTTCAAGCCGCTGCCGCGCGGGATGGTCAGCCCACGCCTCGCCATGGCCGTAGCGGTCGTCGCACTGGCGCTCTCGCTGGCCACGGCCGCCCACTGGTCGGCGCGGTTCCTGCTCATCGACGTCCTCGGCGCTGGCGCCGGGATCGCATACGACCTGGGGCTCAAGCGCACCCCGCTGTCGTTCCTGTGCTGGTGGGGCGGCTTCGAGGCGATGGTGCTGCTGGCGATGGCGGCCGCGGGAGTGGGCGGCGCCCTGGTGACCCTCCCGCTGAGCGGGCTGCTCGCGCTGGCATTGCTGGTGAGCAATGCGCTGCCCGACGCGGCGGGTGACCAGCTCACCGCGACGACCACCGTGCCCGTCCTGCTCGGCGGCGCGATAAGCCGGCGTGTCATTGCCGCAACCGTTGTGGTGGCCGCTGTCTACGCCGGTGCCGTCGCCGTCCCCCTGCGGCTCGGCGCCGGCGCAGCGGTGACGGCGTTGATACTTGCGGGCGCAGCGTCTCTCTTCGCCACACTGCCACTTCGCGCCGTGTCGCGCGCCGGCTTTCCGCTGCTCGCGCTGCTCACCGCGGCGGCCGCGATCAGCTGGCTCGCCGCGCTGCCGGGATCCGCGGCGTTGTAACCGCGCCGGGGAGTCGTCCGTCGACCACGCCGGGGGAACGCTATGGGGACGTCGTGGCCGGCTCATGAAGGCGTGGTTTCACGAAGTAACGGTCGGGTCAGGACGCCGCGGTCATCGGGGTCGTGAGCCCGTGCGTGGCGACCCGGCGGAGCATCACCCAGCCGAGCAGGGCGGTGAGCAGCAAGGCGATCGGCACCAGCCGGCCCGGTGGAGCGGTGGCGGCGTTACCGAGGTCGAGGCGCGCGGCGACGTCGAGGGCCACCCAGGCGGCGAGCAGCGCTGCGCTCCAGGCACCGGGCCAGGGCCGTCCGTCGAGCGAGCCGGCGCGGGCGAACAGCGCCAGCGCCACCGGTGCGAGCAGGGTGAGGTCGTGGACGAGCAGGTGGGGGGTGGCCACCAGCCCGAGCGCGACGGCGGTGAACAGGCCGACCTCGAGCCGCGCGGCGTCTCCGCGGCTCCGCGAGCCGGTCAGAACGGCGGCGGCCAGCAGGGCGGCATCGCCGGCGTAGGTGAGCAGCGAGATCAGCGCGCCGCTGCCCAGCCAGGAGGCGGCGAGCCCGGTGAGGCTGAGCATCTGCGTGCTGGGGCTGTTGGCCGGCGTGACCACGACGCGGGCGTAGGTCGCCAGCCCCGCCGGACCGACGGCGGCAAGGGCTGCGAGGCCGCAGACGGCGCCCCCGGCGGCCAGCCCGGCCAGCGCCCGCCAGTCGCGCCGGCCCACCAGGAAGGCGACCACGCCGATGAGCAGGTGGGGCTTGGCGACGCTGCCGAGGAGCCCGAGCGCGAATCCTCCGGTGGCGCGCTTCCCGCGTCGCCACGCGCTGTACGCCAGCGCCAGTCCGAGCATCGAGAATCCGTCCCACTGCGCTTCGGTGAAGAGCAGTGCCACCGGCAGCGCCCCGATCCCCACCGCGACCGCTGCGAGTTTCACCACACGGTCGGCCGACGCCGGCCACGGGGCGGCTCGGACGACGATGAGGAGCGCCCCCAGGGCGAGCAGCAGTTGCAGCAGCGACCAGGCCCGGTAGGCGTCCTCAGGGCTGAGCGCCGTCACCAGTGCCGCGGGCCACAGCGCGCTCGGCGGATTCTCGAACGGGATCCGGTCGTGGCCGATGGCCACGCCCTCGGCGGCCAGCGCGGCCTGCTCGGCGGAGTCGTCGTACACGGCAGAGCCGTGGCCGTCGCGCCAGAGGGTGGCGGCGACGTAGCTCCCGGCAAAGTCGCTGGTGCGCGCCACGGTGGCCGGGACGGCGGTCCAGTGGCGCACGTACTGGGCGATCAGCGCCACCGACAGCACCGCGAGCAGCATGGCGATCAGGCGGGTGCGCACGGACACGCCGCAGTCTAGGGCGGCCACGTTCGGGCAGCGTACAGTGCCGTGCATGAGCACCGACAGCGACGACGTCGCCGTTGCGCCCGACGTCTCCGAGGAGCACCCCGAGAGCGAGCACTGGATCTGGGTGGGGCGACACCGCCCCCCGGTGCCGCGGGCGCTGATGGAGCTGATGTCCAGCGGCTGGGCCGCGTCGGGTGAGGTGGACGCGGCGCCCCATCCCGCCGCCGACAAATTCGCAGCCCGGCGTGCGGCGCTGTCGGAGCGTTTCCGCGGACGCAATGTGGTCGTTCCCACCGGCCCGCTCAAGGTGCGCTCCAACGACGTCGACTACCGCTTCCGGCCGGGGACAGATTTCTTCTGGCTGTCCGGGGGGATGGAGCCCGATGCCGTGCTGATCATGGAGGCTGCTGGCGACGGGCACACCGCGACCCTCTTCGTCGAGCCGCGCAGCGACCGGGCCACCCACGAGTTCTTCACCGACGCGCGCTACGGCGAGTTCTGGACGGGACCGCGCATGGGCCTCGCCGAGACGGCCCAGCACCTCGGCATCGCGACGGCTCCGCTCGCCGCGCTGGACGCACACCTCGACCGGCTGGCCGGCACCGACACGATCAGCGTGCGCGACATGGACGCACGCATCGACGATGCGCTCCCGGCGCACGAGGACGACGACGGGCTGGTGACGGCGCTGTCGGAGATGCGCCTGGTCAAGGACGACTTCGAGGTGGCCATGCTGCAGCAGGCCATCGATTCCACGGTGCGCGCCTTCGAGGACGTGGTCAGGGCACTGCCCGACGTCCTCGAGTCCGGCGAGCGCGTCGCCGAGGGCGTGTTCAACGCGCGAGCGCGGCTCGAGGGCAACGACGTCGGCTACGACACCATCGCCGCGTCCGGCGCGCACGCCACCGTGCTGCACTGGGTGCGCAACGACGGTGACGTCAACTACGGCGACCTGCTGCTGCTCGACGCCGGGGTGGAATGCCTCCAGCTCTACACCGCCGACGTCACCCGCACCATCCCGGTCTCGGGGACATTCAGCAGCGAGCAGCGCGAGATCTACCAGCTCGTGCTCGACGCCCAGGAGGCCGCGCTCGCCGAGGTGCGACCGGGCGCGCCCTTCATGGCGCCGCACCAGGCGGCGATGCGCGTGCTCGCCGAGGGCCTGCACCGGCTCGGCATCCTCGGCGTCGCCCCCGATGTGGCGGTGCGCCGCGACCAGCAACTGCACCGTCGCTGGACCATCCACGGCACCAGCCACATGCTCGGCCTCGACGTGCACGATTGCGCCAACGCCCGGGACGAGCACTACCACGGCGAACTGCGGCCCGGCAACGTCCTGACCGTCGAGCCGGGGCTGTACTTCCAGGCCGACGACCTCACCGTGCCGGAGCGCTACCGCGGCATCGGCGTGCGCATCGAGGACGACGTGCTGGTCACGGAGGACGGGCACCGCGTGCTCTCGGCTGGTCTGCCCCGCGCTCCCGACGACATCGAGGCGTGGATCGCGCGACTCTCCGAGGATGCCTGAGGGCGCTGCTCAGTCGACCCGCGAGAAGGCGAGGCAGGCGTTGTGGCCCCCGAAGCCGAAGGACGTGCTGATGGCGAGGTCGATGCGCTGCTCGCGGCCGACGTTGGGCACGTAGTCGAGGTCGCATTCAGGGTCGGGCTCGTCGAGGTTGATGGTCGGCGGCACGTACTGGTCACCGATGGCCTTGATCGAGATGACCGCCTCCAGCGCGCCGGCGGCGCCGAGCAGGTGGCCGTGCATCGACTTGGTGGACGACATCGGGATGGTGGCGGCCACCGCACCGAGCGCCGCCTTGATCGCCCTGGTCTCGGCGGCGTCGTTGAGCTGCGTGCTGGTGCCGTGGGCGTTGATGTAGCCGACGTCGGCCGGGTGCGCGTGGGCGCGTTCGAGAGCACGCACGACGCTGCGGCGGGCGCCGTCGCCGCTGGGTTCGGGGGCGGTGATGTGCGACGCGTCGGCAGTGGCGCCGTACCCGCTCAGCTCCGCGTAGATGTGAGCACCACGGCGACGCGCCGCCTCGTACTCCTCGAGCACCACGATCGCCGCACCCTCGCCCATCACGAATCCGTCGCGATCGCGGTCGAAGGGGCGCGACGCGCGGGCGGGCTCATCGTTGCGCGTCGACAGCGCCTGCATGGCGTTGAAGGAGCCGACGGCGAGCGCGCACACGGACGCCTCGGTGCCACCGGCGATGACCGCGGTGGCGTCGCCGCGGCGGATCCACTCGGCGGCCTCGCCGATGGCGTGGGCGGCCGAGGCGCACGCGCTCACCACGGCGAAGTTCGGTCCCTTGGCGCCGTGCTCGATGGCGATCATGCCCGCCGGCATATCGGCGATCATCGATGGCACGGTGAACGGCGAGACGCGCCGCACGCCCTGCTGGTGCAGGTTGAGCGTGGACCGTTCCAGGACCTCGAGACCGCCCACGCCCGACGCGACGAGCACGCCGACATCATCGCCGATGGCGGCGATGTCGAGCCCGGAGTCGGTGACGGCCTCGCGGGCGGCGACGAGGGCGAGCTGGATGCAGCGACTGGTGCGCCGTGTCTCCTTGACTCCGAGGATGGCGACCGGGTCGAAGCCCCTGACCTCGGCGGCGATGCGCGTCGGCAGTTGCGACGCGTCGAACTGGGTGATCGGACCGACGCCGCTCGTCCCCGAGCGGCAGGCCGCCCAGGTGGAGGCGACGTCGTTGCCAAGAGGGCTGATCGCGCCCATCCCGGTGATGACGATCCGTGCGCGTCCGTTGCCGTTGCTGCTCATCCGTCCTCTCCCTGCCGCTCGGGGGAGGCGAGCAGTGGTGCACCCTGCGAGTGGTAGCCCCCGTCGACGTGTATGACCTCACCGCTGATACCGCGCGCCATCTCGCTGAGCAGGAAGACGCTGGTGTCGGCGACCGGTCCGGCGTCGCTTGGGTCCCATCCTAGCGGCGCCTGCCCGGACCACGCGTCCTTGAGCGTGCTGAACCCCGGGATGGACTTCGCGGCGACCGTCTCCAGCGGCCCGGCGGAGACGATGTTGACGCGCACGTGGCGAGGGCCGAGGTCGCGGGCCAGGTAGCGGCCCACCGCCTCGAGCGCCGCCTTGGCGGGGCCCATCCAGTCATAGAGGGGCCAGGCCAGGGTGCTGTCGAAGGTCAGTGCAACCACCGCGCCGCCGGTTTGTGGCATCAGTGGCACGAACTCGGCGGCCAGCGTCTTGAGCGAGAAGCTGCTCACCTGCATGGCGACGGCGACCGACGACCACGGGGCCTCGAGGAAGTGGCCGCCGAGGCAGTCCTCGGGGGCGAAGCCGATGGCGTGGACCACGCCGTCGAGCGTTCCCCACCGCTCGCGAATCGCGGCGGCGACCGACCGCACCTGGTCGACATCGGTGATGTCCATCTCGAGCACGTCCGCAGCGGGGTCGAGCCGCTGGGCGCTCCGGCGGGTCAGGCTCATGGCGCGCCCGAACGAGGTGAGAACCACCTCGGCACCGTGCTCGTGGCACGCCCGGGCGATGGCGAAGGCGATGCTCTTCGGGGTGAGCACGCCGGTCACCAGGACGCGCCTGCCGGCGAGGACGCCCGCGGAGCGCGTGGACACGGGGTCGGCGTCGCCGCTGGTCACCATGCTCTCCACAGAGTCCGAGGCCGCATCGCGGGTTACGACGCGCCGCGGGCGATCGAGAGCATGCGCTCGTGCCACGCGGGCGCGCCGGCCAGGATGTCGCCGCTGCGGAACACTGCGACCGGGTCGCCACCCCAATCGGTCACCACCCCACCGGCCTCGCGGACGAGCAGACTGCCGGCGGCGATGTCCCACAGGGCGAGGTTGAGCTCGAAGAACCCGTCCCACACCCCGGACGCGCTGTAGGCGAGGTCCAGGCTGGCGGCGCCGGCCCGGCGGAGGTCCTCGAAGGTCTCCATGGCCGCCGTCATCACGGGGAGGTAGCGCGGGCGGACGTCGGGGCGGCGGAAGGGGAAGCCCGTGGCCACGACGCCGGTCCCGGCCGAGCCGCTGATGTCGAGGCGCCGCCCCGGCGCATCGAAGGCGCCCTGCCCGGCGATCGCCGACCAGACACCCCCGGTGAGCGGTGCCGTGACCACGCCGACCACGGGCACACCATCCTCGACGAGGGCGATCGACACCCCCACCTCGGGGAAACCGCGCAGGAAGTTGGTGGTGCCGTCGAGGGGATCGATCACCCACATCCGCGCCGAGACCTCGCCGCCCCGCTCCTCGGCGAGCACGTCAATCGACGGCTCCGCAGCGACGAGCAGCGTCACCGCGGCCGCCTCGGCGGCGTGGTCGACGGCGGTGACGTAATCGCCGACACCCTTGCGCTCGGTCTGCAGGGGACCGGCGTCGCGACGGGCAGAGCGGATCACGTCACCCGCGGCCTGGGCAGCGGCCATGGCCAGAGTGCCGAGCTCGCGGTTGGTGCGCATCGCGAGAGCCTACGCCCGTCGCCCTCGCCGCGATGGGCCGGCGATCACCTCGGTGCCCTACCTGCTGCGGTCAGCGCACCCGGGAGAGCTGGACGATGGTGCTGTCGGTCTCCGCCATCCCCAGGAGCTTGGGGTCGATGCCGCCGCCACCGATGAGCCGGTCGACGGCCTCGGCCGCCACCGGGTGGGACAGGTGATAGCCCTGTCCGAGGTGGCAGCCCAGCTCGCGCAGTGTGACCAGCTGCTCGATGCGCTCGATGCCCTCGGCGATCATGGTCAGTCGCAGGGCGCTGCCGATGCCCACGATGGCGCGGGCGAAGTCGCTCCTGTCCTCGAGACCGCCGAGGTCGTCCACGAACGGCTTGGCGATCTTGAGGATGTCGACCGGAAGGCGGCGCAGGTAGCTGAGCGACGAGTAGCCGGTGCCGAAGTCGTCGATGGCGACGCGGATCCCGGAGCACTTTAGGGCCTCGAGCTTGCCAATGCTGGTGGCCGCGTCCTCGAGCAGGATGCTCTCGGTGAGCTCGAGCACGAGCGACTCGGGACGCAGCCCGCTGTCGGAGACGATCTCGAGCACCTCCTCCACGAACAGCGGCTGCTGTAGCTGCCGCGCCGAGATGTTGACGCTCACCCAGATCGGCTGGGTGGCGGGGTGCCGGGCCTGCCAGCGCAGCGTTGCCGCGCACGCCTTGCGCAGCACCTGAGCGCCGAGCGCGAGGATCACGCCCGTCTCCTCGGCGACCGAGATGAAATCATCCGGCGCCACCATGCCGCGGGTGGGATGACGCCAGCGCACCAGCGCCTCCGTGGCGACGAGGCGGCCTGTGCTCATGTCGAAGATCGGCTGGTAGTGCACGCCGAACTCGTCGGCGGCGACGGCGCGTTCGAGGTCGGCGCGGAGCCGGTGACGAGCCACGATCGCGGCCTCCATGCCGGGGACGAAGACGATCTGGCGATGCTTGCCCGCGCTCTTGGCGGCGTACATGGCGACGTCGGCGTGGCGCATCAGGCGGCTGGCGTTGTCGCCGTCCCCGGCGGACACGGCGACGCCGATCGACGCGTGCACGGTCACCTCCTGAGCCGCGACGGCGAACGGCTCCTCGAGCGCGACGAAGATGCGGTCGGCGATCGCCTCGGCCTCGCTGGCCTGGTCGATGTCCTCGATCAGCACCGCGAACTCGTCACCGCCGACGCGGGCGGCGGTGTCGGGCCGGCGCAGGCAGCCGCGCAGCCGCTCGGCGACGCCGATGAGAAGCTGATCGCCGGCGGAGTGACCGAGGGTGTCGTTGACGGCCTTGAAGTCGTCGAGGTCGATGAACAGAACGGCGACCGGCTTGCCGGTGCGCGACCGCCGCAGCAGGGCGTGGTCGATGCGGTCGCTGAACAGCGCGCGGTTGGCGAGGTCGGTCAACGAGTCGTGGAAGGCCTGGTGGGACAGCTGCTCCTGCATTTCGGTGAGTCGCGCGATCGAGTGCTCGAGGCGGCCGTTCTCCAGCGTGGAGCTGGTCTGGATGGCGAGTGTCTGGAACAGCTGCAGGTCGCGCTGGTCGAAGCTTCGGGCGCTCACGTGGGTGCCGACCATGAGACTGCCCACCAGCCGCGTCCGGCCGCGCAGCAGGGCCACCATGGCGTGGTCGATGTGGCGACGGCTGAGTACGTCCCGCGACGCCGGCGACGCGCTGGTGCGATCGATGATCACGCCGTCGGAGTCGGCCTCGAGGATGTCATCGAGCTCGGTCAGCTCGATGGGCACCATCACCTCGGTGCCGCTCGGGTCACCGAAGCGCACGGTGGTGCGGTACGCCTTCTCCCCCGGAGCCGACGGGTAGATGGTCAGCTGGGCGATCTGTGCCTCGAACATCTCGCGGGCGCGGCCGATCAGTGCGACGATCGCCGACTCCAGCTCGCGCGAGTGGTGCAGCGCCTCGTCGGCTCCGCGGAGGAACTCGGCGACACGTCGCTCGCGGCGCTCGATGAGCAGTGCGCGATAGCCGCCGAGCAGCAGCACGCCGAGGAGCACCACGACGAAGAGTCCACGGGGATTCGACCAGATCAGATCCACCGCCACCAGCCCGTAGCTGGCCGCCGCACCGGTGCCGGCGAAGGTCAGCGCGACATTCTCGAAGGCCAGACGCCGGGTCACCTGGCCGTCGTGCAGCGCGATCGCGAACGAGGTGGTCAGGCTGGTGAGGATGAGGACACCGGCGGCGGCGTACACCGCGAGGTACACGTTCCAATCAAGCTCGGTGCCGATGACGGGCCCGACGACGGCGCGAAAGGTGAGCGCGGCCAGGGCCGCGAAGAAAGAGAACTGTGCGATGGCGAACGCGGTGGCGGCGTGGGTGAGGTCGCGCCGGCTGATGGCGGCGGCGACCGCGCCGGCCAGGAAGGCCGCGATGATCGACCAGCTCTCGGCGAAGAAGAGCCCGAGCACCAGGGGCGCCGCGGACATCCCCACCGAGGGAGTGCTGCGGCGCGCCGCGATGGCCACGGGCCACCGCTCCGTGATGAAGAAGAGAACCGCGAGCCCCCACACGGGCAGCGCGTGCTGCACGGAGAACACCGGGATACGGAAGAGCGCGCCGATCCACAGCCCCGCGGCCGGCACGCTGAGCGCAGCCGCGAGCAGGAGCAGCCGTTGCGCCGGTCCCAGGCGCGGGTCCGGGCGCGGCGTCGCGGATGCGCCGGTCGCCGGCGCCGCTGCAGATCTCCCCACGCTCGCGGACTCCCCTGTTGCGGTTCGTCCGCATTGTCGGCAACGCCCGAGAAGGACCCGTCACGGCGCGGTTACTGTTTTCCATCCATGACCGCCGAGATCCTCATCGGAACCTGCAATTGGGCCGACCACAAAGACTTCTACCCGCCGGAACTCGAGCGGGGCCGGCGCCAGCGCGACAAGCTCGACTACTACGCGCGGTTCTTTCCCATCGTGGAGATCGACACCAGCTTCTACGGCATCCCCCGGCCGGAGGTGGTGGACGGCTGGATCGCCCGTACGCCGCCACAATTCAGGTTCAACATCAAAGCGTATCGCAGCCTCACACGACACGAGCGTGAGGGCGGCCGGCCGCGGCCACCGACGCAGGACGAGGTGCGTGACTTCCTCAGCGCGGTGGCGCCGCTGCGCGAGAGCGGCCGGTTGGGGGCGGTGCATTATCAGTTCCCGCCGTGGTTCACCAACCGCCCCGACGCGCGCGACGTGCTGCTGGAGACACGCGATCGCCACCCCGACGATGTCGTTGCGATCGAGTTCCGCCACCGCAGCTGGTTCGACGACGGCGCCTGGCCGCACACCGAGGAATTGCTCCGCGAGCTTGACTGCGTCTACGTCGGTGTCGACGCGCCGCAGCTGGGCAGCGGCACCGCTCCCCCGATCCTGGCGGTCACCTCGCCCAAGCTCTGCATCGCGCGCTTCCACGGACGCAACCGGCACACCTGGTACCGCCCCGACGGGCCCACCAGCGACTTCCGCTTCAACTACCTGTATCGCCCCCGGGAGCTCGAGGAATGGGTGCCCGCGATCAGGGAGGCGGCGCGCCAGGGAACGCCCGTGCACGTGCTGCTCAACAACAACCGCAGCAACTACGCCGTCGCCAACGCATTCGACTTCGGAGCGCTCCTCGGCGCCGGCCTGCCCATGCCGCCGCCACCGATCGTCGAGCGCCTCAGGGAGCGCGACGGGTCGGTGCCGGACTGGGTCGCGGACGGGCCGCCGCCGCCGGAGCCACCCGCGGACTCCCCGCCGGCCGCCCAGGGGACGCTGCAGCTGGATCTCTGACCCCCCGGGCCCTTCCGCCGGAGGCCGGTTTGCGCCACAATTGCAGCCGACCGACTGGTGTCTTCCGCAGCCGGTGCGCTGCTCGCGGCAGGCGACGATCCGCCCACCGCCCCACCGGCTCCCATCGCAGGAGGGTTCTCGCAATGGCAATGGCGTCCCCCCGACGCAACGACGGCACGCGCCGTCCGGCGCCCAGCGGTATCGTCCTGCGCAACGAGGCCAACACACACGAGGTCGAGGTGACCAAGGCGCTCAACCAGTGGGCCGTGACGGTGACCGCGCTCGCTGACGCCCGGATGATCTGCCAGGACTTCTTCGCCCGCCGCTGGGAGGCGGTGGCGCGTGCGGAGGACTTCGTCAGGCTGCTCAACCGCACCGAGCCCCCACCCGGCTGGTAGCGCCATCGTTGCGACGGCGTCCGGGTCCGCGTCCCTGCCACTGAGGCGGCGGATCCGGCACCACTACCGCTACAGCTTCCGGGACCCGCGCCGCGAGCGGCTGTTCCTCTCGTCGCTGGGCTTCGATCTCGGCGCCATCTCGGCGCGTGTGGTCACCCACATGATCCGGCGCGGCATCGGGCCGTTCCACAACCTGACGCCCGGCGGCCGTCACCTTCACCACCTGGTGTTCGGCATCGCCGGCCTCCTCGGCACCGGCTACGCGTGGCTCCTCATCGCCGACAGCGCCGAGGAGATGCTGGCCAGCCACCGGCTCACCGCCTTCCTCTACGGCGCCGGCTCAGCCCTGACCCTGGACGAGTTCGCCCTCTGGCTCGACCTCGAGGACGTGTACTGGACGAGGCAGGGCAGGGTCAGCGTCGAGGCGCTGATGATCTTCGGGGGGCTACTCTCCATCGGAGTGTGGGGCGCCCCGTTCTTCGGCGCGGCGGCGCGGGAGATGGCGAAGGCGTCGCGGACCGGCTGAGCGCACCCGCGAGGCGGGGTTAGTCCGGTGGCTGCTCCCCCGGGCTGGCGGGCACCGGGTCACGTGGGAACTCCACGGTCAGTTCGAAGGGGGCGCCATCGCGCCAGGCGGTCAGCTGCATGGTGTCGCCGGGGCGGCGGGCGGCCACCGCGGTGCTGAACTGCTCCGCGCCGCCAGTGAGCGTGTAGGCGCCAATCGCGGCGATCAGGTCGCCGGGTCGGACCCCTGCGACAGCCGCCGGCGAGCCCTCGTGGACGGGCCCGACCTCGACGCCGAAGACGGCGGGCAGGCCGTGCTCGCGGGCGATGTCGCGGGTGACGCTGCGCACCGCGGCGCCGAACGAGACCGGCTGTCCCTCACCCTCTGTGGCGGGAAGGAAGCGGGCCAGCTGGACGGGGTCGAAGCCGACGATCATCCGGTCGTCGACGATGAGCGCCGGCACGGCGACGCGGCCGAGGCGGCCGAAGAGGATCGCCGAGGCCGACGGGTCGGTGGTCACATCACGGGTGGTGTGGGCGACGCCGCGCTGCTCCAGGTAGCGCAACAGCGCCTCGCACTGCGGGTCGCCAGCGCGGATGAAGACGCTGATCTCGCCGGCCATCGTGGCTGAGCCTACCTCCCCCGCCTGTCGCTCACCCGGCGGCGGCTGGGGGCAGCTCCACCGGGGCCGGCGAGGAGCCCATGCCCGGGCCGGCGCCGGCCCCGGT
>CABEBM010000012.1_pt1 | contig 26923 bp, 19 predicted proteins | sample 3132591 | NCBI WGS metagenome assembly CABEBM01 (sample SAMEA5534345, study PRJEB31848) | metagenome | biome: tundra; feature: field; material: soil | place: USA | collected 2013-05 | depth 0.45 m | reverse complement strand
CCCCGGCACCCACGCCGGCCTCGAACCCGTGCCTGCTTCCCCCGTTCTGCCTCAGCACGGCCGCCTATGACCCGGCGCTGTCCGACGCGCTGATCAGCTGGGGGTGGTTGTGATGCGCGGAGCGCCCCGCGTGAAGCCGTTCTGGAGCGGGCTTGCGGCCGCCATCGTTCTGCTGGTGGCCATGGTCGGGGTTGTCCTCAGCGGGCTCCCCGGCGGCCCCGGCATCTCACTGCCGTGGAGCCACACCATGACGGTCAAGGTCGAGCTGGCCAACGCCGATGCACTCGCGCCCCACGCCAGCGTGCAGGTTGCCGGGGTCAAGGTCGGTGAGGTGCACTCGGTGGCCGCCAAGGGGAACATCGCCCTGGTGACGCTGTACATCGATCCGCAGTACGGCGACATCCACACTGACGCGCAGATCCTGCTGCGCCCGCATGGGCTGTTCGGGCCCAAGTACGTCGAAATCACGCCGGGCACCAACGCAGCGCCGCCGGTCCACGACGGGGACACCATCAGCGTGCGCAACAGCGTGCAGCCGGTGGACCTCGACCAGCTGCTCCAGGCGCTGCAGGCGCCCGAGGCGCAGAACCTGCGCACCGCCATCGTCGAGCTCGGCAAGGCCTCGGCGGGTCAGGGTGACGACGTCAATCACCTGCTCAACGCGGCACAGACCCTGACGTCCACGCTGCAGACGCCGCTGAACACGCTCGATGCGGTCTCTCCCAACCTCAACGACTTCATCGTGCAGAACGAGGCATTCAACTCCAGCTTCGCCCAGACGCCGCTCGACCAGCTGGTGGCCAACAGCAACGTGACCCTGGGCGCATTTGCCAAGAACGCCACCCAGCTCGGGTCGCTCCTCGACCACGCCGACAGCACACTGACCCAGCTCGACAGCGCGCTCGGCGGTGAGACGGGCAACATCCGCACAACGCTCGAGACGCTGCCGGCCACCATCGACAAGCTGGACAGGTTCAACCAGATGCTCGCGCTGTTCGGTGCCAACCTCACCGGTAAGGAGGCCGCCGCGGGCAGCAAGCCGAAGGACGTGACCCAGGGAATCATCGACGCCATCGAGAACATCAAGTCGGCGTTCAGCGCGTACGACCCCTGCACGGTCACCCCCGACGCCGCCAACGGCGGCACCGTCAACCACTGCGGTGCGTCGGGCCAGGTGAAGGGGCAGGCTGCCGGCCAGGCGATCCAGTACTACCTGCGCGTGCCGGTGTTCAACCTCGGCAACGCCGGCCAGATCCAGGCGCAGATCTGCGGGCTCCCGGTCAACCTCCCGACCGGCGTCCCGGCCATCCACCTGCCGACGTGTCCGACCAGCAAGAAGGCGAGCAGCGTGCCCTCCCGTGATGCGGTGACCGCCGAGTTCGCCGGCCTCGCCGGGATGATCGCCTCCTGACCGAGGCGCGCCGGGGACGCCACGCCGTCCGGCTCCTAATTCACGCACGCACACATCGCCCTGGTCGGGTCATCATCGACCGGTCGGTGAGCCGGCTCCTCCGCCCTCTCCGCCCTTCATCCGCTTCTGAGGTGCGCGCATGCTGAGACGACTGGCGAGCCCGATGGCGCGGCGGCCGCTCGCGTTCCTGCTCATCGCTCTGTTCGTGTGCGGGGCCGCGGGGATCGGGTTCCTGCGCTTCGGCGTCGACGCGGGACAGAACCTTCTGGTGGGCAGCGGTTCGTCGACGGGGCAGGCACAGGCGCGCTTCACCGCCCGTTTCGGCTCGGATCCTCTCGTTCTCGTGCTCACGGCCAAGAACCCGACCGCGCCGTACATCGAGCGCAACCTGCAGCGCCTCACCGTGCTCGAGGACGACCTCGCCCACGATCCCCGTGTCGCGGAGGTGCTCGGGCCGGGCACGGTGGCGCGCTCGGCGCTGGCCGCCACCACGGCCGAGGTGACCAAGACGCTGCAGGAGTACCCGTACTTCGTCGCCGAGACCAACTTCCTCATCGCGCGGCAGAACGGCAACACCGATACCACCAAGCTGTCGGCGCAGTTCCAGACCGACCTCAACAGCGCCCAGCAGTTGTTCGCGCTCTACGTGGCCCGTGCAGCCGGCGACGCGAACCGTGCCCGGACAGCGTATGACTCGGCGGCGATCCCGCCGCAGGACCGCATCCTCGACAGCCGCGAGCGCGCCGTCGAGGCGGCCGTCGCCAACGACCCGCTGCCGCCGCTGTTCCCCGAGTACCTGTCGGGCCCGGGCACCACCGTCGACACCGCCGCCGCGCGTGACTTCTTCGACCGCATCACCGCGTCGTTCGGTGACTGCGACAGCTCCATCGCCACGCTCCTGAAGATCACGCCGACCTGCCAGGTGTTCCTCGAGCGCATCCTCCTCGACCTGCCCCAATGTCCCGTCGAGGCCTCGCTCAAGGCGCAGCCCCGCTTCTGCCCGCCCAAGTCGCAGTGGGCCGCGGTGCTGCCGCAGCCCGCGGTCGCCGCCAGCGGATCCCTGCTGACCCGCGAGGTGATCACGGTGCGCCTGACCGCGGCCGCCGCCGCCGATCGGGCGTCGGTGCTGGCGGTGCAGCAGAAGATCCAGGACATGCTCACCAAGGGCGTGGTCAACGACGCCTACACGCGGTCACTGACCCAGACTCAGCTCAGCCAGCAGCAGCAGCTCGGGGCGCTCGCCCCGACCGAATGTGGCGGCGTCGGCCAGCAGCAGAACAGTGCCTGCTACGCGGACTTCAACGACGCGCAGTTCGCAGGGGTGATCGCGGGCGCCCCGCTGCTCACCTACGGCGTCGTCGACTCGATGACCACGGCGCTCTTCGTCCTGCTCCCGCTGGCGATCGGCCTCATGGCCGTTCTGCTCCTGGTCGTGTTCCGGATCCGCGGCCGGCTGTGGCCGCTGCTCGCCGCCGTGGCTGCCACGGGCGCAACCCTGGGCCTCTCCCTGGCGACCGGGACGCCGATAACGCCGGCTGTGCTGGCGGGCATCCCGGTGCTCATCGGCCTCGGCGTCGACTACGCCGTGCAGCTGGTGTCCCGGTATGACGAGGAGCGCGGCCGCGGCGCCGACCGCGAGGAGGCTCTCGCCGAGGCCATCGGCACCAGCGGCCCCGCGACGCTCACGGCCGCCATCGCCACCCTCGCCGGACTCGCCGCGCTCTGGCTCATCGCCGGGGTCGATGCCGGGCCACTCGTCGCGGTGCCGCTGGTGGCCGAGTTCGCTTTCGTGCTCGGCGTCGGCGTGATCATCGCCTGGCTCACCGCTCTCTTCGTGGCGCTCCCCGCAGCGGCGCTGCGCGACAGCCGCGCTCGTGATGTCGTGGAGGCACCGCCGGTGCGCCCGGCGTTGCGCACCACCGGCATCGCCGACTCCTGGCGTGGCGCGCTGATCCCAGCCCTGGCGGTGGCGGCGATCGGCTGGTTCCTGCTCCCGCGCGTCCCCGTGCAGACCGACGCCACCCAGCTGCTCGCGCCGTCGCTGCCGCAATTGCAGGCCATCATGACGGTGCAGAGCCAGACCGGCTACTCCAACGAGATCGACATCTTCGTCGAGGGACAGGTGGCGGGCCCGTACAACCAGGGCGGCATTCCCGGCAACGTCAGCTGGCAGTGCCAGGTGGCGGAGAGCATTCGCAGTACCCATGCCGACCAGGTGGCGACGGCCACGTCGATCGCCGACTTCTTCATCGCGTCGTCCTCCACCAGCACGACGAACAACAAGCCGCCCTGTGTCGCCACGGCGACGCCGTCGCCGGCACCGTCGCCCTCGGCGTCACCTGGTGCCAGCACGTCTCCCGGCGCGAGCTCGGGCGCATCGCCCTCGGCGTCGCCGAGCGCGCGACGGGGTCAGGGGATCGTCCTCGCCGCGGCCACCGCCGGCGCGTCCGCCTCAGCCAGCGTCGCCCCATCCACGTCGGCAAGCGCGGGGGCGACCGCGTCCCCGTCACCGTCCGCCGGCGCCACCGCCCCTGTGAAGACGCAAACCGCGTTCCTCTGCGACCTCCGCCTGCTCCCCGCCCTGGGCCGCAACCTGGTGCAGGACATCCCCGTGGGCACGCTTCCCTGCCCCGCCATCGACAAGTACCTGACCACGTTCCTCAGCAACGACACGACCCCGATCGACCCGACCGCGGCGCGCATCGTCATCGGCGTCCAGGGCACGGCGATCGCCGACCAGGCCAGGCTCATCGACGACATCCGCACCCATGACCTCGGCACGCCGCCCAACGGCATGACCGCCACGCCGACCGGGCTCGCCGCGGTGGCAGCCCAGGCGTACAACAACATCGTCGGTCGAGCGCTGTTCCTCAACCTGCTGCCGCTGCTGCTCGTGTTCCTCGCCCTGCTCGCGGTCGAACGCAATTTTCGGCGAGCCGCGTTGCCGATCCTCCCCACCGCCATCGCCGCCGGATGGGCGCCCCTGATCCTCCTCGTGCTCGGCCTGGTGCCCGGCGGCGTGGGCAAGACGCTGGGCGCCTTCAACCCCCTGACCGTCGTCCTCGGGGCCCTGGTGGTGGCACTGGCGACCGAGTTCGGTGTCGTCCTGCTCCGCCGCTTCGACGAGGAGTGCGCCCGGGGTGTGCACCCCGATGAGGCCGCCGCCATTGCCCTGGGCGGCACCGGGCGGGCCGTCGGGGTCTCCGCGCTCACCCTGGGCGCGGGCTTCGCGGTGCTGGCGGTGAGCGCGCTGCTGCCGGGTGGGTTGCCGCTGCTCGGCAGCTTCGGGTTCACCGTCCTCATCGACCTCGGCCTCGCCGTCGCCGCGGTCTTCGGGATCATGCTGCCGGTCGCGGTGGCCATGGAGCGGGCGCGCTACCGCCCGGTCCGCGCCGGATCGACGCCGATGTCCGTCGCCGCCGCCGCCGCGCCCCCCGCCCCGGCGAGAAGGCGTCCGGAGCCGCTGGTGGAGGCCGCCATCGAGCCCATCGCGCGCGCCAAGCCCCGACCGGCCCAGCCCCGAGCCGCGAAGCCGCCGGTCACCGAGGAGAGCGTCGTCGAGGCGCAACCGGAGGTGCCCGAGGCCGCGGAGGCGCTGGCCCCGGCCGCGCCGCCCGCGCCGCCCGGCGCGCGCCGCCGCACTGTCAGCGGCCGGCGCCGCCCGCCCACGCCGCCAGGCACCTCGTCGCCAGGACCGGGTCCGGCCAAGGGGCCGCGCCGTCCCGGGGTCAGCGGCCGCCGCCGCGGTCCGGGATCAGGAGGGGGCGGCTGAGCTCAGACCACGCCGACCGAGTGCAGCAGGCTCAGCGCGATCACCAGCAGCAGCAGGACGGCGCTGAGCGCCGCGTAGGGGAGCAGGGTGATCGCCACCGCGCTGAGCGGGGCGGTGTCGTACACGGCGCGCACGGCGACGGCGTTGAGCGCCACGAACCAGCAGACCAGCGGTAGGGCGAGCAGCCCGACCGCCGTGGCCAGCGCGTCGCCGCCCAGGTGCGGGCTGGCTGCCTGGAGGAGCCCGATGGCGGCGTAGGGGACCAGCACCGGGAAGGTCAGCCCGGTGATGGCGAGCAGGTCGCGCCGTCGTGGCGCCAGCCCCAGCAGCCGCGCGCCCACTCCCACCAGGAGGCCGCTGATCAGCCAGAACGCGGCGAGCATGGCCGGCACCGCGATCGACAGCACCACCGCCGCCCGGCTCCCTCCGCCGACGAGAATCGCGACCAGCTCGAGCACCAGGCAGGCCACGCCCGTGGCCGCGACCGCGATCGCGCCGCCGCGAAGGCTCGGCCGCGCGGCAGCCCCCTCCAGGGCACGCCGGGGATGGATCACGAGCTGGCCGAGCATCGCCGCCACTCTACGCGGCGCCTCGCGGTAATCCCCTCCAATGACAGACCCCGGGACGGTCGACGTGAGCGGCTGATCTGCGCGTCGCTCGCCCTACCATGGGACGGTGCCACTGCGCCGCCTCCTGCTCGCACCCGCCTGTCTGCTCCTCGCCGCCTGCGGCGCGGCGCAGCAGCCCAGAGGTGCCGTCTCCACGGCCACCGGCGTGCCGACGTCCGCGCCGACGTCGGCGCCGGGGTGCGTGACCAAGGCGGCGGCGCGCGACATCTGGACGTGGATCGACAACCGGCTGAACGCCATCATGCTCGACCCCAAGCACCAGGGGCTCTCCGACGTCGCTACCGGCACCGCGCTGAGCGACATCCAGAGCTACATCCAGACCACGCTGGTCGCCAAGAACCTGACCGAGCGCGAGGTCGACACGCTCGACAGCCTCACCGTCACCGACGCGGCGTGCACCGGGAACTCCCTGCAGCTGACCGTGGCGTCGACGGTCAAGCAGGATGACTACCTCAAGCCGGACGGGAGCGTCGACCACGCCGACTCGGCCGTGGGCACGCAGCTGCACCTGGTGGAGACCTTCGACCGGGTCAACGGGGTGTGGAAGGAGAGCAGCATCGGCGACGCCGGCGGGACCTCTCCCTCGCCCCAGGTCGTCTGACCCGCCGGGCTGCGCTATACTACTAAGGTCAATCTGACCTAAACCTAGGAGAGACCGGCGTGCTCGCCGTCAGACCCGCTGAGGCGGCGGTCACCGACCCCGCCCTTCCTGAACGCATCGACAGGCTTCGCCGCGAGCGCAACGCGGTCATCCTGGCGCACAACTACCAGCGCCCGGAGGTCCAGGACATCGCCGATTTCGTCGGCGACTCGCTTGGCCTCTCGCAGCAGGCGGCATCGACGCAGGCGGATGTCATCGTCTTCTGCGGTGTCCATTTCATGGCCGAGACGGCGGCGATCCTCTCTCCGGACCGGATCGTTCTCCTTCCCGACCTGGGCGCCGGGTGCTCGCTGTCCGACACCATCACCGCCGACCAGCTGCGCGCCTGGAAGGCGGAGCATCCCGGTGCGGTGGTGGTCTCCTACGTCAACACCAGCGCAGAGGTGAAGGCCGAGTCCGACTACTGCTGCACCTCGTCGAACGCGGCCGCGGTGGTGAACGGCATCCCGGAGAACCGCGAGATCCTCTTCTGCCCGGACATGTTCCTCGGCGCCCACGTCGAGAGGGTGACCGGTCGCAGCATGCACATCTGGATGGGCGAGTGCCACGTCCACGGCGGCATCCAGCCCGCTCACCTCGACGCCATGCGCCGCGACCACCCGGGCGCGGAGCTGCTCATCCACCCGGAGTGCGGCTGCACCACGTCCATGATGTACCGCTCCTCGTCGGGCGACCTTCCGGGGCCGACGACGGTGGTGACGTCGACCGAGGGGATGGTTCGCCGCGCCGTCGAATCGCCGGCATCGACCTTCATCGTCGCCACCGAGGTGGGCATCCTGCACCGCATGGAGCGGCTCGCCCCCGGCAAGACCTTCCTTCCGGCGTCCCCCTCCGCGGTCTGTGGCTACATGAAGATGATCACCCTGCCGAAGATCGCCGCCTCGCTGGAGACGCTGTCGCCGCGCATCACCGTCGCCCCGGAGGTTGCGGCCCGCGCCCGGCTGGCGATCGACCGGATGCTCGCCGTCCCCGTCTGAGGACGCGATCGGTGCGGCCATGACGACACCGCGCGTCCTGGCCATCGACCAGGGCACCTCTGGCACCACCTGCCTCGTCGCCGGGGTGGACGGCACCATCCACGGCCGTGGCCACGCCGAGGTAGCGGTCCGCTACCCGCGCGACGGCTGGGTGGAGCAGGACCCCGAACAGCTGTGGCAGTCGGTGCTGGCGGCCGCGAGGACGGCCATCGACGCGGCCGGTGACTCCGCCCCCGTCGCGGTGGGCATCACCAACCAGCGCGAGACCGTGGTCGTGTTCGAGCGGGACTCGCTGCGCCCGGTGGCACCCGCGATCGTCTGGCAGTGCCGGCGCAGCGCCTCGATCTGTGCCCAGCACCGCGCCCGGGGCGAGGAGGAGTTGGTGCGCGCCCGCACCGGTCTTCTCCTCGACCCGTACTTCTCGGCGACCAAGATCGAGTGGCTGCTCGGCGAGGACCCCGGGCTGCGCGCCCGCGCGCAACGCGGCGAGCTCTGCGCCGGCACCGTCGACACCTGGGTGATCGCCCGTCTCACCGGCGGCGCCGCACTGGTCACCGACCCGGGCAACGCCAGCAGAACCCTGCTCTACGACCTCGCGCGGGGCGACTTCGACGCCGGTCTGTGTGCGACGTTCGACGTGCCGCCGTCTCTGCTCGCCGAGGTGCGCCCCAGCGCCGGCAGGGTCGGGCTCACCGACCCTGCCGCCTTCCTGGGGATGCGCCTGCCGATCAGCGGCATCGCCGGCGACCAGCAGGCGGCCCTGTTCGGCCAGGCGTGCCTGACACCCGGAATGAGCAAGAACACCTACGGGACCGGGTCGTTCCTGCTCGTCAACACCGGCACCACCCCGCCACGGCCCGTCCACGGGCTGATCGGCACCGTCGCCTGGCGGCTCGGCGGGCAGGACACGTTCGCCCTCGAGGGAAGCATCTTCGTGACCGGGGCCGGCCTCACCTGGCTGCGTGACGGTCTTCACCTGATCGACGCCGCCGCCGAGGCCGGGCCGCTCTTCGATTCGGTTCCCGACAGCAACGGCTGCGTGTTCGTCCCCGCCCTGTCCGGGCTGGGCGCGCCGTTCTGGGATCCTGACGCCCGCGGCGCACTGCTCGGGCTCAGCGCCGGCGTCAGCCGCGCCCACGTGGTGCGGGCCGTCGTGGAGGCGATGGCCTACCGCACCCGCGACGTCATCGAGGCCATCGAGCAGGGGAGCGGCATCGGCCTGGAGGAGCTTCGGGTCGACGGAGGGGCGAGCGTGATCGACGGCCTCTGCCAGTTCCAGGCCGACCTGCTCGGCCTGCCGGTGACCCGGGCGGCAACCAGCGAGACCACGGCCCTGGGGGCCGCGATGCTGGCCGCGGTCGGGGAGGGGCTGATCGACGCGCCCGGCGGGGTGGTCGCCGCCCATCGGCGCGGGCGCCGCTTCGAGCCGGCCGAGCCCGGCCGGCGACCGGGGCCACCGTACTCGGCGTGGCTCGACGCCGTGTCACGGGTTCGCACCCGGGACGCCTGAGAGGCGTTCCGAGGGCAAAAGAAAAGACCGGAGGGCGAACCCTCCGGCCTTTCAGGAAGGGAATGAGTTTCCTGTTTGGGGGCGACACTCATCGCCAACCACCAATCTAGCGCCCCCGGCGCGGAAATGCAGTAAAGGAACCGTCAAGTTATGTAAAGGTTTGTCAAGACGCCGGCCTCCCGGACGTCTCGCGATCACCGCGCCCTCAGGCGTGCGGGCCTTGCGTATGCTCGCCACCTTGGCCAAGGCCGCACGCCACCCGATCCTCTACGACGTCGAGCGCTGGCGCAGGTATCGCACCTGGCTGCTCCTCCCGGCGATGGTCTTCGCCCTGACGTCGGTGCTCATCACCGTGCTTCGTCCCACCTCCGGGAGCGCCTTCGGCTACGCGGTGGTCTCCGCGGCGCTGCTCGCCATCGCCAGCTCCCTGTGGACCCGCCAGCGCTTCACCCACCTGGCGCGCGAGGGCGACAGCCTGGTGATCCGCTCGATGGCGGCCAACCGGCGCCTGGTCGCTGCCGACATCGACCGGGCCAGGGTGGTCCGGCTCAGCGCCGTCTTCAACCGCCCCGAGCGGCGCCGCCTGCTGCCGCGACCGACCGACCGCTGGCTGGCCACCGACGCCATCGTCATCAAACTCCACGACGGCGTCGACCTCCGCGCCCTGCGCCGCGTCCTCGGCCGCCGCTGCGTCATCGATGACCTCATGGTGGTGCCTGTCGTCGACCCAGGCGGCCTGCTTGCCGAACTGCTCGAGCACGTCTGTCCACCGCGCCCGGCGGCGCCGGCGGGCGGCGGGCAGCGACGGCGCGGGCGGCGCCGATGAGCATCGCCGCGGCGGCGGCGGCGTGGTGGCGGCGCCGCGCCCGCCCGGCCCCGGCCGCGGGGCAGCGCGGCGACGGCGGCGAACCGCTGGTCCGCGCCGGGCTGCGTGGCTTCCTGGCGCTGCAGCGTCGCGACGTGATCGCGGTGGTGGCCCTGGTCGGCCTCTCCATGGTGCTGCGCTTCGCCAGCCCGATCTTCCCCGACGTGCTCAGCAACCCCTTCGGTGGCGCACCGGTGGTGACCTGGGGCATCGGCCACCCGTACAACGCCACCGAATGCACCGACGTGCCGCGGACGCCCTCGACCCCGCCGGTGAGCACGTGCGGCTTCGTCTTCGACGAGATCTACTTCCCGGTCGACGCCGCCAAGGACCTGCACCAACCGGCCATCTCGTACTTCGATCCGGAACCGCCCCTGGCCAAGCTGCTGATGGCTCCGCCGATCGTGGCGATGGGGTTCACAACGTGGTCGTGGCGGATCAGCACGGCGATCTTCGGCAGCCTCCTGGTCGGCGTCATCTACCTGATCGCGTTGCGGCTGCGCCGCGACCGCTGGTTCGCGACCGCCGCCGCGCTGTTCATCTCGCTCGACGGTCTCGCCTTCGTCGAGTCGCGCACCGGGGTGATCGACATCATCGCCATCTTCTTCGTCGCGCTCTTCTATTACGTGTTCCTGCTCCACTGGCAGGCACGGACGCGACGGCAGTGGAAGGCCACCCTGTACGTGATGGCGCTGGTGGCCGGCCTGGCGTTCGCCGCCAAGCTCACCGCGCTCGCGCCCCTTGCCATCGCGGCGGCGCTCATCGCCATGCGCGGACTGTCACCGTGGACCGCCAGGCTGCTGCCCGCCGTGCACCGCATCGCCGGTCCGCGCCGCAACCAGGTGGTGATGTGGCGCGCGGCAGCGGGGCGTTTCGCGGTGGTGCACTACACGCTGGCTGCGATTGTCGGCGTGGCCATCTTCAGTGCGTCGTTCTCACGCTACCTCACCATCGACCACACCGACGTGTATCGGTTCACAGCGTGTTCGCAGAGCACCGCAGGGCTCACCGGCACGGCGGACACCCTCGACGTGCCCACCACAAAAGTGGGGGGCGTGACCGTGCCCGACCCGGCGACGGCGCTGAGGAACATCGCCGACAGCATGGCCGCGGGGTTGCAGTACCACTACTGGGAGTGCCACAGCCATCCCTACGCATCGCGCTGGTACACGTGGCCGGTGATGTACCACCCGGTGCTCTTCTACTACGCCCAGCAGAGTTCGGCGAATCCCGACAACCCGACGGTGTCGGCGATCACCGACATGGGCAACCCCGCGGTGTGGTGGCTGGCGATCCCGGCGCTCCTCGCCTGCGTGTGGCGGGCCACCCGCGGACCACCCTGGTGGCGCCTGCTTGTCGGCCTGCTGGGCATGGTGAGCCTGGGACTGATGATGGTCAGCTTCCGTGCCGCGCAGCAACCGGACAACGTGTCGGTGCGCGTCGACCCCGGCGCAATCTTCAACATCGGATTCGCAGGCGTGATCGCGTTCGCCGCGTTGCTCGCGTTCAGCGCCGTCGTCTCACGCCGGTTCGTGCCGGCGTTCATCGTGCTTGGCTACTTCACGTCATGGATGCTGTGGGTGGTGGGCAACGAGCGCCGCGTCCTCTTCTTCTACCACGCGCTCGGCATGCTGCTGTTCGCGGCGCTGGCGCTCGCGTATGTCCTCGCCGGGATGCGCACCACCGTTCTCACCGTGGGAACACGCCGCATCTCGCTGGCCCCGGTGGCGTGGGCGGGCGCGATCGCCGTGGTGGCCGGGTTCATCTTCTTCTACCCGGTCTGGACGGCCACGCCGATGAACTATTCAGACCACCAGATGCGCCTGTGGGTTGACGCCTGGTGACAGCCGTCTGGCTGACGGCGGCGGCGCTGCTCCTCATCGCCGGCGCCGTCGCCGCCGGCTCGCTGCCCCGGATCGACCTGCGCATCGAGGAGCGGGCGCTGATCGGCGTGGTCGTCACCGTGCTCGTGGGCAGCGCCGTGACCTATCTGCTCGCGCTGGTCGCCGGGCTCAGCGTGGCCACCGTCCTCGGTGGCGACGCCATCGTCGTGGTCGCCTTCGGGGCCCTCTCGTGGCGGCGCCGGGGAGAGGCGTCGGCGGCGTGGCGGGACGGGTGGGCGCGACTGATGCTCCCCGACCAGCGCTCCCACCGCATCGGGCTCGGTCTCACCGCGCTGGTCACGACCGCCCTGTTCGCGGTGCTCTTCGCGCACACCCTCGGCGTCGACGCGCAGGGCAACCTCAACGCTGGCTTCGAGACCGTCTGGGCGGACTGGTCGCAGCACCTCACCACCTCGAGCAGCTTCGCCGTCGCCCACAATCTGCCGCCCCAGAATCCGCTGTTCAGCGCGCAGGATCTCCGCTACCCATTTCTGCCCGACTTCCAGTCGGCCACGCTGATGACCCTCGGCGCGTCGTCCACTGTGGCTCTGGCGCTGCCCGGCGCGCTGCTCGCCATCTGCATCACCCTTCTGGTGGTTGCGCTCGCGGTGCGGCTCGGCGCGGGCCTTGCCGCCGGGGTGCTGGCGGCGGCGATCTGCCTTGTCGGCGGCGGCCTCGGCTTCACCGGCATCCTTGCCGACGCCTGCCTGCACCACGGGTTCAGCCAGGTGCAGTGCACGTGGTCGGGCCTGGTGGCGCACCCGGCCGACATCCCCGCGATCGTCGCCGGCACGTTCCATGATCTGCCCGGCCTGGTCGCCGCCCAGCCGCGGGCCTACGACGGTCTGCTCACCCCCACCGCTCAGCAACCGTTGCCCAACCAGCAGTGGTACACGCCGCTCTTCGCCTGGTGGCTGCCCCAGCGCAGCATCCTCTACGGCTTCTCCGGGGCGCTGGTCGTGCTGCTCCTGGTGATCACCGCGGCCCGGTCGGCGCGACGCGGGTACGAGAGCTTCGCGCTGGCCGGCCTCGTGCTCGGCCTGATGCCGCTCATCCACATCCACACCCTGGTCGCAATGGCGATCGTCCTGTTCCTCATCGCCCTCCAGTGGCGCCATCGAGGCTGGTGGATCACGCTGGCGATCGCCGCCACCGTCGCGGCGCCGAGGCTCGCCTCACTCATCGCCGGTCCCCACGGTGCGGCAACGTTCGGCAACCTCTTTCCCACCGTCGAGCCGGGCTGGATGTACCTCGGCAGCGGCGCGAGCCGGCCCGCCCTCGCGGTGGGGAGCATCTGGGATGGTCTCGTTGGGCTGGTGCACGCCGTCCTGTCGCCGGAATACTGGGGCTTCTGGATCGCCAACACCGGCGTCGCCCTGCCGTTGTGCGCCGTCGTGGTCATCGCGGTCATCGTCGCGTGTGTGCCCGGCCCGATCGGCAGCGCCGCACGCGCGGTGAGGTCGGTCTTCCCGGTTGACCTGCTCCGCGTGGCGCTGCCGTTCGTCGCGGTGTTCGCCGCCGCCAACCTGGTGGTGCTCCAGTCGTGGGACTGGGACAACACCAAGCTGCTGACCTACTGGTACCTGGGCGCGGCGCTGCTCACCGCCACGCTGGTGACCCGCCTCTGGCGGCGCTGGTGGCGCGGCGCGGCCGCGGCGACGATCACCACCACGGTCCTGCTCACCGGCGTCCTGGTGCTGATGCGGCTGCTGCCCTGGACGCCGGCGGTCGACGCGGTCGGCGGTCCCTACGTCAGTGCTTCGGCGTCCGACGTGCAGGTGGCCGCAACCGTCGCCGCGGCGACACCGCCGGCGTCCGTCTTCCTCACCGAGGGCAGGCCCAACGACCCGGTGCTCACCCTGGCGGGACGGACCTCGCTCATGGGCTACTACGGATGGCTGTGGAGCTACGGCACCGACTTCGGCACCCGCTACAACGACGTGCGCACCATGCTCGAGGGCTGCCACAGCCAGGCCCGTTCGAGCTGCGCCGTGACCAGCCTTCTGCGCCGCTACAACGTCGACTTCGTCGAGATCGACGACCGTCTCGACTCCCCGGGCGTCGTCGACGCGCAGACCGATGTCGCTTGGTGGGCTGCCCAGGGATTCGCCGTCGTCGCCCGCAGCGATCACGTGACCGTGTACGACGTGCGCACCCCGTGAGCTCTTCTGCACACTGGTCTGGCTGATGGTGTGGGGATCGCTTGTGTTCGCGCAGGGAGGCTGGATCGGATGATCGTCGACGCTCACGTGCACATCCTTCCCGACCGTGTTCGCGGCGATCTCAACGCGGTCACCGCGGCGGAGCCCTGGTTCGCCGCCTGTCACGCACGCGGCCAGAGGGTGGCCTCCGCGGAGTCGCTCATCGCCGCGATGGACGAGCACTCCGTCGACCGCGCGGTGTGCTTCAGCTGGCCGTTCGCGAGCGCGGCGCTCTGCGCGGAGGCGAACGACTACGTGGCCGCGGCGTGCCGCCGGAATCCAGACAGGCTGGTGGGTTTCGGCGTCGTCCAACCGCTCGACCCCGGCGCCGCAGCTGAGGTGACGCGCTGCGCCCGTCTCGGTCTGCGCGGCATCGGGGAGATGAACGCGGACGCCCAGGGCTGGCCGCTGCTTGACGCGGGCGTCGACGCCGCGGTGCGCGAATCGGTGGCCGCCGGGATGCCCTGGACGCTGCACTGCAGCGAACCCGTCGGCCGCGAGTACCCGGGCAGGGGATCGGCGACCCCCGACCGCGTCATGGCCTTCGCCGAGCGACATGATGATCTGACGCTGATCTGCGCCCACCTCGGCGGCGGCCTGCCCCTGTACGCGCACATCGCGGAGGTCGCCCGGGTGTGCGCCCGCCTTCATTTCGACACCGCGGCGCAGCCGTACGTGTACGAGCCGTCGGTGTACCGCACCCTCGTCGACAGCGTCGGAGCCGAGCGCATCCTGCTCGGCAGCGATCACCCTCTCCTCGACGTCCCCCGCTACCTGAGCGCGCTGGAGGCCGCCGGCATCGCGGCGGACGCCCGCGAGCTGATCAGCGGCGGCAACGCGGCCCGCCTGCTGCAGCTCTGAGATGGTGCAGCAGCCGGCTCTGGGTCAAAAGAAAAAGCAGAGTGCCGGCTGGCGGGAACCAGGCACTCCGCCGCCGCTGATTCTGCCCCCCAGGCGACGACGAACTCCACCCCCAACCGGCGACGGGACGGTGACAGAGCCCGCCATCGTCACGCGACCTCGAGGAACCCCGACCATCCCCGGGCCGCGAAAGCGCCCCGCCGCAAGGCACACTCTTGCGCGATGTACACGCCGGCAACGCTCGAGATCGCCATGGTGTCCTTCGAGGGCCCCGACCAGTACAGCCAGGCGGGCGGCCTCGGGGTGCGGGCCAAGGAGATCTGCCGGGCCTTCGCCTCGATGGGATTTCGCACCACCCTCTATTTCGTCGGGGACCCGGCAATGCCGGCCACCGAGACAGTCGAGTCACTGCGACTGGTGCGCCTCTGCCAAGCGGTGAGCCGGCTCCACCCGGCCGGGGTCTACGACGGCGAGCACGCCAAGATCGAGGCGATGTGGAGCGAGCTGCCTGGCCAGCTCATCGAGGGCACAGTGCGGCCGGCCGCGTCCGCCGGGCGCCTCGTCGCGATCCTGTGTGAGGAGTGGCAGACCGCCGATTTCGTCGGGCTGCTCGACCGCCGCCTTCGCGAGCTCGGCCTGCGCGACCGCTGCGTCATCCTCTGGAACGCCAACAACCATTTCGGCTTCGACAACATGGACTGGCGGGCCCTCGAGCGCGCCGCCACCCTCACCACGGTCAGCCGCTACATGAAGCACCTGATGTGGCCGCATGGCGTCAACCCGGTGGTCATCCCCAACGGCATCCCGGCCGAGGCGCTCAGGCCCGTCGACCCGGCGGCGGTGCGGGCCATCGCCGAGGCCGCCAACACCCCCTGCCTGGCCTTCAAGATCGGCCGCTTCAGCCCCGACAAGCGCTGGCACCAGAGCCTCGACGCGATCGCGGAACTGCGCGCCGCCGGGCTGCCCGCCCGCCTGCTGATGCGCGGTGGCATCGAGCATTTCGGCCACGGCGTGCTCACCCACGCTCGCCACCTCGGCCTCGACGTCGCCGAGTGGGATCAGCCCGTCGAGGCTCCGCTCGACGTCGCCCGCTCGCTGGCCGAGACCGGCACCGCGGCGATCGTCAACCTGCGCCGCTTTCTGCCCGGATCGGTGCTGCCGGCCATAGCGGCGGCCGCCACCGCGGTGCTCGCCAACTCGGGGCACGAGCCGTTCGGCCTGGTCGGTCTCGAGGCCATGGCCGCCGGCGGAATCGCCGTGGTCGGCGCCACCGGTGAGGAGTACGCCCGGCCCTACGGGAACGCGATCGTGATCGAGACCGCCGAGGGCACCGAGCTGGCCAGCGCTCTCGGCGGCCTGGTGGAACGTCCCGAGCTCTCGGCGCGGCTGCGCGAGGCGGCACGCCGCGATGCCGCCGGCTTCCTCTGGCCCGACGTCATCGACGGCTTCCTCGAACGGATGCGGTACATGGCGGCGCGGCAGCATGCCGGCGCGCCGCAGCCCTCCCCGGCTCCGTGAGTTGAGCGCCCACCGCGGCGTGGCAGACTCGCCGCCAATGACCGACGCAACGGCGGCGATCGAGGTTCGCGACGTCCCCCTGGGCGAGACCATCGACCTGCGCGGCCGCGTTCTCCGCGGTCACCTTCCCGGCGTCCCGGCCCGGGCGGCCAGCGATGACCGTCCGGGCACCTGGCATCTCGGCGCCTTCCGCGGCGGCCGCCTCGCCGGCGTGGTCACCGGGTTTGCCCAGGAGGCGCCGGGCCGGCCGGGGCTCGGCGCCCAGCGCTTCCGCTTCATGGCGGTCGAGCCGGCAGAGCAGGGCCGCGGGGTCGGTACCGCCCTGATGGCCGAGGTGATCGCGCGTGCCCGGTCGCGCGGCGACCGGCTGCTCTGGGCCAACGGCCGCGACACCGCCCTGGACTTCTACACGGGGCTCGGCTTTGACGTGGTCGGGGACAGCTTCGACGACGCCATCTCACACCTTCCACATCACGTCGTCGTCCTCGAGCTGTGAGCTCGGCGCGGCGCGGCCAGCAGCGCCGCGCAGCGGATAAGCTCGGGTCGTGGAGGATCGCCGCCTGACCTCGATCGCCGGCGAGCTCGGCCTCACCGTTGAGGAGTTGCGGGCCGCGCGCGCGGAGATCACCGCCGGCATCGACGAGGCCGTCATGGGCGGCCTGATCCTCTACGAGGACGCCCTGTTCGAGCTGTCGCAGTGACCGCGCGGATGACTGTGGCCGACCTCCGGTTCATCAACCTGGTGGCGGCGCGCCGCTTCGCGGGCGCACAGCCCGGTCCGATCGACGAGGGCGCGCTCGAGTCCGTCCTGTCCGGCTCCGCGGACGGCACACCCTTCGCCCGCGCGGCTGCGCTGGCGGCGGCGGTTGTCCGGCGCGGGGTCGTCGCCAGCGCCCCGCTCCACACCGCTGTGCTGGCGATGCACTGTTCGCTGCGGCTGGACGGCTTCAGCCTGCTGACGCCGCAGGGGGTGCTCGCCGCGATGATCCGCGGGCTCGCCGCGGGCGGCGAGGTCGACGCGATGGCGCGCTGGCTGCGGGATCGGGCGGTCCCCTCGGCGTCCGGAGGCTGATGCTGCCACGGCCGCTGGACGTCGCCCTGGTGTGGCACATGCACCAGCCGTGGTATCGGGATGACGTCGCCGGCCGGTTCGTGCTCCCCTGGGTGCGCCGGCGGGCTGCCAAGGATTACCTGCACATGCTGCAGATCCTCGAGCGCCACCCCGACGTGCGCGTGACCATGAACATGGTCCCGTCGCTTCTCGAGCAACTGCAGATCTACGCCGCGGGCGAGGTCAGTGACGCCGACCGCGACCTCTGCCTGCGCGAGGCGGGTGAGCTGACCGCCGCTGAGCGCGACTTCCTGGTGGCCGGCGCGAAGCACGGTGACTACGGCAGGCGCGTCGCGCTCCTCGCCCCGTTTGTCGACCTCTGCAACCGGCTTCCCGACGGCGACCAGTCCGCGACCTGCGTTATGGACATCCGCGATCTCCAGCTCTGGACGATGCTGGCCTGGATCGACCCCGGCCAGATCGCGGCCGATGCCCAGCTCGCGGCGCTGGCCCGGCGCGGCCGCGGCTTCGAGGAAACCGACAAGGCCGTGGTCGATGCGCGTCAGCTGGCGCTTCTCAGCGCCGTGATCCCCGCGTTCCGCGACGCCGTCAGCGCCGGCCGCGTCGAACCTCTGACCACCCCGTACCACCATCCCATCCTGCCGCTGCTCATCGACGCGACGTGCGCGCGCGTTGCCTCCCCGGACGTCCGCCTTCCCGACCCACCGCTGCGCGACCCCGCGGATGCTGAGGAGCACGTGCGCACGGGGTTGCGCGCCTTCGCTGACGTCACCGGTCACGCGGCGGCGGGCATGTGGCCGGCGGAGTGCGCGGTGTCACCCGCCGCCGTCGCGCTCATGGCCCGCTGCGGGGTTCGCTTCGCGGTCAGCGATGAGGCGGTTCTCGGCCACACCCTCGGCGGCGACGTCCGGGCCGGCGGGGACCTGTACGCACCGCACCTCGACGCCGGCGGCCTGACGCTCGTCTTCCGCGACGCCGAGCTCAGCAACCTGGTCGGCTTCACCTACCAGTCGATGCCCGCCGCGGCGGCGGCGGCCGACCTGGTGCGACGCCTGGAGGACATCGCTCGCGGCCATGACGCAGGCGACCAGCCGCGGCTGGTGACCATCGCGCTGGACGGCGAGAACTTCAAGGACTTCTATGAGGAGAACGCCACCCCGTTCCTTGACGCCCTCTACTCGGGGTTGGCGGCGAGCCCGCTGCTGCACACGACCCACATCGGTGACTTCCTCGACGCCAACCCGCACTCGGTGCGGCCGCTCGCGGACCTGTGGACCGGCTCCTGGATCAATGCGGACCTGCGCACGTGGGTTGGCGACGAGGCCCACACCACGGCGTGGAACCTTCTCTCGCAGAGCCTCGAGGCGCTCGACCGCGCCGGGGGCGCAGCGGCGCATCCCCGGGCTCACCGCGAGCTTCTGATCGCGCAGGCGTCCGACTGGTTCTGGTGGTTCGGCGAGCACCACGACTCGGGAAGCGACGCCGCCTGGGACGCGCTCTTCCGCACCCATCTGCGCAACGCCCACACGCTCGCCGGGCTGGCGGTGCCGGCCGGGATCGACGAGCCGGTGATCCCCGACCTTGCCATCGGCGGGGACTGTCCACCGCTGCGCGCGATCGACCCTGGGGGCGGCGGGCCGGCCGAATGGCGGAGCGCCGGCATCGCCGAGGTCGGAGCCGTGTTCGGAGCCATGCGGCCTCCGGCCAGCAGCGTGAGCCGCATCCTCTATGGCGCCGGCGCCGGCCGGCTGCATCTTCGGTTCGGCGACGGCCCGCCCCGCTTCGACTCGGCCGTGGTGGACGCGGGGCAGGCCGGCAGGCTGCTGGTCGAGCGAGCCACCCGCACCCTCTCGGTGAACCTGCCCGAGGCGGAGGCGCTGGACCTCGTGATCACGCTGGAGGAGGCGGGACGCGGCACCGAGCGGGTCCCGCAGACCGGGTCGCTCCACGTCGGCGTGCCGGCGGGCGGGTCAGAGAGGCCGCTCCGCGTGCTCGTCGTGGCCGCCGAATGTGCCCCCGTTGCGGTGGTGGGCGAGCTGGCCGGCGCTGTTGCGGACACCGCCCGCGATGCCATGGCCCTCGGCCACGACGTGGTCGTGGTCATCCCCCGCCACCGGACCGCGTCAGCCGGCCTGGCGCCCGGTGTGCGCATCGAACGGCTGACCTGCGCGGTATCGGGCCGCGAGACCGTCGCCCGGGTGGTGCAGGGAGCGCTGCCTGGGCGTGGCATCCCGGTGTTGAGCATCGACGCCCCCACCTTCTTCGACCGCGACACCGTGTACGGAGCCCTCGACGACGGTGAGCGCTACCTGGCCTTCTGCGCGCTGGTCGCGGCGCTCATCGACGCGACCGGCTTCGCCCCCGACATCGTGCACGGCTTCGAGTGGCCGGCGGCCGCTCTGCTCGCCCGGCTCGCGGCGGCGCCCGGCGGCCCCGCCACCGTGCTGGCGTCCCGCGAGGGCTCGAGCGGGTACGTCGTCGCCGCCGCCGCCCTCCAGGGTGCCGGCGTCAGCGCCGCGGGGTTCGGCGAGGTCGACCTCCTCGACCTCGCCCGCCGCGCCGTCACCGTCGTTGACACGAGACCGCGGCACGGAACGGTGGCGGAACTCTACGAGGCGGCGCTGGCCGGGATCCAGGGCGGCGGCTGAGACCTCTCCAACTCTCCGGGGCGCGCGGGACAGCGCGCCTATGATGGCGACGAACGTCAGTGCGTCCCAAGCGAGGGCGAGCAACGGAATGAAGGCGGTTGTGATGGCGGGCGGCGAGGGTTCGCGGCTGCGCCCTCTGACCAGCCGGTACCCCAAGCCGCTGGTGCCCGTGGCCGGAACCCCGGTGGTGGAGCACATCCTGCGGTTGCTCCGCGACCACGGCATCACCCAGGTCATCCTGACTCTGCAGTACCTCGGGGCCGACATCCGCACCCGGCTCGGCGACGGCTCGGACTTCGACATGGAGTTCGAGTACGTGGTCGAGGATGGCCCGCTGGGCACGGCGGGAAGCGTCCGCAACGCCGCCCACCTGCTCGACGACACCTTCCTGGTGATCAGCGGCGACTCGCTGACCGACATCGATCTCACCTGGGCCATCGACGAGCACCGCCGCCGCAGGAGCGAGGCGAGCATCGTGCTCAAGAGCGTGCCCAACCCCCTCGAGTACGGCGTGGTGGTTACCGAGGCGGACGGACGGGTGCAGCGCTTTCTCGAGAAACCCACGTGGGGTGAGGTTTTCAGCGACCACGTCAACACGGGCATGTATGTCGTCGAGCCGTCGGTGCTCGAGCGCATCAAGCCGGAGACGGCGGTGGACTGGTCACAGGACGTGTTCCCGGGGATGCTCAGTCGCCAGGAGCAGCTCTTCGGCCTGGTCGCGGAGGGCTACTGGTGCGACATCGGCTCCATCCAGTCCTACCTGCAGGCCAACTGGGACGCTCTCGAGGGCAGGGTGCGCTGCCACATCCCGGGCCGCCGCGAGGGCAACGTGTGGATCGGCGAGGGCGTGGAGTTCGGTATCGGCGCGCAGGTGGAGGGACCCGCCTTCATCGGTGATGAGGTGAAGCTCAAGGCGGGCGCATTCATCAACGGCCCCGCGGTCATCGACAAGTACAGCATCATCGATGACAACGCCAAGGTGTCCAACACCGTGATCTGGCCGCATGCGTACGTCGGCGAGAACTGCCGGCTCCGCCAGGCCATCCTCTGCCGCAACGTCACCGTCAAGAACGGCAGCCTCCTCGAGGACAACAGCGTGGTCGGCGACGACTGCGTCATCGGCCGCGGCTCGCGGATCCGCTCCGGCGTGAAGATATGGCCCCACAAGGAGATCGAGCCCGGCTCGACGGTCAACGAGTCGGTGATCTGGGCCGGCGAGTTTCGACGCGGGCTGTTCTCGTCGTACGGCATGGGAGGCCTGATCAACATCGAGCTCACCCCGGAGTTCTGCGCGCGGCTTGGCGCCGCCTTCGCCGCCACCCTGCCGCGCAACGCCACCATCGCCTGCGGCCGGGACCATGCACGCAGCTCGAAGATGATCAAGCGCGCCATCATCGCGGGACTGATCAGCGCCGGCGCCACGGTGCGCGACCTCAACGAGGTGCCGGTGCCGGTGACCCAGTTCGCCACCCGCGACGGTCGCTGCGATGCGGCGGTGCACGTCCACGTGTCGCCGCTCGACCAGCGCAGCGCGGACATCCGCTTCTTCGACGGCGACGGCCTGCAGATCGACAAGCGCGCGGAGCGCAGGTTCGAGAACCTCTTCTTCCGTGAGGACTTCCGCCGTGCCGCCTTCTATGAGCTGGGCGACATCGAGCACGTCGATCCTCACGGCGCGTACCGCCAGCACCTGCTCGACAGCGTCGACGCGGCCGCGATCCGTGCCGCCGACCTGCGCGTCCTGGTCGACTACGACTACAGCCAGGCGTCGTCGGTGCTGCCCGAGATCCTCAATGAGCTCGGCGTCACCGCGATCCCGCTCAACGCCGGCCTCAGCGAGCAGGCGCACCATCACACCGTCCCCGACGAGACGGCGCTGATCAGCCGCACCGTGCAGGCCGACGTCGGTTGCATGATCAGCCCGAGCGGCGAGCGGATCACCTTCATCGACGACGAAGGGATGGTGATGACGCCGTACGAGACGTTCGGCGTGCTGGTGGGCTGGTGGATGCGGTCGCACCCTGGCATCGTTCTCGCGCCGGCGACCACGCCCCAGTGGCTGGTGGCCCTGGTCATCGAGCGGGGCGGTACGTTCACCCCCACCCCCGCCGAGGCGTCCGCTGTGTTGCGCGCGTCAGCGGCGCCGAACACCTGCCTCGCCGCCGACGGGGAGGGCGGTTTCATCTGGCCGGGCTTCTTCGGGGCCTACGATGCGATGTACACGCTGGTCAAGCTTCTCGAGATGCGCGCCGTGTTCCAGACGCCGCTCAGCGAGGTGCGCAGCGCTCTGCCGGTGTCGACGTACGTCACCGGCACGGAGTTCTGCCCGTGGGAGGCGAGGGGACGGGTGATGCGCCGCCTCCTCGAGGACCACGACGGCCGCGACCTGGACCTCGTCGACGGGCTCAAGGTGTTCGTCGACGACGGCTTCGTGCTGGTCCGACCGGACCCGGACGAGCCCGCCTACCACGTCGTCGCCAGCGTCACCGACCCGGCCACCGGCCGCCGCCTCGTCGACGAGTACCTCGAGCGCGTCCGCGTCGCCCAGGAGGGCACCGGGCATGCCGGCAGCGCGGTGGTGGCGGACACCACGCCGAAGCGGTGAGCTGTGCTTGGCCCGGGGCTACTGGTGGTGCAGCTGGGCGGCGAGGAAGGGAAGCGGATCGGTGAGCAGGCCGCCCACGCGGACCTCGAAGTGCAGGTGCGGCCCGGTCGAGTAGCCGGTCGATCCCTCCAGCCCGATGACGTCGCCGGCGTGCACCGGCTGGCCGGCGTGGACCAGCAGCTGGTCGAGGTGCCCGTACAGCGTGATCATCTTGCCGGCGTGGGCGATGACCACGTAGTTGCCATAGCCCACCAGGTGACCCGCAGCGTCGGTGCTGGGCCCGGCCAGGACCACGATGCCATCGGCGGCGGCGTGCACCGGGGTGTCCAGGGGCGCGGCGATGTCGATACCGGTGTGGAAGTGCGGGTAGGTGACGCCATTGAACGTCATCTGCGGCTCGAACCCGAAGCTGCTGGGACCGAATGGCTGGCTGATCGCCCCGCTCAGAGGTGTCGCCAGCGACTTCGGCGCCGGCCCGATCGCGGCCGGGATCGCCTGCTGGGCGGCGGCGATGGCGGCCTCCTGGGCCAGCTCAGCCTGCACGGCGGCGACGTCGTACACGACGGCGTCGCGGATGGGCGCCGGTGCCGCCTGCGCAGCCGCGATGAGCGCCTGGCGCTGGCCGTCATCGCGGACGGTGCCCACGAAGAAGTCGTACTCCGTCTGGAGCGCCGACTGGTAGGCGGCGGTCACCTGGGTGCGCGCGTCCTGCGGATCCTTGACCACGCTGGGGTTGCCTCGCGGGGGGCTCACAGACGCGTTGTCGGCCGCCGTCTGGGTGGCCAGCGAGCTGAGCACCACCAGCTGCGCCTGGTTCTGGCCCACCGTCGCCTCGATCCCGGTGAGCCTGCTCCACAGCGCCTCAGCCTGGGTGGCCATGCGGTGGACGACAGTGACCGCGGTACGGAGCGCCACCGGGGGGGCGGGATGCGAGACCGGTGCCACAGTGGCCCCCGCGCCCTGCGTCGCGGCCAGCAGGGCGATCATGACCAGCGAACCGGCCAAGGGAGCCGCCGCCAGCCGGGCGCGCCTGCGCAGGCGGAGGGTGATGCGCCGCCGGAAGGTCAGGATGGCCCCCAGCGTGAGGAGCACGGCGACGGCGGCGACCGGCCACAGCGACCGCGGCGAGCCGCGGTGGGCCGGGGCCGAGGCGGCGGTGCCGCTGCCGGTGGCGGTCGAGGCCAGGCTGACCCCGCCGGCTGCCAGGGCGAAGTGGTGCAGGGCGGGGCGCTCGACGCCCACGTTGGGGGGCGGCGCGAGCAGCCCGACGAGGTCGAGGAAGCTCGGCGTTCCGGGGATCGCCGGGGCGGATGAGCTCGCGGGCGCGGCGCCCGCCGCGGCGGATGCGCTGCTGCGCGGTGTCGAGCCCCCGGCGCCGGTCGGGGCTCCCGCTGCGCCGGACGAGCTGCTGGAGGGTGTCGGGCTGCTCGATGGGCTGGGGCCGCCGCCGAGACCGATGGCGGGGCAGTCCGTGGACAGCCCGACGAGCGGGCAGGGGGTGGGGCTGGGCGAGGCCGCCGCCGCCGCGGCGCCGGCGGGTCCCGCAGAGGAGAGGGCGACCACGAGCGGCAGCGCGAGGCCGGCCACGGCGGCGGCCAGGTAGCGGCGAGCGCGGCGGGACGGGCTGTACGAAATCTTCCTCACGAAGTCCTTAACGTCGTGGAAGGGCGAAACCCGTCGCGCCCTCGCCGGGAGGTTGGTCAGCGCGGCGCCGCGGGCTCCGCGGCGGCCGGCTCGTCGATCGATGGCAGGCGGCGCGCCCATCGGGGTGCCCACCAGTTCGCGCTGCCGAGCAGGCGCATCAGCGCCGGGACGACGATGGCACGCACCAGGGTGGCGTCGGCGAGCACGGCCACGGCCATGCCGATGCCGGTGGCCTTGATCGTCACCACGCGCGCCAGGCCGAAGGCGACGAAGACGCTGATCATGATCGCGGCCGCTCCGGTGATCAACCGGCCACTTCGCTCCAGGCCGTCGGCGACCGCCGTGCGGTTGTCGCCGGTGCGGCGCCACGCCTCCTGCATGCGGGTGAGCAGGAACACCTCGTAGTCCATGGACAGCCCGAAGACCACGCAGAAGAGCAGCACCGGCAGCGTCGGGTCGATGGCGCCGGCCGTGATGTTGAGCAGCCCTGACAGGTGGCCGTCCTGGAAGATCCAGACCATCGCCCCGAACGCGGCGCTCAGCGACAGCAGGTTCATCAGGACAGCCTTGACCGGCAGCAGCACGCTGCGCAGGAGGACGAAGAGGACGATGGCGGTGGTGACCATGGCGAATCCCACCGCCAGCGGTGTCTGGTGGACGATGAAATCGACGAAGTCGATGTCGAAGGCGGTGTCGCCGGTGACCAGCACGGTGGCTCCGTCAACCGCGTCCCGGGAGCGGATGGTGCGGACCACGTTGTGGGCCTCATCGCTGGCGGGCAGCGCCGGAGTCACCACGTCGAGGACGGCGATGCCGTGCCCGACCGTCCGGGTCACCACGTCGCGTGCGGCGGCGGACAGGGCGGCGGTCGAGCCACCGGCGTAGAGCTGCTGGTAGCCGGCCACGGACAGCGATGGGTCGATGTCCACGTAGCCGCGGACCGCAGCCACCCCGGGGATGCCGCGCAGGCGGCCGCTCAGCCCGCTGGCGATGGCGACGTTGTGCGGTGCCAGCGGCGAGCCGGTGGAGAACTGCACCACCACCTCGACGAGGTTCGATCCCTGGCTGGGAAAGGCCGCCGCCAGCAGCTCAGCACCGCGCCGCGCCTCGGCATCCGGTGGCAGCTGGGTGACGTCGGTGTTGGCGAGGTGGATGTGCAGGAAGGGCGAACCGGCGGCCAGCAGCACCGCCACAGTCGGCACCAGCAGCAGCACGGGCCGACGCATCACGCCGATCGCGATTCGATGCCACATTCCCTGGCCGAAGGGTCGCGGTCGAAGGATGGGAACCGAGAGGCGGTTGATCCGTGGCCCGAGCACCGAGAGCAGTGCGGGCAGGAACGTCAGCGCGAGCAGCACCGAGATCGCCACCACGATGGCGCCGCAGATCCCCATGGAGACCAGGAACGTGCCCCGGTAGAAGAGCATCGCGGACAGACCGATGGCGACGGTGAGCCCGCTGAAGGCGATCGCCCGCCCCGCCGTCCCCATGGCGATGGACACCGCCTCGGGCACGTCGCGGCCGCCGGCCAGCTCCTCGCGGAAACGACTGACGATGAACAGCGAGTAGTCGATGGCGATGCCCAACCCGATGAGGGTCACGATGTTCAGGGCAAACGTCGACACGTTGGTGGCGTGGGCGAGAGCCAGTGCGCCACCGACGCCACCGGTCACCGCCAGCAGGCCGATGGCGACGCACACCAGCGCACCGACCCCGGTGCCGAACACGATCAGCAGGAGTACCAGGGCCACCACGGCCGAGCCGACCTCGGCCTTCTGCAGGTCGGCGGCGAGCAGGCTGTCGAAGTCGTATGCGAGAGGCACGTCGCCGGTGGCCACGACACTGAGCTGCACGGGGGCGTGGACCTCGTCGCGCATCTCGCCGAACTGCTTGCGCGCAGTTGTGAAGTCGACGTTCAGCGAGACGATGGCGAGGATGAGGTGGCGGTCGGCCGACGTCATCTGCGCGGCCACCGCAGCTGGTGCAACGTATGGCGTCTCGATGCCCGCCACCCGGTGGTCGGCGGCCAGCGGCGCCAGTGCCCGGGCGACCTCCTGCCGGAAGCCGGCAGCCGAGGCATCCAGCCGCGGGTCACCGACGATGAGCGTGAAGCTCACCCCGCTCGTCGGCAGCTGGTCTCCCATCAGGGTGAAGGCGCGACCCGACTCGAAGTCGAAACTGTTGGCGTTCTGGGGCTCACCGCCGGTGGCGATGGCGATGATCGAGAGCACGAAGCCGACCAGCGAGAGCGCCAGCACGGCACGGCGGCGGGCGTACACGAAGCGTCCCCACCGATGCACGGCCCGAGTATATCGGCGCATTCGGTGCGGCCTGCACGCGCCCTGGCGGCCGATGCGAACGCCTGACGGCCGCTATCATCCGGCGTACGCGATGGATGAGGTGAGCGATCCCCACGACGACGGCGCCCCGCCACGGGGCGACGCCGAGTGGTTGCGATTCATGTGCCACGAGCTGCGCCAGCCGCTGGTGGTCGCGCTCGGCTACGTCTCGATGCTGGGCGAGGGCGCGTTCGGGGAACTCCCCGACGAGGCGCGCGCGATTCTCCCCACCGTGGCCGGCCGGCTCGAGGCCATGAACGTGATCATCGAGCGCATCGCCACGGACGACAACTAGGCGCCGGCCGGCGCCTAGTTGTCGTCCGTGGC
>CABEBM010000009.1_pt1 | contig 27860 bp, 24 predicted proteins | sample 3132591 | NCBI WGS metagenome assembly CABEBM01 (sample SAMEA5534345, study PRJEB31848) | metagenome | biome: tundra; feature: field; material: soil | place: USA | collected 2013-05 | depth 0.45 m | reverse complement strand
CCCAAGCTCCGACCGGTCGCACCCGCCGGGACGGTGGAGTGCCGGGGCTGTGGCCGCCGCTTCGTCGAGGCCCGCTTCGAGACGCACCTGCTCGTCTGCCCCGACTGCGGGCGCCACGCGGCCGTCACCGCGATCATGCGCGCCGCTCAACTCGCCGACCCGGGGAGCGTGGTCGTGGTCGACATGCAGATCGCCGATCGCGACCCGCTCGGGTTCAACGACGGCGTCCCCTATCCGTCGCGGGTCGCCGAGGCGCGTGAGCGCACCGGGCTGCACGAGACTTTCGTGATCGCCCGGGCTACGCTGGGAGCCGTCCCCGTCGTCCTCGCCTGCATGGACTTCGCCTTCCTGGGCGGCTCACTGGGCAGCGCCGCCGGGGAGCAGTTCGCGCGGGCCTGCGACATCGCGGCGGACGAGGGGCGCGGCCTGCTCGCGGTGTGCACCTCCGGCGGTGCCCGCATGCAGGAGGGGATCGCCTCGCTCGCCCAGATGGCGCGCTGCTCCGCGGGCGTCGTCCGGGTCAACCGTGCCGGACTGCCCTACATCTCGGTGCTTGCGGACCCGTGCTTCGGCGGGGTGACGGCGTCCTTCGCCGTGCAGGCCGACGTGATCCTCGCCGAACCGCATGCGCGCATCGGCTTCGCTGGGGGGCGGGTCATCGAACAGGCCAGCCACGATCGTCTTCCCGTGGGGTTCCAGACGTCCGAATTCCTGCTCGCGCACGGCATGATCGACGCCGTCGTCGACCGCCGGGCGCTGCGCGACACCATCGCCTCGCTGTTCACCGCGTTCTCGGCGCGGCGATGAGCGTCACCACGCAGACCGCGGACCGCGAGCGCATCGCGTTCGCCGCCGTGGAGCTGGCCCGCAACCCGGGTCGGCCGCGAGCCCTGCAGGTGATCGAGGGCGCATTCACGCAGTGGACGGAGATGCGCGGCGACCGGCTCTTCGGCGACGATCGGGCTGTTGTGGGCGGCCCGGCCCTGCTCGATGACCGCTGGGTGATGGTGATCGGCCAAGAGAAGGGCACGGACGCAATCAGCAGGGCCCTGCACAACTTCGGCATGCCCCACCCGGAGGGATACCGCAAGGCGCAGCGGTTGATGCGCACCGCCGAGAAGTTCGCGATGCCGGTGGTCTGCCTCGTCGACACGCCCGCGGCCCACGCCGGCGTCGGTGCCGAGGAGCGCGGTCAGGCCTGGGCGATCGCCGAGTCGCTGATCACCATGCTCGAGCTGCGAGTCCCGGTGGTCAGCGCGGTGCTCAGCGAGGGCGGCTCGGGCGGCGCCCTCGCGCTCGCGGTGGCCGACCGCGTGCTCGCACTCGAGAATGCCGTGTACACGGTGGCGCCGCCCGAGACCTGTGCCGCCATCCTCTATCGCGACGCCGGACAGCGCGCCCGCGCCGCGGCTGCACTGCGCCCCGGCGTGGCCACCGCGTACGACATCGGGCTGGTCGACGAGCTCATCCCCGAGCCCTCGCCCGGTGCGCACGCGCATCGCGAGGTGTGCGTCGCGGCGCTGCGGGGCGCATTGGTGCGGCATCTGGACGAGCTCTGCTCGAAGGACATCGCCGCCCTGCTCGCTGAGCGCACCGAGAGGTATCGGCGCGCCGGCGGTTAGGCGGCGATCTCGGCGGCGCCGCCGACGGCGCCACCCCCACCCCGCTCCGGGCGCTTCAGGAAGAACGCGGGGAGGATGCCGATGGCCGAGAGAATCGCGATCAGCACGAAGGTGCGATCGAAGGCGTCGCTGAAGACTCCACCCGCGTACTGGTGGTTGAAGGCGTCGAGCACGGGGCTGCCGGTGGTCGGCTGGCTGCTGCCCGCGCTCTCCTGCGCCGATGAGGCGGCGATCCTCTGGCGCAGCGATGCGCAGTACTGATCAGCGGTGATCCCCGGCTGGTGCAGCGTGGTGGCCGCCGCCGCAACCACGGCCGGCGACGGGGCGCAGGACGTCTGCTGCGCGGCGCCGGGGAACTGACCGGCGAGGACGGTGACCAGCACCGCGATGCCCACCGACGAGGACACGCGCTGCAGTGTGTTGGTGATGCTCGACGCCCGCGACGTGTAGCGGCGCGGCACGCGGGCCATCGCCGCCGTCATGGTGGGCATCATCGCGAAGCCCATCGCGACGCCGCGCAGCAGCAGCGCGCCCACCACCAGCCAGTTCGACGAGTCGTAGTGGATCTGCGCGAGCACCACGCTACCGATGGTCAGCAGCACCAGCCCCGTCGCCACCACCCACTTCGGCCCGAATCGGTCGGTCAGATAGCCGCCGACGGGCATCGACACGGCGGCCATCGCCGCCTGCGGGAGCAGCAGCAGGCCGGTCTCGATGGGGCCGTAGTTGTGCACCTCCTGGAGGTACAGCGGCAGCAGCAGCATAGTGCCGAACAGCGTGGTGACGATGATGAAGTTGAGCACCATGGACCACGAGAAGGTGCGGTCGCGGAACAGGGACAGCTGCAGCAACGGCTCCGGGGTGCGCAGCTGGCGCACGATGAACGCGCCCATCAGCACCACGCTCGCGACGAGCAAACAGACCACGACCGGAGAGCTCCACCCCTGCCCGGTGCTGCGGTCGACGGCGTACATCAGCGCGAGCACCGCCGGAACACCGGTCATCAGGCCGACGACGTCCAGACGCAGACCCGCGGTGCGGTGCGACTCGCGCAGGAAGCGGCTGGCGGCGAGGAAGCCGACAATGCCGATGGGGACGTTGACGTAGAAGATCAGTCTCCAGCTGAAGTCCTGCACGAAGTAGCCGCCCAGCACCGGTCCGATGGCAGGTGCGATGAGCATCGGCACACCGAAGATGCCCATTACCTTGCCCATGTTCTGAGGCCCCACCGCCTGGAGGATGATCGTCATCCCGATGGGCATCAGCATTCCGCCGCCGATCCCCTGCACGACGCGGAAGAAGATCAGCTCGGCGAGGTTCTGAGACACGCCGCAGAGCATCGAGGCAACGGTGAAGAGCACGATGGTGAGCAGGTAGAGGCGCTTGGTTCCCCACCGGTCGGTCGCCCACCCGGTGAGCGGGATGACCGCGCCCTGGGCGAGCAGATACCCGGTCACCACCCACGCGATGTCGTTGTAGCTCCCGGCGTGCAGATCATGCTGAAGCGTGGGGACGGCGATGTTGACGATCGTCGAGTCGAGGATCGTCATGATGGTGCCGAAGAGCACGACGGCCAGCGCGACCCACTTGTAGTCGAAGTGACCGAACCTGGTGTGGACCACCGTCACCTCGTCCTCGGCACGCGCTCCGGCAGGCCGTGTGGCCACGGGTGTCTCAGCCATGGTGCCAATTAGAACGTTTCTGCACGGGCAGCCCGTGACGTCACACCGAGGGGATGCTGCCCTGCACGCCCGCTCGCCTGCCCGTCTTGACCATGCGCATCGCCGCGTCCGCGTGCTGGAGGAGCCCATCGACGTCGGTACCGTCGTCCGGGAAGATGGCCACGCCGCAGGATATGGTCACTCCGGCGGTGGCCAGCTCGGAATCGTCGCGCACCCGGGCCTCGAACGAACTGCTGACGCGACGGCCGACGGCGTTGGCCTCCTCGCGATCCGCGCCGGGGAGCACGCAGACGAACTCGTCGCCCCCGTATCGGGCGGCCGAGTCCTCGCGGCGCAGCGAGGCGTGGAAGACGCGGGCGAGGATGGTCAGCACCCGGTCGCCGGCCGCGTGGCCGTAGGTGTCGTTGACCGTCTTGAAGCGGTCGAGGTCGCAGAAGACCACCCCGAGCGTGGTGGTGCGTCGCCGCGCCCGAGCGACCTCCTGGTCGAGGGTGCGCTGCAGCTGGCGGTGGTTGGCGAGCCCGGTGATGCTGTCGAGATGGGCCTGGTCGAGCTCGCGCTCGTAGCGGCGGGCCCGTTCGATCGCCCGTGCCGCCTCCCCCGCCAGCGCCGCCACCACGGTCAGGTCGTCCTCGTCCCACACCAGTTCCCGGCGATGCGACGTGAGGACGTAGACGCCGATGACCTCGTCCTCGATGACCAGTGGCGCGCCGATGGCCGACAGGGCGGCCCCGCGGCGCAGCTCGATGAGCTGGGTGCGCACCTGCTCGCCGAGGTTGGCCTGGGCGATGTGGATGTCATAGGCGGTCGGCCACAGCATCGGGCGGGTGGCGGCGAACACCTTGCCGGCGAGCCCCTCACCCGGCGCGAGGGTGAAGTCGAGGTTGTCGCTGTCCAGGGGCCCGACGCCGGCCGGCCCGAGGTAGAGCGGCAGGGGCCGGAGCCGGTCCGTGGTGGTGTCGTAGAGAAGCACCGCGGCGTGGGTGGTCAGTGGATACGAATCACTGGTCGTCTCGAGCACCGCACGGGCGACGTCGAGCACGTCGATCGCGGTACCGACGCGCTCCGCGGTCGCGGCATGGGCCGCGCTGCGCAGCTTCTCAGTCTCCGCAACGCTTGCCGCGGCTTCGGCCTGGGCACGCACCCCCAGTTGCACACCGGCCATGAAGACGACGACGAACAGCAGGCCCCCCACGTCGGCGTGCAGCGCGCCGAGCCAGAGCGTCGCGAACACGGCGTCGATGAGCAGGGTGCTGACGATCAGCACCGCGGGGCGGGTGGTTGCGGGGGCGCTGAGGTGCAGGGCGACGAAGAGCAGCACCGCAACCACCTCGATGCCGTCGAGGTAGCCGGCCGCAAGCGCCAGCGCTCCGCCCGCGAGGAGGGCGGCGATCACCCCCCGGGCCACCGCCCACAGCTCGCCGGCCTCCTCGTCGCGAGCCGTTGGGCGCAGGAAGGTTGCCGCGAACGCGGCTCCGACCACGCCGAACCCGAGCACTCCGGCCCAGCGCCACACAGGCAGCGGCAGCGTGAGCAACCGGATCAGCGTGACAGCGAACAGCACTGCCGCCGCCGCACCGGCCGCCCGGCGTGAGGCAGCGGAACGGACTCCCAACGGATACCCCCTATGTGTCCGGCGCGGCGGTGCCGGATGACCCGCTTATAGTCTCAAACGTCGCCGGCACCCAAGGTCTTTCGGTGCAATCGTGCCAACCGGCGCTTGTGAGGGGGCCGGTGGCGTGCTAGCGTTGCGAAAGACGAACTGACGTTCGCCGTCCAGTCCTGCCCACGCCACGCACACGTTATGAGCACCCGCCTTCTCCACATCGCCGATCTGCACCTCGACCGCGCCTTCGCCGGCATGGGCTGCCAGGGCGAGCTGGCGATCCGCCGGCGCCTCGGACTGCGGGAGGCCCTGCGACGTGCCGGCCAGACCGCCCTGGAGCGGGGCTGCGCCGCCGTGACCATCGGCGGAGACCTCTACGAGCACGATCGCGCGGGCGCCGACACGGCCGCCTTCCTCGTCGACACCTTCGCCTCGTGGCAGCCCCTGCAGGTGCTCCTCGCCCCAGGAAACCACGACGCCCTGCTCAGCGGGTCCATCTACAGCCGCACGGAGTGGCCGGCCAACGTCCATCTCTTCACGACCGCCGAGATGACCCCCCACCAGCTCGAGGATGGGCTGACCGTGTGGGGCCTCGCCCATCTCGAGCCCGCCTGGCAGGGTGATCCCCTGGGGTGCCCGGACGTGGGCGGCGACGGGGGGGTGCACCTCGCCCTGTTCCACGGTGCCGAACTGGGCTCGCGACCAGACGGCAAGTCCGTCCATGGACCCTTCCGCGCCGGCGACGTTCGCGCGCGCGGGTTCGCGGCAGCGCTCTGCGGGCACTACCACCGCCGTCGTGTGGACTCCGCCACCGGGCTGCTCTATCCGGGCAGCCCGGAACCGCTCACGTTTGACGAGTGCGAGCCCCGTGGCCCGGTGGTCGTGACGGTGGCCGGGGACGGGTCGGTCAGCCATGAGCCCCTCGAGGACAACCGCTGGCACGCCCGGACCGCGTCGGCGGACGTGAGCGGGGCTCGCGGCCTCGCCGAGGTGGTCGAGGCTGCGTGCGCCACTGCCACCGTGGCCTGCGCCGGGCTCGACCCGGAGCGGACGATGCTCCGGCTCGACCTCTGCGGCGAGATCGATCACGCCGTGCCGGCCGACACCTTCACGGTCGAGACCTGCGTGCGCGACAGCTGCGGCGCCGCCGCCATCCGCGTACGAGACCTCACCAGCCCGGCCCTGAGCGTCGCCGCCATCGCCGCCGAGGGCACCGTCCGTGGCGCCTTCGCGCGGGCCGTCGCGGAGGCTGCCGGCGGCGCCGACCCGGAGCGGCGCCGCATCCTCGAGGACGCCCTTCGCTACGGCCTCCAGGCCCTCAGCGGGGCGGAGATCGGCCTCCGATGAGGATGCAGCGTCTGGAGATCGCGGGCTTCGGCCGGCTGCACGATTTCGAGGTCGACTTCCACCCGCGCGTGACCGTGCTGGTCGGTGACAACGAGTCCGGCAAGTCCACCGTGCACCGTGCGCTGCGGGCGGCGCTGTACGGGCTCGACTCGGGCGGCCCCGGCCGGCCCACCGAGCGCAGCGACTGGACGCGCTGGAAGCCCTGGGACGCAGGCGGCTATTCCGTGGTGCTCACCTATGAGGTCAGCGGCGGCAGGCGGCTGCGCGTGGCCCGCCGGCTGGAGCAGCGCGACCATGTCTGCCAGGTGCACGAGATCGGCGGGGGCGACGTGACCGCCGAGATGCGCGTCGGGCGCGCCGTGGTTCCCGGGCTGATCCACCTCGGGATCGACGAGGCCGTCTTCTGCGCCAGCGCGTGCGTCGCTGAGGAGGGACTGCGACTGGGCGCCTCCGACACGCCCGCGGCGCGCGCGGCCGACGTCCAGGAGGCGATCGAGCGGCTCGCCGATTCGGGCGAGGCGATCACCGCCGCCCAGGCCCTCGCCGCGATCGGCGAGGCGGTGAGCCGGGTGGGCTCGGAGCGCCGTTCGGGCAGCCCGCTGGGCCGGGCCGTGAACCGCCTCCGCCAGCTCGACGTCCAGCTCGATGACGCGCGGCGGCGGCTCTGGGCCCTCGCCGCGGAGGAGGAGAGGCTGCGGGCGCTGGAGGTCGACGCCGACGCCGCCGAGCAGCGCCGTCGCGACGCCGAGCGCCGCTGGCTGCTCGGCCGGTTGTCGTCGATCGCCGCTCAGCGGGCCGACCTCGAGGCCGCCGGCGCTGAGATGACCCAGCTCGCGGCCGAGATCGAGGGAACCGCCCACCTGGCCACCTTTCCCGCCGACGCCGAGGAGCGGGTGATCCTGGTCGCCGCCGAGACCCAGGAGACGGAGCGGACCGCGGCCGAGACCCGCGCCCGTGCCGACGCGGCCGCGGTCCCGCTCGCGGACGTGCGCCGCCGGCGCGCCGAGATCGCCGCCGGTCGCCGTGCCCTCGGCCGCGCCGTGCCCGTCGACGACGGTGCGACGGCGGAGGCTGCGGAGCTGGAGCGTGGCCTGGTGGAGACGCTGGCGGGGCGCCGCCGGGGTGACGAGCTGGCGTCGGCCGCCGGCCGGCGCGAGGCACTGCGCCGTGAGATCGCCGGCACCGGCATTGCCGGGACGGGAGCGGCGGGCATCGAGGCGGCCATCGAGCTCGTCGAGATCGCCCGAGGGGGCCGCTCGAGCCGTGCGGCAAAGCTCGGCGCCACCGTGGCGCTCGTCAGCGGGGCGGTTGCCGCCGCCGTCTCCGCCGCCTCGCGTCACGGCGTGGCTGCGCTCATCGCCGGCGGCGTGGCCCTTGTGGCCACCGCGGTCATCTTCGCCGTCGACAGGGTCGTGGCAGGCGAGGCGGAGCACGCCCGCCGCCGCCTGGCTCGGCTGTGCCCGGGCGTGGCCGTCGACAGCGAGGGTCTCGCGCGACTGGCCGACCGTCTGCCCGTGCTTGCGGCGCTCCACGGTGAGCTGCAGCGCGAGGAGATGCGCATCGAGACGCTCGCCGCGGAGGTCGACGAGGCCGCCCTTCGCCTGCGCCGGCTGGCGGAGCAGGCCGCCGCCCTGGCGGCGCGCTGCGGCCTCGCGCAGGCGCGGCCGCCGGCCCCACCCACCGGCGCCGAGGAGGCCGTTCGGAGCGTGCTCGAGGCGGTGTCCGCGGCCGCCGGCATCGAGCGCCGGCGCCAGGAGCTGGAGGCCGAGGACGTCCACCTCGAGCAGCGTGAGCGCGACCTCGAGCAGCTCGCGGCGGAGGCCGCCGGCCGCACCAGGGCGGCGGAGTCGGTGCTGGCGCGACTGCGCCGCCTGCTCGCGGGCGGTGGCGTCGACCCTTCCCTGCCCCCTCTCGAGGCGGTGGCGGCCTTCCGGTCCTCCTGCAACGGCCGGCGCCGGCATGACGCAGCGGTGCGGCGGCTCCGTGAACTGCTGCGGCGGGCGTCGCTGGGAGGCGACGCGCAGTCGCTGGACCGCCTGGCCGCCGACTTGGAGAGACGGCTGCTGGCCCGCGGCGGAGACCCCGCCGATGTCGCCTCCGCGGAACCGCTGGATCACTCCCGCCTCCAGGACCTGGAGACCGAGGCGGAGCACGCCCGGCAGGGCGCGGTGGCGGCGTCGACGGCGGCTGCGACACTGCGCGCCCGGCTGGTCGAGATGCGCGGCAACGCCCCCTCACCCGCCGACCTCGAGGATGAGCGGGCGGCCTGCGAGGCGGCTCGCGACCGCGGCCTGGAGCAACTCGCGGCGCTGCGCGCGGCGGCGGAGCTGATCGAGCACGCCACCGCCAGCATCCATCGCGACCTCGCCCCCCGGCTGGCCGCGTCGGTCGCCGATCGTCTCGCGCTCCTGACGGAGGGCCGCTACACGGCGGTCAATGTCGACACCGCCCACTTCGAGGTGTCCCTGCTCGGTCGGGATCGCCCGGACCTCGTCGGGCTCGAGCTCCTCTCGCACGGGACGCGTGACCAGGTGTCGCTGCTGCTGCGTCTGGCGCTCGCCGAGGTCCTCAGCGATGCCGGCGAGGCCGTCCCCCTGCTGCTCGACGAGCCGCTGCTCAGCGCCGATCCTCAGCGGCGGGCCACGGCCCTGCAGTTCCTCTGGAACGTATCGGCCACCAACCAGGTGATCATCAGCACCTCGGATCCCACCGTGGCGACCGCGCTCGAGGAGCTCGGCGGCGGCGACCGGCCGGCGGTGGTCACGATGCCCGCGACGGTGCCGACCTTCGAGGCCGCCGGCCGGTCGGTGGCGCGGGTGCGGGTGCTCTGACCGTCAGAGCAGGGCGGCGATCCTCGCCAACCCCTCGAGCTCCGAGACGTCCTCGCTGAACAGCGGCACGCGCCGCGCCTCGACGTCGCCGAGGCGCTCCAGGCGACCGAGCTGGTGGGCGTCGCGCTCGGCGATGCCGTGCAGCTGCAGCCAGCGCTCCCCGATGGCGTGCAGCGCATTCGGCTGGACGCGGTGGCCCAGTTTCTGACTGAGCCAGGCCGGAAACCTGTCGTCGTCCGCGAGTGTCGACGCGGTGGCCAGCGATGCCGGGTCGCGCAGTGAGTCCGGGAGCACGCGGTTGACCACCACCCCGCGCAGCGGCATGCGGTACTCACGCAGGCGGGCGCAGAAGTACTCGGCCTCGCTGAACGGAGCGGGCTCGAGGGTGGTGACCACCACGAACCCGACGCGAGGGCTGCGCAGCAGCGTGTACACGTCACGCGCTCGCTGCTGCACCCCTCCGTAGATCTTCTGCAGGTCGGTGACGAACTCCGTCACCTCCTTGAGCACGTCGGCGCCGACCAGTCGATCGGCGATGCGCAGGAAGGGGGCAGCCGCGACATTGACGGCGCGCATGCCGAACCGGGACGGCCCCGAGGACAGCCAGCCGAGCATCTTGGCGCCGACGAAGTCGGTGAGCCTGTTGGGCGCCTCGAGGAAATCGAGCGCGTTGTGCGACGGCGGCGTGTCGATGATCACCGTGTCGTACTCGCCGGCCGTGTGGAGCTCGTAGAGGGCCTCCATCGCCATGTACTCGTGCGAGCCCACGAAGGAATCGCTGATGCCCTTGTAGAAGCGGTTGTCGAGGATGCGCTGGGCGTCGCGTCGCGTCGGTGCCAGGCGCGTCACCATCTGGTCGAACGTCGACTTCATGTCAAGCATGGCGGCAACAAGGTGGCCCTTGCTGTCGATGCCGGCGCGACGTAGGCGAGCGCGGGAGACCGTGACCGGTTCGGTGCCGATCTCGCGCAGGCCGAGCGCGGTTGCCAGCCGGCGGGCCGGGTCGACGGTCAACACCAGCACGCGGCGGTCGCTACGCTGGGTGAGGGCGAGGCCGAGCGCGGCGCTGACGGTGGTCTTGCCCACCCCACCGCTGCCGCAGCACACGATCACCTCGAGGCTCTCCAGCCGATCGACCAGCGTCGGGGCTGGCCTGCTGGTGGCCGGGCGGCGAGGCGCGCGCGCGGCGGGGCTCACGAGGCCGCCGTTCGTTCCGCGATGGCCACGGCGACCGCCCGGGTGGTGGCCAGCCCGGTGCGCATCGAGACCAGCGGCAGTTCGACCACCGGGACCGGCAGCTCGTCGTGGAGTCGCTTCGCCTGGACGGCGCCGGCGCGATGGATGTGGGCGGCGAGCTCGAGGTCCGCGGTGATCCCGGCGATGCCCTCCCCGAGGCGCGCTCTGACCTCCGGCGCCGCCGCACCGAGCTCGGCGAGCAGGCGGCGCTGGCCGGGAGGCAGCGGCTCGGGCATCACCCGATTGAGAAAGCATGCCGCCACATGTGCGTTGCGCTGGGCCACGATGTCGCGGTGGAGCTCGAGGGTCTCGACCACGGGCATCTCCTCGGGCAGCGCGGTGAGCACCACCCCGGTGCGGCGTGGATCCGACAACACCGCGTCGATCCACTCGACCTGGCTGCGGATCATGCCACCGCGGACCAGCTCCATCATCGACCGCGCGGCGCGCAGCTGCGACACGACGTGCCCGCTGGCGCTGCAGTCGACCACGATGAGATCCCATGCCGGCCGCCTGTTCTCATCGCGCCGCCGCTCCTCGAACGCAATCTTGCCGACGACGAGCATGTCTCGCGGTCCCGGCACCGCGGTGGCGATGAAGTCGAACACCCGGGACAGCGGGGTCATCCGCGCGAAGCGCGGCACCTTGAAGTAGATGCGGAGGTATTCCTGAAACGATTCCTCGGCGTGGAGCGCGAGCACGCTGACCTTGGGCTGCACCACAGCGGCCTTGAAGCCGGCGCCGTTGCCACCGAGCGCCGCGGCGAGATCGCCCTTGGCGTCCACCTCGACGCCGAGAACCTCGAGGCCCCGGCGCGCGGCGAGGAGGCAGAGCGCGGCGGCGACCGTGGTCTTGCCCGTCCCCCCCTTGCCCGCGACGAAGACGATGCGCCGCTCGAGCAGGTCCTCGAGCAGGCCGGCGGGCAAGCGTGTCCCCGGCCGTTCAGACGGCAGGGCGGACCGCCTCGAGCACCTCGGAGGCGTGACCGGCGGCCTTGACGGCGCGCCACTCACGCTCCACCTCGCCGTTCTCGCCGATGAGGAAGGTGCTCCGCTCGACGCCCTTGTAGGTGCGCCCGTACATCGATTTCTCGACCCACAGCCCGAGCGCCTCGATGAGCACGTGCTCCGGGTCGCTGACCAGTGAGACGCCCAGTTCGCACTTGGCGGCAAACCGCTCGTGGCTGCGCGGCGAGTCCGGCGAGACCCCGTACACGCCCACGCCGGCGGCCCGGAACCCATCCAGCAGCGCGGTGAACTCGCGTCCCTCGAGCGTGCAGCCCGGGGTGTCGTCCTTGGGATAGAAGTAGAGGACGCTGCGCCGCCCGCGCAGGTCGTCGCGGCGCAGGCGCGCGTCGCCGCCGAGCGCCAGGTCGAAGTCCGGCAGCGCTGTGGTGCTGCTCATTGTCGCCTCCTGCACGAGTGTGGCCGGGCCACCCGGCGGGGGCCGGGAATCAGTCTAGTTGAGGTTCCCGCGGACGGCGGCGACAAGGCCGGTGCCTATACTCGGCCGCCAATGGGCAACGGGACTCCGAGGCGCGGTCGCGGCGCCCGCGCACCCCGTGCGCCGCGCCGGGCGCCGGAGACGCCGAGCGCACCCGAGTTGATCGTCGCGTCCACTCCCTCGCCGGTGGCGCGCCGGACGGTCACCGGCCTGCTGCTGCGCTTCATCTCGTGCGGCCTGCTCGCGCTGGGCTTCGGCATCGCGTGGCGTTTCACCCTGGCCCCACCCATCGTCGGCCCGGGCACGGCGTTCGCGGGCATCTTCGCCCTGCTGCTCGGCTTCATCCTCGGGGGGATCCTCTGGTACCTCCACGACGCGCGGAGGCGGCGGCGCGACCCCGAGTCGGTCAGCGACGAACGGCTGGTGTTCTCGTTCATCGTCTTCGCGGTCATGCCCTTCGCGGTGCTCGTGCTGGTCGGGGCAGTGTGGATGCTCGCGTTCCTGATCCGGGGTGCGTGACCCGCGGTCAGTTGAGCGCCGCACGGAGGCGGCCCGCCACCTCCTCGACGGCGTCGCGATCGCCGGCCTCCGCCGGAGCGGCGTCGAGGTAGTGGCGGAGGTCGCGGAGCGCGGCGCGGTTCTGGCCCGCCCGCCAGAGCAGCAGGCCGCGGTCGCGGCGCTCGGTCGGCTCCTCGGGAAAGAGGGCGACGCAGCGATCGGCGGCGCGCAGCGCCATGTCCCAGCGCTCCAACGACGAGTAGCAGCCGCGAAGGTTGCGCGACATTCTCGCCAGCATCAGCCGCGATGTGGCGGGCCTGAGCCACGAGGGTTGCAGCCTGCCCGGGTCAGCGCCGGTCGCCGCCGCGACCATCCGCACCGCCCCGTCCTCGTCGAGCACCTCGCCGTCGGCAGGTTCGGCAAGCACGCCGTCGACGCGGATCCCGAAGTGACCGGGAAGGCCGATGCCCTCGACGCTCAGCCCCGCCCGGCGGCCCACCGCCATCCAGAGCACGGCACAGCTGATCGGGATCCCCGCGCCGCGCTGGAGGACGAGGTGCAGGTAATGGGCGCGCGGGTCACCTCCCCCGGAGAGGCGCAGCCCGACCCGCTCACGCAGCAGCGCGCGGATGATGACGATGGCCTCAGCCCCGCGGGCGCTCCCGAGGCGATCACCGAGGTCACGGGCCAGCGCGTCGATGGTCCGAAGGGCCCGGGCGACGTCGACCTCGGCGCAATCCTCGGCAGCCAGCCACAGCGCGCCCTCGGCGATGTCGCCGCGCGGGTCTCCAGCGCATGTCAGCAGCGCGCGGCGCGGATCCACTTCCATGAGGCGGAATCATGCTCCGTCCGGCGTCGCCGCTTCAGTGATGCGACTGGGTCGCACGGTGGGCGTTGCTAGACTGGGTCGATGCTCCTCGAGGAGATCTCCGGCCCGCAGGACCTTCGGGGTCTGGGCGCCGCGGATCTCGACCGCCTCTGCAGTGAGATCCGTGATCGCCTGGTGAGCGCCGTGGCGCGCACCGGTGGACACCTCGGCCCCAACCTGGGGGTGGTCGAGCTGACGGTGGCCATGCACCGCGTGTTCGACTCGCCGCGCGATCGCATCGTGTTCGACACCGGTCACCAGGCGTACGTCCACAAGATGCTCACCGGTCGCCTCGACCGCTTCGCCAGTCTCCGGCAGCACGGCGGCATGAGCGGCTACCCGTCGCGCGCCGAGTCCGAGCACGACATCGTCGAGAACTCCCATGCGTCGACGGGGCTGAGCTACGCGCTCGCACTCGCCACCGCTCGAGAGCTGCGCGGCGAGGGCGGAAGGGTGATCTGTGTCATCGGCGACGGCGCTCTGACCGGTGGCATGGCCTACGAGGCTCTCAACAACATCGGTCAGCGCCAGCCCGAGATGATCATCATCCTCAACGACAACGGCCGCTCCTATGCGCCCACGGTCGGCGGCATCGCCGAGAACCTCGGCCAACTGCGACTCTCGCCCAAGTACGAGCGCGCCAAGGGGGCGGCGGGACAGACGTTGCGCCAGCTTCCGGTGGTGGGTCAGTCGGCCTACGGCGCCGCCAAGCGCATGAAGGATTCGCTCAAGCATTTGGTGAGCCCGATCTCGATCTTCGAGACGCTCGGGCTCAAGTACGGCGGGCCGATCGATGGCCACGACATCCGCGCGCTGGAGAAGGCGATGCGCGATGCGGCCGCCTTTCGTGGGCCCGTGGTGATCCACGTGGTCACCGACAAGGGGCACGGGTATGGCCCGGCCGTCGAGGACGAGGTGGACAAGTTCCATGGCGTGTCGAGCTTCGACCCGAGCAACGGTGCGTTCAGCAGCAAGGCGGCCGCATGGACGGACATCTTCGGCGCGGCTTTGCTCGAGGCCGCGGAGTCCGACGAGCGCATCGTGGCGATCACCGCGGCGATGGCGTCGTCGACCGGGTTGCTCCCGTTCGCGGAGCGATTCCCTGAGCGCTTCTTCGACGTCGGCATCGCCGAGCAGCACGCGGTGACCTTCGCGGCCGGGCTGGCGATGCAGGGTCTGCGCCCGATCGTCTGCATCTACTCGACCTTCCTGCAGCGTGCCTTCGACCAGGTCACCTGTGACGTCGCCCTGCACAACCTGCCCGTCACATTCGTGCTCGACCGCGCCGGCATCACCGGCGACGACGGGGCCTCCCATCACGGCATGCTCGACCTCGCCTACCTCCGGCTCATCCCGGGCATGACGGTGAGCGCGCCCAGCTCACCCGATGAGTTGCGCGGGATGTTCGCGACGGCGCTGGCCCATGACGGGCCGTTCGCCATCCGATACCCGCGCGGGTCGGCACCGTGTGCCGCGTCCGCCCCGCTGCGCGCACTGCCCATCGGCAGGATGCACGTCATCCGCGAGGGCACCGACGTGGCCCTGCTCGCCGTCGGCAAGATGGTCGGCGTCGCCGAGGCGGCGGCAGAGACACTTGGAGCCGCCGGCATCAGCTGCACGGTGGTCGACGCACGCTTCGTCAAACCGATCGACCCCGACCTGGCCCAGCTGACGGCGCGGCACCGTGCCGCGATCACCATCGAGGACGGCACCACCGCGGGGGGCTTCGGTGACGCGGTGCTCGAGGTGCTCGCTGACGCCGGGGCATTGGTGCCGATTCGCCGCATGGGGCTGCCTGACCGCTTCATCGAACACGGGGCCCAGGCCCTGCTGCTCCACAACTTCGCGCTCGACGCGCAGGGCGTGGTTGCGGCGGTGCACGACCTGCTCAGCGAGCGCCGTCCCAGCGTCCTGGCCGGCTGAGCCGGTCGTGTCCGGAGCCGTCGCGTGGCGGTGACCGACGTCGAGAGGCTCGTCCCGGCCGGGAGCTGGCGGCAGCGCGCCGGCGATCGCCCGCTGTTGCTCGCAGCTCTTGGGGCACTGTGCATCTCGAGCTCGGCGGTCCTCGTCGAGCTGGCCGCCTCCGGCGCCGCGACCACGGCATTCTTCCGTTGCGTCCTGGCCGTCCCACTGCTGATTCCGCTGGCACTGCGCGAGCAGCGGCGGCTCGGCCCCCGTCCGCGCCGTGCCCATCTCGTCGGGGCCACGGCGGGGCTCTTCTTCGCCGCCGATCTGGTGCTCTGGACGCACGCCATCAACGAGGTCGGCGCCGGAATCGCCACCGTGCTCGGCAACCTCCAGGTGGTGTTCGTCGCGACGGCAGCGTGGGCGCTGTTCGGGGAGCGGCCGACGCGCCGCTTCGCGCTCGTCCTGCCGGTGTTGTTCCTCGGTGTTGTGCTGGTCTCGGGCCTCGCGGGGCGCCCGTCGTTCGGCGGCCATCCGGTCGCCGGCATCATCTACGGGGTCACGACCTCGCTCGCCTACGCGGCGTTCCTCCTCATCCTGCGAGGTGCCATGGGGACTCCGCATGTCGCCGGGCCGCTGCTGGATGCGACGGCCAGCTCCGCCGCGGTGGCCCTGGTCCTCGGCGCGATCTTCGGCGGACTTGACCTGGCGCCGCCGCTGCGTTCGCTGGGATGGCTGGCGCTCCTGGCCGTCACCAGCCAGACCGTCGGCTGGATGTTCATCACCTCGTCCCTGCCCCGGCTGCCCCGAGCCATCTCGTCGCTGATGCTGCTCCTGCAACCGGTCGCAGCACTTGCGCTGGCAGCTGTGGTGCTGGCGGAGCGGCCCACCTGGGTGCAGCTATTGGGCGCCGTTCTCATCTGCGCAGGCGTGCTCATCGTCGCCCGGCGCCCCATGGCGGCTGTGAAGCTGCCCGCGCGGCGCGCCGACGACGGGTCACTGGTACCGCTGAGCGCCGGTTGACACGGTGTGCCCGGACGGGGTGACACCTAGAATGCGCCGATGTCTCACCTGAGCCTCCGCGACCTCGACATCGAGTACGACGTCTTTGGCGCCGACCTAAGCCCGCCTCTTTTGCTGGTGATGGGGTTGGGCTACCAGATGATCGAGTGGGAGGAGAGCCTCTGCACCCGCCTTGCGGATCGCGGTTTCCGGGTCATCAGGTATGACAACCGCGATGTCGGCCTCTCGACCAAGCTGGACGCTCCCGGCGTTCCGGACATCCTGGCGGTCGCGTTGGGCACGGCGGAGCCGGCCTACACGCTCGACGAGATGGCCGACGACGGGGTCGCGCTTCTCGATGGTCTCGGCATCGCCGCCGCCCATGTGGTTGGCGTCTCGATGGGCGGGATGATCGCCCAGCTCATCGCCATCCGCCACCCGGATCGGGTGCTCAGCCTGACCTCGATCATGTCGACCGTCGGTGGTCCGGCCGTCGTCCAGGCCGAGCAGGCGGTGCTGGAGAACCTGCTCACACCGATCGGACCGACGCGTGACGAGCGCATCGAGCGCTCGCTGGCGACCCGCCGGCTCATCAATGGAGCGGGCATCCCGTTCGACGAGGAGCGGAGCCGGCGCCAGGCGACCCTCGCGGTTGACCGGTGCTTCCATCCCGAGGGGATGCTGCGCCAGCTCGCGGCGATCCTGGCAGCCCCCGACAGGGCGCCGGCGCTCCGCAAGCTCGAGATGCCGAGCCTGGTGATCCACGGGGAGGCGGACCCACTCGTCCCGCCCGAGAACGGCCGTCAGACGGCGGCGGCTCTGCGAGGCGCCCGGCTGATGATGATTCCGGGCATGGGCCACAACCTCCCCGAGCGACTCTGGCCCGACGTCGTCGACGCCATCGTCGAGAACACGGGGGCGCGCGACTGAGAACGCGGCGTGCTGCCCGCTACAGGCGCTCAGCGGGAACGTGAGCCTGTGCACGCTGGCCACGATTGCGTGCGACGAACCGCCACTCTGTTCCCCGTCGCATCGGGGCCGGGCGTGGCCGGGTCACCTCACTCCGGGGACGCGGTGTGCGCGCGGTGGCGTTGACGAGCGTGGCGGCGAGCACCGCCGACGCACCGCACCAGCCTTCAATGTCCTCCACGTGCCCCTCCACCGTGGAGGCGTCGACGAGGCCACCGAACGACATGATCGCCGGGGGATCGAGCAGGTCGATCGGAGTGGCCATGGGGATGCCCTCCTTGCGCCGGTTGACTGATCCCCACCCACCCTACGGACGCCTCGACCACATATGCAAGCTCCGCGGACGCCGCAAACCCGTCTATCGCGTCAGCCGCTGGGCGTCGTACTAGGCGTCGTAATAGAGAAAGAACTCGTAGGGATGCGGCCGCAATGCGATGGGGTCGACCTCGCTCTCCCGCTTGTACGCGATGTAGGTGTCGATCAGGTCGGGCGTGAAGACGCCGCCGCGGAGCAGGAACTCCTGGTCGTTCTCCAGTGCGTCGAGCACCTCGGAGAGTGAGCCGGGAAGATCGCGCACACGCTCGGCGTCGCGACCCTCGAGCTCGTACAGGTCGGCGTCGACTGGGACTGGCGGCTCGGTCTTGTTCTGGATGCCGTCGAGCCCTGCCATCAGCATCGCCGAGAAGGCCAGGTACGGGTTGCACATCGGGTCCGGCGAGCGGAACTCCAGACGGCGGGCTGCGGGCTTGTCGCTGTAGGTGGGGATGCGCACGCAGGCACTGCGGTTGCGCGCGCTGTACGCGAGCTTGATCGGCGCCTCGTAGCCGGGCACCAGGCGCCGGTAGCTGTTGGTGGTGGGCGCCGCGAAGGCGAGCACAGCCGGCGCGTGGGCGAGCAGTCCGCCGATGTACCACCGCGCCATGTCGCTGAGCAGCGCGTACCCGGCGGCGTCGTAGAAGAGCGGCGTGTCGCCGTTCCACAGCGACTGGTGGGTGTGCATGCCGCTGCCGTTGTCACCGAAGAGCGGCTTGGGCATGAAGGTTGCGGTGTACCCCTCGCGGTTGCACACGCTCTTCACGATGTACTTGTACTGCAGCACCTTGTCGGCCATCGTCACCAGCGTGTCGAAGCGCATGTCGATCTCGGCCTGACCGGCGGTGCCCACCTCGTGGTGGTGCACCTCGATGTCGATTCCCGATTCGATGAGCGCGAGGACGATACGGCTGCGCAGGTCCTGCTGCTTGTCGACCGGCGGAACCGGGAAGTAGCCACCCTTCAGCTTGGGGCGGTACCCCAGGTTGGCCGTGCCATTCTTGCCGGTGTTCCAGACTCCCTCATCGGAATCGATGAAGTAGTAACCCTCGTGGGTGTTCTGGTCGTACCGGATCGAGTTGAAGATGTAGAACTCCGCCTCCGGCCCCCAGTACGAGGTCTCGGCGATGCCGGATTGACGCAGGTACTCCTCAGCCTTGCGCGCCACGTAGCGCGGATCGCGGCTGTACGGTTTGCGGGTCAGCGGGTCAGCGATGTCGCAGACGACAACCAGCGTCGGCACCTCGAGAACGGGGTCGAGGAAGCTGCGCGCCGGATCCGGGAAGAGCAGCATGTCGCTCTCGTGGATCTTCTGGAAGCCGCGGATGCTCGAGCCGTCGAAGCCGATGCCGTCCGAGAAGACGGACTCGGTGAGTTCGCTGACCGGCACGCTGAAGTGCTGCCAGGTCCCGGGCAGGTCGGTGAAGCGGAAATCCACCATCTTCGCGCCCAGATCCTTGGCGTTCTTGATGACGTCTTTCGGGCTTGGCGCTGTGACGGCGGTCGGGGACATCGTGGACTGCACCTCTGTTGTGACCCTGGCGGCTGCCGACTCGTCGATCGCCATGCGCTCCCCCTCTCGTGATGGCTGCCGGCCGCGCGGGGCGGTGGATCGCAGGCGTGGCCGGATTGTCGTGTTTCAGGCTAGCCTCGCGGCGGCGCGCCCACCATGGGCACCGCATCCGATCGCCGCCCGCGATGTCTTGTGTACGGCGCACAAAGACAGGATGCCTCGGACCCGGCTCCGACCGCCCGTCAGGCGGGTGGCTTGACCTCGTCCACCTGGGCCCGGGCGGCGTCCCGGTCCTTGAAGTAGATCTTGTTGATCAGGGTGAACGGCGCCTGGGGAGCGGGCACGTCCTCCTCGGCGTAGATGGCGTCCACGGGGCAGGGGTCGACACAGGCACCGCAGTCGATGCACTCGTCCGGGTCGATGAAGACCATGCGGTCGTCGTCGACCTCGTGGATGCAGTCGACCGGGCACACCTCAATGCAGGACTTGTCTTTGAGGTCGATGCAGGTCTCGGTGACGACGTAGGTCATGACCGGCCGAGTCTAGCCCAGCCGGTCATCGTCTCGACCCGTCGCGGCGTCATCAGCCCCCAGGGCTTAGTGGCCCCAACGCTCCGGTTCGAGCTGGCGGACGATGGTGTCACCCCGCTCACCGGTGCGGATGCGCACCGCGTCGTCCACGGGCATGACGAAGATCTTGCCGTCGCCGACCTCCCCGGTGCGGGCAGCCCCGGTGATGGCGTCGACGACGGCGCCGACCATGGTGTCGCCCACCACGGCCTCCACCTTGACCTTGCGCTGCAGCGAGATGTTCACCTTGGCTCCCCGATACGTCTCGGTGTACCCCCGTTGTGCGCCACACCCCAGGACCTCGGTGACGGTGAGCCCGGACGCGCCGAGCGCGTCCAGGGCGTCCTGCACCGCCTGCAGCTTGTCCGGCCGGATCACGGCCTCGACCTTCTTCACGACACACCTCCATCCGCTGCGGGCACTCGCGCCGCCATGAGCTGGCGGGCTGGTTCGGCGACCGCGTCGGGGTGAATGTACGCCCCGCCGGGCACGGGCATGAACTGCTCGGGGTATCCCCACATGCCGTGCTCGCTGATGTCGAGGCCGTCGATCTCGTGACGCTCGCTGACGCGAAGCCCAACGGTCTTCTTGATGATCCAGAAGAGGATGAAGCTCAGCACAAAGACGGTGCCGAAGCAGGCCGTGACCGCCGCGGCCTGCGCGCCGAGCTGCTTGAGGCTCCCGGTGTACACCAGGCCGCCCTGCCCGACGCCGTTGAAGGTGGCCAGTGCCGGGTCGGTGAAGAGCCCGCACGAGAGGGTGCCCCAGATGCCCGCCAGCCCGTGTGCGCTCAGGGCGCCGATCGGATCGTCGATCCACTTGTCGATGGCGATGACACCGAACACCACGATGACCCCGGCGACCGCCCCGATGATCACCGCTGCCCACGGCTGCACGTATCCGCTCGGGGCGGTGATGGCCACCAGTGCCGCGATCGCGCCGTTGCCGATCATGCCGACGTCAAGCGACTTCTGGAGCTTGTAGATGACCGCCATGGCGGCGAGGGCGCCGGCGGCGGCAGCCAGGTTGGTGGTGACGACGACGTCGGCGAAGTGCAGGTTGGTGGCGTTCAGCGTCGAGCCGGGGTTGAAGCCGAACCATCCGAACCAGAGGATGATGACGCCGAGTTGTGCCAGGGGCATGCTGTGCCCCGGAATCGCGTTGGGCTTCTTGTCGCGTGAGTACTTGCCGATCCGCGGACCGAGCAGGAGAAGCCCGGCGAAGCCCGCGGTGGCCCCGGTGAGATGCACGACCGTGGAGCCGGCGAAGTCCTGCGCGCCCAGCGTGGTCATGAGCCAGCCACCGCCGAAGAGCCAGTGGCTGATCAGGGGATAGATAAAGCCGGCGAACGGGACCGCGAAGAGGATGTAGACGATGAACTTGGTGCGCTCCAGCATCGTTCCCCACACGATCGCCAGCGACACGGCGCAGAACACGAACTCGAAGAAGAACTTGGCGGCCGCCGGTGCCGTGGAGGCCGCCAAGGCCGGGAGGTTCATCGTCGAACCCGGGCTGAACGACGGCGCGAAACCGCTGAAGCCGATCAGGCTGTTCACGAACCCGCTGGCCGCCCCGAACGCGAACGCGAACCCCACCAGCCAGTACACGATCGAGCTGATGCTGAGATTGACGATGATCTTGGCGACGACCGTGCCGACGTTCTTCATGCGCGTGAAGCCGACCTCGAGCATGGCGAACCCGGCCTGCATGAAGAGCACGAGCACGGCCGCCACGATCACCCAGACGGTGTCGGCCGCGACCCCGGCGGCCGACGTCGCCGTCGTGTCCGCAGCGTGGGCCGTCAGGGGCAGGGTTGCCAGAGCGGCGGCACCGGCAAGGGCGACTCTGACGCGGGTTCTGCGATGCAAGCGCTGTCCTCCTCTCACTGTGGTCCGTCGCACAAGCCTAGGAACCGCACGGAGGGGCCTTCGATACACGCGGTGCCCCAAGTTGAGGTGCCGCGTCTTGTGCGTGGGGCACAAACGCAAATCACCGCCTGACCCAGGGATTGAGGCTTATGGCGCCGCGCCGGTCCTCAGCGAGACGGCGCGGTCGCGGGCGCTGCCGTCACCGCGGGCATCACCTCACGGATGCGCAAGCAGAGCTGTAGGTTGAGCCGCGTGGCCGGGTCGGTGAGACGCAGGCTGCCGATCTCCTCGATGCGCCGCAATCGGTACAGCACGGTGTTGCGGTGCAGGTGGAGGCGCTGAGCGGTGTCGGTGGGCGAGCCGTGGCAGTGGAAGAAGGCGTCCAGGGTCTCCATCAGCCCTGAGCCGGTGCGGTCGTCGTAGGCAACCAGGGCACCGGCCGTCTGGCTGTAGAAGTCCTCCATCTCGGTGTGCTGGGTCATGGCCACGAGGAGCCGGTGCAGGCCGAGGTCGGCGAATGCGGCGACCGCCCGCGGCGACTGGAGCCGGGCGCTGATCCGCAGCGCCTGTTCAGCCTCGCGGTGCGACTGACGGACTCCGTGCGGACCGCGGCGAGGCCGGCCGACGCCGACGATCACGTCGTCGCGCAGCGCCGCCGCACAATCGGCGCGGAGTGTCTCCGCCATCAGCCGGCAGCGATCAGCGGCCTCGCCGGTGGCCCCGGAGCCGACAGGGATCAGCGCGCACACGGCGTCGTCGTGAACCGACACCAGCGAGCCCGGGCCGCTGCGCGCCAGGCAGCGACGCGCGGCGACGGTCAGTGAGTCGAGCGCTCCCGGGCCGCCGCCGTTCGGTCCACGAATGACCAGAACGCTGAAATTTTCACCGATCTCGAAGCCCAGCCTGCGGGCGCGCTCGGTGGCGCCCGCCTCGGAGCCGTACGAGCCGTCGAGGAGGGCCGCAACAAGCTCGCCCTCGATGTCATCGCGAGCGCGCAGCACGGCGCGCTCGCGGTCGAGCTCGATGGCGCAGGCCGATGCGCCACGGGCGACGGCGACGCGCTCGAGCTGGCCCAGCTCGTGGTCCTCGCCGATCAGGGAGACAAAACCGTGGACGCCATCGCGGCCGGGAATGGGCGCCACCAGCCGGCTGCGCCCCCGGGGGAGGCCGAACTCGTTCACCGGCGGGTCGGCCGCGGGCACCGTCTGTCCGGCAACCCAACGCAGGAGCTCCTCGCCGTTGCCGAGAGCTTCGCGGACCTTGGCGGGCACGTCGCCGGAAACGCTGCGCAGCCTCCCTGCCGCATCGTGCCACGCCACCGCGCGGCCGGTGACCTCGCCGAGGCGGGCGACGATGGCATCGGCACCGGCGCCGGCGAGGGCGAGCTGCAGCAGCTCCATCTGGAGCTGCTGGGAGCGGTCGTGAAGAAAGGTGCGCTGCTCGACGATGTAGCGCACCACCGCCTGCTGCGCCTCGCTGACGTGGACCCCGTCGGGAAGGCGCAGCAACGGCATCAGGCGGCGTTCGGCCACGGCCAGGCCACCCGTCGAGGCGTCGCCGACGATTGCCACCGCGACGCCGCCCTTCTCGGCCAGACCATTGATCACGTCGGCGAGGTCGAGGCGCTCGTCGAGAAGGCGGATCGATGACACCGGCACCAGGGCCATCTCGCCGCCCTTGATCGCCTCGAACGCGGGCGCCCGGGTGCGCAGCGTGGTCGCCCACTCGACGCGGCGGTCCAGCCCGGCGCCCCCGCCGAGCAGCTCGGTGCCCTCGGGCAGAGCTCCCCGCCAGACGTCGCGCACGGTGATCAGCGGGCCCTCCATCAGCCGGCCTCCCTGCCCGCCGCCGCCATGGCTAGGACCGCTCCAGGTAGCGCTCCAGCTCCCAGCCCGTGACCTGGCCACGGTACTCGCGCCATTCCGCGCGCTTCGCATCGAGGAAGCGATCCGCCAGGTTGTCGCCGAGTGCGTCGCGAACGACGTCGTCGGCGGCGCATGCGTCGACCGCGTCCTTGAGGTTGTCGGGCAGCACGCCGACGTTGCGCCGCTCGAGCTCCACCTCGTCGAAGCCGTAGAGCGCCTCCTCGACAGGCGGGGGGAGCGGCAGGCGCCGCTCGATGCCGTCCAGGCCGCAGCGGAGCATCACCGCGAAGGCCAGGTAGGGGTTGCACGACGGGTCGGGGCTGCGCAGCTCGATGCGGGCCGCCTGGGTGCGCGACACATGGGGGACGCGGATCAGGGCACCGCGGTTGGTGCGCGCCCACGACAGGAAGATCGGCGCCTCGAGGCCGCGAACCAGCCGTTTGTAGGAGTTCACCAGCGGGGCCAGCACCAGGCACATGCCCGCCGCGTGATGGAGCTGGCCGGCGATGAAGTGCTTGGCGACATCGCTGAGGCCGTAATCGTCGGCGCCGGCGAACGCGTTGCCGCCGCCGCCGCGACTCAGGCTCTGGTGGACGTGCATCCCGCTGCCCGGCTGGTCGTTGAAGGGCTTGGGCATGAAGGTCGCGATGACGCCGGCGCGCTGCGCCACCGACTGCAGCGCCAGCCGGAAGGTGACCACCGCATCGGCGGCGGCGAGTGGGTCGACGGCCGCAAGATCCACCTCGTGCTGGCCGGGCGCCACCTCGTGGTGGGCGCTGTTGATCTCCACCCCGACGAGCGCGGCGGCGCCAAGCATCGCCTGGCGGAGGTCGGTGGCCCTGCCGCCGGTGACGTCGAAGTAGCCGGCCGCGTCGTCCCGCAGGGCGCGCGGTACGCCGGTTGCGTCCCGCTCGAGCAGGAAGAACTCGATCTCCGGACCGACGTGGTAGTCGTACCCGAGCGCAGCGGCGTGGTCGACGGCACGCTGCAGAGCCCCGCGCGGATCGCCGCTGTAGGGCTCGCCATCGGGGGTCCGCGCCCAGCAGATCAGCCGCGCCGTCGGCTCATCCGCCCAGGGAAGCACCTGGAGGGTGGTGGGATCGGGAGCGAGGTACATGTCGCTCTCGGCGGTGCGCGTGAAGCCTTCCACGGAACTCCCGTCGAACCACACTCCGTGCTCCATCGCGGAATGGAGGCCGGCGGCGGGGATGGTCACCGTCTTGACGGTGCCCAGCACGTCGCTGAACTGGAGGTGAATGTGGCGCACCCCGGCCTCCTCGATCCGGGCGGCAAGCTCGTGACCTGCGTCGCCGTCGACGGCGGCTGCTCGAGAAGTCATGCCGATCTCCTAGGGCTTGGCGCACAAGTCGGTGGGCCGATGCGGGCATTCTAGCGGCCGCGCGGGCGTCCCTGTCATCGCACGGCCGCAAAACCTTGTGCTCGGCGCCTCAGGATTTCGACGGAATCGGATCCGGGACCACGCGGGTCCGGCAGACCTCGGCGAAGAATGTCGCGCTCGGCTTGGCCACACGGGCCAGCGTCTGCCGGTCGACGGCGAGCAGCCCGAAGCGCTTCGAGTAGCCCTCCGCCCACTCGAAGTTGTCCATCAAGGTCCAATGCAGGTAGCCGCGCACGTCGGCGCCGCCCGCCGCCGCGTCGGCGACGGCGGCCAGGTGATCGCGCAGGAAGCCCGGCCGAAGCTCGTCGTCCTCGTCGGCCACGCCGTTCTCAGTGATCAGGATGGGCAGGCGGAACTCGGCCCAGAGCCGCTCGACGGCCCGGCGCAAACCGGAGGCGTCGATCGCCCATCCGAAGGCCGAGACGGGACCCTCGGCCGCGACGATCTCGGCAAACAGATCCGCCGGCTGCCGGGCGTTGAAGCGCACGACCTCCTCGCAGTAGTAGTTGAGGCCGAGATAGTCGAGCGAGCCGCGCAATCCGGGCACCAGCTGCCCCCGTCCCACCGGCGGGAGCAACCGGCCGGTGGTGCAGGCGCGCAGGAACCAGCGGTTGAAGATCGCGCTGGGCAGCACCGTCGCCGCCCGATCCAGGACCGAGCCGGGGTTGTGGGGCAGCATCGGACGTTCGTGGTGGGCGACGGAGACGTGGGCCGTCCATCCGTGCGCGGCCGCGACGCGGTGGAGCGCCGTGTAGGCGGCGGCGTGCATCCGCGCCATGCCGCCGAGCGCGGCCAGGCAGGAGCGCATCGAGCGATGCATCGGTGGCCACTCGCCCCGGAGATGGCCGAGCACGGCCAGCACCGCCGGCTCGTTGATGGTGACCCACCAGCGCACGCCGGCACCGAACGTCTCCGCGCACACCGCCACGAAACGGGCGAAGAGACGTGGGGCGTCGGCGTCGACCACGCCGCCACGCTCCGCGAACCATTGGGGCAGCGTGAAGTGGTGGAGGGTGACGATGGGCTCCAGCCCGAGCGACCGGCAGGTGCGCACGACGTCGCGGTAGTGGTCAAGCTCAGCGCGGTCGAAGACGCCCTCATGCGGCTCGACGCGCGACCATTCGACAGAGAAGCGATGCGCGCTGTGGTGCATGTCCGCGAGCGAGCGCAGGTCGTCGCGGTAGCGGGAGTGATGATCGCAGGCGATCCCGGACACGCTGCCGTCCCTGATCCAGCCTGTCCGCTCGCGCTCCATCAGCGTCCAGTCGTTGGTGAGCCCTCCCTCGACCTGATGGGCGGCCGTCGCGCAGCCGAGAAGGAAATCGTCGGGAAGGCGGCGGCTCACCGGGCGAGTATGCCCGGGCGACTCAGGCGGGGCGCCGCACCCGGAGGACGGCCGCGACGCCGTCGCGCTCGTCGCAGACCAGGTCGGCGCCCTCGCGGCGGCACCAGGCTCGCACCGCGAAAGCATGCTCGGCGATGGGGGAGCGGGCCTCGAGCAGCTCTCCCGGCGCGAGCGCGGCGTAGGCGCGGCGCACGCGTTCGAGCGCGGGGTCGCCGCACTCGTTCTCCGCCGCGGCAAGGTCGAGGATCACGGCGGGAGCGGGCGCCATGCCCGCCCCCGCCGCGCTGGTGCGAGTGTCGGTCACGCGGAGGCGGCTGCGGGCTCGCGGGTCTCCTTCTCGACGGGGACACCGACCGAGTTGCCCCACTCACTCCACGAGCCGTCGTAGTTGCTGACGTCCTTGAAGCCGAGCAGGTAGCGGAGGACGAACCAGGTGTGCGACGAGCGCTCGCCGATGCGGCAGTAGGCGATCACCGGGTTGTCGCCGGTGATCCCCTGGGCCGCGTAGAGCGCACGCAGGTCGTCGACCGACTTGAAGGTGTCATCGTCCTGGATCGCCTGCGCCCAGGGGATGTTCGCCGCACCGGGGATGTGCCCGGCGCGCTGCGCGCCCTCGTTGGAGTACTCCGGCGGTGCGGAGATCTCGCCCTTGAACTCCGCGGGGGAGCGGACGTCGACGAGGTTGAAGTCATCGCGGCCGAGCACCTTGCGAACGTCGGGAAGGAAGGCCCGCAGGCTGGTGTTGGCCTCACCCTGCGCCCGGTAGTCCGTGGCGGTGAAGCTGGGCACGTCCTCGGTGCTGGGACGGCTCTCCTCGAACCACTTGCGGCGGCCGCCGTTGAGGAGGCGGATGTCGCCGTGGCCGTAGATGTTGAAGGTCCAGAAAGCGAATGCGGCAAACCAGTTGCGCATGTCGCCGTAGAGCACGAGCGTCGTCTCCGGGGTGGCGCCGACCCGGCTGAGCAGCTGCTCGAACTGCTCGCGCGAGAGGATGTCGCGGCGCACGGTGTCGTTGATGTCGCGCTTCCAGTCGATCAGCGTTGCGCCGGGGATGTGCCCAAGCTCGTAGGCGCTGGTCGGGTCGTAGTCGACCTCCAGAACGCGGACGTTGTCGTCGTCGAGGTGGTCCTGGAGCCACTCCGTGGTTACCAGTACCTCCGGATGCGCGTAGTCGGCCATATGGTGGTGCCCTCCCTGGCGTACGACTGTGCCGTTGAAAACCCGACCATATTACTCACCATTGGCCGGGGGACGCGCTGGAGGCCCCGGGGAGGGCGGCCGGAACGACCGGCGGTGATAATGGCCCAAGGTTCGAAATCGGCGCGGAGGCGGTGATGAGCGACGGCAGCGAGACGGTGGGCGACCGCCGCGAGGAGCCCGTTCCCGGGACGGTTCGCATCATGACCAGCGAGCCCGTCGAGATGCCGCTCTCCGCCGCCGGCGGGCAGAGCTCGCTCGCCGAGCAGATCGAGGAGCGGCCGTGGCTGGTTGCGTTGGCACTCCTCGGGCTGCTCGGGCTGTTCCTTCTGCTCCGCCGCCGCCGTCGCTGAAGCACCCGGACGGCCTCGTCCCCCTGAGGTGCGCGGCCCGAGCCTGGATGGTCGGCGTCAGCGGCGCCGGGCCGCCCGCCGGGGCGGCGGCTTGGCTGCCCGCGCAGCGGCCGCCGGTGCGTCGGCGAGGCCCACTGGGAGAGGTGGCGCCTCCACCGGCGGGGGCGCGCCGGGCCCGCCGAAGATGTCGACGAGCAGGGTCTCGAACGTCAGCCGGGGTTGCGCGTACCGCGCAATCTCGCCGATGGCGCGCAGCAGCAGCCCGAGTATCTCCGTGAGCCGCACCGGGCCGAGGCTCTCCGCCCAGCGCTCCAGTGGTTCGCTGTAGCCCGCCCAGAGACGTAGCTCGGGGGCGGCGAACGCCTCGCAGGCGGCGTCGCGGGCGAACGATGACCACACGGCGAGCAGCAGGAGCGCGCGCTCCCTCCCC
>CABEBM010000008.1_pt1 | contig 28361 bp, 24 predicted proteins | sample 3132591 | NCBI WGS metagenome assembly CABEBM01 (sample SAMEA5534345, study PRJEB31848) | metagenome | biome: tundra; feature: field; material: soil | place: USA | collected 2013-05 | depth 0.45 m | reverse complement strand
GGGGGGCGGTGGTCTGGGCCATCCGGTGCGGTCTCTCCCTACGCGCCGGCACGGCGGCGCATCGCTGCAGATCCAGCGTGAACTCGTCCTGATCGTAGCGAATACGGCATCGATCACGAGAACCTGTGGGGCGGCGGTGAGACGCAGACCTGCCAAGATTGGGTCTTGATCGGACAAACAACCTCCCGTCAGGCTGTGAGGTCATCGAACGGATGAGCGATCCGCCACCGGGCCGCGATCTTCGCGATCCCCGGTTCGAACACGACGGATGCGGGGTCGCGTTCGTGGCCACAACCTCGGGCCGCGCCGACCACCACATCGTCGAATCGTCGATGCGCGCCCTCGTCAACCTCGGTCACCGAGGCGCCACCGGGGCCGATCCCGACAGCGGCGACGGCGCCGGGATCCTCCTCCAGGTGCCCCACGACTTCCTCGCGGAGAGCACCCGGCTGACGCTGCCCGAGGCCGGCGCGTACGGCGTCGGTGTGGCCTTCCTCCCCCCGGCGACCCCGCTGCGGCGCGTCTGCGAATCGCTGATCGCGGAGGCCTGCGCGGAGGAGGGCACCCACCTGCTCGGCTGGCGCGACGTGCCCGTCGACGAGAGCGTTCCAGGCTCGACCGCACGGGTGGTCATGCCGCGCATCCGCCAGTTCTTCGTGGCCGCGGTCGGCCTGGAGGGCGGCGCGCTGGAGCGCCGCCTCTACGTTGTCCGCCGGGTCATCGAGCGCCGCGCGCTGGCCCGCGGCATCGACCGCCGCACCCTCCACATCGCCAGCCTGAGCAGTCGCACCCTCGTCTACAAGGGGATGCTCACGGCCGAGCAACTGGAACGGTTCTATCCCGATCTGCGCAGCCCGTCCATGGCATCGGCGCTGGCCATCGTCCACGCGCGCTTCTCGACCAACGTCCTGCCCCGCTGGGACCTGGCGCAGCCGGCGCGCATGTCGGCGCACAACGGGGAGATCAACACCCTGCGCGGCAACGCCGCCTGGATGGCGGCGCGCGAATCGAAGTTCCGCAGCGCCCTGTTCGGTGGCGACGTCGAGAAGCTCCGCGACGTGCTCGACGCCTCCGGCTCGGACTCGACCCAGTTCGACAACGCGCTCGAGCTGCTGACCATGTCGGGGCGCTCGGTCGAGCACGCCATCATGATGATGATCCCCGAGGCGTGGCACGGCAACGATCTGATCGACGACGACCGTCGCGCCTTCTACGAGTTCCACGCCAGCCTGCTCGAGCCGTGGGACGGCCCGGCGGCGATCGCCTTCACCGATGGACGCCTGGTCGGGGCCTGCCTGGACCGCAACGGCCTGCGCCCCGCCCGCTACCTGGTCACCGACGACGGCCTGGTGGTGATGGCGTCGGAGGCGGGTGTGCTCGACATCCCCGAGGAGCGCATCGTCAAGAAGTGGAGGCTCGACCCCGGCCGCCTCCTGCTCGTCGACACCGAGGCGGGCGCAATCCTCGACGACGACGCCTGCAAGAGCCAGCTGGTCGCCCGCCACCCCTACGCGGAATGGATCAGCGCGGGCACCGTGCATCTCGACGAGCTCCCCCGCGCCGCCGACCAGCCCGAGCCGGACTCGGGCACCGTGCGCATCCGTCAGCAGCTCTTCGGCTGGACCGAAGAGGACCTCCGCCTGATCGTCGCGCCGATGGCGCAGCGCGGCGAGGAACCGGTCGGCTCGATGGGCAATGACGCGCCGCTCGCGGTCCTGAGCGACCGCCCGCAACTTCTCTTCGCGTACTTCAAGCAGCTCTTCGCGCAGGTGACCAACCCGCCGATCGATCCCATCCGCGAGTCGTCGGTGATGTCGCTGGTGAGCTCACTCGGCGCCGGTGGCAACCTCCTCGAGCAGGGGCCCGGGCAGGCCATGCGGCTCGCGATGCCCCAGCCGGTGCTGACCTCGGCCGACCTCGCCACCATCCGCCAGGTCACCCAGCGCCAGTTCCCGGCCGAGACCATCACCGTCGTCTTCCATCGCGCGGACGGCGTCGCCGGGCTGCGCGATGGCATCGAGCGCATCTGCAGGCTCTCGTCCGAGGCCGTCGCCGCCGGACGCACGATCATCATCCTCAGCGACAGGGGCGCCGACGCCACCCACGCGCCCATCCCCTCGCTGCTGGCCACCGCGGCGGTGCACCATCACCTGCTCCGCGAGCGCACCCGCACCGGCGTCGGCCTGGTGGTCGAGAGCGGTGAGCCGCGCGAGGTGGCGCACATCGCGCTGCTGATCGGCTTCGGTGCCGAGGCGGTCAATCCGCACCTCCTCCTCGACACCGCCGCGGAGCTGGCGACCACCGGCGTGCTCGACAACATCGACGCCGCCACCGCGCAGCGCAACACCATCGCCGCCCTGCGCAAGGGGCTTCTCAAGACCATCGCCAAGATGGGCATCTCGACGGTGCTGTCCTACTGTGGCGCGCAACTCTTCGAGGCGATCGGCCTCTCCGAGGAGCTTGTCGATCGCCACTTCACAGGCACCCCCACGCGCGTCGGCGGCGACGGCCTCGAGCGCATCGCCGCCGACGCGCTGAGCCGTCACGCCACCGCCTTCCCGGAGAACGGCGCGCCGCCGGACGCGCTGGAGAGCGGCGGCCGCTACCAGTGGCGCCGCAACGGTGAGAAGCGCGCCTGGAACCCGGAGGTCATCGGCGCGCTCCAGCACGCGGTGCGCTCCGGGTCGGCCGAGCACTTCGCGCGCTACATCGAGCTCGCCGACCGCGAGTCCGCCGAGCGCCGCACACTGCGCGGCCTGCTCGCGATCACCGAGGCGCAGACGCCGGTGCCGCTCGACGAGGTCGAGCCCGCAACGTCGCTGATGCACCGTTTCGCCACCGGGGCCATGTCGCTGGGCTCCATCTCGCCGGAGATGCACGAGACCCTCGCCATCGCCATGAACCGTATCGGTGGGCGCTCCAACACCGGTGAGGGTGGTGAGGACGCAGCGCGCTTCACCAGCGATGGGCCCGATTCAACGCGGAGCGCCATCAAGCAGGTGGCGTCGGCACGCTTCGGTGTCACCGCCCACTACCTCATGAACGCCGACGAGATCCAGATCAAGGTTGCCCAGGGCGCCAAGCCGGGTGAGGGCGGTCAGCTTCCTGGCGACAAGGTCGACGTGACCATCGCGCGCCTTCGCCACGCCACCCCGGGTGTCGGGCTGATCTCGCCCCCGCCGCACCACGACGTCTACTCGGTCGAGGACCTCGCCCAGCTGATCTACGACCTGCGCTCAGTGAATCCGAACGCGAGGATCAGCGTCAAGCTCGTCGCCGAGATGGGCGTCGGCCCCATCGCCGCCGCCGTCTCCAAGGCCCGCGCCGACCTCATCGTCATCTCCGGCTACGAGGGCGGCACCGGCGCGGCGCCGCTGTCGTCACTGACCCATGCCGGCGCGCCCTGGGAGCTCGGTCTCGCCGAGGCGCAGCAGACGCTCGTCGCCAACGGGTTGCGCGATCGCGTGGTGCTGCAGAGCGACGGGCTGATGCGCACCGGGCGCGATGTCGTCGTCGCCGCCCTGCTCGGCGCCGAGGAGTTCGCCTTCGCCACCGCCCCGCTCGTCGCCGCGGGCTGCGTGATGATGCGCGTCTGCCATCTCAACACCTGTCCGGTGGGCATCGCCACCCAGGACCGAGAGCTGCGCGACCGCTTCACCGGGAAGGCAGAGCACATCGTCACCTTCATGAGCTTCCTCGCCGAGGACGTGCGCCGCTGGATGTCGAGGCTCGGGGTGCGCCGCTTCACCGACCTGGTCGGCCGGGTCGAGCTGCTCACGCAGCTGCATGACGGCGGCGGCGTCGACCTCACCCGTCTGCTCGTGCCGCCCGGGGAGCCACGCCACTACATGCCGCGCGCGCCGCACCGCTGTGTCGGCGACATCGATGAGCGCGTCCTCGCGCTCGCCGGCGACGCAATGGAGCGCGGCACCCCCCTGCAGCTGGCCATGCACGTCACCAACGGGGATCGCAGCGTCGGCGCCCGCCTCAGTGGCGAGGTCGTACTGCGCCACGGCGCCGCCGGGCTTCCCCACGACACCATCCGCGTCGATCTGCAGGGCAGCGCCGGCCAGTCGTGCGGGGCCTTCCTCGCCGCCGGGATCACGCTGACCGTCAGCGGTGAGGTCAACGACGGCTGCGGCAAGGGCCTCAGCGGCGGGCGCATCGTCGTCGTGCCACCCGCTCACGCGCGGCGGCGTGCCGATGACAACGTCATCGCCGGCAACGTGCTTCTCTATGGCGCCACCTCCGGCGAACTGTTCGTCCGCGGCGTCGCCGGCGAGCGCTTCGCGGTGCGCAACAGCGGGGCGCGCGCGGTGGTCGAGGGCACCGGCGATCACGCGCTCGAGTACATGACCGGCGGCATGGTCGTCATCCTCGGCCGCACCGGCCGCAACGTGGCTGCGGGGATGAGCGGCGGCCTCGCCTACGTGCTCGACGTCGACGGCCTGTTCGCCCAGCGGTGCAACACCGGCATGGTGCGATTGCTGGAGCCGGACGAGGAGACGGACGCCGACAGCGTGCGCGAACTGCTCGAACACCACCTCGCCTACACGCAGAGTGAGGTGGCCGAGAGGCTGCTCGCCGGCTGGCCGGCCAGCCTCTCCCGCTTCGTCAAGGTGCTGCCGCTCGACTACGAGCGCGTGCTCGCCGCCGGCCGCGTCGCACTGGGCGTCGCCGTCTGATGGCGCGCCGCGACTTCCTCGAGATCCCGCGACGCACCTCGCCGTACAGGGCGGCCGCCGAGCGTGTCCGCGACCACGGCGAACTGATCCATCCGCTGCCCCTGGCCACCGTCGAGACGCAGGCGGCGCGCTGCATGGATTGCGGCGTGCCCTTCTGCCACAACGCCTGCCCACTCGGCAACCTCATTCCCGAGTGGAACGAGATGGCCCGCCGCGGCGACTGGCGCGGCGCCGTCGAGAACCTTGAGAGCACCAACAATTTCCCTGAGTTCACCGGCCGTCTCTGCCCGGCGCCCTGCGAGCCCGCCTGCGTGCTCGCCATCGGCGGTGACGCGGTGAGCATCAAGGAGATCGAGCGCACCGCCATCGACACCGCGTTCGCGAACGGCTGGATCCACCCGCGCCCACCGGCGTACCGAACCGGCCGCAGTGTGGCGGTGATCGGCTCGGGACCCGCCGGCCTCGCGGCCGCTCAGCAGCTGAACCGCAGCGGTCACCGCGTCATCGTGTACGAGCGCAGCGACCGGCCGGGAGGCCTGCTCCGCTATGGCATTCCCGACTTCAAGATGGACAAGGCGGTGCTCGACCGCCGGCTCGACCTGCTCAGCGCCGAGGGCGTCAGCTTCGAGTGCGGCTACGACTGCGGCATTGACGTCACCGGCGAGACGCTGCTGCGCCGCCACGACGCTGTCGTCCTCGCCGTCGGCGCGGAGTACGCCCGTGACGTCGACATCCCCGGGCGGCACCTGGAGGGTGTCCACATCGCCATGGACTACCTCACCGGCCAGAACCGCCGCGTCGCCGGCGATCCGGCACCGGTGATCAGCGCGGCGGGCCGGCGCGTGGCAATCATCGGCGGCGGCGACACCGCCTCCGACTGCCTGGGCGACTCCCATCGCGAGGCGTGCGCCTCCGTTCAGCAGCTGGTCATCTACCCGGAGCCGCCGCGGCAGCGGCCATCGTCCAACCCCTGGCCGCAGTGGCCGCTGGTGCTGCGCAGCCACGCCGCGCACGAGGAGGGAGGCGTCCGGGCCTTCGGCGTCGAGCTGCTCGGCTTCGAGGACGACATGCAGGGGCGGGTGTGCGGCATCAGCGTCGTCGACGTCGACCGGTCGCACGACGCCGGCGGGCGCGGCCTGGTGCGGCGAGCCGGCACCGAGCGGCGCATCGACGCCGACATGGTCTTCCTCGCCATCGGCTTCGCCGGGGTCCGCCCCTCCCCTCTCTTCGACCAACTCGGGGTGACGCTCGACGGCGGCGCCCGCATCGCCGTCGACAGCGAGTTCCGCGCCGGGCCGGTGGTGGTGGCCGCCGGTGACGCCGTGATCGGGGCCTCGCTGGTGGTCAACGCGATCGCCGACGGCCGCATCGCCGCTCTCACATGCGACCGCCTCCTCCAGGCCTCGCCCCGCGCCGCCGCCCTCTGACCCGCTAGCCTCGGGCCGATGGGCTCCCGCTCCTTCCTCGACCATCCGACCCCGATCGCCATCGCTCATCGCGGCGGTGGCGAGGAGCTGCCCGAGAACACCCTGCCCGCGTTCAACGCCGCCGTCGCCCTCGGATATCGCCACGTCGAGACCGACGCCCACCTCAGCGGCGACGGGGTGGTGTTCTCCTTCCACGACACCGTGCTGGAGCGGGTCACCGATCGCCGCGGCCGCGTCTCCGAGGTGAGTGCGAGTGTCATCTCCGGCGCCGACGCCGCCTATCACTTCAGCCCCGACGGACGGAACTTCCCCTTGCGGGGCACCGGAATCGGCGTGCCAACGATGGAGGAGGTGCTCACCCGCTGGCCCGGCCTCTTCGTCAACATCGACGTCAAGTCGGACGCGGTGGTGCAACCGCTCATCGACCTGCTCCGGCGCATCGACGCCTTCGACCGCATCTGCATCGGCTCGTTCTCGGACAACCGGCTCCGCCGGGTGCGCCGGCTGTGCGACGGCGCCATCTGCACCTCGATGGGCCCGCGCGCGGTCACCGCGGCGTGGCTGGCCTCGCGGACCGGTCGGATGCCACGGCGCGACGCGGATTGCGTCCAGGTGCCGACCCGTGCCCGCCGCCTGGTCATCGTCGACCGCCGCTTCGTCGAGACAGCCCACCGCAGCGGTCTCCAGGTGCACAGCTGGACCATCAACGACGAGGCCGAGATGCGGCATCTGCTCGACCTCGGCATCGACGCGATCATGACCGACCGCCCGCGATTGCTCCGCGAGGTGCTGGTTGGCCGCGGCCAGTGGCATGGCGCTCCCGTCGGCGCGGGGTAACCTACGCCCATGCTCCCCAGCGATCCCGGCTCCCGGCACATCCCCACCCCCAACCGCGGTGACTGGTACGCCCCTGACGAGCACCTCCGCTGGCTGCTCCGCGAGAGCGTCGGCGAGTCGGTGTGGCCGGTCGCGGACAGCGCGCTGCGCGAGCTCGGCGAGCTGGTCCCGCAGCGCATCGAGCAGCTGGCCCGCGATGCCGATCACCACCCGCCCGTGCTGCACCAGTACGACGCTCGGGGGACGCGCATCGACGAGATCGAGTTCCATCCGGCGTATGACGAGCTGATCAGCACCGTCCTGGGGTTCGGCACGGTGCGTTCGGCACACATCCCCGGCTGGCGTGGCCTCCCCGGTGTCGCCCCGCGTGCGCTCACCAGCGCGGTGTCGTACATGTTCCTCCAGGCGGACCAGGCAATCACCGGCTGCCCGGTCGGGATGATGGACGCGATGGCGCGCTGCCTGGCGCGCAACGACCCGGCGCTCGCGCAGCGTTTCGTGCCGCGCCTCGCCGATGACGGCGGCAGGCATTTCACCTCGGCGATGTTCCTCACCGAGAAGGCGGGCGGCTCCGACGTCGGCGCCAACGAGACGGTCGCAGTGCGCGACGACGACGGCACCTGGCGGCTCCACGGCGAGAAGTGGTTCGCCAGCTGCCCGCAATCGGACCTCGCGCTGGTCATGGCCCGTCCGGAGGGCGCGCCGCCAGGGCCGGCGGGGCTGGGTCTCTTCCTGATGCCGCGACTGACCGAGGACGGCACGCGCAACGCCATCGTCATCCACCGGCTCAAGAACAAGTTCGGCACGCGCGCGATGGCGTCCGGCGAGGTGGGCCTGCGCGGTGCCTTCGCGTGGCAGGTCGGGCAGCTCGACCGCGGCATGCGCCAGATGATGGACATGGTCTCGCTGACGCGCGTCGGCATCGTCGCCGCCACCGCAGGGGCGATGCGGCGCAACACCACCGAGGCGCTCGCCCACACCGCGCAGCGCAACACCTTCGGCGGTGTGCTCCAGTCGCATCCGCTGATGCGCGACAGCCTCGCCGAGCTGGTCGTCGATTCCACCGCCGCGCTCACCGCCACCATCGCAGCCAGTGAGCTGCTCGACCGCAGCGACGCGGGGGACACCGAGGCCGCCGGAGCGCTGCGGCTGATCACGCCGCTGTTCAAGGGGTACTTCACCGAGCGCGCCCGGATCAGCGGCGGCGACGCCATGGAGATCCGCGGAGGCAACGGCTTCATCGAGGACTGGCCCGACGCTCGCATGCTCCGCGACGTCTCGGTGCATGCCATCTGGGAGGGCTCGGGCAACGTCATCGCGCTCGACGTGCTCCGCGGGCTGCGCCGGGGTGCCGGGCCGCATTTCCTCGCCGACCTCGAGCGCCGCGCCGAGTCGGCGGGCGCGGGCGGACCGCTGGCACCGCTGGCGCGGCCGATGCTCGCCGAGATCACCGCCCTGGCGACGACGCTCGACGGACTCACCGACGCCGATGCGGAGGCGCAGCAGCTGCCGATCCGCCGGCTCGCACGGAGGATGGCGATCCTGGCGGTGGGCACGCGGCTCGCCGAGCAGGCCAACCGGCATGCCGCGGACACCGGCAGCGGCCGCCTCGCCTGGATCGCGGCGCGCTTCGTGGCCCGGCTTGGCGGCGATCCCGTGGTCGACCTCGTCGCGGCCGACACGGCGTGGCTGGCCCACGCGGATGCACTGCTCAACGGCGGCCCGGTGCCCCTCCAGGTGGGGGCCGCGGCGGCCACCGCCGTCGCCCACGGTCTTGCGCAGGCGACGGCGACCTCTGGGGTGGCTAGAGGGATTTGAACCCTCGACCTCCAGGGCCACAACCTGGCACTCTAACCAGCTGAGCTATAGCCACCCCGGAAGCTCAGCGATTATATGGCCCACACTCGATCGGGCCCCCGTAGCTCAGCGGATAGAGCAGCCGCCTTCTAAGCGGCTGGTCGCAGGTTCGATTCCTGCCGGGGGCGCCATTGCCGGGGGCGCCATGTGCAATTCTTAATTCACCTGCAGCAACCGCTACCTCTGTTCAAGGGTCGAACGGCAGGACCTCCGCCGGAGCGTCGACGACTTCGATGTACCTTCGGCCGGGTAGTACGACGCACCCGGGGTCGGCGAACGTTGACTCAACCGTCACTGGGGCGAGACGCCGCGTGTGGCTGCCGCGACCATGGCGTCAGAAACTGTTCAGCACCAGAGTTCAGTCTGAGTGAATCATCCGTTCTCATGGGGAGCCATCAATGCTGAGCGGCGCTTACCTCCGCTGCCGAGAGGCCATAAACCGCGTCCTCGAGCACGACGACGAGGACGGGCAGGGCATGGTCGAGTACGCGCTCATTCTCGTCCTCATTGCCGTCGTGGTCATTGTCGTCCTAGGCATCGTCGGCAAGCAGGTGAAGAACGTCTTCTCGAACATCAGCAGCGGGCTCGGCACCTAGATCTCACGTCACCTCCTCTGGCAGCCTGTACCTTCACCTCCGGGCGCCACCACCAGCCCATGTGGGCCGCTGGACGCCGATCCGTCCTTTCAAGGTCCGTTCAATCGTCATCCTTCCGCCCACGCTCGGATCGGCGCAGGATGTACAGGGCCACGACCATGGCGATGACCAGCACGATGAGCAGCAGGAGCTGCACCCAGTACACGACGAAGTCGGGCCCGCTGCGCAGGTTCTCGTTGCTCGCTGTGAGGATCAGGATCCGCCGCACTCCGGCGATCAGCCCGACGATGAGGAAGGGTTCCGCGGTCAGCGCCCGGTCGCGCAGCGTGACTCGCACGGTGTGCAGCAGCTCGGCGACCACGAAGACGAGCAGCACCTCGTCGAGCGCGCTGACGACAACCGTGTGGATATTGTTGACGTCGAAGTTGCGAGCGAAGTCGAGGCCCGCGCCGGCCAGGAGAAGCAGCCCACCGCCGATCAGAAAGACCGCGATCGCCAGGTAGATGAGGTGCTCGATGTGCTCGAGACCGTTGATGAGCGCCCTGTCCCTGCGTGGACCCCGCGGGTCGCCGGTCATCCTTCATCCCCCGTGCGGCGCTGTCCCCCACCGGCATTGTGGCGGCTCGCGGCCGGCCCTCGGCGGGCGGTGATGTTGAGCCTCACGTAGTCGAGCACCGGCTCCGGCATCGCCGCCGCCACCGCACGGACGAGGTCCCGACTCTCCTCGGCCGCCATCCCCGCAAGCGCCTGACGCAGGCACACGGCCTCGAGAAAGTCCAGGAACGACTCGTCGTCGTCAAACCGTGTCAGCTCCTCGTGGATCCACACATGCAGGTCCTCGAAGCCCGCGGCCGCCAATCGCTCCCGAGTGATGTCGACCCCGGCGTAGTGCCAGTCACCGGCCCGCTCGATGCCCAGCCTCCTCACGACGGCCAGCAGCCCGGCGATGTTCCCCTCCGCGCCGCATTGCACCACCAGCTGACCTCCAGGCCGGAGAACTGCGGCGAGGTTGCCGAACAACCTCTCGTGGTCGGTCACCCAATGAAATGTCGCCGTCGAGAACACGGCGTCCACGGGGGCGTCGTCGCCAAGCGTCGCCGGCGACAGCTCGAGGAGGTCCTCCTGCACGAACCCCACCCACGCACCAGCCCAGCCCAGGCGTCCCCGTGCCTCGTCGAGCATGTTGGACGACACGTCGAGCGCGACCACCCTGCCTCGCGGCAGGCGGCCCAGCAGCTGTTCGGTCACCCGGCCGCTGCCGCAGCCGCAGTCCAGCACGGTCTCGTCGCCACGCAGCACCAGCCGCTCGAGCACCGCCGCGCCCCAGCGGGTCTGCGGGTCGGCGATGCGATCGTAGGTGGCGGCGTCCCACTCGCGATGTGCCACCGGCCGGTCGTGCGCGCTCACCTGGCGCAGGGTAGCTCCGGGACGGCGTTCAGTGGGCGGGCATGACGATCGTCAGGATGGCCGGCCCGAGCAGGCAGATGAAGATGCACGGGAAGATGCAGCCCATCATCCTGGACAACGGCGCGGACGAATGCGCTCAGCTCGATGTCGGCGAGCGCCACGACCGCCGTACGTGCATGCAACGCCCTTTCTCGGATCCCGTAGCATCGGGAGGTGTCCGCACCGGCGTCGACCCGCGTCTTCCTGGCCCGCCACTGCGAGGTGCACAACCCGAGTGGGGTGCTCTACGGGCATCTGCCCGACTTTTCCCTGAGCGAGAGGGGCGTTCGCCAGGCGCACGCGCAGGGCCGGTACCTGGCCACCACCGGGGCGCGTCAGATCCACTCCAGCCCGCTCCTGCGCGCCCAGCAGACGGCCGAGATCATCGCCTCGCACATCGATGGCGCCACCATCGCCACCACCAACGACCTCGTCGAGGCCCGCTTCGGCCTGTACCTGCAGGGAATCCGGCCCGCCCAGGTTCCCTGGCGGCGCCCGCTGTGGCTGGTCCACATGGTCCGCCCGGGGCTTCTGCCCAACGACGAGAGTGTCGGGGAGATGGCGGACCGCCTCGAGCGTACGATCCGGCGGATCCTCACGTCCGACCCCGCCGGCGGCGGCATCTGCGTCAGCCACGGCGATCCCATCCAGGCGTTCTGGGTGCGCAGCGACGGCCGCCCGTCGTGGTCTCTGCATCGCCTGCAGTGCGCCAAGGGGGGCATGCTCGAGCTGGACTACGTCGACGGCAGCCTCTGCAGCACCGTGTACCGGCCGCCCGCCGCGGAGGACGCCGATCCCCTCCCGACGGCCGCGGAGGCGAGCGAACCCGCCTGAGCGAACCTCGAACGCCGGCTCAGTCGTTGAAAGCGGCGATCACGGCGAGGTCCACGGCGCCGCCGCCGCGCCAGGGGCCGGGGCCCGCCTCGGCGGGGGTGCGCGCTGCCGCGGGCTGGAGGCGCAGCGTGACCGCGACGATCATGCCCAGGCGCTCGCCGCTGCCCAGGATCAGGCCGGCGAGGTCGTAGCCGACCACGTCCTTGAGCGTGCGTCCCCCGGCGGAGATCAGCTGACCCCCGGGGGTCAACAGGTCGACGCCGGCCAGGGTTCGATGGCTGATCTCCCCAAGGCGCACTGAGTCGCCCACCGTCTCGCTGCGCACCGGTCCGAGCCCGCTGACGGCCAGGCGAACCGCCGCGGCGGACTCGCGCAGCGCGCCCCAGGCGGCCGCCGCCCCGGCGTGGAGGAGCAGGGTGCTGGCGTCCACGCGGATCGAGTCGCCCGAGACCCCACCGCTGCCGACCAGTTCGGCGAACCTGCGGCGGAGGGCTTCGTCCACGCCGCGGACTCTAGGGGGGCGGCATAGACTCGCGCGATGCCCGAGATCTGCTCCGCCCTGCGCACGCTCGGCGACCGCTACGTGGCCGAGCTCTTCGCCCATGACCCCGGCGCCGCCCGTGCCGCCGGCGACCACTCCCACGACGGGCGGCTCGGACCGGTCGGCGCCGACGCGACGGCGCGCCGTCTCGCCGACCTCGAGGCGATGGCGGCTGAGCTGGGCGCGCTCGAGGCCAGCCCTGACCGCGCCCCCGCGACCGTCGAGGAGAGGGCCGAGGCGATCACGCTCCGTCACCGCCTGGCGTTCGAGCGATTCCAGCTTGGCGAGCTCGACGCCGCCCGGCGCAATCCCCTGGACACGCTCTTCCGTGGTGCCGACCCGCAGCCGTACTGCACGCACGACTACGCGCCCGTCCCCGACCGCGCCGAGGGACTCGCGGAGCATCTCGGCGGGGTGCCGCACTGGCTCGACGCCGCCCTCGGCGAGCTCGGCGCCTCCCTCGACGAGGGCCCGCGAAGAGTGGCCGTGGAGGCCGCGCGCGGGCTGGCCTCCTTCTACAGGAACGACCTCGATTCCGTCCTCCCGCTCGACGGGCACCCGGACCTCCGCTCGCGCCTCCACGCGTCCGCCGCGGCCGCAGCGGACGCGTGCGAGCGCTACGCATCCACCATCGACGGTCGCGGCGCCGCCCCCACCCCGCCGCTCGGCGAGCGCCGCTTCCTCGCCATGCTCGCCGCCCAGGAGGGCGTCACCGAGACCCTGGCCTCGCTCCGCGCCACGGCCGACGCCGAGCTGTCCTCCCTGCGCGCTCAGTTCGACGAGGTCGCCGGCCAGGTCGCCCCCGGCCGGGGCGTCGCCGCGGCGATCGCGCTCATGGAGGCGGACCACCCCAGCGCGGTGACCCTGGTGGACGAGGCGGCCGCCGGGCTCGACCGCATCCGTGACTTCTGGCGCGAGCGCGACGTGGTCACCATCCCCGACGCACCGTGCCGGGTGCAGCCGACGCCGCCCTTCCTGCGCTTCATCTCCGCCGCCTTCGACGGTGCCGGGACCCTGGCGGCGCCGGACGTGCCGAGCAACTACACCATCACGCCGGTCGAGAGCACGTGGACCGCCGAGCAGGCCGATGAGTGGTTGCGCTCGCTCAACTTCTGGCTGCTCGAGAACGTCGGCGTCCACGAGGTCTACCCCGGCCACTTCGTGCACAGCGTCCTCGCCCGTGACCAGCCCAGCCTGCTGCGCCGCACCGGGTGGGTGTCCGGCTTCGGGGAGGGCTGGGCCCACTACACCGAGCAGCTGGCGATCGAGCAGGGGCTCGCCGAGGGCCGTCCACTGCTCCACCTCGCCCAGGTCCAGGACGCGCTGCTGCGCGCCTGCCGGTTCCGCGCGACGCTCGCGCTGCACACGGAGGGCGCCACCGTCGACGACGCCACCGCGCTCTTCGTCGAGCACACCGGCGTCCCGGAGTTCCCCGCCCGTCGCGAGGCGGAGCGAGGAACGTTCGACCCCATGTACCTCGCGTACACGTACGGCAAGCTGCAGATCCTCTCCTGGCGCCGCGAGCTCGAGACGCGGCCCGGGTTCAGCCTGCGCGACTTCCACGACACCATGCTGCGAAGCGGCTTCCCCCCGCTCGCCGCCGTCCACGAACTCGTGCTCGCGCGGGACTGATCGTCCCAGGCGGCGGCGGCCGCGCTAGATGAGACCGGGGATGGCCCCGCGCGCGGCGGCCACCGCAACGGTCAGGACCAGGGTCACGAAGACCCCGAGCACCAGTGTCCCGGCGGCGGTCAGCGCCAGCACTCCCCCACCGGCGAGCGAGGTCCGCGACCACGCGTACTGCGCCTCATCCGGTCCCGGTCGCGTGTACATGAGGAGCGCGATGCGCAGGTAGTAGTAGACCGATATCGCGCTGGTGCCGATGCCCCAGAGCGCCAGGGGAACCTCGTGCGCATTGATCGCCGCGGCAAACACGAAGAACTTGCCGAAGAAGCCCGCCGTCGGCGGGAAGCCGCCGAGCGACAGCAGGAAGAGACCCATCGCCGCGGCCACGTACGGCCGCCGGAACGCGAGGCCGCGGAGGCTGGCATAGCTGTCCATGTCCTCGCCGCGCCCGGCCATGATGGTGATCACCGCGAAGGCGCCGATGTTGGTGACGGCGTATGCCGCCAGGTAGTACAGGGCCGCGATGGTCGGGAACCTGGTCTGGTCGAGCACCACCACGCCGATGAGGATGTAGCCGCCCTGGGCGATACCCGAGTAGCCCAGCACCCGCTTCAGGCTGGTCTGGCGCAACGCGGCGACGTTGCCGATCACCATCGAGGCGATGGCCACGAAGTACACGATGATCTTCCAGCGGTTATAGACAGACGGCTCGTTGAACGTGTAGCTGAACAGCCGGATCAGCGCGGCGAACGCGGCCACCTTGGTGGTGACGCTCATGAACGTGGTCACCGACGTCGGCGCACCCTGGTAGACGTCCGGCGTCCAGGTGTGGAAGGGCGCGGCGCTGATCTTGAAGGCGAGGCCGACGAAGATCAGCGCGATCCCGGCCATGAGCAGCGGGTCGACGCTGTTGCCGGCGTTCTGCAGGGCCGCCGCGATCTGGGCGAGCTGGGTGTGGCCGGTCTCGCCGTACACCAGCGCCATGCCGAAGAGCAGGAACCCGGATGCGAAGCCGCCGAGCAGCAGGTACTTGAGCGCGGCCTCCTGGGAGCGCGGCTCGCTGCGGCTGAAACCGCTGAGGATGTAGAGCGCGATCGAGAGCAGCTCGATGGCGAGGAAGATGATCATCAGGCTGCTGGCGCCCGCCAGGAGCATCATCCCCGTCGCCGCGGCGAGGATCAGCGAGTAGTACTCGCCATAGTGCAGGCCGCGCCGATTGAGGTAGTGCGGGCTGATCAGCAGCACCAGGGCGGTGCTGACCAGGATGATCGCGTTGATGAACAGCCCGAAGCGGTCGTAGGCGAACGAACCGAAGTACACCGTGTGCGGCTGGCTGGCGTCGAACCAGCACCACACCGTCGCGCCGAACGACGCCGCGACGGCAAGCAGGCTGAACACCGCCAGCCAGCCGCGCTGGGCGGGCTTGGTCACCAGGTCGAGCATCAGCAGGACCACGAAGCCGCCGCCGAGGATCAGTTCGGGGAGGATGCCGAGCAGGTCCACCCCGCTGGGCGTGACCAGTGCCGGGATCGCGGCCAGCGGGGTCATGGCGCGCCTCCTGCCGCAGCGGAGTTGCCTGCCAACACCTGCTGCTCCAGCGCGCCGCCGGCGATGGCCACGTGGACCTGCACGGTGGAGCGGGCGACGTCCCCGATGGGCTTGGGAAACACACCGAGCAGCACCATCAGCCCGACGAGGGGAACCAGCACCAGCCCCTGGCCGGGGCGGAGGTCACGCACCCCCTCGGTGCGCGGTTGTGGTGGGTCGTGCATCAGTCCCTGGTGGAGCCGGAGCATGTACCAGCAGGCGAGCACCACGCCCGTGCCGGCGAGCACCGCGTAGATCGGGTTGAGCTGGAACGCGCCGAGCATGATGGTGAACTCACCGGCGAAGGTGTTCATGCCCGGCATGCCGAGCCCAGCGAGCGTGACCACGAGGAAGAACGCGTACAGCCAGGGCATTCGCTTCTCCAGGCCGGCGAGCTCATGGCGATCGCGCGTGCCCGTCCTCTCCTCGATGATCCCGACGATCAGGAACAGCGCGGTGATGATGATCCCGTGGTTGACGATCTGGATCACCGCCCCGTTCACCCCGGTGGTGGTGAGCGTGAAGATGCCGAGCGCGATGAAGCCGAGGTGGCTGATGCTCGAGTAGGCGACGATGCGCTTGATGTCGGTTTCGCTCAGCGCCATCAGCGCGCCGTAGATGATGCTCAGCACCGCCAGCGCCGCGAGGAACCACTTGAAGGTGTTGATGGCGTCGGGGAAGAGGGTGAGACCGAACCGGATGAAGCCATATGCACCGAGCTTGCTGACGATGCCGGCGAAGAACATCAGGACGGGGACCGGTGCCGACTCGTAGAGATCGGGCAGCCACGTGTGGAAGGGCACGACCGGGATCTTGATGAGGAACGCCGCCGCGAAGGCGAGGAAGGCGAACTGTTCGGGGCTGAAGGTCTTGATGTTCAGCCAGGGGATCAGCAGCGGGGTGCGCGACATCTGGCCGCCGAGGAGCGCGTTGAGGTCGAAGGACCCCCTCCCGCTGGCGAAGAGCAGCGCCAGGATGGCGACGAGCATCAGCAGGCTGCCGGCAACGGTGTAGATGATGAACTTGAGCGTGGCACGGCCCCGGTTCTCGTTGCCGTAGTTGGCCAGCATGAAGTACAGGGGGATGAGCATCCCCTCCCAGAACAGGTAGAAGAGGAGCAGGTCGACGCTGAGCAGCACGCCCGCTGTCATCGTCTCGGTGAGCAGCAGTAGGCCGCAGAACAGCTTGAGCCGGTCCGTGCTCCGCCGCGACACCACCACCGCACCGAGCAGGAACACGCCGGCGTTGAGCGCCAGGATCCACGCCGAGATGCCGTCGAGCCCGAGGTGATATCGGGCCCCCAGGTCGGGGATCCAGGTGTGCAGCTCCTCGTAGTGAAAGGTCAGCGGGCCCGGGAACAGAGACGTCGCCGGGGTGTTGTTCATGTTGGCGACGAGGACGAAGACCACGATCGCGGTCGCCAGCGTGGCCGCCACCGTGAACGCCTTGAGCAACGTCGTCGCGGTGCGCGGGATCACTTGCAGCAGGATCGAGGCGCCCAGCGGAAGCAGCAGGACGATTGTCAGCCAGGGGATGTTCATCGCGACACCAGCACGATGGTGGCGACGACGAACACGCCCGCTGCCGCGATCATGTACGACGCGTAGTCGCGGATCAACCCGGTCTGGTAGTCACGCGCCCACGCGCCCAGCTCCGAGCAGGCGTCGGACACCGCGTGGACCAAGCCGTCCATCACTCGCGGCTCCACAACCGTGCGCATGCTGCGGGCAAGCGCGACGGTGGGCCGTACCAGGAGGGCGTCATAGATCTCATCGAAATAGAACTTGTTGTACGAGAGCTGCGGCAGGGCGCGCGGCAGCCGCGCGGCGACGGCGGCAGGGTCGGGATTGCGCTGCAGCCACATCCGCGCCGCCAGCCCCGCGCCGGCCAGCGAGAAGAGCGTGCCGACCGTGCCCGCGATGATCGCCGCGCCGGTGCTGAGGTCGATGGCGACGGGTCCCGACGTCGCCGTCGTGAAGACGGGCGTGAGGAACCTGGCGAACACGCCGATGAGGAAGTTGTCGTGGATCAGCAGTGCCCACACCCCGAGCACCAGCCCGAGCCCGGCGCTGAGCACCGCCAGGATGGCCACCGGGCCGAGCATGATCGGCGGGGCCTCCACCGCCGCGTACACGCGGGCGGTCTGCGGCTCGCCGCGGAAGACCGTGGCCCAGAGCCGGAACGCATACAGGCCGGTGAGCAGGTTGAGGAAGATGCCGACGATGTAGAGGATCCACGGGAACGCGCCCGGACCGTTGGTCAGGCCGAAGCCGAGCAGCCCCTCCTTGCTGAAGAAGCCGGCGAAGAAGGGGATCCCGGCGAGCGCGAACGTGCCGCTCAGGAAGCACAGCTCGGTGCGGCGCATCCTCGATGCCAGCCCGCCCATCAACCGGATGTCCTGCTCGTCATGAAGCGCATGGATGACATTGCCCGCGGCCATGAAGAGCAGCGCCTTGAACACCGCATGGGTGGCGAGGTGGAACATCGCGGCCGAGTAGGCGCCGATGCCCACCGCGAAGATCATCAGGCCGATCTGGGACATGGTCGAGTAGGCGATCACGCGCTTGATGTCGACCTGGCTGAGCGCGATGACGCCGGCCATCAGCGCGGTGCCGATGCCGACGCACGCCACGATCCCCTGCGCGACGGGAGCGCGGTCGAAGAGCGGATGGAAGCGCGCGATCAGGTAGACCCCGGCTGTGACCATGGTCGCCGCATGGATCAGCGCGGACACCGGGGTCGGGCCCTCCATGGCGTCGGGCAGCCACGTGTGCAGCGGGAACTGCGCGCTCTTGGCGAAGGCGCCGATGGCGAGCAGGACGCAGATCCCGGTGATCAGGGCGCCACCCGAGGTGAAGGAGCCGGCCGCGGCGAAGATGCCGGGCATGCTCAGCGTGCCCACCTTGAGCACGATCATGAACGCGGCGATGACCAGGGCCACGTCGCCGATCACCTGGGTGACGAAGGCCTTGCGCGCAGCGATCACCGCGCTCGGCCGCTCGTACCAGAAGCCGATCAGCAGGTAGCTGCTCAGCGCCACCAGCGCCCAGCCGATGATGAGGATGAGCAGGTCGGCCGCCAGCACCAGGACCAGCATCGAGAAGATGAACAGGTTCATGTAGCTGAAGAACCGCGCGATGGAGCGGTCGTGGGCCATGTAGCCGACGCTGTAGACGTGGATCAGGAATCCGACGCCGGTGATCACCATGAGCATCACCGCGCTGAGCGGGTCGAGCGTGATGTCGACGCCCACCCGCAGCCCGCCCGGGCCGAGGTCGATCCACTGCCACAGGTGCGCGGTCACGGCCTTGGCGCCTTCCGGAGCGCCCACCACCTGGCCGAGCATGAGGCAGGCGACGACGAAGGCGGCGAAGATGCTCAGCGTGCCGGCGAGGTTGACCGCGGTGCGCGACACATGGGGCCCGACGAGCGCGTTGTACAGGGCCCCGGCCACGGGCAGGAGCAGCACGAGCGAGCCGAGCGTGGCGACGCTCGAGCTGGTCACTCGCGCATCTCGTCGAGATCGTCCACGTCAAGCTCGCGGCCGATGCGGAACACCTGGGTGATCAGCGCCAGGCCCACCACCACCTCGGCGGCGGCGACGACGATGACCATGAACGCGAACACCTGGCCCTCCTCGCTGTTGAGGAAGCGGCCGTAGGCGATGAACACGATGTTGACGGCATTGAGCATCAGCTCGATGCACATGAACACGATGATCGGGTTGCGCCGGATCAGCACACCGAGGGCGCCGACGCTGAACAGGAATGCTGCGAGGCCGATCAGGAAAGGGAAGTTCTGGCTGGCGCTCATGACATCTCCACCTCGATCCGCTCCTCCTCCAGCGCCGACGCCGACGCCGGCCGCCGCCGCTGCGCCGGCTCGCGACGCGGTGGCGCGCCCGGGTCGCGGGTGCGCCTGGTCAGGTACACGACGCCGACTGCGGCCACGAGGAGCAGTAGGGAGGTGATCTCGAACGGGAGCAGGAACGTGGTGAACAGCTGACCGCCCACGGTCTGCACGTTCCCCGCGGTGTTGACGAGGCCGAGATCGCTCTGGTCGAAGGCGAATGAGTTGTACGGATCGGATGCCGTGCCGAACTGCTGTGCCCGGAACGTGCCCGAGGCGTCGAACGTGATGCCGTTGCGCGCGGCGGCGATCATCGCGAAGGTGATCCCGGCGGCGACGACCACCCCGATGACGAAGCGGACGTCGACGCGGAAGCGCTCCTCCGAGCCCGGTGAGAGCAGGGCGATGATGAAGACGAAGAGCACCATCACCGCCCCGGCGTAGACGATCAGCTGGACGACGAACAGGAACTGCGCGTTGAGCACCAGGAAGATGACCGCCAGGGCACCGATGGTCAGCACCAGCGACAGCGCCGAGTAGATCGGTTGCGGCGCGAAGACCACGCCCAGCGCGCTCAGCGCCGCCAGCACCCCGGCGATCCAGATGACCGCGTTCATCGCGGCTCGGCCTCGCCCGGCTCGATCACCCTCGGCACGTGCGATGGCACGCCGTACTCATCGGGGCGCGGCACGTCGGTGCGCTCCGCCTCGCCCGCCTCCCAGGCGAGGCGCGGGCTGACCCCGGACGCGCGTGACTCGCGGCCACGCTGGTCGGAGCCGGCGCCGCGGTCGCTCGCCGGCGTCCGCCCGGCGGCGAACTTCGGCCAGGACTCGAGCAGCTCGGCCTTGGTGACCACCAAGCGCTCACGCCGGTAGTCGGCGAGTTCGAATCGAGGTCCGAGGGTGATCGCCTCCGTGGGGCACGCCTCCGCGCAGTATCCGCAGTAGATGCAGCGCATCAGGTTGATCTCGTAGCGCTCCGCATAGCGCTCGCCGGGAGACACGGGGTTGGCCGGGTCGTTCTCGGCCGCACCAACGTAGATGCAGCCCACCGGGCACGCCGCCGCGCACAGCTGGCAGCCGATGCACTTCTCCAAACCGTTGTCGTAGCGGTGGAGGATGTGACGGCCGCGGTGCCGCGGGGCGGTCGGCTTCTGCTCCTCCGGCCAGCGCACGGTGATCGGCTTGCGCAGCATCGTCGTGAGGGTGAATGCCATCGCCTTGGCGATCTCGCGGAGCATCAGCGGGCCCTCACGACGCCCGGACCGCGACGATCGCGCCGGTAATCACGATGTTGACGAGGCCCAGCGGCAGCAGCACCTTCCAGCCGAAGTTCATCAACCTGTCGTAGCGGAATCTGGGCAGCGTCCAGCGGATCCACATCATCACGAAGAGCATCGCGCTCACCTTGGCGAGGAACCAGCCCACCCCGACCAACCCGCCCAGCCAGTCGGAGTGGATGAACGGCACCAGCGGAAGCCAGCCGCCGAGGAACACCAGCGTCGCGATCGAGCAGACCACCACCATGTTGATGTACTCGCCGAGGAAGTAGAAGCCGAATCGCATCGAGGCGTACTCGGTGTGGTACCCCGCGACAAGCTCAGTCTCCGCCTCGGGGAGGTCGAAGGGCGCGCGGTTGGTCTCCGCCAGCGCGGCCGTGAAATAGAGGAGGAATCCCAGCGGTTGGAGCACGACGAACCAGACATCGTGCTGGGCGAGCACGATGCGCTCGAGGTCGAGTGACCCGGCCAGGATCACCGCCCCGACCAGCGCGAACGCCACCGCCATCTCATAGGAGATGAGCTGCGCGGACGAGCGCAGCCCGCCGAGCAGCGAGTACTTGCTGTTCGCCGCCCATCCGCCGAGGAACAGTGAGTACACCCCGAGTGAGGTGACGGCGATCACGAAGAGCAGGCTCACGTTGACGTGGATCAGGTCCCAGTGCAGTGCGTAGCCGCCGTTGCAAGCCTGCCCGGTGAGCTGGCCACCGACGCAGGTCAGCCCGCTGATGGGGATCGCGCCGAAGGCGAAGATGGCCGCTCCCCCGGCGAGGGCGGGTCCGACCATGTAGAGAACCTTGTCGCGGCCACCGGGCGCGGCGTTCTCCTTGAAAAGGAGCTTGACCGCGTCGGCGGCCGGCTGCAGCAGCCCCATCGGGCCCACCCGGTTGGGGCCGACGCGCAGCTGGATCCGCGCGGCCACCTTGCGCTCGGCGTAGGTGAGGTACGCGGCGGCGGTGGCCAGGGCGAGCAGCACGACGACGGACTTGACCAGGATCACCACGATCCCGTCCGGGCCGATCCTGCCCACACTGAACACGTCGGAGAAGCCGGCGATCACGCGGACACCTCTGCGCCGAAGACAGCGCGGCCACCGTTGCCGGCGGCGCCGTACGCGGGGATCGCCTGGACAAGCTCGCGATGAACAAGGAGCGGGTCGCCGGGCCAGCCGACGCCGCCGAGTTCCGCGGCCAGGGCGCTGAGGATGCGCGTCTCCGTCGGGGTCTGGGTGGTCGGCGGCAGCGCCGGTCTGATCCGTTGCACGCGCCCCTCGACGTTGGTCACCGTCCCTGCCTTCTCGAAGTAGGCGTGGCCCGGGATGAGCACGGTGGCGGCCCGGCTCAGCGGGCCCGGGCGGGTGTCGATGACAACGAGCACGTCGACCTGCGCCGCGACCCGCTCGAGGAGCGCAGCCACGCCCCCGGCCCAGGCGCTGCCGCCCATGACCACCAATCCACTGATGACGCCGGCCGCCGCGGCCTCGAGGATCTGGCGCCCCGACTTGCCCCCGGCCTCCACGGGCGTGTACCCGGGGCCGGAGTTGGGCAGCGCCCCGACGTCCTTGGCCCCACGGCCGTTGACGCCGCGGGTGATGGTGAGCCGGCGCACCTCGCGCGTCGCGCCCAGGCCGGCCGCGAGCCGTGCCGCGTGCTCGCGATCGGTCTCGTCGGCGATGACCCCGATCGTGCCCGTCGCGGGCAATTCCCCAACCTGCCGCAGCGTTGCGCCCGGCTCCACGCGGCGTACCAGGACGCCGCGCTTGGTGGCCGCCTTGTGCAGCCGCAGCGTCAACACCGGCGCCTCCTGCTCGGGCGCGGCCCCGAGCACGATCACCGCGGCGCACTCCTCGATCTCAGCGATGCCCAGGGAATGCTCTCCGGGCCCGATGTCGGGGAACGACTCCAGCTGGTGGTCGATGTGCGGGGTCTCGATGACAGTGCGGGCGAGACGCTGCAGCAGCCACAGCTCCTCGTTGGTGTTGTCCGCGGACCCGATCACCGCGATCGACCCCGGCCCGCTCCGCTCCCGCACCGCCCGCAGCGAACGCGCCGCCGCGGCGATGGCCTCGCTGATCGACACGTCGCGGACGGTGCGGCCGTCGCGGACCGATGGGCGGCGGATGCGGTCGACGTTGTTCCAGCTCTCGGCGCTGTAGCGGCCGCGATCGCACAGCCACATGTCATCGACCGCGGGGTTGTCCCGCGAGGCGAAGCGCTTCACCTCGAAGTCGCGCGTGTCGACGTTGATGTTGCAGCCGTACGAGCATTCCGGGCAGACTCCCTTGGTGCGCTGCAGGTCCCACGGCCGCGCCTTGAACCGGTACTGGCGGTGGGTGAGCGCGCCCACCGGGCAGACCTCGGGCAGGTTGCCCTGGAAAGGCGAGACCAGCGGCCTGCCGTCGAACGTGTTGATGACGGTGTGGATGCCACGCTCCTGGAGCACCAGCTCCTTCTCGCCGGTGATCTCGTCGTAGAAGCGGGTGCATCGCCAGCAGAGGACGCAGCGCTCCTGGTCGAGCTCGATGCGGTCGCTGAGCGGCACCGCCTTGTTCCTGTGCACCTTCTCGGTGATCGGGAAACGTGAGGCCGGCGGACCGTACCGAAAGGCGAAGTCCTGCAGGTCGCACTCGCCACCGCGATCGCACACCGGGCAGTCGAGCGGGTGATTGAGCAGCAGGAACTCGAGCATGCCCTCGCGCGTCTTGGCGACATCGGCACGGTCGGTGCTGATCACCATCCCCTCGCTCACATATGTGGCGCACGCCGGTTGCAGCTTGGGCATCTTCTCCACGTGGACCAGGCACATGCGGCAGACGGCGACCGGGTCCATCTTGGAGTGGGCGCAATACACCGGGATGTGGATCCCCAGCGATGTGGACGCGTCCAGGACCAGGGTGCCCTTGGGGACGCGGGTCTCCCGGCCGTCGATGGAGATGCCGACGAGACCGTCGTCGGCGGGCGCCGGCGGCGTCGTGTCGGCGGCCATCTACGCCGTCACCAACTGTGCGGTGGCGCCGCGCACCGGGCACGTCCCGGCTCCGCAATGCGCGGTGAACTCGTCGCGGAACGCCGTGTACGCGGACATCACGAACCAGGTCGCGGTGTCACCGAGCGGGCAGAAGCATTTGCCGTTCATGTTGTCGCAGATGTCGGTGAGCGTGCTCAGCTCGTCCGGGGTGCACTTCCCCGCCTCGAGCCGGTGCATGAGGTCGGATTCGAAGTACGTGCCCTCACGGCACGGAGCGCACTTGCCACACGACTCGTGGTGGTAGAAGTCGACCAGCCGCATCGAGACGTTGACCATGCACGTGGTCTCGTCCATGAAGACCATCGCACCGGCGCCCAGCGACGAGCCGGCCTGGGCCACGGCGTCCATGTCGAGTGGCAGGTCGAGGTGCTCGGGCAGAAGCACCTGCATGGAGCCGCCGCCGGGCTGGAAGGCCTTGATGGCGCGCCCGCGCCACATCCCACCGCACTCCTCCTCGAGAAGCCCGCGGATGGGCGTGCCCATCTGCATCTCGTACGTCCCGGGACGGTTGATGTGCCCACTGCAGCAGAAGAGCCGGGTGCCGGCGCTCTTCTCGGTGCCCAGCGACTTGAACCACGCGCCGCCGCGCTGGACGATGTGGGGAAGGTTCGACAGCGTCTCGACGTTGTTGACCACGGTGGGCTTGCCGTACAGGCCCTTGAGCGCGGGAAACGGCGGCTTGAGGCGCGGCTGGCCGCGGTAGCCCTCGAGCGAGTCGATGAGCGCCGTCTCCTCACCGCAGATGTAGGCGCCGGCGCCGCCGTGGACGATGACGTCGCAGTCGAACCCGCTGCCGTGGATGTTCTTGCCGATGTGGCCGGCGGCGCGTGCCTCCGCGACGCAGCGCTCGAGCAGCAGGCGCTGGTCGAAGTACTCGCCGCGGATGTAGAGGAACGCGACGTTGACCTGCAGCGCATAGGCCGCGATGAGCAGCCCTTCGATGAGCTGGTGCGGGTTCTCGTCGATGAGGGCGCGGTCCTTGAAGCAGCCCGGCTCGGACTCGTCCGCATTGCAGCACAGGTAGCGCGGGAACACGTCCTTGGGGAGGAAGCCCCACTTCACCCCGGTGGGGAAGCCCGCGCCGCCGCGGCCGCGCAGGCCGCTGGCCTTGACCTCGTCGACCAGCGTCTCCGGCGTGAACTTCGCGAAGGCGGCACGAAGTCCCTGGTAGCCGCCGAGCCGTTCGTAGACGGCAAGCGTCTGCACGCCCTCGGTGCCGAAGTCCTTGGTCAGCAGTTTGTACTCCGCCATGCCGCGCGATCCTACAGATCGCCCGCGTCGGCACGCGGTCGCTTCTTGCGCGGCCGGCTGCGGCTGCCCTGCGGGTTCGAGGTGGTCTCGGGGGCTTGGTGCCCGTGCGCCGCCGGTTGCGCGGCGATGCGGTCGAGGATGAGGTCGACACGCTCGGGGGTCAGGTCCTCGTGGAAGTGGTGATCGATCTGCATCGCCGGTGCCCCGCCGCATGCGCCGAGGCATTCCACGGTGCTCTCCCAGGTGAACGCCCCGTCCGCCGTCGTCCCACCCGACGGACACCCCATCCGCCTCTCCACGTGGGTGACGATGTCGTCGGACCCGCGCAGAGCGCAGCTGACGTTGACGCAGATGAGCACGTGATGCGCACCCGCGGGCCGGTCGAAGTACATCGAGTAGAACGTGCTCACCGCCTGCACCTCGCTGGGCGCCAGGCTGAGGAGGTCGGCCACCTCGCCCATCCCCTCCGGCGTCAGGTACCCGATCTCGTTCTGCACCGCCCAGAGGCACGGCAGAATCGCGCTGCGCGGGTGCGGGTACCGATCACGCAAAGCTGTGATCTGGTTGCGCGTCGATGCCGTCAGCGGCATCGCGTCCCTCCCCCACCCGTCATCGGTCGACGTCTCCCAACACGATGTCGATCGACCCGATCACCGCGACCACATCGGCGATGAGCTCGTCGTGGACCATGTGCGGCAGTGCGCTGAGGTTGCTGAAGGAGGGGCCGCGGACCTTGCAGCGGTAGGGCCGGTTGCTGCCATCGGCAACCACGTAGAAGCCCAGTTCACCGCGCGGCGATTCGATGGCCTGGTACACCTGGCCGCGCGGAACGCGGAAACCCTCGGTGAAGAGCTTGAAGTGGTGGATCAGCGACTCCATCGAGGTGTTGATCTCGTTGCGCGGCGGCATCGCCACCTTGCGGTCGGTGGTGTTGACGGGGCCGTCGGGGAGGTTGGCCATCGCCTGCCCGATGATCTTCAGCGACTCGCGCGCCTCGCGCATGCGCACCAAGTAGCGGTCGTAGACGTCGCCGCGGGTGCCGACGGGGATGTCGAAGTCGAAGTGGTCGTACGAGCTGTACGGCTGGGCCTTGCGCAGGTCGTAGGCGATGCCGCTGCCCCGCAGGGTCGGGCCGGTGGCGCCGTAGGCCATGGCGTCGTCGGGGGTGAGCACACCGAGGCCACGGGTGCGCTCCAACCAGATGGGGTTCTCGCTGATCAGCAACTCGTACTGGTCGATGAAGGACGGGAACGTCCGCACGACCTCGTTGACGAGCGCGTAGAACTCGTCGGGGACGTCGGCGAGCAGCCCGCCGACGCGGATGAACGACGTGTGCATGCGCACGCCGCTCACCAGCTCGTTGATGTCGAGCAGCTTCTCGCGCTCGCGCCAGGCGTAGACGAAGGGCGTGGTCGCGCCCATGTCGAGCGCGCTGGTCCCGTACCACAGGAAGTGGCTGGCAACGCGGGTCAGCTCGCACATGATCACGCGCAGGTACTGCGCGCGCAGCGGAACCTCGACGCCGAGCAGACGCTCCGCGGCGAGTGAGAAGCCGAGGTTGTTGAACAATGGCGCCAGGTAGTCCATCCGGTCCGTGAACGGGATGCACTGCTGGTAGGTGTGGCTCTCGAACGACTTCTCGAACCCGGTGTGGAGAAAGCCGATGTCCGGCCGGCACTCCCGCACCACCTCGCCGTCGAGCTGCAGGACCAGCCGGAGCACGCCGTGGGTGCTGGGGTGCTGCGGCCCCATGTTCAGCTCCATGGTCTCGTCGTCGAGCTGGACGACATCGATGGCGTCGTTGCCCGGGTCGACGCCGAGCATGGTGCGGCCGCGGTCGAAGGCGTCGGACTCCCGGTCGCGGGTGGGGACGCCGGGTCCGCCGAGCGGCGGCAGCACCGCCATCAGCGCGTCTCCCCGGGCATGTCGCGCGGTCGCTCCGCGGCCGGCAGCGCCCACTCGAGGTTGTGTGTGAAGGCGACCGGTTCGCCGAAGCTCACGTAGTCCTTGCGCAACGGGTGGCCGATCCAGTCCTCGGGCAGGAGGATGCGGTGCAGGTCGTGGTGACCGGTGAACTCGATACCGAAGAGATCGAAGGTCTCGCGCTCATGCCAGTCCATGCCGGCGAAGACGCGCTCGAGCGTGGGCACCTGGGGGGCGTCCTCGGGGACCTGCACGACGACGCGGCACTCGTCGTTGTGGTGCAGCGAGCGGAGCTGGTACACGACGTCGTACCGGGGCGCCACCGGCTCGCGGTCCGGCCAGTCCACCGCGGTCACGAAGAGCGGCAGGCGGTAGAGGGTGTCGTCGTGGTCGCGGAGCAGGATCATCGCGCCCACCAGGTGCTCGATGCGGAGCAGGATAGTGACCTCGCCCAGGGTGTCCTCGACGCTGATGACCGCGTCGGGAAGCTCCTGTGTGAGCAGGTCCGCGGCACGCCGCCCGCGGGACGGACGTGCCGAAGTGGCGGTCGCGGTGGGCGTGGTCACCGGTCCTACCCTCGCAGGGAGCTGGGCCGCTCGGCGGCGATCTTCGTCTGCAGCTTGATGACCGCGTCGAGGAGCCCCTCGGGGCGCGGCGGACACCCGGGGATGTACACATCCACGGGCACGACCTTGTCGACGCCCTGGATGATCGCGTAGTTGTTGAACATGCCCCCGCTCGAGGCGCACGCCCCCATGCTGATCACCCACTTGGGCTCCGGCATCTGGTCGTAGATCTGCCGGAGCACCGGTCCCATCTTCTGTGACACGCGACCGGCGACGATCATCAGGTCGGCCTGGCGCGGCGAGGCACGGAACACCTCGCAGCCGAAGCGGGACATGTCGTAGCGGGCGGCGCCGGTGGCCATCATCTCGATGGCACAGCAGGCGAGCCCGAAGAGCGCGGGCCAGAGCGAGCTGTACCTCCCCCACTGGATCACCTTCTCGATGGACGTGGTGATCACGCCCGCCTTGGCGGCGGTGCGCTCGAGGTCACCGACACGGGGCAGCGGCAGCGCACCGGCATCACCCTGGGCGTTGAGCAGGGGCAGCCCGGTGGCGGCGTCGAAGCTCAGTCCCACCGCAGGGCACCCTTGCGCCACACATAGATGAGCCCGACGAGGAGGGTGGCGATGAAGATGCCCATCTCGACGATGCCGAAGATCTTGAGCTGCCGGACGATCGTCGCCCACGGCAGCAGGAAGATGGACTCGACGTCGAAGATGATGAACAGCATCGCGGTGACGTAGAAGTTCACCGAGAAGCGACGCCGGGCGGTCTCGACGGGCACGATGCCGCACTCGTACGGGAGATCCTTGGCGGCGCTGGGCCGGCGCGGGCCCAGCCACGAGGACAACGCCTGCACGCCGGCACCAAATGCGACGCAGACGGCAAGAAAGACGAGGATCGGCGCGAAGTCCGAGAGCATCGTGGCGTGATCCTAACAAAGGTCGTCGCGGGCCCCGCGAACCCGTGCGCGACGCCCGCCGAGCACCAGCCCGTAGGCTTGTGCGGCGTTCGTCAGAACCCGGAGGAC
>CABEBM010000007.1_pt1 | contig 28415 bp, 21 predicted proteins | sample 3132591 | NCBI WGS metagenome assembly CABEBM01 (sample SAMEA5534345, study PRJEB31848) | metagenome | biome: tundra; feature: field; material: soil | place: USA | collected 2013-05 | depth 0.45 m | reverse complement strand
GCAGATGATGCCGTCGTGCGACCAAATCGGAGTGCCCATCCACTTCCACTCCTCGACGACGTCCGGGTCTGCTTCCTTGATGAGCTTGCGCATTCTGCTGAGGGTTTCCCCGCGCCAGTCCCGGAGTTCGGCGATTCTTTTCGAGATGAGCTCCGATGCCGACTGGCCTTGGCTCGCGCTCGACTTTTTCATGTTGTCATCCTAGCTCGTGTTTCGCCATTTACGCGGCTGCCATCGCCCATGCGTGCTGCACGTCGCGTATTTCCCACTCACGGCATACAGGGGGTCCCGGATCCGTTGGACCCGGCGGAGCTCGCCAGGCTGGAGCGCGAAGCGAGAAGCCTGAGGCGGTTGCGCGAGGCCCGGCGGCAACGGGCGGAGTAGTCCACAGCTGCACGCCTTGTCGACGATGACGCACGTCGCCGCACGAGGCGTCTTGCCAGGGACCACGACCGCGATCAGGGAGCCGATCGCGACGGGCAGGTGCCGAACCACGTGTGATGGGCGCGGGCCTCGCTGAGCCCGCAAAACAGGACCCAACGACTGCGTCGGAAATGGAGACACTATGCGTACGTACTCCTCGTACAGTGTTGGCATGGACAGCCTCACCGGCGCGGTCGCCTCGTCCCCCCCGCACCGTGGCCGCGACTCGGGCAACCCTGCGGCCGGCGGCACCACACCCCCCGCCGTCCTCACGATGCAGCCGGGCGCACAGCCAGTGTGAGACGGTCGGGAGACGGTGGCGGCTGTAGCCTTCGAGGCAATGGACGAGCACGTCGCAATGACGCCACCGGGTGTGCCCCCGCTGCTGACCGCAGAGGACGTCGAGGCAACGCAGCCGCTGCGGGGACGGACGACCCTATCGCCCGGTCCGCGGCGCAGCTGATCGCCACCGCAGCGGACCCCGCTCTTTGCGAGGAGAGCAGTCGTGGGAAGGTATCGGTGGGCGCATGAGCGGTCGCATCACCTTCGGAGCAGAGCTCGGCTACGCAATGCAGATCCGTGGCCTCACCCTCACCGATGCAGCTCGGCGGTCACGGGTGGCGACGGCCACCGCGTCAGCAGCAACCCGCGGTCGGCCGGTGAACGTGGCCACCGCGCTGCGCCTGGCCCGAACGGTCGCAGCCTGTCCGATCGTCCCGAAGCTGCTTGAGTGGGTTGAGCGTCCGCCTGTGTCGGCTCTCAGGATGGGGGACGGCCGCGAGCGCTCTGACGGAGCGGCAACGGATGCCGCCAGTGCGCAGCCGACCTCGCGTACTCATGTGCCGCGCGCCGCTCGCCAGCCAAGACGGGAGCGTGGAGGAGGCCAACTGCGCATCGCCATCGACTAACGGCCATAGTGGGAGAACCAACCCGGCTGTCGCCGAGCAGCACGCGCATCAGCTCGTCGTGGGCGTCGCCAAACGTGAGGTGCTGGTATCCGTGGCAGGAGCTCAGTGGTCCCCGGTCGAGACGACGGGGGGTCGGGAGGGGCTGTACGATGCGCGTATGGCAGTCGTGAAGCCCGAGCCCGTCGATCCGGTTGATGAGGAGTTGGCCGAGTTGCTCGACAACCCCGCGGTCCGCGAGCGACTCGACGATTTCGAACGCCGTCGTAGCAACGTCTTTCTGCTAGGAAAACGAGTGCAACGTAATGGTGCGGACTTAGGTCGTTCTCACGTCCCTGTGGTGAGAGATGGAGCCACAATTTGGCTGGGAGTGGTTGGATAAGTGAAATGTATGTCGTACGTGGAAAATCCTGGAGCCGCGGCGCAATCTGGACGTCCACCCGTTGTGCTTACGCCACCGCCCTTGGACTGCACAATTAGCGGGCTGCCATTGACTGCCACAAAGATGGATCCGGGAATATCACCGGGGGATTTCCCGTCGTCCTTGACTTCGACCACCTGGACACCGTCGACTGACGTTGTCGATCCCTTTGTCAGCGTTCCGTGCGTGGTTTGGCACGAGGCAAGGTGCGGGGGAAGAAGGCTGAGGACGGCCGTAGCGTAGTCGGCTGCGGCTACCTGAAATCCAGTCCCAGAGTCTGTGTAGACCTTGTTGTTGACAATCACCGTCTTGCTCGACTGTCCGTTTGCGGTGGTCGTGAAGGACATGCTCGTAGGTGTGGCGTCTATCTGAATTGTGACCACAGTGCCGTTGGATTCTGTCTCGGTCTCGGACTCAGTGATCGCTGGCGCTTTGCCGTATGCACTCCAAGCGTCATTCCAGATGTCGTCTGCAGACTTCTGTGCCTCCGCCTGGCTGCTCGCCGGCGAGGCGGCTGGAGCTTGCGAGGATCCGCAAGCGATCGGGACAGTCGAAAGCAGGGCGAGCGCTAGCAGCTTGATATTCACGGGCGGATTCTAACTGAGGCTGGGATAGTGAAACAAATCTAGCCCATTCCTCGATCTTGGTTTACGTTGCCCGAGGAGATGACCAGACCTCGTTGGGTTTCTTGCGGCGATGTCGAATGGCATCGGCCTGGAGTTGCACTCGTTTTCCTAGCAGAAAGACGTTGCTACTGCTACTGCTACGCAGCATCTACTTGACAGCCCGGCCCCTCTTCATAGAAAAGGTCTGTCCACCACTCGGACTGATCGCCACGGACACCGTCGCAGCTTCCGGGAGGGACGACGCACGCCGGATCGGGCCGCCCGCGCATCGAGTCAACGGCTGACCGACCACGCCTCCCGACCTGCACTCATTCACGAACGATCGTCGTCAGTGCCCCGCGGCCACGATCGCCAGGGTGATGGAGAGCGCCATGCCCTGGTGGAACGCGACGAGGATGCCGGGATTCTTCGGCTTGAGGTTCACCGCGTGGAAGAGCAGAAAACCCACCGACACCTGCGCGACCGCGAGATAGAATGCGACGGGCAACTTCGGCATGAGCCACCCCAAGGTGGCCACCACCGAGAGCGCGGAAAACAGGTGCACGATCATGATCAGCTGCGAGGGGCGGCGCGGCCAGTAGAAGGCTTCGATGGGCTTGCCGAAACCTCGCTGGCCGGTGGTCATGCCGCCCAGGAACACGGTCAGCAGCAGCGCGTGCAGGCCGGTCATCTCGGTGAGGTACGACCAGAAATCGACTCCAGGTACGTAGAGCGTGCTCAGGTAGCAGAGAAACACGCCATAGGCGAGAAGACCGTGGACGCCATGCACGACAGAGGGAAGCCGGCCGGAGAGCACATGGAGCGTGCCGATCCCGACCAGGGCCGTGACGACGATGAGCACGAGGCCGTTGATCGTCAGTGAGGCGGGCGCGAGGATCACGAGCGCCACGCCGATCAAGCCCACGAGCGTCGCCACGATCCGGTGCGCCGCCTCCGGATCTCCCCGGATCAGCAGCACGAGGATGTTGCGCGTGTAGGGCCAGTTCGTGCCGAGCGAGAGCCCGAAGCCGAAGCCCTCGACGAAGCTGCCGAGCAGGATCAGGATCGCGGCGAGCGCCGTTTCCGTCAGGTACATGCCGCTGACCACGGCAGCCTTGCCCGATGCCGAGGTCGTGAGGCCGCGCGCGATGCCCGCGCAGACGGCGGCCACGATGAGAACGGTGATCAAGAGCCTGACCAGCCGAACCGTGGTCGTGATCTCGCCCTCCACCACGGAAGAGGCGGATGTCAGGCGGGGATCGGGTTCGTCGGTCGTCGTCTCGGAGACGCCAGGGATCGGCATGTCCTCCAGCCACAGGTCTTGCGGAGCCGCTTGATAGTAGTGCTGTTTCGGTCGTGGCTATCGGCCCCGCGTGGCGAGCCTTTCTCTGCTGACGTCGAGGTGAGGCACGCGGTGTCGGGTAAGGAGATGGCGTCACCGCCACCCCCTCCCCTAAGAACCGGGCTTGCGACTTTCACCGCACCCGGCTCAAGCCTCTCATACGCCCTCAGGTGAGAACGCAGCTCGTGCAACAGATGGACGACGGCGTCGTTTCTGGAAATACGCATCCCATTCGGGATCGAACGGGTTCGCATCTGAACGTATCGGGATGTGCCGCTGGAAATGAACCGAGCTTGCCAGGAAGACCGGCGTCACTCGTTTCGTGCCACTGGCATCCACAAACGCACCACTGAACCGCCACCGGCGTGCACCTTGTGTAGGAAAGTATTTATCCTTCACCCAGTAGGCACTCTTGTTGGTATGCCGGCGTCGAGCCCAACGCCAGAGACTTATCCAAATCTCATTGTCCATGGATGAGAAGACCCTGCTGCATGCCAGGTGGCGGTGGTAATTGGTCCAACCCCGAACAACGGGATTGATTCTCGCCACCAGCACCGCAGCAGAAACACCGCTCACGATGTCGCGGCCGAAATCACGACAGTGTCCCAATCGCCGTCCCCGGCACGGGTTCAATGGGATGTGAACAGTCGCATCATCCTCGGACCCGAGCTCGGCTACGGCATGCACATCCGCGGCCTCTCACTGACCGACGTGGCGCACCTGGCGGGCGTGGCTGTCGCCACCGCGTCCGCCGCCGTGGCCGGGCGCCCCGTCAACGTCACCACGGCCCTGCGCGTCGCCCGGGCCGTGGCTGCCCGGCCCATCGTCCCAGAGCTCTTGGAGTGGGTGGAGCGACCGCTGCCCATCGATTCGCGACCGCCAGCGCCGACCAGGCCGGTGCCCCTGCGCATCGCCGCTGACTGAGCCGGGGCGCGTCTCAGTGCCGACCGTCACTGAGCAGTACGCGCATCAACTCGTCGTGGGCGTCGCCGAAGGTCAGGTGCTGGTAGGTCTGCGTGATCATCGCCAGCGACGTGTGCCCGAGGATCTGCTGCAGCAGGATGGGGTTGCCGCCGCGACGGAGGAAGTCGGTGGCCATGCTGTGGCGGAGCAGGTTCGGGTAGACGCGCTTGGCGATGCCCGCGGAGACCGCAAGGTGGCGGATCATCTGCTCGGCGTCCGACATGGTCAACGGCCGAACTCCCCGGTGGAGGCGCGGCGCCTGAGCCCGAGGAAGAGCCTGTCGCTGCGGGCGTCGCGACGCGAACGATCGACGTAGCGACGCAGGCGGCGGGACAGCGCGGGCGACAGCGGCACCAGGCGGCCACGGTCGCCCTTGCCGTGGCGCACGGTGAGCACCGAGCGTCCAGCCGTCGTCTGCAGGTCGTCACCGGTGAGCGCGAGCAACTCACCGAGGCGCATGCCCGTCTCGAAGAGCAGCCGGACGATCAGCTTGTCGCGCTCAGTGATTGCGGCGTCCTCCATCGCCGCCACCTCCTCGCGCGAAAGCACATCGAGCACGCCCCGGGCCATGGTCGGCAGCTTGGCCTTGGCGGTGATCGCCTCACCCGCCTGCTCGTTGGCCCAGGCGACGAAGGTGTTCACCGCCCGCATGTAGCTGTGCACCGTCGCCTTCGATAGCGGCCGGCCCGTCCGCGAGAGCTGCCGTCGAGCAGCCCCGCGCCCAGGTCGTTGAGCAGGCGGCTGCTCACCTGGGCGGGATGGGTGACGTCGCGGGCGCTGCAGAAGGGGAGCAGCACGCTGCTGGGGGCGTCGGCGTAGATGGTGATCGTCTTGGGCGACGCACCACCGGCACGGCGGTCCTGGAGGTAATCGGCGATGAGTCGGGCGAACGCGGTCTCGGCCGGCGCCGCCACCACGCTCAGTTTTCTTGTCGTCACTGGGCACCTCCGACGCCTGCGATAGAGCGATTTCGATGGCAGAACGGTTTGTCCATTGCACTCGCTATATTTCAGCGACTGCCACATCAGAATGAGGGTGCGTTGGAGCCCCTTGGAGGCAACTGGCAGTCGCTGCAACTGAACTCAAATTGAGCGACGGAGCCGACGGTCAGGATTGAACTGACGACCTACCGCTTACGAGGCGGTTGCTCTACCACTGAGCTACGTCGGCATGCCGTGTCGCGCACGGCCCGGCGCCACGACGCACCTATGGTACCCGGCGCCCGCGACCGCACTCGGATCACGCGGGAACAGCGACCGGCGCCGCCAGCGGCCGCCCGGCGACGATGTACCGGCCCTGCCCGGCCGTGATCCCCAGGGCCATGACGCGGTCAGCCATCGCCGCGGTCTCGATCGCCTTGCCGACGGTCAGCACCCCCAGGTCGTGGGCGCGCAGGACGAGGTCGCGCACCTCGTCGCGTCCCGCGATGCTGAGCACCGTCCGGCCGATGGTGCCGTGGTCCAGCTTGATCACGTCGGGCACGAGGCTCGCGAGCATGGCTGCGGCCGAGGGGACATCGCCGACGCCATCGATCGAGATCCGGAAGCCCTCCGCCCTGTACGCGGCAGCCACCATGGCGACGGTCGCGGCATCGAATCGCCACGCGTCAGTGAGGTCGAGGACGACTCCGTGCGGAGGCCGGCCCGCGGCGACCACCATCGCGGCGAGGTGGGCGGCGTCCGCGCCGGCATCGCCGGCAAGTGCGGCGATCGCGATGTTGAGATGCAGGGGCAGGGTGGCCGGCAGCACCTCTGAACCGTCGAGGGTCGCCCGCCGGCACGCCCCCTCCAACTCGCCGAGCGCGCCCATCTCCGCGGCGACGATGAAGAGCTCGGCAACCGTTCCGCCGGCGGGCATGGAGACAGGCCGGGCGAGCGCCTCGGCGGCGATCACCCTGCCGGTGGCCAGATCCACGACCGGCTCGTGGATCGCCCGGAGCGGTTGTGTGGCGACCACTCGGGCCAGGATTCCCGGCCGCTCGATCTGGAGGACGTGACGGCGATCACCCGCGCCGACCACCAGCCCTCCGCCGAGGTCGCGCGCATCTTCCGCCGCCTGGCGCGCGGCCGCCCACACTGCCGCCGGCCGCTCACCCTCGTCAAAGGTGTCGCCGCCGGCGGCCCATCCGAGGCTGACGCTGGGCCTGACGGTGTCGGAGGCCGCCTCAACCAGCTCAACCAGGCGGTCCGTACAGGCCCGCACGGCGGCCGGCCCGGCGTTGACCAGAAGCAGCCCGAACTTGTCGCGGTCCACCCTGGTCAGCGGGCTGCGGGTGCCTGCCCAATCCCGCAGCGCACTCTCCACGCTCGCCTCCGCCGCCGCCGCGACGCCGGCGCCCCAGAGACGGCGGACCTGAGCGAGCCCGTCGATGGCGACGGCGATGACGGCGAAGGGGCGGCCCGCCGCCTGGTCAAGCATCCGATCGAAGTCGAGGCCACGGCGCGACGCAGCACGCCGCTCGCGGGCAGGCCCCCCGGCAGCGGCTCCGTCCGCCTCGCCGCGGCGGTGCTCCGCGATGACCGCGCAGAGCAGCGCCACGACCAGGACCAGCAGAACCCCGGTGATCTGCTGCGTATCGAGCGCCCCCAGGAAGCTCTGGCGGATCGCGTACACCGCCATTGCTCCGGACACGAGCGTCGCGCGCACCAGGACCAGCCGCCGGGTGGGCTCAACCAGCGTGCCGAGGCCGAGGGAGAGCGCGATGACGAGCGTGGCGACCGCGGGGGTGGCGCCACCGAAGAGCGCTGCGCACGCGCCGAGGGTGAGCAGGTCACTCAGCGAGCGGAGCAGACGGCCGTGGCGCGCCAGGCGCGCGGGCACCAGCGCGGTGAGCCCGAGGTGGGTGTCCGCGGTCAGGCGTCCGTCGCCGTCACGACCGGTGACGCCGTCGGCTGACATGTCATCGAGTCTGTGGCCCGTGCATCGCATGCCGATCACGGCCGTGCAACCATCCGGCCCGGGCCGATGGACCGCTGCGCGCCGGGGCTCAGCTACCCTTGCCAGTCACATGACGGACAGCGACACCCAGTCCCGCCCAACGACGGCAGGGCTTCTGGACGCCTACGACCCGGCGGCGGTGGAGTCGAAGTGGCGGCGCATCTGGGAGGAGCGCGGCGACTACCGGACGGACCTCGATTCGCCTGACAGACCCTTCTACAACCTGTCGATGTTCCCGTACCCGTCATCCGAGGGGCTGCACGTCGGCCACTTCTTCACCTACACCGGGGTGGACATCTACGGCCGCTGGCGGCGCCTCCACGGGGACAACGTGTTTGAACCGATGGGTTTCGACGCCTTCGGGATCCACAGCGAGAACTACGCGCTGAAGATCGGCGAGCACCCCGCGATCGTCATGCGCCGGGCGGTGAACAACTTCCGCGAGAACCAGCTCAAGAAGATCGGCGCCATGTTCGACTGGGAGCACCAGGTGAACACCGCGGATCCGGCCTACTACCGCTGGACGCAGTGGCTGTTCCTGCGGTTTTTCGAGGCCGGGCTTGTCGAGTGGCGCGACGGAGCCGTGCTGTGGTGCCCGTCGTGCCTGACCGTGCTCGCCAACGAGCAGGTGGAGCAGGGGAGGTGTGAGCGCTGCGAGTCGGTCGTCGAGACCCGCTGGCTGCGGCAGTGGTGGCTGAAGATCACGACGTACGCGCAGGAGCTTCTCGACGCCCTGGACACCCTCGACTGGTCGGAGTCCACCAAGCTGATGCAGCGCAACTGGATCGGCCGGCGCGAGGGCGCGCGCATCGTCTTCGACCTCGAGGGCTGTGAGCGCCCTGACGTGGCGGTGTTCACCACCCGGCCGGACACCCTGTTCGGCGCCACGTTCCTGGTCATCTCCGCCGACCATCCCCAGCTCGAGGAGTTCGTGCCCGGCGAACGCCGCGGTGCGATCAACGCCTGGCGGAACAACCTGCCCGGCCCGGACGCCGAGCCGGACTTCAGCATCGGCATCGATCTCGGCTCCACCGCCGTGCATCCGCTCACAGGCGCGAAGCTGCCGGTCTGGGCGGCGCCATACGTCCTCTACGACTACGGCACGGGCGCGATCATGGCGGTGCCTGCGCACGACGAGCGCGACCACGCCTTCGCGACGGCGCACAGCCTGCCGATCGTCACGGTGATCGGTGGGAGCGTCGCCGCCGATGCCGCGTACACCGGGAGCGGCGTCATGGTCAACAGCGGCGACCTCGACGGGCTCACGTCGGAGGCGGGGGCCAAGGCCATCGTCGAGCGACTCGAGAACAGCCACCGCGGCGAGGCCACGATCACCTACCGCCTGCGCGACTGGCTGATCTCGCGGCAGCGCTACTGGGGACCGCCGATCCCCATCATCCACTGCCCCAAGGACGGCCAGGTGCCGGTGCCCGACGACGAGCTGCCGGTGCTGCTCCCCGAGGTCGAGGACTTCCGCCCGACGGGCACCGGCGTGTCACCGCTGGCGACGGTGGAGGATTGGGTCAACGTCGCCTGCCCGAAGTGCGGCGGCCCGGCGCGGCGTGAGACCGACGTCAGCGACACGTTCGTCGACTCCTCGTGGTACTACCTGCGCTACCCGTCGACGGACCGCTCGGATGTCGCCTTCGACGCGGAGCGGACGCGGCGGTGGCTGCCCGTCGACTCCTACATCGGCGGCAACGAGCACGCGGTGCGCCACCTTCTGTACTCGCGATTCGTCATGCGCGCGCTGCATGGCATGGGGCTGGTCGACGACGAGGAGCCGTTCGTGAAGTTCCGTGCCCACGGGATGATCATCAAGGACGGCCACAAGATGTCGAAGAGCCGCGGCAACGTGGTCAACCCCGACGACTACATCGAGCGCCACGGTTCGGACACCTTTCGCCTGTTCCTGGTGTTCCTGGGCCCGTACACCGCGGGAGGGGACTTCCGCGACGAGGGCATCACGGGGATCACCCGCTTCCTGCAGCGAGTCTGGCGCGGCACACAGGGCGCCACCGCGGACGACGCCGATGACGAGGCCCGTGAGCGCCGCCGCCACCGCCTCATCGCAGCCGTCGACGAGGACATCGCGGAGCTGCACTACAACACCGCGATCGCCCGGCTGATGGAGTTCACGCGCGACCTCGACCGCGAGGCGACCGAGAGCCGCGCCCGTCGCGTCGACGCGGAGACGCTGCTGTTGTGCCTGGCGCCCTTCGCCCCGCACATCACCGAGGAGCTGTGGCAGCGCAGCGGGCATGAGGGATCGGTGCACACACGCGGGGGATGGCCGGAGCACGATCGTGAGCTGGCCGCGGCGCTCGAGGCGACCGTCGCGGTCCAGGTGAACGGCAAGGTGCGCGCGACCATGACCGTTCCCGCCGGCACCCGCCAGGACGAGTTGCGTCGGCGCGCGCTGGCCCTGCCGCGGGTCGCCGAGATGCTGGCCGGAACGGAGCCGAAGAAGGTGATCGCCGTCGTCGACCGGGTGGTCAACGTCGTCATCTGAGACGCGCACCGTGGCGCGCGCACCCCTGTCCACGCTTACAGGTCGAGCTGCATCGGCGTGTGGGGGATGCCGTCCTCGATGAAATCCGGCCCGCAGCTCGCGAAGCCGAACCCCGCGTACCACGCGCCCAGCTGCGATTGGGCGGAGATGCGCAGCGGGCGCCCGGCGAGACCGATGGCGTGGCCCATGACGCGGGCTCCCAGCCCGCGATTGCGGTGGCTCGGGGCGGTGACCACCCGGCCGATCCAGGTCGTGTCCTCGTCGCCCGGGTAGAGGCGTGCGTAGGACACGACCACGCCGCCGTCCTCGATCCAGACGTGGAGGGTGGTGGAGAGGATGTCGCGGCCGTCCAGCTCGTGGTAGGGGCAGTTCTGCTCGACGACGAATGTGTCGAGGCGCAACTGAACGATGTCGTGGAACGTCCGGGCGCTGAGCTTGTCAAAGGGGGCGGCGTGGACGGGGAGGCTGGTGGCCACCACGACACTATGCCCGCCGGGCTGGCCGGACCGGACGGCCGGTCACGAGTCGGCTGCGGCGCGTGGCCCCGGGCCGGGAAAGCGGCTACCATCCGCTTCGCCCATGGAGATCCAGGACGACGTGGAGCCGCCCATCATCGACTCCCGTCCGTACGTCGCCGCGGGCTCGCCGCCCCTTGCCGCGGAGCTCACCGAGCACGACAGGGCGACCCTCGACGTGGTCGCCACCGCAGCCGCTCAGCCGCTGCGGGCGGCGCGGCTCGAGGATCAGCTCGCCGTCGCCCTCGACCAGCTGGGCACATTCGTCGGGAACGCGGAGACCGTTGAGCGGGTCAAGACCGACGTCCTGCTGCTCGCGTCCCACGAGTTGCGCACCCCGCTCACCGTCCTGCACGGGTACCTCTCGCTGGTCCGTGAGGGTTTCTTCGGCGACATCCCAGAGCCGCTCAACGGGGTGCTGACAATCCTCGCACGGCGCACCGACGAGATGAACTCCCTTGTCAACGACATGCTGGTGGCAGCCCGCCTCGAAGACGGCCCGGGAGACGGGGGACAGGTGGCCACCGACCTGCGCGATCTGGTCCGCGAGGCGGCGAACGCGGTGGCACCGCGGGCCTCCGCCGTGCACCGGCTGCGCGTCGAGGTCCCCCTGGAGGTTGTCACCGCCATGGTGAACACCGAGAGTGTCACCCGGGCGGTGCGCAACCTGGTCGACAACGCGGTCAAGTACTCACCCAGTGGTGGCGACGTGGTCTGCCGGCTCTTCGCCGACGGCGAGCGGGCCTGCGTGCGCGTGAGCGACCACGGGCTGGGGATCGATCCCGCCGATCGGGGCCGTCTCTTCACCCGCTTCGGGCGCGTGGTCACCAGCGCGAACTCGCACATCCCCGGCATCGGCCTCGGCCTCTACTTCAGCCGCGAGGTGGCCCGGCGTCATGGCGGCGACGTCAATCTCGTCGATCACGCCGGGTCGGGGAGCGTCTTCGAGCTGACCCTTCCGCTGGCCTGATAGAGGCGCTCAGGCCCGGCGCAACACCAGCAGCGATCGGGCGGTGACGCGCAGCTCGTCATCGACAGTGACGACACGTGGCTCGGCGGCGGCCTCCGGAGCCGCGGTGTCGATGAGCACCTCCCAGCGTTCGCCCCACCCAGGTGGCAGCTTCCATGCCATGTCCACGTGGTGGGAGTGGAGGAGGACCAGCAGGGTGTCGCCGCGGATCTGACGGCCGTCGGCCGTGTGGTCGGGGATCTCGTCGCCGTTGAGGAGCATGGCCAGCGAGCGGCGGGACTCGTCGTCCCATTCAGCCTCGCTCATCTCGGCGCCCTCGTCGTCGAGCCAGACCACGTCCTTGCGGCGCTGACCACGCCCGACCTGGCCGTCGAAGAAGCGCTGCCTGCGGAGCACCGGCTGGTCGGCGCGGAGGGCGATGAGGCGGCGCGTGAAGTCGAGGAGCGACCCGTCGGCGCTGGCCCAGTCGAGCCAGGAGATCTCGTTGTCCTGGCAGTAGGCGTTGTTGTTGCCGTGCTGGGTGCGGCCGATCTCGTCGCCGGCGACGAGCATCGGACAGCCCTGCGAGAGGATGAGCGTGGCGAGCAGGTTGCGCTGCTGGCGGGCGCGCAGCGCGAGCACCTCCGGGTCGTCGGTGTCGCCCTCCGTGCCGCAGTTCCAGGTCCGATTGTCATCCGTGCCGTCCTGGTTGTCCTCGCCGTTGGCCTCGTTGTGCTTCTCGTTGTACGAGACCAGGTCGCGCAGCGTGAACCCGTCATGAGCGGTCACGAAGTTGATGCTGCTGAAGGGCGATCGGCCGTCGCCCTGGTAGAGGTCGGCGCTGCCGGTGAGCCGGTGGGCGAGCTCGCCGACGCCGGCGATCTGGCCGCGCCAGTAGTCACGCACGCAGTCGCGGTACTTGCCGTTCCACTCAGCCCAGCGCACCGGGAAGTTGCCCACCTGGTACCCGCCCTCGCCAACGTCCCACGGCTCGGCGATGAGCTTGACGTGGGCGAGCGTCGGATCCTGGTGAATGATGTCGAAGAACGCCGACAGTCGGTCGACGTCGTAGAACTGCCGCGCCAGCGCCGATGCCAGGTCGAAGCGGAACCCGTCGACGTGCATCTCGCTCACCCAGTAGCGCAGCGAGTCCATGATCATCTGCAGCGTCGCCGGAGACCCGGCGTTGAGGCTGTTGCCGCAGCCGGTCACGTCGTAGTAGAAGCGCTCCTTGCCGTCGACGAGCCTGTAGTAGGAGCGGTTGTCGACACCGCGGAAGCACAGTGTCGGCCCCAGTTCGTTGCCCTCGGCGGTGTGGTTGTAGACGACGTCGAGGATCACCTCGAGTCCGGCGTTGTGCAGCTCCTTGACCATCGACTTGAACTCGCGCACCTGGTCCCCGTGGTCACCGCCGCTGGAGTAGCGGGCCTCCGGGGCGAAGTAGCCGATGCTGTCGTATCCCCAGTAGTTGCGCAGATCCCGGCCGACGAGATGCTGCGGATCTACGAATTGATGCACCGGCATCAGCTCAACCGACGTGACCCCGAGCGTGGTCATGTGCTCGATCGCCGCCGGGTGCGCGAGCCCGGCATACGTGCCGCGCAGGTGCTCGGGGATCTCCGGGTGTTTCATGGTGAACCCACGCACGTGGGTCTCATAGATGACGGTGTCGCTCCAGGCGATGTCCGGACGGGTCTCCCCGCTCCAGTCGAAGCTCTTGTCGACCACCACGCCGTGCGGCATGTGGTCGGCCGAGTCCAGCTCGCTCATCTCCTCGTCGCCCTCGCCCCAGACGTAGCCGAAGACCTCCGGTCCCCACGCGATCGACCCGGAGATGGCGTGGGCGTAGGGGTCGAGGAGCAGCTTGTTGGGGTTGTGGCGCAGGCCCTGCTCAACGTTGTAGGCGCCGTGCACGCGGTACGCGTAGCGCGTCCCCGGCCCCACCCGCGGGACGAACCCGTGCCACACCAGGTCGGTGCGTTCGCGCAGGTCGTATGCGGCGAGCATGCCCCCTGACTCGTCGAGAAGGATCAGCTCGACGGCCTCCGCGTCGGCGGCGAAGAGGGCGAAGTTGATGCCCTCCCTCTCGACGGTTGCGCCGAGAGGGTAGGAGCGGCCAGGCCAGGCGGTGATGTTGCCCGCCGTCACGGGGCCCGCTCCAGGAGCGCGACGGGGAATCGGGCCAACAGGTCGCTCAGCGCGACCGCACCGCCGCGACTGGTGGTTCCATCACAGAGGTTGTGCCAGTCACCGTCGGGCAGCGGAATCATCGTGTCTCCCCATGCCCCCCGACGGCGCAGGGAGCGGCGCTGTGCGATAGCGATCACCGCCGCCGGTGTCCCCCGGCCGAATGCGAGGACATCATCTGAAAACCGGGCGGCCGCGTGCACCGGGGTGTACGTGCCCTCGATACCGAATGCGTGCGGCAACCGCGCGCGCAGGCGCAGCGCGGTCGCGATCAGCCACTGCTTGGCCGCCCCGCTGTCCGGGTCCTGCTGCCAGGCGTCCGCGGGGGTGCGGCCGGCGGACGCCTCGAGCAGCGCGCGGCGCCGCGCGTAGTCAACGGGGCGTCGGTTGTCGGGATCCACCAGGCTGAGGTCCCATAGCTCGCACCCCTGGTAGATGTCGGGCACCCCCGGAGAGGTGAGCTTCAGCAACGTCATCGCCAGCGAGTTGGTGCGCGCGTAAGGGAGGAGGGTGCCGACGACCGCGTCGAGGTCGGCGACAAAGCGCTCATCCGCGAGCACCGCGGTGGTGAAATCGCGGAGGGCCGTGTCGTACGCCTCGTCGGGATGCAGCCACGACGTCTGCAGCTTGGCCTCGTGCGCGGCCTTCTCCATGTAGGCGACAGCGCGCTCGGTGGTGACCGGCGCAGCTCCGACGAGGGTCTGGTAGAGGAGGTATTCCATCGACGCGTCGGGGACGTCGCCGGTGCGGTGCACCGCGTTCATTGCCCGCCAGCGATGCACCGTGGCGGCCCACTCCCCGGGCATCTCGCTGAGTACGTCGATGCGGCAGCGCACGTCCTCGCTGCGCTTGGTGTCGTGCGTCGATGTCGCCAGCATGGTCAGCGGTCGCTGCGCCTGCACCACCGCGTTGCGCTCGTGGAACTCCTCCGCACTCACCCCGAACACCGCCGGCGAGTCACCCACCTCGTTGAGCGAGGTGAGCACGAGGTGCCGGTAACACGCGGTGTCCTCGACGCCCTTCGCCGCGGTGGCAGCACAGAGCTGCTGCAGGCGCAGGACCATGTCCTGCTGGGCAGCGCGGATGTCGGCGTCCTCGACGGTGGCGACATCCTCCGACGCTCCGAACACGAAGAGGTCGGCGATGAAGTCGAGGAGCCGGTGGTCGATGTCGGGAGCGTTGTTCCTGGCGCCGGCGGCGGCGCCACGGATCAGGCCGGCGTCGGTGTCGGAGGCGGCTCCGGTGCGAGGATCGACGTACGTCCGGTACACGGGAACCGCGGCGATCAGTTCCACCAGTGCCTCGGACAGCTCGCTGTGGGTGTGGTCGCGGTGCGACGGATAGGCGTCGCAGACGGTGGCGAGTAGCTGTGTGATGCGCTCGACATCCGCCACCAGCGTGGTGCGCAGGATCTCGCGCTTGCCGTCGAGCGCAACCCGCTCGAAATCGTCATCCCGCCCGGTGATCTCGGTGTGCAGCGCGGTCAGCGGTTCACGGCCATCAGGGTCGACGAAGAGTCCGTTGACGAGGGCGAGGAAGTCGTAGCCGCTGGTGCCGTCCACCGGCCACTGCTGAGGCCGTTCGTCGCGAGCGAGGATCTTCTCCGTGAGCAGCCAGGCGGCGGCACCGGTGCGTTCGCGCAACTGATGCGCGTAGTCGAGCGGAAGGCGCAGCCCGTCGATGTGGTCGACGCGCAGGCCGTCGACGTCACCGCTCGCGACCAGCCCGGCGACGAAGGTGGTGACCTCCTCGAAGACCACACGGTCCTCGATGCGCAGCGCGACGAGGGCGGTGATGTCGAAGAAGCGGCGGTAGTTGATCTCCTCGGTTGCGGTCTGCCAGCGTGCCAGACGGTGGTGCTGCTCGTTGAGCAGGGTGTCGAGAGCGGCGATATCGCTGTTGATGCCGGCGAGGGCCTCGTCGAGCGCGGTGGCCACCGAAGCGTCAGCCGTGAGCAGCCTGGAGATCTCTTCGCTCACCGCCACCCTTGCCTCGAAGCGACGACGGCGGGCGGTGTCGTCGCCACCGGTGGGCAGCGCGGCGATGCGGTCGACGAGGGGCCTCGCCGCGTGAACGCGGGCGAGCAGGCCGCCGACGGTCTCGACGCGCAGAGGGTAGCGGTGGTCGAAGTAGCTGATCAGCACCGTGCCGTCCTCGCGCACCAGGCGGATCTCGCCCTGCTCCAGGACCCGACCGACCTGGTCGCCGAGGATGGGGAGGAGCACGCGGTGGTGCAGCCGGGGCTCGTCGACCTCCCAGTCGATGTCGAAGAAGGCGGCGTAGGGGGATTCGCGGCCGTCGGCGAGGACATCCCACCACCAGCGGTTGCGCCGATCGGCCACCGACATGTGGTTGGGCACGATGTCCAGCAGCTGTCCGAGGCCGGCGTCGCGCACTGTATTGCACATCGCGCGGTGAGCGTCGGGGCCGCCGAGGTCGTCGCTGACGCGGGTGGGATCGACGACGTCGTAGCCGTGGGTGCTGGCCGCCGCCGCCTGCAGGTATGGTGAGAAGTACACGTGGCTGACCCCGAGCGCGGCGAGGTAGTCCACCTGGGCGGCAGCGGCGGCGAAGTCGAACTCCGCACGCAGCTGGAGCCGGTATGTCGCCCGTCTCTGCATCAGCGCTCCGGCTCACCGGACGGGGACATTCCCTGCACAATCACCCCCGTTCTCTGTCGGCGTCGAAGTGTCAGATTATGGGGGTGGTGAACTCGTGAGCCGCTTCGCCGTGTGGGCCCCGACCGCAACCCTCGTCGAGGTGGAGACGGGCGGCCGGACGGTCGATCTGCAGGCCTACGAGGGCGGCTGGCACAGCCTCGAGGACCCGCACGCGCACCCGGGGGATGACTACGCCTTCAGGCTCGACGGGGGTCCGCCGCTGCCAGACCCGCGGTCGCGCCGGCAGCCGAACGGCGTCCACGGGCCGTCGCGGCTGGTCGACACCGCCGCGTTCACCTGGACCGACTCGACATGGCACGGCCGGGACCTCCGCGACTGCGTCGTCTATGAGCTGCACATCGGCACCTTCAGCGAGGATGGCACGTTCGACGGCGCCATCACCCGCCTGCTCGACCTCGTCGCCCTCGGCATCGGGGCGGTCGAGATCATGCCGGTGGCGGCGTTCCCGGGCGAGCGTGGCTGGGGCTACGATGGCGTCCTGCTGTACGCGGTTCACGAGGCCTACGGCGGGCCGGAGGGCCTGGCGCGATTCGTCGACGCGTGCCACGGCGCCGGTCTCGCGGTGGTGATGGATGTCGTGTACAACCACCTCGGTCCCGACGGCAATCATCTCGCCGCCTTCGGCCCCTACTTCACCGGCAGGTACCGCACACCGTGGGGCGACGCCGTCAACTACGACGGCCCAGGGAGCGACGAGGTGCGCGCGTTCGCCGTCGACAACGCGCTGATGTGGCTGAGCGACTACCACTGCGACGGGCTGCGCCTCGACGCCATCCACGCCATCGTCGACACCTCGGCGATGCACCTGGTCGAGGAGATCTCCACCGCCGTCCACGCGCTGTCCGTCGACCTCGACCGCGAGCTGTGGGTCATTGCCGAGAGTGATCTCAACGATCCGCGGGTGGTGCGCGCGCCGATCTTCGGCGGGTACGGCTGCGACGCACAGTGGAGCGACGACGTCCATCACGCGCTGCACGCCAGCCTCACCGGCGAACGCAGCGGGTACTACGAGGACTACGGCGCGGTCGAGGATGTCGCGCTGGCGCTGCGGCGCGTCTTCGTGCGGCCCGGGGAGTACTCACCATTCCGCGATCGGCGCCACGGCCGCGATGTTGGTGACCTGCCGGCGACGCGGTTCCTCGGCTACCTGCAGAACCACGACCAGGTCGGCAACCGCGCCCAGGGTGAGCGCAGCGCGGCGCTGATGAGCGTGGGGCGGCTCCAGATCGCGGCTGCCCTGGTGCTTCTCGGCCCGTCCGTACCGATGCTCTTCGCGGGTGAGGAGTGGGCGGCGTCAACGCCGTTCCAGTACTTCACTAACCACCAGGATGCCGAGCTCGGCAGAGCGGTCTCCGAGGGCCGACGTCGCGAGTTCGAGTCCTTCGGCTGGAAACCGGAGGATGTGCCTGATCCGCAAAAACGCGCCACGTTCGAGCGCTCCCGGCTGCGCTGGGAGGAGCGTGACGCCGAGCCGCGTGCCACCGTGCTGCGCTGGCACCGCGACCTGATCGCGCTGCGCGCCGCGGTGCCGGAACTGCGTGATGGTGATCGATCGGCGATGTCGGTCGAGTACGACGAGGAGGCGCGCTGGCTGGTGATGCGGCGCGGCCCGATCACGGTGGCCTGCAACTGGGGTGACGGCGTGGTCAGATTGGCTGTCGACGCGAATGTCGAGGTGGTCGTCGCCAACGTGCACGCCACGGCGCGCGACTGTGTGCTCCGGCTCGCGCCCGACACGGTGGCAGTTCTCCGCACCCCCGGCTGAGCGCGGCGCGCGCGGGCGGCACACGGAGCCGCCCGGGGGTCGCGATGACCAACCGGGCGGCCCGTTCCTGCAACTCCTAGCGGAGAGACACCGCGAGAGACGTCGGCGAGTAGGGGTTGCTGCCCGCGCCGGCGTAGATCGTACTGGGGTCGCTGCGGTTGGTCTTCCAGCGCAGCGTGAAGACATAGGTGTGGCCGCTGAGCACGGGGAACTTGTCCTGCACGAAGGCAGCGTTCGGTGAGAACGTGCCCGCGAACCCGCCGCTCTCCTTCCACGCGATGAGCTGCGCGGCCCCGCCGTTGTCGGTCACGAAGATGCCGATGTCCTGGTTGTTGCCGGCGGTGTCCGTCCAGAGGTCGGCGTTGCCCCCGACGATGGCGATTCCGTTTGACGCCGGGGTGACGCTGGTGGCCAGCCCGCCGCCGAGCGTCTGCCATGTGACGCCGTCACTCCCTGTGAGGGTGGGCTGAGTGGTGATGAACGAGAGGGCGGGATCGGTGCTGGCCAACGGAATCACCGTGAGCCGGGTGGGCGAGTACGGATTGTTGCCCGCACCGGCGTATATGGTCGAGGTGGTCGGTGCCGGCTTGTTCGTCTTCCACTGGAGGTGGATGATGTAGGTGTGTCCGGCGAGGAGATCCAGAGTGGTCTGGAGGAACGCCGCATTCGGCGAGAAGATGCCCGCAAACCCTCCGCTCTCCTTCCAGCCGAGAAGCGTGTCCGGTCCAGTCGTCGTCCCATTGTTGTCCGAGGCGAAGATGCCGATGTCCTGGTTGTAGCCGGGGGTGTCCGTGAAGAGGTCGGCATTGGCTTCGACCAGGGCGGTCTGCGCCGACCCCACCACGCCGGTCGAATACGAGAGGTTGGTGTCGTCGATCGGCTGCCAGTTCACCCCGTCACTGCCCAAGAGGGTGGGCTGGTCCGCGAGCGGGGTTGCCTTGTCCACGACCGCGCCCGACGCCAGCGTCTGGACGGTGAGGCGCGTCGGTGAGAAGGCGCTGCTGATCGGACCGGCACCCGCCCAGATCACCGCCCCGCCCTCGGGCTTGTTGCTCTTCCATCTGATGGTGAACACATAGGTGTGCGTGTTGACCAGCGGCCAGGTGGCCAGGAGGTAGGCGGCATTCGGCGAGAACGTGCCTCCGAACCCACCGCTCTCCTTCCACCCGACCAGCTGATTCCCGGAGCCGTTGTCATTGACGAAGATCGCGATGTCCTGGTTGAAGCCGGTGGACGATGTCCAGAGGTCGGCATTGGCGCCGAGCACCGCGGTGCCGTTGCTGCCGGCGGTCGTGGTCACGCTCAGCCTGCTGGCATCCATCGTCTGCCACGTGGTGCCGTCGCTGCCGGTCAGCGTGTATTGGCTGGAGCTCGTGGCCTGCTGGATGTCGGGCGCGAGTGACCAGACGCCACGCGCGATTGACCAGACGCCACGACCGAATGTCCACGCCAGGACCTTGCCGTCGCTGGTCGGGGTCATCTGGCTGACCTCAACCTGGGGCAGACCGCTGCCCAGCAGCGACCAGGAGGCCCCGGTCGGGCTGCCCGCCCAGCAGGTGGCGCACGTGTACACCCCGTGCCAGGTGCCCACGTAGACCGTGCCCGGCGTGGTCGGGTCGACGTAGAGGGAGCGCGCCGGGTCGGCGGGGAGCGCGCCGCCACCGCTGCCGCTGATGTCCGTCCACACCGTCGGGCCGACCGCGGCGTTGGTGGTGTGGAAGACGCGACCGCGCGGGCTGCTGAAGTCGACGCCTCCGTAGGCGATCCAGAGCTCGTTGGGGTTGGAGGGGTTGTACTGGATGTCGCCGATGGCGTCGCGCGGGAAGGACAGGTTGGATACGGTGGTTGGGTCGGGGATGCCGCTGCCGGTGATGTCGGTCCAGCTCCCCCCGTCATTGGTGGTCATGAACACCTTGCCGAAGTGGCTCCCGGTGAAGATGGTGCCGGTGCCCGGGACGATGGTCAGGGCGCTGATGAAGTCGCAGCCACTGCAGATCGTCCCGTAGGTCAGGTCGGGGCTGATCACGTGCCATCCAGATCCGGCCGGGACGCCGCCGCTGTTCGATTCCCAGACGCGGCTGGTCCCAGCAACCAACCGGGACGGGTTGAGCCGGTCGAGCACGTAGGGCATGACGAATGAGACGTTGTCGAGGCAGGCACCAGTCTTCGCGACGCTGAAGTCGCATGGCGACGCAGCCGTAGTTGAGCCCATCTCGGGGGGGCTACCCGAGAGCGTTGGACTCCCCTCGTAGATCTTGCCAAACTGGGACTCGCCATAGACAGTCTGAGCGTTGGGAGTGATCGCTGTGTAGCCGCCGTCGCCGCCGAGGTACGACTGGAAGGCCGGCAACGCCTGGGCACCGCTGAGGTGCCCGGAGGTGCCGTTGTCCTGCGCACCACCGAGAAGAGTCTGCGAGTCCAGCGCCGTCCCCGCGTAGTACGTGATCGTAGTCAGGGTCGCGTTGAGGTTGGCCCAGTCGGTCACGCTGGCCGAGCCGCCGAGGTTGGCGGTGCTCCAGACACCGCCGTCATTGCCGACGTACGCGTGATCAGCCGCGCCGGTGAAGGCGACCGCATGGAAATCGGGGTGGATGAAGCCGCCGTTGTAGACGTTGCCCACGTAGTGGAAGTTGCCGATCGTGGCTCCACCGTCGGTCGTATTCAGCATGTCCACTCCGCCGAACAGGACGTGGTTGTTATTGGTGGGGTCGACGGCGACGACGTTGTCGTACCAACCCTGTGCGCCCCCGAAGTCGAAGTAGTTGGTGCCACCGGTCGGGGCCGGCACGGTGATCGCTGACCAGCTGGCGCCCCCGTCCGTGGTCTTCTGGATCTGGTTGTTATAGAGGTCGCCGTTTAGGTCGGCGGGGGCTGCGTAGGCGACGCCGCTGGCACCGCCGGTGCCGACGCCGAGACCGATGCGCTGCATTTTGTTGCCGCTCAAGCCGACGGTGTGGTTGTTGGCCCAGGTGACCCCTCCATCAGTGGACTGCGCGATCGAGCCCCACTCGCTCGCGCCGAAGTCGGCCACGCTCGCCCACCACTTTCCGGAGGTGGTGGGGTCCTGGATGATCTGGAACACGCCGCCGCTGGGCGACCCGTTGGAAGAGGGGCCCGTGGCCGTCAGCAGCGACGCGTTCTGCACCCAGTTCACGCCCCCGTTTGTCGACTCGAAGAGGCCGACGTCGGTGGCCGCAAAGACATGCTGTGTTCCCGCGGTGGCGGTTGTGCGGTCGACGGCGATGCCACCAATGTGCAGCTGACCCAGGAACCCACCGTCGACGAGCGTCCATGTCGTTCCACCGTCGAGCGACTTGAGGATGCCATTTCCGTACTGAGCGTCGCCGCTGCCGTTGTCCTCGCCGGTCGCTGCATAGACGGTGAGGGAGTTGGACGGATCGATGGCGATGGCGCCGATGGCCATCGAAGCCTGCCCGTCGGTCAACGGCGCCCACGCGGTGCCGGAGTTGGTGCTCTTCCACACCCCGCCGCCCGCCTCACCGGCGTAGACGACCGCGGAGTTGGTGGGATCGACGGCGAGCGCAGTCACCCGGCCGGACGGGCTGAGGGAATTGGATCGGCTCGAGCCGAGGTTTTGCTCGTTGACCTGGGGGGTTGGACCGACGGAGCTCCAGGTCGAACCAGCGCCGCTCAACGGCACCGCGGCCGCGTGTGTGGGCGTCCGTGGCGCCAGAGTCGCACGCGGTGTCGCGCTCGTCGAGCGTCCGAATGTCGTTGCCGCGTGGGGACGCGCGGTTGCCCGTGACCTGGCCGCCGCGCGCGCCGACAGCGCGGCCGATGTCGGTGCCGACGATTTCACCGGCGCGGAGGCGGCCGCGGTGGAGACCGGCGCCTGCGACAGCGCGGCACTGGCAATGACTGCGACCGCGACGGCGGCGTTGCGAAGCGGGTGGACGTGCCGGGGTGCAGGGTTCGACATGGAATTCATGGGTAGCCGGTCCCCTTCGAATCAATACGGGGGATTCCTTCCACGTGATCAACGTAGCACGATCGCGTCATTCGCTCGTCACGCCGCGGTCACAGCGACGACCGCGAGCCCGACAGAAGCGCGCGGGTGCAGGGGGCGCGGATGACGGACTTCTGGGTAGTTACAAGGCTTCTCGCGAGGTCAGTCCCCGGTCGGGTAGGTGCCCCCGTAGTCCTCCGGTGCAGAGTCAGCGGGCCCGTGCCGCGGCAGCGCGACGCGCCGCCAGCTGCACGCCGGTCACGGCCACCTCACCATCGCAGTCGCATTCGACGACCTCGGTGTCGAGTGCCAGGCACGTGCGGCAGATAACCGCGTCACACGGAGCGCACATGTAGAACGTGGTGGTGATCGATCCGGCGCAGACGGAGCAGAGCGGGCCGTCGTCCGCCCAGGCGTCCTCCACCAGGATGATCGAGCTCACCCCGCCATCGGGGAGGTGAACGCCCAGAGGCAGGACGTGGAGCCGGGCCGGCGGAACGCATTGGCAACTGCCCATGCGAACAAGTGTACGGCAGGGTGCTGCGCTTGGCGGATCGCCGCGCGGCGGGTCGCTACGCGGCCGAGCCCGCCCCGCTCATTTCGGTAGCGCCAGCCTGGTGGAGGAGCGCGCGGGTGGCGGTCACCCTGCAGGCGACCATCTCCAGGATCTCGTCGAGCCGCTCACGCAGCTCCGAGTTGAGGGCGATGGGATGGTTGTCGATGTCCCTCAGAAGGGCGGACAGACGGATCGCCTTCTGATCGATGTGGGCGACGATCTCGTGGGCGCTCTCGACCGTCGCGGCGGAATGATTCGGCTCCATCCAGTGACCTCCGTGGGTTGGTGGGGACGTGCCGGCGGCGGGCGGTTGGCAGCCTGCCGTCACCCCCCAGGGTAGGGGTCGCGGGGCTCTGGGGCAAGCGTCATCACTGATCTGTCGAGACGCCACGCGGCCGGCGGCCGAGCCCCACCCTGGCAGCCCTGTAGACTGGACAGGCCACCGTCGGAAGACAGCCTGCGCGGATGGCGGAACCGGTAGACGCGCGGGACTTAGGATCCCGTGGGGCGACCCATCCGAGTTCGAATCTCGGTCCGCGCACCACCGCCTGCACGTAAGGACGTCCCTGTGACCACTGCCACCACCCCACCCGACATCTCCGTCGACGTCGAGCGCCAGCCCGGATCCCGCGTCCAGCTGCGCGTCGAGGCGCCCGCATCGGAGTTGGACGCAGCCATCGCCACGGCTCTCCGCCGCCTGGCCGGCCGGATCCGGCTTCCCGGCTTCCGTCCCGGCAAGGCGCCTGCGGCGATGGTCGAGCGAGCCGTCGGCTGGGACGCGGTGCGCCAAGAGGCCGTCGACGCGCTGCTCCCCGACCTGTACACGCGAGCGCTCGACCAGGCCGACATCCATCCGGTGGACGACCCCGACCTCGATCTCCAGCCGGTTGAGCGCGGCCGGCCGTTCGCCTTCACCGCCACGGTCACGGTGCGGCCCGACGTTGAACTCGGTGACTACCGCTCCCTGCGTGTCGACGTGCCGTCCACCGAGGTCACCGACGACCAGGTCGAGGCGGGCATCGAGGAGCTGCGGCGGCGCAACAGCGAGTTGCGCGACGTCGAACGCTTCGCCCAGGCCGGTGACGTCCTGAGCTGCTCACTGGTGATGCGCCGTGACGGCGAGGTGATCAGCGGCGACGACGAGAACGACCGTGACCTCGACATCGATCGGGAGCGGCTGCTCCCCGGCCTCGCCGACGCGCTCATCGGCATGGAGGCCGGGACGCAGCGCTCCTTCCAGCTCACCCTGCCCGACGACTTCGGTCGCGAGGAGCTGCGCGGTGTCGCCGTCGACGTCGACGTGTCGGTGGCGGCGGTGCGGGAGCGCATCCTGCCGCCGCTCGACGACGCGCTCGCCGAGCTGGACGGCCACGGCGCCACCCTCGAGGAGCTGCGCGCCCACTACCGCAAGCGGCTCGGCGAGGTCACCGCGGACAGCGACCGCGAGGCCCTCGAGGCGGCGGCGCTCGAAGCGCTCCGCAACCACGTGGCCATCGACCTGCCCGAGACCATGGTGGAGCGCGAGATCGATCGCCAGCTCGCCGACCTCGACGCGCGCCTGCAGTCGATGGGCATGCCGCTGGACCGCTACATGGAGTACACGGGCACGAGCACGGAGAAGCTGCGCGGTGAGCGCCGCGAGCCCGCCGTCCAGCGGCTGCGGCTGGAGCTGGCCCTCGACACGCTCGCGGAGGCCGAGGGCATCGAGGTCGACGAGGCCGCCGTCGTCCGTGAGGAGCAGCGTCTTGCCGAGGGCCGCAAGCTCACCGCCCAGCAGCGCCGCCGGATTCACCAGGCCGCGCACATCGACCTGGCCAGACGCGGTGCCGGCGAGCGCCTCATCGAGATCGTTCGCGGCGAGGGCTGAACTCCCCCGAATCCGCGGAGCGCGTATAAGCTGCCACAGCCGTGTGGTGGAGCCCTCTCCTGCGTCACCGTCCCACCCGCCGCCCCGACGGAGGCTGCACGCTCGTCGCGCCCGACGATCCCGCGCTCTGCGCGCCCGAGCCGGTGGCGACCGTCGCGCAGCCATGGGTCGATTCCTGGCGCGCCGCCGTGCTGCTGGCAGCCCACGTCCACGCCGACGGTCCGCCGATCAGCGGAGCGGTCGCCGCCGCCGCGGTGATGCACCCGCTCACGGCGGTGGGCGACCCTCACAGGCACAGCGCCTGGCTCCTCCAGGGGCTGTACCACCGCATCGCCGGAGCTGAGGCACGCCGCCTGCACCGCGGCGACGACGTGGTGCGCGCCCACCAGATGCGGGCTCGCAGCGTGCTCCGTCTCGCCGCCACCAGCCCCGATCCCCTGGTGCGCCGCCGCGCCCGCACCGCGCTGCTGGGACTCGCCGGCGTCGCGGCGTGAACCCTCGGAGCCATTGGTGCTGCAAACACGTCAGGCCGATGAACGTCAGGGGCGTTCCTATAATGACCAGGCTATGAATCCGCAGAACCTGATCCCCATGGTCGTCGAGACAACGAACCGCGGCGAGCGCGCCTTCGACATCTATTCGCGTCTGCTCAAGGACCGAATCATCTTCATCGGGACGCCGATCGACGACCAGGTGGCCAACGTGGTCATGGCGCAACTGCTCTTTCTCGCTGGTGAGGACCCCGAGAAGGACATCATGATCTACATCAACTCGCCGGGTGGATCGGTCTATGCGGGGCTGGCGATCTACGACACCATGAGCTACGTCGAACCGCGTGTGGGCACGATCTGCATGGGCATCGCGGCGTCGATGGCGGCGGTGATCCTCGCGGGCGGTGCGCCGGGACTGCGCTTCTCCCTGCCCAACACCCGGGTGCTCATCCACCAGCCGTCGGGCGGGTTCAGCGGCCAGGCTGCCGACATCCAGATCCACGCGCAGGAGATCCTGCGGGTGCGCCGCCGGCTTGACGAGATCCTCGCCTTCCACACCGGCAAGCCCATCGAGGTCGTCAACCGGGACTCCGACCGCGACTTCTTCATGAGCGCGGAGGAGGCCAAGGCGTACGGTCTCATCGACGAGATCATCCAGGGCAAGCCCAAGGGCGACGGCCCGGTGCCGCGCCTGGAGAGCAACGGCGGCGGCCCCCGCGGTGGCGATGACGGGGCTCCCGAGGCGGGCGGCGGCGCGGCGACGCGCTGAGCGTCCACCGGCAGGTCCGACGTACGGCCGACCCGTGGTACGGTGACCATCGATGACTGAGCGCGACGATCGCAGGCGTCACACCCGTTGCTCCTTCTGCGGCAAGGGCCAGGAGCAGGTGCGCAAGCTCGTCGCCGGGCCAGGCGTTTACATCTGCGACCAGTGCATCGATCTCTGCCAGGAGGTGCTCGAGGAGGACAACCGCTCGACCACGCAGAAGCGTGGCAAGGGCGGGACGATCCCCAACCCGCAGGTAATCGCGGCGTCGCTCGACCAGTACGTGGTGGGCCAGGAGCACGCCAAGAAGGTGCTCTCCGTCGCCGTCTTCAACCACTACAAGCGCATCGCCCACGCCAAGACCAACGGCGACGTGGAGCTGCAGAAATCCAACGTCCTGCTGGTCGGCCCCACCGGTTGCGGCAAGACGCTCCTGGCCCAGACGCTGGCGAAGATCATCGACGTCCCCTTCTCGATCGCCGACGCCACCTCGCTCACCGAGGCCGGTTATGTCGGTGAGGACGTCGAGAACATCCTGCTGCGGCTGATCCAGGCCGCCGACTTCGACATCTCGCGGGCCGAGCGCGGGATCATCTACATCGACGAGATCGACAAGATCGCGCGCAAGTCGGACAACCCGAGCATCACGCGCGACGTCAGTGGCGAGGGCGTGCAGCAGGCGCTCCTCAAGATCCTCGAGGGCACGGTTGCCAACGTTCCCCCCCAGGGCGGCCGCAAGCATCCCCACCAGGACTTCATCCAGATCAACACCACCAACATCCTGTTCATCTGCGGCGGGGCCTTCGACGGGTTGGAGCGGATCATCGAGCAGCGTATCGGCAACCGCACCATCGGTTTCAACAGCAAGCCGCACGGTCATCGCACCAAGGCGACGACGCGGATCCTCCGCGAGCTGCAGGCCCAGGACCTCCTCAAGTACGGGCTCATTCCGGAGTTCATCGGCCGGCTGCCCATCAACGTGTCGCTCGACTACCTCGACGAGGAGGACATCATCCGCATCCTCACCGAGCCGAAGAACGCGTTCGTCAAGCAATACGAGAAGTTCTTCGCGCTCGACGACGTGGAGCTGGTGTTCCACGAGGGAGCGCTGAAGGCAATTGCCCTGAAGGCCCTGGCGCGCGGCACCGGGGCGCGCGGGCTGAAATCGATCATCGAGGACGTGCTCCTCAACAGCATGTTCGAGGTGCCGAGCCGCCCCGACATCAAACGCTGCGTCATCACCGAGCAGTCGATCACCGACGGCGTCGAGCCGCTGCTCCTCACCGAGGAGCCGGCCAAGCGCGGCGCCGCCGCAAGCGCAGCGGCTGCCGAGCAATCCGCCTGAGCCGTCTGTGACCCTGCGGGCGCGGCTGATCGCGCTCGCCGTCGCCCTCGCCGTGCTGTTCTCCTTTGGCATCGTGCTGCTGTTGCGGTCGCGCACGCTCGACTGCGGGGTGGCGGCGCCCCGTCCCTCTCTGGCCCCGGCCCTCCGTGCACTCGGGGACTTCGACCAGGCCTACGACGTCGCCAACCCGGCGGCGCTCGAGGAGGCGGCGCTGCACGCCGCCACCGTTCTGCACGCCGGCCTGATCGGCACCACACCGGAGACGCCGGTGCCGGTGGCCTCGGCCACCGCGACCTCGCCGGACGCGGTGGTGGTGCCGCTGCGCGCCAACCCCAGCTCGTCGCCGGGGCCGCCGCCACTGGCGGGGCTGGTCGTCTTCCTGCGCGACTGCCAGGGCAACGCCTACTTCGCGCAGGCAGATGACCTGACCACGCTGCAACCGCCGGACACGGCGTTCCCCGCGATCGGCCGCGACCAGGCGGTGGTGCGGCTCGGCTCGGCCTCCATCCGGCTCGAGTACACGACATCGCCGCTGCACCCCATGTGGGTCATAACCAGCGGGGCGTCGCGGTCGCTGGACGCCGGCTGACCTTGTCGACGGATCGCCGGGCGCCGCTCATAATCGGGCGACGCCGGCAGCCTCGAGGAAGGAGCCACCGATGGGCAGATCGCGCCGCGGCCTCCTGATCGCGCCGGCGGCGGTTGTGCTGCTGGCGGCGGGCTGCGGTGACGCCGCCCCCGCAGCGGCGCCGCCGACAGCATCGACCAGCGTGTCGACCACCGCGCCCGCGGGAGCGATGGCCGGGTTCCTGACCGCGGCCGCCACCCAGGACAACTCCCGGGTGACCGCCTGGCTGGCGACCACGGCGGACGCGTTCGACCTGTCGGAGATCGTCAAGGTGTACAGCAACTTCGGCAACCAGACCGCCGGTGGCCTCTTCTGGGAGGTCACCGGCGTGCACGTCACCCGGGTCGACGGCGTCGACGCCACCCATGCGGAGGTGGCCCTGAACAGCGACATCGTCTGGTGCCTGGGCCGCGCCGCCAACGACCCCGCCGCCGCCTGCAGCGCGGTCGCCGGGCTCGCCGGCAAGCCGCACACCTATGCGGCGGTTGCCGCCGACGGCAGCTGGAAGGTCGACATCGACATCAATGCCAGCAGCCAGCTCGACCACAACCCCGAGGCGTCCCCGACCGCCAGCGCGCCGACCCCGACCC
>CABEBM010000052.1_pt1 | contig 33530 bp, 28 predicted proteins | sample 3132591 | NCBI WGS metagenome assembly CABEBM01 (sample SAMEA5534345, study PRJEB31848) | metagenome | biome: tundra; feature: field; material: soil | place: USA | collected 2013-05 | depth 0.45 m | reverse complement strand
GGTCGGCACCGTCACCGGCGGAAGCGGCAGCGGCAGCGGCGTGGTCACGCACGGGGCGCCGGGAAGCGGCACGCAGACCGTTCCGCCACCGCTTCCGCCCGCGCCGGTGCCAGCCGGAAGCGAGGGCGAGCCGCACAGTGGGGTGAGCCCGCAGGGATCGGCGCCGTTGGCGTCCTCGCGCAGGAAGAATCCGTTCCGGTCACTCTGGGAGGTGGCGCTGCCGATCGAGTACACCAGGTTGACCGCGTCCTGGTAGGGGTGGAGACCGGTGTAGGTCACCGCATTCTTGAACGAGGCGCTCTGTGGGATGAGGTTGTTGACCAGGGTGTTCGCGTAGTTGGCGAGCTTGCTGAGCTGCTGCAGGCCGGCGTTGAACTCCGCCGCGCCACCGTTGCCGAGCACCTTGTCGGTGGTCTGGTTGATCTGGTCGACGTTGGTGATGTAGCCCTCGAGCGCCGCCTGGTTGCGCGCCAGCGCACCGGTGATGCTGTTCATGTTGTCGATGACGCCGGCGAGGTCGTTGCGGCTCTGGTTGAGCTGGTCGGCGGTGGTGCCGAGGTTGACGAGGATGTTGTTGATCTCGGGGTTGCGCGTCACCAGCTCCTGGGTGGGGGTGACGCTGTGCACGGAGAGGTCGCGCAGGTTCGGGATGAGCTGTTGCAGGTTGCCCTCCTGGCCCTGCACCGCCGCGCCCGCGGTCTTGATGAGGTTGGTCAGCGAGTCCCGCGTCGGCTTGTCGAATGTGTTGAGGATCTGGTCGAAGTCCACCACCGGCTTGGTCGCCGTCAAGGGGATGGTTCCGTCATCGGCGATGGCGTGGGTCTTGTCGGACCCGGGGACGAGCTGGATGTACTTCTGGCCGAGCAGGGTTGCCAGCCGCACCGACGCAGAGGTGTCGACGGGCAGCGGCCATTCGCTGTCGTCGATGTGGAAGGTGACCGACGAGTGGTCGCCCTGCGCCTTGACCGCGGTGATCTGGCCGACCAGGCGCCCGGCGATGCGCACGTCGCTGCCGATGCTGATCCCGTCGACGTCGCTCACCTGCGCGGTGACCGTGTGCGTGTGCGCCCACGGCGCCGCGAAGTCGATGTTGATCTTGGCCATGAGGCCGATGACCAGCGCCATGGTCACGCCGGCGATGAAGCCGGCGATCAGCGGGTTGAAGCCGCCGCGGCGGCCGGTTCCGCTCATCCGGGGCACCCCTTCTGCTCGGCGGGGTAGCCACAGCTGGGCGTCGCCGACTTGTTTGAAGGCGGCACGGTGCCGTCGACGCGCAGGGTGTCGATCGCCTTGCCTCCCTGGCCCTGGGGGTTGCCCTGGTTGTAGCCGGTGGCGGTGAGGAGCTCATTGAGGAGGACGTCGAGGTTGGCGACGTGCGGGTTGACGGCGGCGATCAGCGGGGTGAGCAGGTCGGCCGCGGACTTGGCCTCGTTGAGCGCGGTCGGCCCCTTCTGGAAGATCGACGCCAGGTTGGCCTCCTCGCCGCGCAGCGAGTTGTCGAGGGTGGTCAGCGTTCCGGCGGCGTGCACCAGGGTTCCCTGGAGCGACGCCTCGTGCGCGGCGAGCACGCCGAGGAAGATGTTGCCGTTGCTGATCAGGCCGCCGAGGTTGGCGTCCTCGCGCGCGAGGTTGCCGCTGATGGTGTCGAACTCCGTGGTGAGCCGGTCCAGCTCTGGGGTGCGGGCCGCGAGCACGGATGTGATCGGGATGGCATCCGCGGTCAGCGGGTTGAGATTCCCGAGCGTGGTGTTGAGCGCGCCCACGCCGGTGCCGCCGAAGGCGATGACACCCTCCTGCAGCTGGGTGCGGATGGAGGCGCGCACACTGGGGTCGAACACGTTGGAGAGTTCGTCGAGGTTGACCGGGCTGCTGGTGACGTCGGTTGTGAACACGGGCGCGTCACCGAGGACGGGGCTGCCGGTCGAGCCGGGCTCGAGATCGACGTAGACGTTGCTGAGCACGCCCTTGGGACGCACCGCCACGCGCGTCCCCTGGTGCAGCGGCCAGTGGGCGTTGTCGACCGTGAAGGTGACCTCCGCGTACTGAGCGCCGGTCTTCGGGTCCACGGTGACCTGGAGGTCCTGGACCGTGCCCGCCTCGACGCCGCCGATGCGGATCTCGTTGTCCTTGACCAGCCCGTTGACGTTGGTGAACTGGGCGACGGCGGTGTGCGACGAGCCGCCGAACGACAGCGCCAGCCCGCAGAAGGCGCCGCTGGCGACCGCGACCGCGAAGAGCCCCTTGGAGGAGGCGAGCAGGGCGACGGTGCGGCGGATCATCCGAAGATCCCCCCGGCCAGCCAGGACGACTCGTTGTGTGTCGCCGATCCCTGCGGAACCGCCAGCGACGTGGTGTGCACGGTGGCCGTCTGGCATGCCGCGGTGACCGCCGCCCGCTGGGCGGGGGTCAGCTGCCCGGTGAGCTCGGCGAGCATCGTCGAGACCGTGTCGCAGTGGAAGGAGAGCACGAGGTTGAGGGCGTTGGGCTGGCCGCTGGGCAGGGAGAACATCGAGTCCCAGCCACCGGTGACCTGCTCGCCGGTCGGGGTGCTGACGCTGAGCTGGTCGTTGGGGTAGTGGACCTGGCCGGTGAGCGTGCCGGTGAACACCTGGTCGATGCCGCACGGCTTGCCGCCGCAATGAGGGCCGAGGATCTGGTCGAGGAAGGCGTTCTGGGAGTCGAACGTGGGGGCGAGCCGCTCGAGGGAGCTGCGCTGCGCGGTGATGGTCGGGGCCATGGCGGCGTTCAACTCCGTCGACACATTGCTCGCCGCCTGGAGCGTGGCGATCAGCGCGTCGTCCTTGGCGGCGATGGCCCCCAGCGCGATGTTGCCGTTGGCGAGGAAGCCGGCGAGCTGCTGGTGCTCGTCGGCGATGGTCTGCATGATGGTGTTGAGCTGCACGAAGATGTGGTCGCTCTGGGGCTGGTCCTTCTCGTAGACCTGGGCCAGCGGTGACAGGTTGGCCACCACCTGTTGCAGCTGCGGGATGATCGCCTGGATGTCACCGGCGCGCGAGCGGGTGGCGCTGTCCAGCGCCGCAAAGACCAGCTGCTGCTGGGCGCGCGTCGCGGCGTCGAAGGCGTTGAAGATCTCGTCGTTGGAAACGTCCTTGCCGGTCTCCGCGACGGGCAGGTACCCGCCCGAGGAGATGGCCTCGGCGGTGGTGGCGGAACCGACCGAGAGGTCGACGTACTTCTCGCCGAGAAGCGTCTTGGGGCGCACCTTGGCGAAACCGTTGCTGTAGATGGGCACGGCATGCGTGTCGCTGATCTGCAGGGTGACCACGCTGTAGCCCGGGCTGGTGGGATCGTGGGAGATGGAGGTGACCTTGCCCACCACCACGCCGCTGACGCGGATGTCGGCGGCGGTGGGGATGCCGTCGGCGTCGGCGAACACCGCGTGCACCGTGTAGTCGGCCGACAGCGGGTTGGGCTGGCCGATGTTGACCGCGAGGAACTCCATCACCAGGATGCAGAACGCGGTGAACGCAGCGAGGATCGCGCCGTTGGTGAGCGTGCGCCTGCGGTCCATCGCTCAGCCCCCCGCCATCGCCGCGTCCCACGCGCTGTTGGGAGCGCTGGTCGACGGAGTGGTCTGCGAGCTGGAGTTGGTACAGCTGCTGTTGCAGTTGACCGAGTACACCGACCAGAAGTGCTGGCCGTTGGACGGGTCCTGGTCGTAGAACGAGGTGCTCAGGTTGGGGAAGACGTCGCGGATCGCGGTGCGGTACTGCGCGATGTTGGTGAGGATCTTGTTGCTCTGGTCGAGGAAGGCGTTGAGGTTGACGAGGGTGGTCGGCAGCGCGTTGAGGGTGCTGTGCAGGTTGCCGCCCTCACCGGTGATGAGCACGTCGAGGTTCTGGAGAAGCGTGTCGGCCTGCTGCACGGTGCCGCCGATCGACTGCTCCTGATTGGCGAGCTGCCCCATCACCTGGTTCCAGGTGCCGAACTCCTGGCGCACCTGCTCGCGCTGCTTGGCGAGCACGTCGTAGAACGACTGCAGCTCGAGGACGATGTCGTTGACCTGCTGGCGGCGCACCGACAGCACCGTGGCCGGCCCGTTGAGCGCGGTGACCAGGCTGTTGAGGGAGCCCGCCTGGCTGTTCATGTTGTCGCCGTTGTTGGTGGTGCCCTGGCCCAGCGTGTTGATCAGCAGCTGCACGCGCTGCACCGTGGCGGGATCGAACACCGCCAGGACCTGGTCGATCTCGGTGATCGGCACGGTGTGGTCGAGCGCGATCGCGCCGTCCGTCTGGATCTGGCCGGGGTCGCCGCCGCGGGTGAGGTCGATGTACGTCTCACCGAGCAGGTTCTTCTTGCGCACCTGCGCGGTGGCGTCGGCGTGGAGCGGCAGCGCGTTGGCGTTGTCGAGGATCAACACCACCTGCGCGTGACCGCCGCTGACGCTGACCTGGCCGACGTGGCCGACCTTGGTGCCGTTCATGAACACCTCGTTGTTGGCGAGGATGCCGTCGGCGTCGGCGAAGGTGGCGGTCACCTGGTAGGGGTGGCTCCACGGGGCCACGTAGCTGAGCTGGGACACGATGAGCCCGAGCACGAACAGGCAGCCCACGACGTAGGCCACGTAGATCGGGAGGTTCCAGCGGCTGCGCATGGCTAGGAGGCCAACCAGAGGGAGAGCAGGCTGGCATTGCTCTGGCCGCCGTCATACGCCGACGGCACCGAGCTGCCCGGCGTCCGCCCGAACCCGCTGCCCTGGCACGAGGTGTTGCCGGACGCCGCCGGCTGGGGGCTGACCAGGCAGACCCGGAAGATCGGTTCCTTGACGGGGTCCCCGCTCTGGTTGAACGTGCTCTCCAGGGCGCCGCCGGTGGCCGTCGGACCCTGCTGCAGACCGGCGTCGAGGGCGGGGAGCACCCCGGGGACGTTGACCTGGCTGGCGAGGAACTGGAGGAGGTTGGCCTCGGTGCTGGCGCTGGTGAGGAGGGTCGGGGCGATCGAGAGCGTGCCGCGCAGCGACGGCACCGCGCTGTCGAACGCGGTGTTCAGCTCGCCGAGCGCTGTCTGGGCGTCGACGAAGCCGCGGCTGAAGGCGGCCTGCTGGGTCTCGATGGCGTTCAGGGTTGTCTGGCCGTTGGTGATCAGCTGGCTCAGCTGGGTGAGCTGGTCGCTCTGGGTGAGCTTGCCGAGCACGCCGTCGAGGCCGACGAGGATGCGGTCGAGATCGGGGTCGCGGTTGTTGAGGGTGGTGCCGAAGACGGCGAGGTTCTGGAGGTTGGCCTTGCCGGCGGCGATCGCCTCGTTGAGCGCCTGGCCACGGCCGGCCACGCCGGCGCCGAGGTCGTTGAGGAGCACCTTGGCGGCGCTGCGCGTGGGCGCGTCGAGGCTGTTGATGAACTGGTCGAGCTCGACGGGCACCGCCTGCTGGGTGGCGTGGAAGACCACGGTGGTGTCGTAGGCAGCGCCGCTCGCCTTGCCGTCGTGGAGGTCGACGTACTTCTCGCCGAGCAGGGACTTCGGCCGGATGTCGGCGGTCAGCCCGGTGTGGAGCGGCCAGTTGGCGTCCGAGATCTGCACGGTGACCAGGGCGGAATTGTCCTGGGTGGGCTGGATGTCGCTGATGGTGCCGACCTTGGAGCCCGCCTCGAGCACGTCGCTGCCCGCCACCAGGCCGTCGGCGGTCGTGAAGCTGATCTGGAACTGGTGGCTCTTGGCTCCGAGAGCGCGCGGCGACACCACCGCGAACGCGGCCCCCGCGATGAGGACCGCTGCAGCGACGACGCCGACGACTGCAGACCTGGACACCTTCACCTTCCTGATGCTTTGCTCAGTCCATTCCCAGAGGCCCCTCGGAGGAGGCATTGAAGAATTGCCGCACGAACTCGTCGTCCGAGTCCTCGATTTCCTGCTTGTTGCCGAAGTGGCGCATCTTTCCCTTGTAGAGGATGCCGATGTTGTCGGCGAAGCGCCGGACAGCGCCGACATCGTGGCTGACCACGATCGACGTCGCCTGATACTTTGCGCTTATTTCCCGGATGAGGTCGCAGAGGAGCGTGGTGCGGACCGGGTCGAGACCCGAGTCCGGCTCGTCGAAGAGGAGGATCCGCGGCTCCATGACCAGGGCGCGGGCGAAGCCGGCGCGCTTGCGCATGCCTCCGCTCAGCTCGTTGGGCATCCGCTTCTCGGCGCCCGCCAGGCCGACCTCGGTGAGCCGGTCCATGACGATCTCGCGGATCTCGGGCTCACTCTTCTTGGTGTGCTGGCGGATCGGGAACGCGACGTTGTCGTAGAGGCTCATCGAGCTGAACAGGGCGCCGTCCTGGAAGAGCATGCCGATGCCCCGGCGCAGCTCAAGCAGCTCGTCCTCGTTGAGCAGGGGCACATCGCGGTCGGCGACGAAGACGTCGCCGCTGTCCGGCGGGAGGAGGCCGACGATGTGGCGCAGGCAGACGCTCTTGCCGGTGCCCGACGGACCCATGAGGACGGTGATCTCCCCCTTGGGGATGCGGCAGGTGACGCCGTCGAGGACCTTGAACTGGCCGAACGCCTTGTGGACGTTGCGCAGCTCGATGACCGCGTCCTTGTCCCAGGTCGATTCCGACTGCGTCGGCGGCCGGTCGCCGGCGGGCCGGCTCATGTCCGCGTAGGCGGGGTGGTCCGAGGCGGCGGCGCGGTGGCGCCCGAAGCGCGAGTGCGTGGCCGGGGCAGCCGGAGGCGCGGGGGCGGCGGTCGCCCGGGAGACGGTCTCCCCAGAGGTCGTTGCGACTGGCTCGGACACGCTCACCTCTCTAGGTCGCGATTGGAAGGTTGGGGTTGTTACCCCAGAATATCTGTGTCAGCAGAGCGTTGACCACGACCGTGACCACCAGCGCCGTGGCCATGGTCTTGGCGACCGCCTTGCCGATGCCCACCGCGCCGCCGGTGACGTTGTAACCGTAGTACACCGCGACGCAGACGATCAGGAAGGCGAAGACGACCGCCTTGATCATCGAGAAGATCAGGTCCTCGACGTTGAGGAAGCGGAAGAAGTAGTCGTTGTAGACGCCGCTGGAGATGCTCCCGCTGGGGATCTGGAACATCTGTACGACGTAGGAGCCCACGTAGCTGACCCCCAGGGAGAGCAGATACATGAACGGCAGCACCATGAAGCAGGCGAGCATCCGGGTGCTGACCAGGTAGATCTTCGAGGGGATGCCCATCACCTCGAGGGCGTCGATCTCCTCGTTCACCCGCATGGTGCCGAGCTCGGCGACCAGCCCGCAGCCCACCTTGGCGCCGATGGCGAAGCCGAAGAACAGCGGAGTGATCTCACGGGTGTCGCAGATGGCGTTGAAGACACCGGCCAGCGACTGGGCGCCGATCTGGGAGAGGGAGTAGTACGCCTCGACCGAGCACTCGCTGCCGGTGAAGTAGGTGAGCACGAGCGCGATCGGCGTCGACCCGATCGCGAGGAAGGCCGCGTACCACCACACCTCGCGCATGTAGCGCGTCGACTTGGGGATGTGCAGGATCGCCCCGCCGGCGAAGTTGGCCACGTTGCCGAGGGTCTCGATGCCGTTGCGCACGCCGGCCAGCCGCGACGGCTTCGCCTGCCGGCGCGGGGGTGCCGGTGCAGGTGGTTTGGCGGGGCGGGTGACGGTGGCCACGGGACTCCTAGCGCAGCACGTTGTTGGAGTGGAAGAGGGCGAGAACCGTTGGTGTGTAGAGGTATTCGATGATCTGGATGCTCACGAAACAGGCCACCACCGATTGGTGCACGGCACGGGCGACGCCCTCCGCACCTCCCTTGGCGGTGATGCCCTTGTAACAGCACACGGTGGCGATGACCATGCCGAAGATGACGCACTTCAACTCGCCGCCGTAGAGGTCCTGCAGCGTGCCCTGCGTGTAGAAGGTGCTGATGAAGGCGCCGCTGTTGACGCCGACCAGCGCCACCGATGCGAGGTAGCCCGAGAGGCACGTGAAGATGATCATCGGGATGTTGTAGAGCGCGGTCATGACGGCCAGGGCGAGGAACCGAGGCACGACGATGAAGAGCACGTTGCTGATGCCCATGACGCTGATCGCCTCGAGCTCGTCGCGAACCTTGCGGGCGCCGAGGTCGGCGGTGATCGCGGTGCCGCAGACGGCCGCGACCATCAACCCGGTGGCCACCGGGGCGAACTCCCGGACGTTGGCGAGGACCATGAAGCCGCCGATGCGCCACTCCGCGGAGGCGAGCTTGAAGAAGTTGCCCGCCTCGAGTGCCACGATGGTGCCCCAGCCCAGCCCGGTGAGCGCGAGGGGGACGGCGCACGAGACCAGGATGAAGCGGCACTGCTCGAGGAACTCCGCGGCGTAGAAGGGGCGCTGGAAGGTGCCCCGGACGGCGGCGGCAAACAGCAGGGCCTGGTCACCGAGCGTGACCACACCTCTGCGCCCCCGGTTCACCACGGGGTCGTTGCCTGCACACGCCGGCCGCCACCGGTCGCCGTCACGCCACTCATCCCACCGACCTCATGTCCCCCTGGGCAGCAACCCCATATGGTGAGCCTCTGGCCCCGAAATTTGTCTGGTCCACCAAGGTAACGATGCCGCGGGGTCAAATCTTGCGGATCTCCCCCGGGCGTCGGCCCCTCCGGGGCGTTGCATTCCGGTCACGATCGGTGGCGAAGTTGCCACCGGAGGGGCCGGTGCGGGGCCCCCTCCCTATCGTCGGACCGTGGCCGATCTGCCGCTCCTCAGCGTGGTCATCCCGACCAGGAACGAGGTCGAGAACGTCGACCCGCTGGTCGGCCGGATCCAGGCCGCCCTTGCCGGGGTCGACTTCGAGATCCTCTTCGTCGACGACAGCGACGACGGCACCGCCGCCGCCCTGGCCGCCATCGCCGGCCGCGACCCGGCGGTCGACGTGGTCCACCGCGAGAGCGACGCCAGGGCCGGTGGCCTCAGCACCGCGGTGGTGCGCGGCCTGCACCTCGCCCGCGGCGAGTTCGTCTGCGTCATGGACGCCGACCTCCAGCATCCACCCGAGACGATCCCGGCGATGCTCGCGGCCGCTCAGGCCGGCGCCGACGTCGTGGTGGCCAGCCGGTACACGCGCGGCAGCAGCCGTCGCGGGCTGGACGGGGTGGGCCGCCGCGCGGTCAGCCGCGGTGCGGGGCTGCTGGCCGGCGCCCTCTTCACCGAGGCGCGCCAGAGCAGCGACCCGCTGAGCGGGTTCTTCATCTGCGGGCGACGCGTGTTCGACGGCATCGAGTTCCGCCCGGTGGGCTTCAAGATCCTGCTCGAGCTGCTCGTCTGCGTCCCCGGGCTGCGGGTGACGGACGTGCCTCTGCAGTTCGCCGAGCGGGCGGCAGGCGGGAGCAAGGCCGGCGCTCGCCAGGGCCTGATGTTCGTCGGCCACATGCGCTCGCTGTTCTTCGACGTCCAGGGATCCGCCCGTCCGTGGAAGTTCGGGCTGGTGGGGCTGAGCGGCCTGGCCATCCTGCTGCCGCTGATCGCCGTCCTCACCGCGAGCGGCCGGGTCCACCCGCTGGCGGCCTTCCTGCCCGCGTTCCTGCCCAGCCTCGCCTGGAACACGGTCCTCAACCGCGCCTGGACGTTCTCCGACCAGCTCCACCGCCCCGGTGACGGCAGCTGGCACTACCTGGAGCGCGGCGCCGTCTCGGGCGCGGCGATGTTCGCCGCCTATGCCGGGCTGCTGGCGGCGGGGCTAGCACCGGTGCCGGCGGCGCTTGCCGGCGCCGTCGTGGCCATGATCCTCAACGGGCTCGCCAACCGGGTGGCGGTGCATCGCCGTCCCCGGCTGTGGAGCGACATCGCCACCGCCGACGGCGTGCGTGCGGCGCTCAACCGCATCTGCGCCGACGTCGGCGCCGACCGCAGCTACGTCCTGCCGCCCCGGTGCGCCTCCCCGGTGGGCGTGCCGGCGGGCACTGTGGAGCGCGTCGCCGGGCAGCGGCGCGCGGCTCTCTTCACCGAGATGGCGAGCCATCGGCAGCAGCGGCGCTCCAACATCGCGATCGCATCGACGCTGCTCGTCCCCGTGGTGGAGTCCGGAGAGGTCCGCGCGGTGCTGGTCTGTGAGCGGGTGGCCCCGCAGCCGTTCGACGCCGGCCACCTCGACACCGCCATGCACGCGGCACCGGGGCTGGCCGGGCTGGTCCGCGCGGCACCAGGCGGGCGGGCCCCCCGGCCGGCCACCCAGGCGGGCGTGCTCGAGGCTTGACGGGACCATCCCGCAGAGGTCCCGGTGGGCGATCATGCGGGCATGTTCCAACGCCTCCTCTTCCCCCTGCTCCTCGCCGTCACCGTCCTCGCGGCACTGGCCGCGCCCACCGCCGCCGGCCACGTCATCCGGGTGGGCGCGCTCTTCCCGCTCACCGGCCCGATGTCACCGCTGGCGCGCCAGGAGTACCAGGGTGTGGAGATCGCCCGCGACATGACCAACATCGACGGTGGCGTCGGTGGCGCCGCCATCCAGCTCGACTCGCGTGAGCTGAACGACCCGGCGGCGGCGCCCGCCGCGGTGCAGAGCCTTCGCGCCGACGGGGTGGCGGTGGTCATCGGCACGTACTCGTCGGCGCTCTCGGTGCCCGCCAGCGCGGCCGCAGCCGCGGCCGGGCTCACCTACTGGGAGGCCGGAGCCGTGGCCGACAGGGTGACCGGCAGGGCGCTTCCCAACGTCTTCAGGGTCGGCGCCAGCGGTGCCAACCTTGGCAGCAACTCGGCCACCTTCACCTCGACCGTGCTGGCGCCGCGCCTCGGGCTGGCCCCCGCTGCCACGCGCGTGTCGGTCGTGCTCGAGGATGACGACTACGGCCACTCCGTCGGCGACAGCGCCGCCAGGACGGCCCGTGCCCAGGGTCTCGACGTTGTGTCCTACACCACCTACAACGCGCACAACCCCAACTGGCCGGCGGTGCTCTCCGCGGTCAGCGCGGCTCGGCCGGACGTGCTCATCCTGGCCTCCTACATCCCCGACGGTGTGGCGTTCCGGCGGGCCATGCTCGCCGCCCACCTCCACGTCGGCGCGCTCATCGGCTCGACGATGGCCGAGTGCGGGCCCGACTTCGGCCTGGAGCTGGGTTCGGCGGCCATCGGCGTGTTCGCCTCCGACCGGCCCACCCAGGGATTCAACCCGGGCGTGCTCAGCGCCGACGCGCGGGCGACGTACGAGCGCTTCACCCGGCTGTGGCAGCAGACCACGGGGACCGCTCCCACCGAGGAGGGTCTCGCCGGCTTCACCGCGGCGTGGGCGCTGTTCCACAACGTCCTCCAGCACACAGCGCGACTCGACGCCTCGTCCATCGCCGCCACGGCACGGACCCTCGACATCCCCCGCGGCTCGCTCCCCAACGGCGCCGGCCTCCAATTCTCAACTGATGCAGCCATGCTTGGCCAGAACACGCGGGCCGCCGCGGTCATCTGGCAGTGGCAGGCGGTTCGCCACAGCGTCACGGTCTGGCCTCCGGTCGACGCCACCGGGGCGCCACAGCTGATACCTCTGCCGGCGTGATCGCCGCCCGCGCCACCCGGGTCGGCGCTCCGGCTCTGGTGACGGTGGTCGGGGGGGCGGCCGTGGTCCGCAGCGTCACCGGGGGGGCGTCACCGGCGGCGTCGCCCAGCGCCGCGCTCCTCTTCAGCGCCCTGCTGCTGCTGGCAGCGCTGCTCGGCGGGATGCGGCCGTCGTGGATCCCGTGGCGGGCGGTGGGCATCGGTGTCGCCGGCGCGGCGGCGCTCGTCGCTCTCTCGCTGGTGGGTGTCCCCACCGTGGTCATCGGGGCCCGCGCCGCCGCCGGATCGCTGCTGTGGTGGGTGCCGCTGGTATCGCTGGTCGCGGCCGCCGAGGAACTGGTGCTCCGCGGCGTGCTCTTCGACGCCGTGCGCGAGCGCGGCGGGGTGGCGGCCGCGGTTGGCGTGACCGCGGTGCTGTTCGCGGTCATCCACCTGCCGCTGTACGGGTTCGGGTCGCTGGCCCTGGACGTCTGCGTCGGTGTCCTCCTCGGCTGCCTTCGGGTGATCTCGGGAACGGTGGCGGCACCGCTGATCGCCCATGTGCTCGCCGACCTGGCCACGGGGTGGGTGGGGTGACCGCACGGCGCGGTGCGCTCGCGGCCGCGGCGCTGTCGCTGGTCGCCATCGCCGTGGTCCGTGGCGGTGGTGGCGGTCCGCCGCTGTACGACGGTGTGTGCCTGCCCCAGGCCTACGTCACCCTCGGCGGCAACCCCGGGCCCGGCTCGGGCTCGATGACGAAGAGCTCCGACCAGACCGTCGAGGTCCCCACCAATGACCAGCCGTCACCACAGGCCCAGGTGATCGTCGGCGGCGGCAGCTTCGCGGTGCCGGCGAGCACACAGATCACCTACACGATCAAGCCAGTCCCTGCGCCGGCGGTCAAGCCGCCCGATGGCGCCATCGACGGCAACGCCTACGAGTTCACCGCCACCGGCCCCGGTGGCCAGGCGCTGACGCTCCTCGCCGGCCACCCCGCGACCATCGTGCTCCGGGCCACCGCCGCCGGCGGCCCGACGCTGGTGGTCGAGCACTTCGACGGCCGGCAGTGGAGCGCGCTCACCACCGTGCAGAGCGGGTGTGGCGACACCGAGGAGGCGGCCGCCCCGGCGCTGGGGGTCTTCGCCCTGGTCGCCAAGGGTGCGACGGCGGGTCCCGGCGGCACCGTCAGCCCCTCGCCCGGGGGTGGTTCGGGTCCGCCGATCCTGATCATCGTCCTCGTCGTGGTTGCGATCCTCGGCCTGCTCGCCGGCGTGGCGCGCGTCAGCCGCAGCCGGGCTGCGAGCCGGCTCAGCGCTCAGCGGCGGCGCGGGCCTGGGCGGCGAGGCTGAGGGTCACCTGCAGGTCGGCGGGAGCGCCGGCGGTGGGCCGGCTGTACCTGCGTGTGACGTGCTGTCAGTGGAAGTCGTGCGACGGCGGGGCGGCTGCCGGCGCGGCCGTCCCGCCGTCGACCATGGGGACACCGTCGCCGTCGAGCGCGGCCACCGTCTCCACCACCAGGTTGACCCGCCCGCGCTCGTTCTGGAGGGTGCCCTCGACCATCAGGAGGGGGTGGTGGTTGGCGACCCTGCGGGTGCGGGTCACCACCGCGGGACGGAACACGAGGTCGAGGTGGGCATCCTCGTCGGCGAGGGTGAAGAACCGGAAGCCGCTCGCCGAGGCGGGTGCCTGCCGGGCGATGACCAGTCCGGCCACCCGGACCCGCGCGCCATCGGCGAGGTCGCGGGCCTGGGCGAGAGGGCGGCATCCCAGGGAGGTGAGCCGGCCGCGGATGAAGGAGAGCAGGTGCCTGCCCGTGCTCACCTCGCTGAGCGCGTACTCGGTGAGCACCCTGGTGCGCTCGTCCATCTCGGGGAGGGGCGGAGCCGCTGACGGCACCTCGAGCAGGGGCGGCAGCGGATCGTCCTCAAGGCGGCGCGCCGTGGCCGCGCCGTCCCCGAGTCGGTCGCCGGCGAGAGCGCCGCGACCGCGGGGCGGGCGCCGGCTCACCACCGGCGCGGCGGCCTCGGCGGTGCGGCGCGCGGCGGTGCGGGGCGGCAGGCTCTCCTCCACCCTCCTCAGGTCCCAGAGCAGCTCGCGGCGATGCCTGCCGGCCTCGACGGCGTCGAAGGCGCCGGCGAGCACCAGGTTCTCCATCGCCCGCCGCGGCAGCAGGGTGTGGTGCCAGAAGTCGCGCAACGACGTGGCCCCGGCGAGCGCCGCCGCCTCGCACGCGCCGCGCGCCCCCGGTCCCAGCGCCTTCATGTAGTTGAAGCCCAGCCGCACCGCGCCATCCTCGATGGTGCAGCGGGCGCGGCTGCGGGCGACATCGACGGGCAGGAAGCGCACGCCGTGACGCTTGGCGTCCTCGACCAGCACCGAGGGATGGTAGAAGCCCATCGGCTGGGCGTTGAGCAGCGCGCAGACGTACTCCGCGGGATGGTGCAGTCTCAGCCACGCCGTCTCGTACGCGGTGCGTGCGAAGGCGGCGGCGTGGCTCTTGCAGAAACCGAACTGCGCGAACCCGGCGACGCCTTTGAAGATCTCCTCGGCGACCTCCACCGGCATGCCGCTGTGCGAATGACAGCGACCCACGAATTCGCCGCGCAGTTCCGCCATCTCGATGCGCGAGCGGTGCCGGTTCATCGCCCGGCGGAAACGGTCGGCCTGGCCCGCCGTGTAGCCGGCCACCTCCATGACGATGCGCAGGATCTGCTCCTGGTAGAGCACCACGCCCATTGTTTCTGCCAGGATTGGCTCCAACGAGGGGTGCAGGTAGGTGACCGGCTCGAGTCCCTGGCGGCGGCGCAGGTAGGGGTTGACGGCGTCGCCCTGGATGGGGCCGGGGCGGATGATCGCCACCTGCACGATGAGGTCGTTGAACTCGCGCGGCTGTGACTGCCACAGCGATTGCTGCTGCGCGCGTGACTCGATCTGGAAGAGGCCGATGGTGTCCACCCTCTGGATCGACGCGTAGACGGCGGGATCGTCGAGCGGCAGGGCGTCGAGGTCGGGGCGGCTGCCGCTGCCCTGCTCGATGAGGTCGAGGCACTCGGCGATCGCCGAGAGCGTGCGCAGGCCGAGCAGGTCCATCTTGATGAGGCCGAGATCCTCGACGTCGTCCTTGTTGAACTGCACCACCACGCGTCCGGGCATGGTGGCCCGCTCCACCGGGGCGACGTCGACAAGCGGCTCGCCGGTGACCAGCATGCCGCCGACGTGGATGCCGAGATGCCGCGGCGTCCCCTCGATCTGTTCGAGCACATCGATGAACTGCTTCCACGGCAGCGACGCGTGCTGGTCCGAGGAGTCGACGCCGGCGCTCTCCAGCGCGGCGGCGACGTCCACCATGTACCAGCCGTCCACCGACGTGGCGAGCCGGTCGATGAGCGTCTGTGGGAACCCCATCGCCGCGCCCACCTGGCGCATCGCCATGCGCGGCCGGTAGGTGATCACATTGGCCACCATGCCGGTGCGCTCGGTGCCGTACTTGTCGTAGACGTACTGGAGCACCTCCTCGCGATGGTCGGTGGAGAAATCGATGTCGATGTCCGGTGTGCCCTGGTGGTCCTCGTGGAGAAAGCGCTCGAAGAGGAGGTCGTGGGCGACCGGGTCGACGCGGGTGATGTCGAGCAGGTAGGCGACGATGCTGTCGGCCGCGCTTCCCCTCCCCTGTCCAGGGATGTTGTGCTCGCGCGCGAAACGCATGATGTCCCAGGTGATCAGGAAGAACTCGGCGAGTCCGGTCTTCTCGATCACCTCGAGCTCGCGCTGCAGCCGCGCCGCCACCACGCGGGTCATCGGCCGGTACTTGCGCTGCACGGCCTCCTGGCAGAGCGCGTAGAGGACGGAGAAGGGCGTCTCCCCATGCGGAACAGGAAAGCCGGGGAAGCGCGCCTGCGTGAAATCGAGGTCGACGCTGCACTGCGACGCCAGGTGGGCGGCGAAATCGAACGCCTGCGGGTGCTCAGGGAGCAGGCTGCGCAGTTCCACCTCCGAGCGCAGCCGGTGCTCGGCGTTGGGCAGCAGCAGACCGTGCGCGGCGGCGGCGTCCAGCGTGGTGCGATGGCGGATGGCGGTGAGCACGTCGAGCAGTGGCTTGTCGCCATGAGTGGCATGAACCGGGAGCCCGCTGGCCAGGAGCGGGACTCCGGTGCGGCGGCCGAGAAGGGCGACCTCGGTGGCCAGCCAGGAATCGCCGGGATGGCGGTGGTGGCTGAGCAGCAGGGCGACGCGGTCGCGGCCGAAGAGGTCGCGCAGCTGCTCGACGCGTCGGGTGGCGCCGCGCCGGTCGCCGCGGACCAGCGCGGTGGCGATGGCGCTCTCCGGGCCACCGGCGAGCACCGTGCAGCCGGAGAGGTCGGCGGGGTCGACGCTCGCCGGCTCGCCCGCAGCAAGCGCCGTCGTCGAGGGCAGCCCGGGCCAGCCCTGCGGAAAGGGACCCGCGGTGGGCCGGAGCGCGGCCGGGCGTTGCGGCGGCGGCAGGGTGGGGCGGCGGCGCCGTGGCGTGGGGGCGTCCTTCGCGGCGGTGCCTGCCACAAGGCCGAGCAGCCGCAGACGGGGCTGCCCCTTGACGCCGGCGAGCTGGGCGGCGCTGATCGCCCGGGAGAGCTGGCGATAGCCATCGCGGTTGCGGGCCACAAGCCGCAGGCGATCGCCGTCGTCGAGGTCGAGCTCGGCGCCGATGACGCCGCGGATCCCCGCCTTCCTGGCCGCCTCGAGGAAACCGACGGCGCCGTACAGCCCGTTGCGATCGCAGAGCCCGAGCGCCTCGATGCCCAGCTCCCTCGCCGCCGCCACCAGCGTGCGGGGCGAGGCCGAGCCCTCCAGGAAGGAGTAGTGGGAACGGGCGGCGAGTTCGGCGAAGCCGGCCATTGACAGCTACTACTGATCTGTGTAACTATACGGATGTGTGGTGGTCATCCCTGGCGACCACCGCATCCAGCCGGACCTACCTCCGCCCGCCCCTCCGGGCGGAGGTACGGCCGGTGCTCAGTCATAGCGGCGAGACCAGGACCAGCCGCCCTCGTCGAGGTCGCGGTACAGCTCACAGCACTCACCACCACTGAGGAGGCAGCGGAGGTACTCGCGGCGGACGGGACGGCGCCACCAGTCGGTGTCGACCATCCAGCGGGTGGCGACGCGCTCGACACGGCGCCAGCCGGCAGCGGTCCGCAGCGCGGTCGGGGTGGCGGGGTCGTCGCCGCGCACCTCGACGGTGCCGTCGAGCAGCTCGGTCACGTGTGCACCCTCCCCGCGGACACGCGCAGCGCGGTCACCTGTACTGGGATCGGCGACTCCCACCGGAAGCGCCTCTCGGGGAGGTCGCCCGGGTCGACGGCGAGCCGGGGCCGGCGCAGCGCGGTGTCCCCGTAGCGGCGCTGCAGCCGTGCCGCCGCCGCCAGCACCGCCTCGCGCTGGGCGTCGCCCCCGCGCCAGAGGTCGGCCTGCCGTCCCGCGGCCCCTCGCATCTCCACCTCGAGACGGATGGCGCTCACCGGGGCCTGCGGGTGCAGCTCGCCGAGCAGGGCGAGCACCGCCGCCCACAGCTCGGCGGCGTTGCCCGCGGGCAGGGGCGGGGGCGCCTCGACACGCAGCGCCGGTGCCTCCTCGAGCTCGAGCACCAGGGCCACGGAGATCGCCACCTGGCCCCGGCCGCGCAGCCGGTCGCCGAGGTCGCCGGCGGCGCGGTGGGCGGCGAAGCGGAGCACCTCGAGATCCCCGACGGCGCCGTCGAGCACCACCCGCTCCACCGCCCGCCGCGGGCCGGCCTCGACGACCAGGGTTCCCTCGTCCTCGCCCCGGCAGTGGCGGTGCAGGATCAGCCCCTCGGCACCGAACTGGCGCTGCAATGCCACCGGCGAGAGGTTGGCGACGGCGCCGAGGCAGTCGAGGCCGAGCGCAGCCAGCCGGGCGCCGATCGCCGGGTCGACCGGGAGCATGCCCAGGGGCAGCGGGGCGAGGAAGGCCGCCTCCCCACCCGCCGGGACGCGCCGGACGTGGCGTGGTTCGCTGGCCAGCGCCGCCATCCGGGCGACGAAGCGGGTGCCACCCACCCCGATCGCGGGCAGCCCGCCGTCGAGCGTGTCCATCAGGGCACGGGCGACGGCCGCGGCCCAGCGGCCCTCATCCGCGTGGACGGCGTGGCTGCCACTGAGGTCGCAGCAGCTCTCCTCGTCGCCAACCTCCACCGCCGGGCTGAGCCGGCCGAGAGCGGTGGCGACCTCGGCGCGCAGACGCTCGACGTCGCCGCCGTCGACGCTGACGAACACCGCCTGCGGGCAGAGCTGCTGCGCCTGGCGGAGTGGCTGACCGGCGACGACCCCGGCGGCCACGGCCGCAGCCGAGGCGGCGAGCACCGGGAGGCGCAGCTCGGGTGTACCGCCGACGATCACCGCCTCGCCACGCAGCTCGGGATGGCGGCGCAGGGCGGCGACCAGGCCGAGATGGGGATGGCGGGCGCAGAGCAACCGCCGCGCCGGGTCAGGCACTGAGGTGGACCAGGGTCAGGCCGCCCGCCTGCGTCCGGCCTGGCGGCGTCATCACCGTGGGATAGCCCACCACCTCCGCGGCCGCGTAGGGCCGGGGATAGCGGAGCAGCAGGGTGCCGGCGGCGCCCGGCGCCCCGAGCCGGTTCTTGCTCACCTCGAGGGCGACGCGCAGGCCGGTGACGTCGCCGTGCGACTCCTGCCACCCCGCCGCCCGGCAGGAGAGCGTCAGCGACGAGGCGTAGGCGAGCGGAGCTGTGGCCGGGGCGGGGGCGGCGACGACGCAGACCGCGCGACGGCGGTGCACCGCCTCGACCAGCCCGTTGAGAGCCTGCTCGATCTCCGCGGCCCGGCACCCCTCCCGTCCCAGCGCCACCGCCACCCACGGTGAGCCGGCAACCACAAGGGCCCGCGCCATGGCCAGCCCCTCGCGCCAGCGACCCCGGCCGGGGAGGACGGCGAGGCAGCTGTCGAGATCTGCGCCGAGGTCGGCGAGGAAGCCGGGGTCGAGGCTGGCGGCGACGTCGACGTAGACCACCTCACCGTCGTGGCTCGCCCGTGCCGCCATCCCCGCGAGCAGGGTGAGCCGCCCGCTGACCCCCGGCGCAGCCGCCTGGAGAAGGGTGACCCGGCCGCGGGGCAGGCCACCGGGAGTCAGGCGCAGGTCGAGCGTGGGGATGCCGGTGGCCCAGCGGTCCGCCTCCGCGTCCTCGGGCTCGGCGCCCCGGTGCACCGCCGCGTTGCCGTAGCGCCACTGCAGCCCCGCAACGGTGTCGGCCAACACCCGTCCCCTTCCCCTGGTCTCCGCGTGCATCACCGCTCCTGGTCGTCGGCTCACCGAACCGCCTCATCGGGGACGAGCGCTGGATCGCGGTCGGGGACGACATGATAGCGAACGGATGTTCGATGGGCAACTCCGCAAGGTGCGTAACCTCGCAGTACTGCGCAACCCGAGGTGGTGGCACACCGCATCACACTTGCACCACATGCAGGTCACCTCCCAATGCCACGTCGACGCCCCGCTCGACTGGGTCCGCTCCTTCCTGCTGGTGGGAACCGCCGAGGACGACGTCACCGTCGAGGGCGACGTCATCGAGGTGCGCCAGCGCGACCGGCTCATCAACCTGGTGGTCCGCAACACGATCACCGCCGACGCCGGCGGCGGGACGGTGCTCGACGTCGAGGCCGACCTCCGCCTGCTCGGCCTCGCCCGCATCGTCGGGGGCGTGTTCCGCGGGCGCGTTCGCCGCACTCTCGAGCGGGGCATCGACCGGCTGCCGATCGCGATGGAGCAGGCACTGCAGGATCAGGCGGCCGCGCCCGACAGCGAGGGCGACGCCGCCCGCTGATCACCGCGAGACGGCGTTTTCGTACCCTCCGGCACGCGTCATAGAGGAGGATCGATCAGGTGCGCGTCGCCATCACCGGGGGAACCGGGTTCGTCGGCAGGAACACCGCGCGCGCACTCCTCGACGGGGGCCATGAGGTTGTCCTGCTGTCGCGTGGCAGCCGTCGTGTCGCCCCTCGCCAGGGACTCACGGCGGTGCGTGCCGACGTCGTCGAGGGCCGTGGCCTGACCGAGGCCTTCACGGGTTGCGACGCCGTCGTCCACCTCACCGCGGTGATCCGTGAAAAGGGCAAGCAGACCTTCGATGCCGTGATCCGGCGCGGCACCGAGAACATGGTCGCCGCGGCGAAGGCCGCCGGGGTCGGCCACATCGTGAACATCAGTGCCATCGGCGCCGACCCCGATCCGCGCTTCCCCTACCACTGCGCCAAATGGCTGGCGGAGCAGGCGGTTCGCGGCAGCGGCATCCCCTTCACGACGCTGCGTCCCAGCCTCATCTTCGGACTGGGCGACGGCTTCTTCACCACGCTCGCCTCACTGGTGCGCTTCAGCATCCCGGTGGTGCCGGTGGCGGGTGACGGGGGCGCGCTCTTCCAGCCGATCGGCGTTGAGGACGTGGTGCGGTGCATCGCGCTGTCGCTGGAGCGCGGAGCAGCAATGGAAGAGATCGAGATCGGCGGCCCGGAGCAGCTCACCTACGACGGCATCATCGACATCATCCACGACGCGATCGGAGCGGGCATGCGCATCAAGGTGCATGTGCCGGTGCCGGCGATGATGCCGCTCGCCGCGGTGATGGACCGGGTGCTGCCCAACCCGCCGGTGACGCCGGCGCAGCTGCGCATGCTGGCGAAGAGCAACATCACGCGCATCGACGCGGTGCGCCACGCATTCGGCTTCGCGCCGCTGGCATTCAGCGCCAACGCCGGCTATCTCACCGAGCGCTGACCGTGCTCGGGGAGCGGCTGTCGCAGCTCGGACTGGCGCTGCCGGCGACCCAGCCGGCGCTGGCGAGCTATGTGCCGGCGCGCCGCACCGGTAACCTGCTGCTTCTCTCCGGGCACATCTCGCGCGTGGGCGGCGTCGTGGCGCGCGGAATCGTCGGTGACGACATCGACGTCGCCACCGCCGCGCAGATGGCGCGAGACATCGCCCTTGACCTGCTCGCCAGCGCCGCGGCGGCCGTCGGTTCGGTCGACGCCCTCGTTGGTGTGGTGCGCATCACCGGCTACGTTCGCAGTGCCCCAGGTTTCGACCGCCAGGCCACCGTGATCAACGGCGCCTCCGACCTGCTCGTCGAGCTGTTCGGTGAGGCCGGCCGGCACGCGCGCAGCGCCGTCGGTGTCAGCGAGCTGCCGCTCGGCGCGGCGGTCGAGATCGAAGCGATCCTTGAGGTCGCCGGCTGAGCGTTGCTGGACAGACAGGTTCCAGAGCGGCACACTTCGGGCAGGGATTTCTCTCGTCCAGCCCATGGAGGCCGCCGTGATGTCCACCGTTGTCAGTGAGGTGCCGAGCACCGCAACCGGATCCGACTGGGACACCTTCATGGAGCAGGTCCGCGAGACGGTGATGAGCCATCCCGTGGTCACCCACAACGACTACTGCATCTGGTTTCACCGCGGCGAGGCGACTCGTGAGCAGGTGCGCGACCTGATCCAGCAGTTCTCGGTGTTCAGCAACCTGTTCATCATCGCCCAGCTGATCAAGACCATCAACGCGCCGACCATGGAGCAGGCGCGTGAGTCGTGCGAGATCCTCGTCAACGAACTGGGCGTCGTCTTCAACAGCGGTCGCACCTCTCCCAAGGACAGCGGCGCGAGGAGCGACGCCGACAAGGACCGCGAGGGCGACCCCGAGCTGGTCTCCACCGAGGGTACCGTCGACGGCGGCATCTACCGCTTCAACGCACGCCACTTCGAGTGGCTGGTCAAGGTGGGTGAGGCCGTCGGGCTCGGCTTCGACGACCTCGGCAAGCGCCGGTTCGGCCGTGAGGAGACGCTGTTCTTCTGCGACGAGCTGGCCCGCATCTACGGCAGCGACGACCCCGACATCGCCGAGGGCGCGAGCTTCGCCGTCGAGCACTGGGCAGCGGCCGGCTTCTGGAAGGAGCTGATCAACGGCCTCGAGGCGTACAAGACACGCGAGTGCCCCGATCTCCGCCTCGCCTTCTTCACCTGGCACGACCGGGTCGAGGACCAGCACGCCGCCCACACCATGGATGAGCTGAAGGGCGCCTTCCAGCGGCCCGGGTTCGACCAGCAGAAGTTCCTCGAGGGCGCCGCGGAGATGCTCAACGGCGTCCGGGCGTTCTGGGACGGTCTCGAGAAGCAGCGTCTCGAGCTCGAGGCTGTGCCTGCGTGAGCAACACGTTGGAGACACCGGTGGAGATCGGCACCCCGGTGCTCGAGGGCACGGACCACGTCGAGCTGTGGGTGGGCAACGCGCGCCAGGCCGCGTATCACTACCGCAACGCGTTCGGGTTCGACGTCGTCGCCTATGCCGGACCGGAGACGGGCGTGCGCGACCGCGCGTCGTACGTCCTCCAGCAGGGCAAGGTCCGCCTCGTGGTCACCGCCCCGCTGCAACCCGACGGACCCATCGCCGAGCACGTCCGCCGCCACGGCGACGGCGTCCGCGCCATCGCGCTGCGTGTCGAGGATGCCCGGGCGGCCTACGAGGCGGCGACGGCCCGCGGGGCGCGCGGGGTCGGCGAGCCCACAACCGTGACCGACGAGTGCGGGGCGATCACGTTCGCGTCGGTGGCCACCTTCGGCGACACCGTCCATCACTTCGTCGAGCGCAACGAGTACACCGGCGCGCACTGGCCCGGCTACCGCGAGGACCGGCGCAGCGGCGGCGGGGTTGGGCTGCGCTTCATCGACCACACCGTCGGCAACGTCGAGCTGGGCCGGATGAACGACTGGGTCACCTTCTACTCGGAGGTGTTCGGGTTCAACGTGTTCCAGGAGTTCGACGAGCACGACATCGCCACCCGGTACAGCGCGCTGCGCAGCAAGGTGACGCGCGATCCGCGCAGCATGGTGACGTTTCCCATCAACGAGCCCGCCGTGGGACTCAAGGCCTCGCAGATCCAGGAGTACCTCGACTACTACCGCGGCAGCGGGGTGCAGCACATCGCCATTCACACCGACGACATCGTGGCCACGGTCGACGCGATGCGCGCGCGGGGTGTCGAATTCCTCACCGCGCCGGCGTCGTACTACGCCGCGCTCGGCGACCGTGCGGCGGGCATCGACGAGGACCTCGAGCGACTCGAGGACCTCAGCATCCTTCTCGACCGCGACGACGACGGCTACCTCCTGCAGATCTTCACCAGGCCTGTCGGCGACCGCCCGACGCTCTTCTTCGAGGTGATCCAGCGCAAGGGCTGCAAGGGGTTCGGCAAGGGCAACTTCAAGGCCCTGTTCGAGGCCATCGAGCGCGAACAGGCCGCGCGCGGCAACCTCTAACCTCTGCGGGGTGAGAAGTTACCGGCGCCTCGGCGAGGTGCCCCGCAAGCGCCACATGCGCTTCGAGATCGACGGCCGGCCGATCTTCGAGGAGCTGTTCGGCCGCGAGGGGTTCAGCGGCCCGTCGTCCCTGCTCTACCACCGCAACATGCCGGAGTCGGCTCACGACGTGAGCGCCGGCCCGGCGGAGGTGATCACCCCCGAACGTGAGCAGGTTCATGAGCACGCCCACCTGCAGGGATTCGACCTGCACGACGAGGGGGACGTGGTCAGCGGCCGCAAGTGGCTGCTGGTCAACGACGACATCCACATCGGACTGGTGGTGCCGATCCGCCAGCAGGAGGTTCTCTGCGTCAACGGCGGCGCCGACGAGATCCTCTTCATCCACCGCGGCGCCGGGGTGCTCCACACCCAGTTCGGCAGGCTGCCCTTCGGTCGCCACGACTACGTCGTCATCCCGCGCGGCACCATCTACAGGGTCGAGCTCGACTCGCTCGACGACGTGCGCATCCTTGTGCTCGAGGTCATCGGCCTCGTCGATTCGCCCGATCGATACCGGGCTCGCAACGGCCAGCTCACCGAGATCGCGCCCTACTCGGAGCGCGACTTCCGCGGCCCGGAGGCGCTGGAGAGCGGGACCCAGCTCGGCCCGGTCGAGATGTGGCTCAAGCGCGCCGGGCGAGTGAGCCGCTACCGCCTCGACCACCATCCGTTCGACCTCGTCGGCTGGGACGGCACCATCTACCCGGTCGCCTTCAACATCCACGACTTCGAGCCGCGGGCCGGCCGCTTCCACGTGCCGCCACCGATCCACCAGACCTTCCAGGCCCACAACGTGGTGATCTGCTCCTTCGTGCCGCGCAAGCTCGACTGGGACCCGGACGCGGTGATGCTTCCGTACCACCACAGCAACCTCGACTCCGACGAGGTCCTGTACTACGTGGACGGCGACTACGCGGCGCGCCGCGGCGTCAAGCAGGGGTCGTTCACCCACCACGTCGGTGGTGTGCCGCACGGCCCGCAACCGGGCGCGCTCGAGGCCTCGTACGAGCGGCCGCGGGAGACCAACGAGCTGGCGGTGATGATCGACACGTTCCGGCCGCTGCACCGCACCGAGGTGGCCCGGCAGATCGTCGACCGCGAGTACCCGTTCTCCTGGCACACGGGCGGGATGCGCGGTAGCGAGTCGATCGCCTGAGCGGCGACTTCGACCCCGACGCGTCGCCGCTGTCGCGCTGGACCACCGAGCAGGTGGAGGCGGGCGGATGGATCCGGCGCATGTTTGCCGAGGGCCAGCGGTTGCGATCCGCCCACGGTGACGACGCCGTCCTCGACCTGTCGCTGGGCCAGCCGCTCGACGCGCCGCCGGTGGTGCGCGAGGCGCTGGCACGCGCGGCCGCGGAGTCCTTCCCGGGCCGGCATGCCTACATGCCCAACCTCGGCTACCCCGAGTTGCGCGAACGCGCCGCCGAGGACGTCGACGCGCCCGGGGTGACCGCCGCCTGCATCGCCATCACCGGCGGCGCGGCGGGCGCGATGTGCCTGGCGCTGCGCGCATTCATCGACGCCGGTGACGAGGTGGTGGGGATCGCCCCGTACTTCCCGGATTTCCGACCGTACTGCGAGACGGGCGGCGTCTCGTTCGTGCCCGTGCGCGCCGACGACGCCACCCAGCGCGTCGACATCGACGGCATGGTCAGCGCGCTCAGCGAGCGCACCGCGGCGGTGATCATCAACACGCCGAGCAACCCCAGCGGCCACGTCATCGAGCACGACGAGATGGCCGCCATCACCGACGTCATCGAGCACCACAACCGCCGCACCGGCAGGCGCATCCTGCTCATCGTCGACGAGGCGTACCGCAACCTGGTGTACGCGCCCGCGCACCGGGTCGAGCCGTTCTCGTATTACGAGCACACCGTGCTGGCTCGCTCGTTCTCCAAGGACATGGGGCTCGCCGGTGAGCGCATCGGCTACCTCGTGCTGCACCCCTCCCTCGCCGGTGCGACCACCGATCGCGGCCTGGCGAGCTGCATGCGCGCGCTCGGCATGGTGAGCGCCCCCGCCACCGCGCAGCGTGCGCTGCTGCACCTGCAGTCATGGCACATCGAGGTGGACGGCTATCGCGTGCTCCGCGACCAGGCCGGCGACGCGGCCCGGGCAGCCGGCCTCGATGTGGCCGAGCCGCAGGGTGGCATCTTCCTGTGGATCCGCAGCCCGTGGCCCGATACCCTCGCGTACACGGCCGCGCTGGCAGAGGAGCGCGTGCTGGTCACGCCGGGCATCGCCTTCGAGGTCCCGGAGCGGTTTCGCCTGTGCTTCACCACCACACCGGACAGGCTGCGCAGCGCGCTGGCGACGGCGGGACAGGTGGCCGCACGCACACCGCCGGTCTGACGCTGGCGGGGCGCAGTCAACGCTACTAGAACTTTTCTGATCGCTCTTGAGGCTGATCCCAGGCTGCTTGCGGAGTTCGGCGAGGGCATTGCCCGCGAGGGGTACGACCGCCTCATCGGACTCCAGCTCGAGGACATCAGCATCGACGGCTGCATCACCAAGGCGCTGACCGGCCTTAACCTCACCTTCCCACCGCGCCGGTCGACCGCTCACTAGACTGCCGCTGACGATGCATCCACGACCAAGCCGGCGCGACGTCCTCAAGGTCGGCGCAGCCGCGGGCGGAGTTCTCGCCACCCGCGGCATCTCGCCCGCGCTGATGCAGGCTCTTGCCGCCACCCAGCCGGTGTGCGGCAGCATCGGTGACATCGAGCACATCGTCATCTTCGTCCAGGAGAACCGCTCCTTCGACCACTACTTCGGTCGCTACAAGGGCGTGCGCGGCTATGACGATCGCTCGGTGCGCATGAGCGCCGGTGACGACGGCACCACCGTCTTCAAGCAGGCATACCCCGCGGGCGGCATCCCCGGCGCTCCCAACCCGCTTCTCCCCTTCCACATCGCCACCGCACCGCCGTCGGCGCAGCAGGGCGAGTGCACCAACGACATCGGCCACCAGTGGGCCGACCAGCACGCGATGTGGAACCACGGCAGCCTCGACAGGTGGGTCGCACGCCACCTCATCAGTGACCCCGGGGGTGCCGGCAAGTTCGCCGCGATCACCATGGGCTACTACGACGGCTCGGCGGCCCGCGACCACTCCGGCGATGTCGATCTCTACTGGGCTCTCGCCGACAACTTCACCATCTGTGACAACTTCTACTGCTCCGTGATCGGTGGGACCGACATCAACCGTCTGTACTCGATGACCGGCACCGGCGACCCTGACTGCTGGGACGGTGGCGGCCAGTTCCTCGACACCCAGACCGGCACGATCCAGTCTCCGGGCTTCGACCTCGGCAGCGTCACGCGCGCGTGGAAGCCGTACCCCGAGCTGCTCCAGGGCGCCGGTATCTCGTGGAAGGTGTACGGCACGCCGGACGCGCACCTGGGCGACAACGTGCTCCGCTATTTCCCCCAGTACCGGCCGATCGGTGGCACTCCCGCGCTAACGCTGAACGCGTTCGGGTCCAACGCTTTCCCCCTCGACTTCGCCGCCGATGCGCTCGCCGGCAACCTTCCCCAGGTCTCGTGGGTGCTCGGCAGCCTCGTCGACACCGAGCACGCACCGGCGCCCATCGAGTGGGGCATGGACGACGCCGAGAAGGTGGTCATGGCGCTGCTCAACTCACCACTCTGGCCCAAGACCGCGCTGGTCATCACCTACGACGAGAACGGCGGGTTCTTCGACCATGTGCCACCACCCGTGCCCAACGGGAGCGACCCGGCCCAACGCGCCGGCGAGTTCTTCGACGTCAGCAAGTTGGGTGCGACAGCGCTGAGCAACGGCGGCACCTTTGTCGATCAAGCGGTGGGCCTCGGCTTTCGCGTCCCGGCGCTGGTGATCTCACCGTTCAGTCGCAATCCCAACCCAGCCGGCGGTCCGCTGGTGTGCAGCGACACGCTCGACCTCACCTCGACGCTGCGCTTCGTCGAGCGCGTCTTCGGCGTGAAGGTGCCACGCCGCGACGCAACCAACAGGATTCCGGGGCTCAGCGCGTGGCGCGAGCAGAACACGGGCGACATGACCACAGCTTTCAATTTCGTCGCCACGCCGAACACCTCGGCGCCCACGCTGCCGCTCACCAACCGCGCGGACCCCCGTGTCCTCACCGAATGCCCGGCCCCGACCGGCACCCTCGTCAGCCCATCCTTCTCGGCCGGCTATCCCGTGCCGGGCACCGCGGCGATGCCGGCGCAGGAACCCCTGCCAGCCGCGGTGCAGAGGCCAAGCGGCCCGGTCACGGCGGCGCAGTGTGCAACGGCCAACGGCACAGGCAGCGGTCCGCCGGTGCCAAGTGCCGGCGCGCACATCGATACCAACGGGCTGTGGGCGATCGCGGCAGGCGTCGCCGCCGTCGCTGCGCTGCTGCTTCGCCGGGGCCGGCCCAAGGCAGACTGAACGGTCGGCGGAGCCATCGACTGTGGCCGATATACTCGGCGGCCGGATCGATAGTGGAAAGGTATCTTTTAGTCAGAAGGGCTGAAAGTGTGGTCCCGGGCCACGCTCAGGTACACGCCGCGGCGGATAGCCTTGCGATGCACGATAGAGAACGTGGGGTGCCCTAGCTTTGGTGGAGCCGCATTCTAGGACTCACGCTGCCGTCGTGGGTTGATGTCGAGCCTCGAACTCGACGGGTGTGAGCATGCTCAGCGGCGCGACCTGGGCTGAGGTTACGTCCACCAGACGTCCATGGCACGTCCACCAGACGTCCACGGCCCGGCGGGAAGGGGGGGATTCGAACCCCCGGAGGGACTTAACATCCCTCACTCGCTTAGCAGGCGAGCGCTTTCAGCCACTCAGCCACCTCCCCGCGGAGACCGCCAGTATATGTAGTGTGGGCCGCCGGGAACGACGGTGACAGGAGGCCAGGGCATGCGCTGGGTGACATTTCGACGCGGTGCGGATGGGGACGACCGCGTCGGCCTCATCGTCGATTCCCAGGTGCATGCGCTGCCCGCCGGCGAGACGCTGCTCGGCCTTCTCGGCGACGACGGCGAACGTCTCGCGCAAGCGGGCGAGCGCGCCCGCACCAATCCCACAGACGTGCTGTCGCTCGACTCCGTGACGCTGCGCGCGCCGGTGCCCCTGCCGCCGACGGTGCGTGATTTCTACGCGTTCGAGCAGCACGTCAGGACGGCGCGGCAGAAGCGCGGTCTGGAGATGGACCCGGACTGGTACGAGCTGCCCGTCTTCTACTTCAGCAATCCGTACGCCGTCGGTGGCGACGGCGAGGACGTGGCCATCCCGCCGGGCAGTGCCGAGCTCGACTTCGAGCTCGAGGTCGCGGCGATCATCGGGCGCGGCGGTTCGGATCTCACCCCGGAGCAGGGTGAGGCGAGCATCGCCGGTTTCTGCGTCATGAACGATTGGAGCGCGCGCGACGTGCAGCGCCGCGAGATGAAGCTGAGCATGGGGCCGGTCAAGGGCAAGGACTTCGCCACGACGCTGGGCCCGATGCTGGTCACGCCCGACGAGCTCGAGGACGCGCGCAGCGGCCGTGCCTACGACCTCACCATGACGGCGACGGTCAACGGGCGCGAGTACTCGCGCGCATCGCTGGCCGAGATCTTCTGGAGCTTCGGCGAGATGATCGCCTACGCGTCGCGCGGCACCCGTGTGCAGACGGGCGACGTCATCGGTTCTGGGACGTGCGGGACCGGTTGCATCCTCGAGCTGGCACTGGTGCACGGCAACGAGGCGTACCCGTGGTTGCGGGAAGGCGACGAGGTCGTGCTCAGCGTCGACCGGCTCGGCAGCATCCGCAACCGCGTCGTCGCCGGCGCGCCGCTGCGGCCGCTGCGGTGAGCGACCTCGCGGCAGAGTTCATCGCGCGGCTCGACCGCGTCGCGGACCGCCTGCACCGCCATGCCACCACCCAGTTCCCCGGCGGCGCGCTGACGGCACCGGACCCGCCCACCGGCGAGCGCTGGGAGGTGGGCCAGGTGTGGGCGCACCTCGCCGAGTTCATCCCCTACTGGCTGGGCGAGGCCGCCCTGGTCATGCGGGGGAACGGCGAGCCGGTGCCATTCGGGCGCACCAAGACCGATCCCGGGCGGGTCGCCGCCATCGAGCGCGACCGGCGCGACGACCGCGTGGCGCTGTGGAACCGCGTCCAGGGCGACATCGTCTCGCTGCGGGCCTTTCTCGAAGGGCTCACGGAGGCGTCCTGGTCGGCGCGCGGACTCCATCCGACCCTGGGCGAGATGGACCTCGGGAAGCTCATCGACGAGTTCCTCGTCGGTCACCTGGAGCAGCACGCGGACCAGCTCGACGATTTGGCGGCCGCGTCCACGGGCTGAACCGTCGCGGCCCGGTCACGTTCGCGCACGCTGCCGATGCCGCCGGGAGTCCGTGCCGAGAGCCCCGCCTAGAGTGACCTCGTGATCGGAGAGCGGGTCCGTGGACCGGTTGGTGGCGCCGCCACGGCCATGCCGCGGCTGGCGCGCATCGCGCGACCGGTGCTGCATGTCGGAGCGCTGGCCGCCGCCGTGTCGGCGCTGCTCACCTTCGTCATCCCCGCGCTCACCGGTCGCTTCTCGGGCGAGTTCGAGGACTTCTCCATCGAACGCACCGCCGGCGCCGCCCTTCTGCATGGGACCGACCCGTACGCGACGTTCATCCCGATAGCGGCGACCACCCCGGTGCACGGCCTCGGATTCGACTATCCCCCAGTGACGGCGTGGCTGTTCCAGCCATTCGCCGCGCTGCCCGCATCGGTCGCGGACGGCATCTGGCTCTGCTTCGGCCTCGCCTGCGTGGTCGGCGGGGCGGTGATCGTCGCCCGCACAGTGCTGCCGGCACGCTGGCCGCGCGTCTCGCTGGCGGTGGTCACCTCGCTGCTGTTCGCGCCGGCGACGTACAACCTGTGGCACGGGAACATCAACGTCGTCATGTTCCTCACCCTGGCGCTCGCGCTGCGGGCGTGGGTGCGGGGGCGCGAGTTCTCCTGCGCCGGCTGGCTTGCGGTGGGCGCGGCGATCAAGCTCGCGCCGCTGGTGCTGGTCATCCTCATGGTGCGTCGCGGCTGGTACCGCGGCGCAGCGCTGACGGTGGCGGGGTTCGTCGGGTCGCTGGGGCTCGGCGCCGTTCTCGCGGGCCCGGCGGCGCTGTGGAGCTTTGTCACCGGCGTGCTCCCGGTGCTGACGCGGCAGGATGGGTGGCTCGGCAACCAGTCGCTGAACGGTGTCCTCAACCGCGCCGTCGGCCACGCCGTGCTCACCGTCCAGCCCGACCTCATGGCCCTGCGCGTGATCTCGCTGCTGCTCTCGCTCGCCACCGTTGCAGCCGCCGTGTGGGTGGTACGGCGCGGCGTTCGCCCCCGTGCGGAGCGGGCCGGGGAGTTCTCGGTAGGGGTGCTCGCCATGCTCCTGGTCGGCACCATCAGCTGGTACGAGCACTACATCTCGCTGCTGATCCCGCTCGCCGCGGCGGTCGCGCTCGTCGCTGGGCGCGGACTGGTGCGCGAACGGCGCCTCGCAATGACCGCGGCGCTCGCGGCCGTGATCTTCGGGGTGGTGGGGCCCCTGGTCATCGCCCAGCTCAGCGTCCCGCGCATCCTCGACGCCCAGGCCGCGCCGGGCTGGTGGCCCTGGGTGCAGCTGTTCTCGCTGCCGGCGCTCAGCGCGGCGGCCCTGATGGCGGCCCTGGTGGTCTCGCTGCGCGAACCGCGCGGGGTGGGGTCGGGGGCGACCGAGACGCGGCCCGTGGTGGCAGCCGCCGCGTAGGACCGGTACCGTCTTTCAGGATTGCCGGTCAATGCCAGCCGAGGCTACTGCCGGCCCCTCCGGCGGTTCCGGACAGGTTGACAATGTCCGCTCCCGCGGTCATGGTGACGGCGGATCGGGTCACGAAGACGGGGAGGGATAGTCAGATGGCATGCGTGCTCTTCGCAGACGACGATCCCGACATTCGTGAGCTTGCCGGTCTTCTGCTCGGCCACCGCGGCCACGAAGTGGTGACCGCCGCAGACGGCGACGAGGCGATCGCGCTGCTGTCGGGGATGACCCCCGACCTGGTGATCACCGATCTCAACATGCCCCGCCAGGACGGCCACGCCGTCTGCGCGGCGGTGCGCGCCAGGCCGGACCTGCGCGACATCCCGCTGGTGCTGCTGACCGCCCTCCCGCTCGACGATCAGCGGGTGCTGCGAGCCTCCGCCGAGAGCAGCGCCGTACCGGTCGCCAAGACCGACATCAGCAGCCTCGCCGACCTCGCGGATGGCCTTGTCTCGGGCGCCGCTGACGTCATCGGACGGCCGTCGACGGCACAGTCCCGCACCGTCGCCTGAGCCGCGGCCGCGATATCCTGACCCTCGCGCGGAGGGATGCCGGAGCGGTTGATCGGAGCGGTCTTGAAAACCGCAGTGGCCGCCAAGCCACCGGGGGTTCGAATCCCTCTCCCTCCGCCACTTAGCCCTTGTTTGTAGGGGTTTGGCCGTCCTGCCGGACGCCGGCGGACGTTGGCGAATTGCCCCGAACGCCGCATTCCTGCGTCCGAGTTGAGAGACGTGACGGGAGTCCGGCAGTCCGCGCCAGCCGCCACGTGCGGCAGGCCACGATGCTCCTTGAGGCGGGCATGGACTCGAGTTCGCATTTTTGCTAACCTCGACCCATGAGTAACGTCAGTCCCATCGGCCGCACAGCCACCGAGGACAGCCAGCAGCGCTCTCGCCGCAGCAAGGAGTATCGCGCCGAGTTGGAGCGTCTCCGGCCCTTTGAGGAGATGGCGCGCCAAGTCATCCGGCTGCGAATGGATCACGAGCTTTCGCAGGAAGCTCTGGCTCAACGGGTAGGCACGACCAAGTCAGCCATCTCCCGTCTGGAGAGCGGCCAACACGCGCCGAACCTCGGAACGCTCCAGCGCGTTGCAGCTGCTTTTGGCGGCCACGTCGTCATCGGGTTCGATGTCCCTGGCTCGGCGCCAGCGACCAACCCGAAGCAGAACCAACTCGCACGGGTCTAGGAGGCGCCAACTTGCGGGTGCCAGGCGCCCAAGATTTGCCATCGCGGGTGTAGGTCGCAGCGAACACGCTTGGCTACGCAGGAGGCCCGGGCGAGAGAGCCACGGTGGCTTGGTGATTCACGCCTGCCGGGTCGCGCCAGGCTACGGTGGTTCGATCGCCGGGACGCCTGCCTCTGATGGCGGCGCCGAGGTCGGCAACTGAATGAACGGTGACGACGCCAACGCCAGTGATGACGCCGCCGATAATCCCGGCGACCGAGGCGGCGTCGCCTGGCGTGACCGTGCTGACGCGTGCGCCGTCAACAGCACCGCCGTTGCTGACGATCACCCCGAGAATGCCGCTGTGGGCTCCCTGGATGTACGGTGATTCGACACCGGTCAGGATCTCGTGGGCAATGGCCAGCCGAAGTGCCCTGGCTCGATCAGGCCTTTCAGCCCTGGTGCCACACCGGCGGACGCCTTAGCGTGCCTCTTGTGTGAACAAGCATTTAAGGGGACCTGACATGGCGAAAGAGTTGAGTACCGGTCACACTCGAGGCGTCGTCCAGCGAATCGCACTCGGTGCGATGGTTGTGATCGGTGTCTTCCTGATCGTCCTTCCGCTGGCGACGAATCTGCCGGCAAAGTCGGCCGCCACCGGGAATATGATGACGGCGTTCCGTCCACAGATGACGACTGCCGCGCTGACCCAGGGTAGCTCGGACATGCAGACCATGGCGGCGATGGGGCAGCAGCTGAACTCGGCGATGCTCCCTGCACTGGCCCAGCAGATGCAGATGACGCCCGACCAGCTGTCGGCGTACCTCGCCACCAACTACCCCGCCGTGGGCAAGGGATTGGCGCAGTTCGGCAGCATCCTGCCCAACTTTGGAAACCTCCAGGCGACGATGCAGGCACAGCAATCGAACTTCCAGCAGGCTGACCAGATTCCGACCGGCTTTCTGGCGCCGACTTCGATGACGTGGCTGTTTGTTCTGCCCGGCGCGGCGCTCCTCCTGCTCGGACTGTTCGGGCTGGTGCGGCCGCGTGTGGCGCGCCCAATGGTCGCCGCAGCGGGCGCCGTCGGGCTGATCGTGGTGACCGGGCTTCTGACTGTGTCGATGTCCGGCAAGGCGTCGTCTGCCGACCAGCTGACGACGGCGTTCAAGCCAGTCTTCGCCACCCAGAGCGTCCAGCAGGCGCGTGCGGACACGAACACGGTAGAGGCGATGGCCACCGAGTTCACGCAGAAGGCCCTCCCGGGGCTGATCACCGCGTTGCACATGACCCCCACACAGATGACCGTGATGATGACTCAGCAGTTCCCCGCGGTCGCCACCGGCGTCTCCCAACTGCCGCAGATTGTGCAGCGGATGGAGACCGCGACGTCGGTCATCGAGGGTAACGTCGACAACTTCAACCAGAGCGCCTCGATCCCCTGGTCGCCCGGGTCGATGGTCACCATGTTCTGGTTCATGATGGCGTCGGCGCTGCTTGCCATCGTGCTCGCGGCGGGCGCGCTGTTGGCCCCCGCCGGCCGCGGCACCCTTGCCACAGTGGCGAGCAGCCGCCCACGCGCGGGTGCCGTCCACCGCTGATCGCTCAGGAGCGAAGGGGGCGCGGCGAGCAGCCGCCGCCCCCTTTCAACTCCCGTGACGACCGCGTACTAGTGGAGCGCGGCGCAAGTTCGTGACCCATTTCACGCTGCGAGGGGGTCCCCGGTGTAGGTCCACCGATAGGGATGAGCGTAGAGGCGGTTGTACGTGGTAATGAAGGCGAGGATCTGG
>CABEBM010000050.1_pt1 | contig 33926 bp, 28 predicted proteins | sample 3132591 | NCBI WGS metagenome assembly CABEBM01 (sample SAMEA5534345, study PRJEB31848) | metagenome | biome: tundra; feature: field; material: soil | place: USA | collected 2013-05 | depth 0.45 m | reverse complement strand
TCATGATGCTGCTAATCGTGCGCACGGAGGACCTCGAGACCGAAGGCTGACCGCCACCCGAGCGAGTGGCGAGCCTCTGCCCCGCTTGGCACGGGTGGACCGACGGTCTTGCCGCCCGCGGGCGACGCAGTTGAACCTCAAGGGGGAGGTGTGGCTACTAGCGTCCACACGCTCCTTGTGACGGATGGCCCTGTTCGCTCCGGGCGCCGGACGTGATGCTGAGCCGCAGCGCCGTCCGCGCACCAATCGCAGCGTAGTCGTCCCGGAGGTGGACCATGACCCCGGCAGCGGTCGCAGCCCCGTCCCCAACCGAGCGCGACATCCTCATGGGAACGTTACGCGAACGCACCCTCGTCGAACTGTTCCGCCGTCAGGCCGAGCTGCACGCGGATGACCCGGCCCTGCTGCATCGCACGGCCGCCGGCTGGCAGACGAGGACGTGGCGGCAGTACGCGACCGAGGCGCGCCACCTCGCCGCCTGGTACCTCCGGGAGCGCCTCGAGACCGGCGGCCATGTGGCCATCTGGTCCTTCAACCGTCCCGAGTTCGTCATCGCGAGCACGGCGACGCTGCTCGTCCGCGCGTGCACGGCGCCGCTGTACCAGACGCTGAGCACCGACGAGGCGGCGTACATCCTCGGCCACGCCGGGGCGTCGATCGCCGTCGTCGAGAACCGCGCGCTCCTCGCCAAGATCCTCGAGGTGCGCGGCCGGCTCCCTGGACTCGAGCGGGTCATCCTGGTCGAGGGAGAGGCGACCGACGATGAGCGACCGTTCGTGATCGGGTGGCATGAAGCCCTCCGCCAGGGGGCTCTCGCGCTCGCGGAGGTCGGCCATGAGCTCGACGTGCGCAGCGAGTCCGCCGCGGCCGACGACATCGCCACCCTCATCTACACGAGCGGCACCACCGGGCCACCCAAGGCCGTCATGGCCACGCACCGCAACCTCGTCGCGGCGCTCGACGCGCTGGGGCCGCTGGTGAACATGTCACCGCACGACCGGGTGGTCAGCTACCTGCCCCTGGCCCACATCCTCGAACGCCTCAACAGCGAGGGGCGCCTGTACCTCATCGGCAGCCCGCTGTGGTTCACCTCGGCGATGGCCGACCTGCCCCGTGACCTTGCCGACGTGCGCCCCACGTGTTTCGTAGGCGTCCCGCGCGTGTGGGAGAAGATGGCCGTCCGCATCAACGCTGAGATCGACGCCATGCCGACGGCCCGCCGGCGCCTGGCGCGCTGGGCGATCAGCATCGGCGAGCAGGTCGTGGCCCGCCGGCAGCGGTCGCTACCGGTCCCGATGACGCTGAAGGCCCGCCACACGGTCGCTGACGCGCTGGTGCTGCGCCGGGTGCGGCGCGCCACCGGGCTCGACCAGACGCACACCCTGATCTCGGGAGCGGCGCCGATCTCGCCCGAGCTGCTCCGCTTCTTCCACGCCCTCGGCCTCGAGATCCTCGAGGGGTACGGAATGACGGAGGACATGTCGGCGGCGACGGTGAACCGCCACGGACACTCGCGGATCGGCACCGTCGGGCAGGCAGTGCCCGGAGTCGAGCTGCGCATCGCACACGACGGGGAAATCCTGACCCGGGGCGAGGTCGTCTTCACCGGGTACTACCACGACGCCGAGGCGACAGCGGAGACCCTGGGCGGCGGCTGGCTGCACACCGGCGACGTCGGGGTGCTCGACGCTGACGGCTACCTCACCATCACTGACCGCAAGAAGGACCTCATCATCACCGCCGGTGGCAAGAACATCTCGCCCACCAATATCGAGAACGCATTGCGCGGCGACCTGATCGCCAACGCCGTGATCATCGGTGACCGCCACTCGTACCTCAGTGCCCTGCTCACCATCGACACCTCAGCCCTCGCCGACCTGGCGGCGCGGCGCGGGATTCGCGAGAGCGTCGCCGCCCTCCTCGACCACGACATCGTGCGCGACGCGGTGCGCAGCCACGTCGAGGCGGTCAACCGGGGTCTAGCGGCGGTCGAGCAGGTGCGACGCTGGGTCGTCCTCCCCGCCGAGTTCACGGTCGGCGTCGAGCTCACGCCGACGTTCAAGGTGCGTCGCAAGGTCGTCGCCGAGCGGTACGCAGACCAGATCGAGCGGCTCTACGCACCGCCCTCGTCGTGAGCTGTCGTGGATTGAGTGCAGCGAGCGTGCACCCCGTCGCGGCTACTCGCCGTCGTCCTCACGACCTCCTGACGCGCCCCCCAGCCTGACCAGCGCACGCAGCTCGGCGGTGATGTCACGGGCGATGGCAGCCGGTTCGGGGACGAGCCCGGCGTCGGCGATCACGCCGACCTGGATGTCACCGGCGTACGTCATGACGCTGATCCCGATGCCGAGCATCGCCGATTGCGGCACGAAGAAGGTGAGGTTGACGAGCCTCTCCCCGGCCAGGTACAGACGCCGAGCCGGACCGCGGACATTGGTGACGACGGCCGTTCCCTTCGCCCCGAAGAAGCGCACCACCTGGCGTTGGATGGCCTGCGGGACCAGCCCCAGCGCGCCGAGCACCTCGAATGCCACCGACGGCTGCGGTGAGTGCCGCGCCAGTTGCATCATCGCATGGACGGAGTCGAGCCGCTGCCGCCGTCCGGGCATCCCGACCGGCATGTCCAGGAACACGAGGCCGAACTGGTTGCCGAGCCTGCCGTCGTCATCCTGCGGACGCATGTCGACGGGGACGAGTGCGCGGACGTGGCTCGGCAGCTTCTCGCCCCCGTTGCGGAGGTGCGACCGCAGCGCGCCCGTAACGGCCGTGACGAGGACGTCGTTGACGGTGTAGCCACCCTCCTCACGCAGCGGGCGTAGGTCCTCGAGTGCGAACGGCTTCGTCCAGGCCACCCGCTTGGCCCGCACCAGGCCACCGCGGAGCGATGTGGAGGCGTCAGGCCACAGCGCGGTGAGCCGCGCGAGGGTGAACGCCTGCGCACTGACCTGGACGATGTCGCCGACGGCCCGGCGCGGGTCGAGGTGCGCGAGCAGGTGATGGTGCGCGCCGTTCGGGGCTGGGGCGCCGGCCGTGCGGGGCGCTCGCAGCGACGCCGCGGCGGTTGTCGCCGTGAGCCCGAGCAGGAGCCGCACCAGCGCGGTGCCGTCGGCGATGGCATGGTGGATGCGGGTGAGCAGCACCGAGCCGTGGCCGTGGTTCTCGATCATGTGCACGTCCCACAGCGGTCGGGTCATGTCGAGCGGGGTGCTCATCAGGTCGGCGACGAGGAGGCGCAGCTCGGCGTCGCCACCGGGTGCGGGCAGCGCGACGCGGTGCACGTGGGCCGCGAGGTCGAACAGGGGATCCACCTCCCAGCTGGGAGGCCCGATCACCGCCGGGTGGATGCGTTCGCGGAACCGCGGGTGGTTGAGAAGGCGCCGCTCAAGGACCCTGACGAGTCGGTCGCGGTCCAGCGGCGCGTCGAAGAAGGCGAGGCTGCCGACCATCATCAGGTTGGTCGGCATCTCCATGTGCAGCCATGCGGTGTCCACCAGGGACATCCGTTCGGCCTCGATCGTGGACCGCGTCGCTGTGGCCATCGCCATCTCCTCTGCCGTTCGCTCGCTGACAGCGTGGCGCCCACGGGCCTCGATGGCTAGTGCCGGAGGTCCCAACCGACAGAGCGGGGCGCCCGGCGCCATGGGTCAAGCCGGCTGGTGGTGCTACGCCGGCAGCAATCCGCCGTCGACGATGACGAGATCGCCGGCCATGTAGCCGGCGGCGGACGATGCCAGAAGACGGCCACCTTGGCGATGTCGTCCGGTTCTCCCATCTGAGCCCGCTGAGCCCGCGCCTCACGCTCGAGACCGCACATCCGGTGGTAGGTCAGTTGCGCCGCGACCCAACGCACGGGTGGCGCTGATAGGCAACCATGAGCAGGGATTGTGACCTTGTGCCCAGGCTGTCGATGTCCATGGCCTCTGCCCGTTGCATCGCCAGGGGGTCACAATAGACTGCGCACGTCAGACGCCATCGTGAGAGTGCTCCCATGCTTCATCAATCGCCAACCGCCGCAATCGAAGCCCGCCCCAACCTCTGGGGCCCATTCTCGGTCGCCGGCCACAATGCACTCGTCACCGGTGCGGGGAAGGGTATCGGTCGGGGCATCGCCGATCGGCTTGCTGAGGGCGGCGCAAATGTCCTTATCGCCGACATAGACCTTGCCGCGGCACAGCATGCTGCCGAACATATGGCTCGGGACGAGGGACGCCCCGTGGCGATGCGCGTCGATGTCAGCAACGAAGCCGACTGCGAAGCTGCCGTTCAGCGCTGCATCGAGGAGTTCGGTTCTCTTGACCTCCTCGTCAACGACGCCGGGATCTTCCCGACCAGCCCCGTGCTGGAGATGAGTCCGCAGTTCTTCGACCGAGTTCTCGACATCAATCTGCGCGGTCTGGTCTTCATGTCGAAGGCGGCCGGTCTGCAGATGGTGAAGCAGGGTCGTGGCGGCAAGATCGTCAACATCGCCTCCATTGACTCGGTCCATCCATCCTTCCCCGGCCTGGCCGCGTACGATGCGAGTAAGGGCGCCGTCCTCAGCTTCACCAAGAGCTTCGCCCTGGAGATGGCACCACATAATGTCACCGTCAACGCGATCGCACCTGGCGACATCACCACCGAAGGCACAGCGCAACCACTGGCTGGTATGAGCAAGGAGCAGACCGACGCGATGATGGCAGGGTTCACACAGCGCATTCCCATGAAGCGCATGGGTGTTCCTGACGATATCGCCAAGGTGACCGTATTCCTGGCTTCGTCTGCGGCCGATTACATGACGGGCGCACTCATCGTCGTCGACGGTGGCATGCTGCTGTCGTAGGCATCGTCGTGACAAGGTCGGCGTGGAGGAAGGGCAGCAGCACGTAGCCGCTGCCGAACGCCAGTGCGCCGATCTTGAGGAAGACCAGCGCCACCAGCGCCGAGACGTCAATGGCGGCCCTGGCCACGATCCCGACGACCGCCGCATCGACGCCCGCCCAGGACGAGCTGGACGTGATGATCGGCTCCGACTAGGAGGTACAGCTCTGCGAGCCCGATCATCACGGGAACCGCGGGCCCGATGAACAGAACGCCCGCGAGCAGCATCCCGGGCACGCCCGCCCGGCGACTACCGTGGAGCAGCGCCAGCTCGGTGGATCCGGCCCGGGGAGCAGGTTGCACGGTACGGCAGACTAGGAATCCGTCCACGCCGCTGCGTGTTCGGGCTAGTAAATGTGCCCGTCAAACCGGGGGACCCACTACCGAATCCCAGGCGACCCGTCCGCGAGGAGCCCTCTGAGATTGATGGTCCAGCCGACACCGAAGACCGTGGGGACGAAAACGCGGTGATCCGCGCGGTTCCACAGGCGCTCATGCACTCGGGCCAGCGTCGGCAGCCGAAGATCGTATGGGACCCTCCCCGCCATCCTGCCGTGCCACGTACGTTCCCCAGCCGGCTTACGCAGCTCGGTGGCCAGCGCGGCACCAAGGAGGGCCGTCCCCAATCCGAGGCCGAGCCACCGCCGTCGCGACCTGCCTGCCGCTCGAAGAGTGTTCACCACTGCATTGTCGACCACCGGGATCACCTCGGGAAGGGCCATTTGTCACATCACGCGCGTCTTGTGAGCAGCGTTGGGGATCCCGGTTGAGCTGGGCCAAGAGCTTGTCGGCTCCGTACACGCGTCGGTGCTCCTTGCAGACGCGACCGACGGCGGCTTGGAGCGCCTCGTCGCGGAGGCTCCGGGCGGAGGGCGGCCACGGCCAGCTCCTCCGCGGGCAGAACTCCTGCCCCGGGGCGGTAGGTTGGGCCTCCATCGGGGTGGACAACTCACAGGCTCGGACATTGGAGTGATCAAGGCAACTGATGCGCGAGCTGACCTTCGTAGCGAGGCGCACTGTCGAATGGCGCGAACGGCCTGGTCCACGTGTGCAGTCGCGGGTTGACGCGATCGTCAGGCCGGTGGTCGCCACGACATGTGACGTCGATCTGGCGATTCTCATCGGTCGCTCTTCAGTGCCGCCACCTTTTGCGATCGGCCATGAGTGCATCGCGGAGGTTGTCGAGACGGGCGACGCGGTGACACACGTCGCCGCCGGCGACCTGGTGGTGGTGCCATGGCACATCGCGTGCGGCAAGTGTGACCGCTGCGGCGCCGGGCTCTACGCGCACTGTCTTGCCGTCCCGGAGCTGGCCATGTTCGGTGCGCCGCTCGGCGGCGACTGGGGCGGACTGTTCTCGGACCTCGTTCGGGTTCCGTTCGCCGACAGGATGCTCGTGCCGTTTCCAGCCGGGCTCGACCCGATCGCCCTCGCGTCCGCGGGAGACAACTTGCAGTAAGTTGAAATAACCTGCAGCTTCGGGCCGGGATGCGGCCTGATCAACGTGTCCGCAACAAGCAGATCGGGGCGAGGCTTCGTGCGACTGATGCGGCGCAACGGCGCCGGCTAGCGAATGCGCCGGCCGCGCCCCATACCCCCGCTGAACAGGCGGAGCACGAGGAGCAGGATGGCAGCGCCGATGAAAGCGATGATGATCTCGCTGATGATCGGGTGATCCGCAACATTGATGGAGATGTTGAGGACGTTGGCGAGGATGGTCCCGAGGATGGCGCCGAGGACGCCCACCACGATGTCGGCCAGGAGGCCCATGCCGTGGCCGGTCGTAACCTTGCTCGCCAGGAAGCCGGCCACGAGGCCGACGAACAGCCAGACGAGGATCGACTCTATGGTGAGGTTGATGACGATCGCTGCGAGCACGATCTCGCGACTATAGCCCTCCGAACGACGTTTGTTCGGTCACACCAGAAAGCGTGGTCACAGCTCACCGCCTTCTGCATACGTCCGGACCGTCGCGTACGGATCTGAACTTGCTCACAGCGCCGGTCGACGAGGCTGGTTGCCCTAGCGCGTCGACAAATCAGTCGCGTGTCGTCAGCGAGGGTGGAGATGCTCCTGTGTCATATACCAGCGGGAGTCGGGGCGGCCGGACTCGAACCGGCGACCTCCTGGTCCCAAACCAGGTCGGTGCCCTTGGATCTCACGGGCGCCAGTCGATACCCTGTTGGTGGCGGAGCTGGAAGCACAGGCGGGGGGGGGTGGTGGGAAAGCGGGCGGCAAGGCCCGCGATGTTGCCGCGACGGACCGCGATGGGACGGTCGGGTTGGCCGCCAGCGAAGGTGCGGCGACACGCAGGGTCCACTTGTGGTACTGCACCGTCTGTCTGCAGTCGGGGTAGTTCGCACATCCCCAAAACGCACCCGGCTTGCTGTGATAGGTCAACGCAACGCGACACGTTGGACAGGTGGGTGCGGTGGCCTTCCTGCGCGGAGCGATCGCGGTGGTGTGGAGCAGGTTCGCCAGGTCCTCATGATCCAAGAGCGTCACGTCATGAGCTTCCGCCAGTCTCCGGGCCTCCGGCTTGAAGATGGAATTGGTAATGACCATCGCGTCGCTGCAGCCATACGCGACGGCACCTTTAAAGGCTTGTGTTACGGCGGTCTCGTCAACTCGGTCGTCCCACCTCTTGACCTGGATGGAGGTTCGACGACCGCTTCGAGTGGCCACGAGGTCGGCTCCTCTATCGTAGTGCTCCGTCAGCTCGACGTAGTCGTAGCCGAACTTGAGCAAGGCAACAGCGATTAGAGCCTCAAACGTATCGCCGTCCATCTCATGTACATCCTCGCCGGCATGGGCGGACAGCCAAAGATCCGGGTCGGGTGGCTTCCGAAGGACGACGGTCACAGCCCACTAGGATGCCTACCCCCTGTCGCGATCCGGTGGCGATGGGAGTGACGATCTTGTGCTCATTCCCGAGCGTGTACTCAGGAAACGGACGTCAATCGTGGCGCACAGCGTTCAGCTCGTCGATTGTCGGGCCCTTCCACGGCGACACCTTGTCGTGGCTCGAGAGACACCGCTGCGTGATCCGTGCGAAGAGTCGATCGTCGAGGCGATAAAGAGCGTCCACCCAAAGAACCAGATGGCTCGGGTCGCCGCGTTGATCACGTTTCAGAGTCGAATGCCACCGCTGCATCGCGCAGAGCACTTCGACCAACCCGTCGTGCAGGTACCAACATTCCGGGAAACGGTCACCGAGCCTGTATGAGTTGACCAGCCACTCGACCCAGACTGCGACGTTCACGAGGCTATCGCCGTCAATCGCGGCCTCGACGCTACCAGGGCGGGCTGTCGTTGACGTCGCGGGTGATCCAGCTGCGAGGAGCGTGCGCAAGTCTGCAACCTCCTCAGTTATAGAGGCACACGCAATATCGAGCCGCGCCACCCACTTGGTTAACTCTTGGATCCGGCCCGAAATGCTGGTGCGCTTTGCCCTCATGGCGAGATCGCTGGACCGATGGACGGTGTGATGTCGAACAGCTCCTCGCGCAACCTGTGCTCGGGAGCCAGCATCTGGGTCACATACGCTTCGGTCTGCAGAACCTGCGCCAGGAGGCAGCCGATCACGGGATGGAGGTGCAGGCCGAGCGCGCATCGGCTGATGGCAGGCGGGAAGAGGCAGAACGCCGCGCCAATGCGACGCGTGAGCGAGCGCAACATCTTGAGCAACTGCGAACCCGTTACAACGCCATGGTTGCAAGAGACGAGGACCCCCAGATGCGAGGCTACGGTCTTCAGGATCTCCTCAAGGAGCTGTTCACGCTGCACGGCCTCACCTACCGGCCTCCCTTTCGCACCACCACAGATGAAATTGACGGGAGCTTCGACTATCAGTCTCTCGACTATCTGGTGGAGGTCCGGTGGCGGATCGGTACCCCAACGCAGGCCGACATCTCAGCCTTCAAAGACAAGGTGGCGATGCGGCTAACGAGCACTCGCGGCCTCTTCATTTCGATGCCCGGCTTTCGGCAGGAGGTTGTTGATCGATTCGGGGGAAGGGAGTCAAGTGTCCTTTGGCCATCGAGGGCGGCCAGCCGTTACAGGCCGTGGCTCGGATGCTGGGCCACTCGGTGGTCACGACGACGATGAAGCTCTACGTCCACGCCACCGATGCGAGCACGGAGGCGCTGGCCGACTTCATCGACTTTCAATATGGCCCTGAGCTGCGGGTCGTGCCGGGAACTGAATTGGACGCGAATTGGACGCCCAAGAGCAAGAACATTGATATCTCAACGAACGAGGAGTGCCGAGGAAGGGAGTCGAACCCTTACGCCCTTGCGGACACAGCGCCCTGAACGCTGCGTGTCTACCAGTTCCACCACCCCGGCGTGCGACGGCGGTCACCGATCCTAGCAGGCGGCCCGCTCAGCCCCTGTGCCAGCTGGCGATGTCGTCGAAGCGGTTGGCGCTGGTCCCCACCGGCGGAATGGTGACGGTGATCCCGGGGCGCAGCACCAGCGACACTTCCGGGGTCTCGAGGAACACCGCGGGCAGGTCGTCGGCGAGCTGGCTCGACACCGACGTTGCGGCGGCCGCGCGAGCGGCGGGGTCGGAGAGCGTTGCCAGCCGGTCGAGGGCCTGGTCGAGGAAGGGGTCGACGGTGCCCCCGGAGACGTTGAACCCGGCCGGCGGCACCGCCGTCGAGCGCCAGAACGAGCTGACGTCGGGGTCCGGGCCGTTGTCCCAGTCGGCGACCGCCATGTCGAATTCCCCGCCGCTGACCAGCATCTGGCGGAGCGCCGACGCGGGCCTGGTCGCGACTTGGACGTCGATGCCGATGGCCGAGAGCTGTGAGGCGATCGCGGTGGCCACGTCGGGAAGCGGCGCGACGTCCGCGACGGCGAGGCGCAGTTGGAGGCGGGTGGTGCCACGCACCCTCACCCCGTCGGCGGCCAGCGCCCACCCGGCCGCGTCCAGGGCGGACGCGGCCGTCGCCGGCGCGGCGGGCGGTGGCGCTCGCCGCGCGCCCACCCACGCCAGCCCGGCGGGGACCGCTCCGGTCTGCGCGGCGGCCATGCCGCGCAGCGGACCGGCCACCAGCGCACGCCGATCGATCGTGGTGGCGATCGCCTGCCGCACGGCCCCGTCGCTCAGCACCGGGCCGCGCTCGTTGAAGAGGAGATCGACGAAGCGGAAGGTGGCGATGTCGTGGCTCCCCCCACCGGCACTCACCAGCTGGGATCGCTCCACGGGATCGCTGGCGACGACGGCGTCGATCGTCCCGGCTCGAAACGCGGCGGCGGCGGAGGCGAAGTCACCGAAGAGGTCGATCTCCACCTGGTTGAGCCGCGGAGCGGTGGTGGCATGGCTGTTCGGGAACAGCGTGATCGCGGTGGTCGTGCTGCTGACCACGCGGAACGGCCCAGATGTGGCCATCGCTGTCGCGGCGGTAGCGGGCAGCGCCGCCACGGCGACGGGGGTCAGTGATCCCAGCGGGAGGATCGGCAGTTGGGTGAGCTGCGCGACGAACGACGCGCGCGGCCCGGCGAGATCGAAGCTGACCCCGTCGCCCTCCGCGCGCACGTGGACGTCGCGCCACGGCGCTGCTGACGCGGCGTCCCCGAAGGACGCCGATTGAACCCACTCCACGGTCGCCAGCACGTCGGCGACGGTCACCGCGCGGCCGTCGGACCACAGCTGGCCGTTCTTCAGCGGCAGGTGGTACGTCAGCCCATCCTGGCTGACGCTGACGCCGGGCGCCAGGTCGGGCGCCGGCAGAGCGCGATCGTCGAGGCGAAGCAGGCGTCGGTAGAGCAGTTCGCCGACATCGCGCACGGAGGGGTCCGTAGCTCCCACCAGGGGGTTGAGGGAGAGCGGTCGTTCATCGCTGACCAGGCCCTCCCGGTAATCCGGCGTCGCGGTGCGCAGATGGGAGATGGCGCTGAGGGCGAGAACGGCGCCGGCGACCAGCACCAGGATCAGAACAACGCCGACCTCGACGCGGCGACGCCGGCCTAATGGGCCCCGATGTACGTCTGGACGATGGAGACGGCGACGAACAGCAGGATGAAGATGATCGTCAGTCGCAGGAGGCTTGCTTCGAGACCGCGACGGCGGCGATAGCCGCCACCCGAGTCCCCACCGCCCCCGATGGTGCCGCCCAGTCCCGTCGCTTTGGGCGTCTGGAGCAACACGCCAAGCATCACCAGAATCCCGAGCACGTCCTGGGCGACGGCGAAACCGACCTTCACGCAACGAAACCTCCTGAGGACAAGGAGGCGCAGTATACCCGCGCCCCGGCGACCACCGACCCTCAGTTGCTCGACGGAGGCTCATCGGTGGGGCGGGTTTACCTTACACTAATTTGTGTAGCATGGGCCGCGTGAGCCCCCACCGCGTCGCCGTCCTGCTCGGGATGGCGGTGCTCACTGGCTGCGGGGCATCGCCTCCAGCCGGCGGCCGCCCGGTCACCACCGAGGCGGTGCTGCTCGCTCCCGCGGCACCCACAACGGACGGTGCCGACACCATCACCGTGCTGCGATCCGGCGAGCCGACCTTCGCCGAGCTTCTCCGGCTTATCGACAGCGCCACGCGGAGCGTCGAGGTCGAGGTGTACGAGTTCGGCAGAGCGGATCTCGCCGCCGCCCTGGTCCACGCGCACGATCGCGGTGTCGCCGTCACCGTCATCGGCGACCAGTCCGAGACTGCGAGCGCTGCGACCGTGCTGGGCCTGCGCGCCGCCGGCATCGACGTTGCCGACTACCCAATCCGGTCGCGGATGATCGACCACGTCAAGCTGCTGGCCGTCGACGGCGCGGTCGCCGTCGTCGGCGGGATCAACTGGGGCGCCGGGTCGGCGGGCAACCACGATTTCGACGTCGAGGTGCGTGGCCCGGCCGTCGCCAACCTGGCGCGCGTCTTCAGCCGCGACCTGGTCACGTGCGGCCGGGCGGTCATGGTGCCGCCGCCGCAACCGGACCCGGCCGTGGTGGTGGCGGCGACCCTGCCCGGGTCGGAGATCCTGCCGATGGTGCTCGGGGTCCTCGCCGGCGCGCGTCGCACCCTCGACGTCGCCATGTACACCCTCACGGCCTCCGCGGTGGTCGGCGCGATGGAGGCTGCCCTGGCGCGCGGCGTCACCGTTCGCGTGCTCCTCGATCCCAGCGAGCGGCCGAGCGACCCGTCGGCGGCGTCGCTGCGCGACCACGGCGTGACCGTCCGCCTCTACCGCAGCTCCGGCGAGAAGCTGCACGCCAAGGCGGCCATCGCCGACGGTCAGTCGGTGGTGCTGGGCAGCGCCAACTGGACGATCAGCGGCTTCGAGCACAACCACGAGCTCGACGTCTCGATCCCGAACGATACGGTCATCGCTGCGGACTTCGAGCAGCAGTTCGAGAGCGACTGGGCCGCGAGCCCGTGATCAGGCGGTGGCGACGGCGTGCTCGTACTCGCCGGGCTCTGCGCCGTCGTCGCCGCGCTGCCGATCGCGGTACGCCTTCGCCTTGGCCCGGCTGCCGCAGACGCGCATGCTGCACCAGGTGCCGCATCCGTTCTTCGAGCTGTCGTAGAACACCCAGCGGCAGGAATCAGAACGGCACACCTTGAGGCGGCGGAGATTGCCGTCGATGGTGGCCTGGACCAGGGCTGCAAGGACGGCAGCGAGGAACCCGTCGACGCCGGCCGCGCTGGACGCGAGGTGGACCCCCTCGCTGCTCACCACCGGGTGGATGGCCACCGCGTCGAGGAGCGTGGCGAGCTTGGCCGCGACGTCCTCCGGGAACGCCTGCCCGGTGTTGACGCCGAGCAGGACGCGAAGGTGCTCGCGGGTCTCGATCAGGTTGCGGCGCCGCGCCTCATCCACTGTGGCGGCGAAGCCGCGATCGCTCAGCCACTGCCCTGCCGCCGCCGGTTCGCCGAGGTCGTCGTCGCCCTCCGGGAGGTGCAGGGTATTGACGAATTCCTGGATGAGAGCGAGGCCGCCGGGGGCCGGCTCTCGTTTCGCAGGTGGTTCATCCATGGTCGTTATCCTCGAGTAAGCGTCACCGCCATAATAGCTTGACAGGTGACGGGTTCAGGGTATATCCTATCACCAGTGAACCAAGTTCGTCGGTGACGAGGAGGACAACGACATGATCGGCGGGAACCAGCTGTACGAGCTGGCACAGATCCGTGAGCAGGAGTACATGCTCGACGCGCAACTGCGCAGCGGCCGTGGCCGCCGGCAGACCATCAGCCTGATCGCCGGGGCGGCTCGACGCCTGCGCCGGCGTGCCTCCGCACGGCAGGACTGACCCAGGGGCGCGCCGAGCGGGGCGCGCCGGTCAGAACAAGCTGCGGCCGGTCATGGCCTCGGGAATCGGGACGCCCATCGCCGCCAGCACGGTGGGCGCCACGTCCTCGAGACCCCCGCCCACGCGCAGTTCGGTGGCGTCGGTGCCGCAGAGGATGACCGGCACCGGACTGGTGGTGTGAGCGGTCAGCGGCGAGTTGTCGCGGGCGTCGATCTTCATCTCGGCGTTGCCGTGGTCGGCGGTGACCAGGAGACCCCCGCCGGCGGCGATGACGGCGCGCTCGATCCGGTCGATGCAACCGTCCACCACCTCGACGGCGGCCACGGTGGCATCGAAGTCCCCGGTGTGACCGACCATGTCGGGGTTGGCGAAGTTGAGCACGATGAGCGCATCGGCGCCACGCTCGACATGCTCAACGACCGCGGCGGTGATCGCCTCCGCGCTCATCGCCGGTGTGGCGTCGTAGGTCGCCACCTTCGGTGACGGCACCAGCAGCCGTTCCTCGCCGCTGAACGGCTCCTCCCGGCCGCCGTTGATGAAGTACGTCACGTGGGCGTACTTCTCGGTCTCGGCGACATGGAACTGGTGGAGCCCGGCCGCGCACACCTCCTCCGCGAGGGTGTGGCGGACGTCCTGGCGAGGAAAGGCAACGTCGGCGGGCAGGTCGCGGGTGTACTCGGTGAACGTCACAAAGTGCAGGTCACCCGCGACGCGCGATCGCTGAAAGCCCGCGAAGTCCGGGTCGACGAGCGCGTGGCTGAGCTGGCGGGCACGGTCGGGCCGGAAGTTGAAGAAGGTCACCGAGTCGCCATCCTCAATGCGCACCCGCGAGCCCTCGCCGGGGACGATGGACACCGGCGGAAGGAACTCGTCGGTCACGCCGCGCGCGTACTGAGCCTCGATGTACCCCACGGGGTCCGGCGCGGTGCCCTCACCGTCACCGACCAGTTGCTCGTAGGCGCGCTGGGTGCGATCCCAGCGGGTGTCGCGATCCATCGCGTAGTACCGGCCGGTGACGCTGACCACCCGGCCGCAGCCGGCGGCATCGAGATCCGCGACGAAGCGCGCCAGAAACCCCGCTGCGCTCGCCGGTGGCTCATCGCGCCCGTCGGTGAACGCATGGAAGAACACGCGGTCGAGGCCGCGGCGGCGAGCCAGCTCGGCGAGAGCCACGGCGTGAGCCTGGTCGCTGTGCACACCGCCCGGCGACACCAGGCCGAGGCAGTGCAGCGAGGTGCCGCGCTCCAGCGCACTGTCCACCGCGGCACACAGCGCGGCGTTCTCGAAGAAGCTGCCGTCCGCGATGGCACCGTTGATCCGGGTCAGCGGCTGATAGAGGATCCGCCCCGCGCCGATGGTGAGGTGGCCCACCTCGGAATTGCCCTGCTGGCCCTCGGGCAGTCCGACCGCCAAACCGCTGGCCGCCACCGCCGTCCACGGCCAGGTGCTCATCAGCCGGTCCATCGCCGGGGTCGAGGCGGCCGCGATGGCGTTGCCGAACGCGTCGGATGACTGGCCCCAGCCGTCGATGACGGCGAGGACGAACGGCCGCGCCGCCCTCACCGCACCACGGCCGCGTGTGCCGCGGCGACGATGGTGGCGAACGCGTCGGGTTGCAGGCTGGCGCCACCGATGAGACCGCCGTCGATGTCCGGCTGGGCGAAGAGCTCGGCCGCGTTGCCGGCGCTGACACTGCCGCCGTACAGCACCCGGGGTGCGGCGTCGCCGATCCGTGCCGCAACGTGCTCGCGGATGTGCGCGCACGCCTCCTGCGCCTGGTCGGGAGTGGCGGTCCGGCCGGTGCCGATCGCCCACACCGGCTCATACGCGATCACCCAGTCGGATGCGCGGAGCGGGTCGACCGCCGCCGCGATCACGGCGTCGAGCTGCCGCTCCACCACCGCGGCGGTGGCGCCGGCGTCGCGCTCGGCCTCGGTCTCGCCCACCGCGACGATCACGAGCAGGCCGTGACGGCGCGCCGCGGCGACCTTGCGGCCCGTCTCCTCGTCGGTCTCACCGATCAGGTGGCGGCGCTCGGAGTGGCCGACGAGGACGAGGTCACACCAGCCGGCCAGCATCGCCGGTGAGATCTCGCCGGTGAAGGCGCCGGCGTCCTCCCAGTACACATCCTGCGCGCCGAGCAGAACCGGGCCGGCCGCAAGCACGTCGCGCACCGGCCACAGGTGGGTGAACGGCGGCAGCAGCGCCACCTCCACGTCGCGCTCGGCAGCGCAGCGCTCCATGATCGCGCGCGCCAGCGCCACCCCTTCGGTCACCGTCGTGTTCATCTTCCAGTTGCCCGCGACCATCGGCACCCTGGCCGCCACGGCGGTCATCCGGGAACGGCCACGCGATCGCGCAGCGCCGACACCCCGGGCAGCACCCGGCCCTCGAGGAATTCCAGAGTTGCCCCGCCGCCCGTGCTGATGAAGTCAATCTTGTCAGTAACTCCCGCGTCTTCGACAGCCGAAGCGAGGTCGCCGCCGCCGATGACGCTCACCGCGTCGCTCTCGGCCACCGCGCGGGCAACCCCGCGGGTCCCCTGCGCGAACTCCTCGATCTCATAGACGCCGAGCGGACCGTTCCAGATCACCGTGCCCGCACTCGCCACCGACGCAGCGATCGCCGCCACCGTGGCCGGACCGACATCGACGACCATGGCGGCATCGGGGATCGCGTCCCAGGACACCACCTCGGTCGGCTCGCCATCCCGAACCTCACCCGCCACCACCACGTCGACGGGGAGGTTGAAGGTGCAACGACCATCGGGCATGCGGTCCAGGAGGTCCCGGGCCAGGGTCACCTCTTCCTCCGCAACCGAGGACCGGCCGGTGGCCGCACCCTTGGCGCGGAAGAAGGGCCACGCCATGGCGCCCCCGATGTGGAGCCTGTCGACACGGGTCATCAGGTTGGTGAGCACGCCAAGCTTGGTGGAGATCTTGGCGCCGCCGAGGATGGCGACGACGGGCCGCCGCGGGTTGTCGAGGACGGATCCGAGGACCTCGAGCTCGCGGGCCATCAAGTAGCCGGCGACAGCGGGCAGGATGTGAGCGACACCCTCCGTGGAGGCGTGGGCGCGATGGGCGGTCCCGAAGGCGTCGTTGACGAAGATGTCAGCGAGCGATGCGAGCCGCGAGGCGAGTTCGGGGTCGTTGCGCTCCTCACCCGGCTCGAAGCGCACGTTCTCGAGCATGCCGAGGTCACCGTCACCGAGCGTGCCGACAAGCGCTTGTGCGGACGGCCCGACGACATCGGCCGCCACAGGCACGGGGACCCCGAGCAGTTCACCGAGACGCTGCGCGACCGGAGCGACACTGAGCCGCGCGTCGACCTTCCCCTTGGGGCGGCCGACGTGGGTGACGAGGATGGTCCGCGCGCCCCGCTTCCGGAGCGTCCTGATCGTCGGCAGCGCGGCCCGGATGCGCCGGTCGTCACCAATGTGGCCGTTGTCCAGAGGGACGTTGAAGTCGACCCGCAGCAGCACCCGCCGGCCGGCGACGTCGATGTCGTCGATGGTCGCCTTGCTCATCGCCGTCGATCAGAGACGGCCGGCCATGTGCTCGGCGAGGTCGACGACGCGGCATGAGTAGCCCCACTCGTTGTCGTACCACGACAGCACCTTGACGGTGCGGTCGCCGATGGCCATGGTGGACGGCGCGTCCACCGTCGACGAGTGACTGTCGTGGAGGAAGTCAATCGACACCAGCAGCTCCTCGGAGACGGCGAGGATGCCGTTGAGCGATCCGTCCGCGGCCTCGCGCAGCTCGCCGTTGACGTCGTCGACGCTCGCCGAGCGACTGAGCGTGGCCGTGAGGTCGACGAGGCTGACGTCGCTCACCGGGACGCGCAGCGCCATGCCGTGGATTTTGCCCTTCAGCTCGGGCATCACCAGCGACACCGCCTTTGCGGCCCCGGTCGAGGTGGGGATGATCGACAGCGCCGCCGCGCGGGCGCGACGGAGGTCCTTGTGCGGGGCGTCGAGGATGACCTGGTCGTTGGTGTACGCGTGCACGGTGGTCATCAGACCGTTCTCGATGCCGAAGCTGTCGCTGAGCACCTTGGCCACCGGTGCCAGGCAGTTGGTCGTGCACGACGCATTGCTGACCACGTGGTGCTCCGCGGGGTTGTAGGCGGTGTGGTTCACCCCCATGCAGACGGTGATGTCTTCGTTGGTCGCCGGGGCGGAGATGATCACCTTCCTGGCGCCGGCGTCGATGTGGGCCCGCGCCTTGAGCGCGTCGGTGAAGAACCCGGTCGACTCGATGACGATGTCGACGCCGAGGTCACCCCATGGGAGCCGCTGCGGGTCACGTTCGGCAAGCACGGTGAGCCGGGCGCCGTCGATGGTGATGTGGTCGCCGTCCGCCTTCACGGTGCCCGGGAAACGGCCGAGGATCGAGTCGTACTTGAGGAGGTGGGCCAGCGTCGCCGCGTCGGTCAGGTCGTTGACCGCGACGATCTCCAGGTCGGAGTTGCGCTCCCGTGCAGCGCGGTAGACGTTGCGGCCGATCCGGCCGAAACCGTTGATGCCGATCTTCACGCCCATGCGCGGGTCTCTCCTCTCTCTTACCGGCCCGTCCGGCGCGGGAAGCGTCCCGGACACTACCACCGGGATCTGCCCGATCGCCCCATTCTCAGCGTTGCGCGGCCTCCACGAGTCGGTGCAGCCGGCCGGCCATCGCCGGGCGGCTGATGCCGCAGCGCTCGGCGAGCGTGGTCAGCGGCGCGTCGGGATGCGCCCGGCGGAGAGTCCCCGCCTCGCGGAGAGATGGCGGCAGCATCTCCCACCGCGCCTGGTCGGCGCTGAGCAGCTCGACGGCCTCGAGCTGGCGCACGGCCGCGTTGACGGTGCGGCGGAGGTTGGCTGTCTCGGCGTTGAGCGTCCGGTTCACACCGGCACGCACGTCGCGCACCACCCGGCCCTGCTCGAAAGCGAGACGGCCGCCCTGCGCCCCGATCGAGCTGAGGGCCGCCCCCACCGCGGCGGCGCTGCGCACCGTCACCACCGGGCGTTGCCGACGCAGCCGCGTGGACGCCGCCACCTCGAGGGCCTCGAGGTCGGCGACCAGCCGCGCCGCCGCCGCCTCGTCGCGGACCGGGATCTCGAGGTGAGGCGCCCGGTCCGGGCGGCTCACCGAGCCGAGCGCGAGGAACGCGCCTCTCAGCCTGCTGCGCCGGCAGCACCGGGCATCGGTCGGCCGCGGCCCGTCCGCGGGCAGCTCGACCCGGTAGTGGGTGCGCCGCTGGCCGCGGACGCGCACCGCATGCCCGGCCAGCCCGTCAGCATGGAGCATCGCCACCGCGCAGCGCGCCGCGACGGCGCGAGGAGTCTCGATCGCCCTGATCCCGACAGCCGGGTCACCGGTGAGGCTCATGCCCTCGAGCAGGGCGGCCCGGCAATGCGGCAGCGGAGGAACGTGCGGCGCCAGCTCGGCGACCACTGTCTCGGTGAAGGACGCGCCCTGCATTCGCGGTGAGCCCGCTACCGGGGGTCGGGCCGGTGCACGTCACGGTGGCGGACGTCGACGCTGGCCCCGCCGGCGGCGAGCCGGCCGGCGAGCTCGGTGGCGACGACCACCGACCGGTGCCGTCCCCCCGTGCAGCCCACAGCGACGTGCAGCGCCCTCCGCCCGCGGCGCCCGGCCTGGTCGATGACCCAGGCGAGCAGCCCCGCGGACCGATCGATCAGCTGGCTCGTCTCCGGGTGATCGAGCAGGAACGTCCGCACCGGCTCGTCGAGCCCGGTCAGCGGCCGCAGGGCGGGCTCCCAGAACGGGTTGGGGAGGATGCGGCTGTCGATCACCCAGTCGGCTTCCGCCTGCGGTCCGTACTTGAACCCGAACGACGACACGGTGCAGCGCAGGCCGGTGGCCCCGCCGTGCCCGGGGGCGACGAGCTCGATGACCCGCTCTCCCAGTTCGATGTCCGAGAGCGCGCCGGTGTCGATGACGACGTCGGCGGCGGCGCGGAGCGGGACGAGCAACTCACGCTCGGCCGCGACCGCCGCCTGGCCGGCGCCGGCTGTCGAACAGGGATGGGGGCGGCTGCTGTCGGCCAGACGGCGCACCAGGACCGCGTCCGAGGCGTCCAGGAAGATCACGGCGACGCCCGGAGGGCTCTCGAACGCGGCCAGTTCCCCACCACGACGGGCGTCGACGACGGCCACCGCGGGCCGGTCGCGCGAGACCGTGGCGAAGGCGGCGACCAGTGGCACCGCGAGGTTGTCGACGGCACTGACGCCGGCCGCCTCGAGGGCGCGCAGCGCCGTGGTCTTGCCCGCCCCGCTCATGCCCGTGAGGATCCACGTCGACATCACGGGTGCGGCGTCGCTCACGAGCGCGAATTGTACGGGCGGCCCGGCATCGCGCCCGGATCGGCGCCACGGGGGGCGTGTGTCATCCAAACGCAAGGTGCCCGGCATAGCCTGCGCCAGGCATGCGCATCCGGGCTCTCCCGTATCCTCGAACGACCATGACTCAAGCGGCGAGGGCCTGACGGTGCGGATCCTGGTGGCCGAGGACGATCCCGGCCTGCGCGCGGTCCTCGTCCAGGGGTTGGAGGACCACGGCTTCTTCGTCGACGCCGTCTCGCGGGGCGACGACGCCATCGCCCAGCTTCGCTTCTATGAGTACGACGTCGCCATCCTCGACTGGCGCATGCCCGGCACCTCTGGCGTGGACGTCGTCGCCTGGGTCCGGCGCGAGAAGCGGCCGACCCGCCTGCTCATGCTCACCGCCCGCGACACCACGGCGGACCGCATCGAGGGCCTCGACGCCGGGGCCGACGACTACCTGGTCAAGCCGTTCGACTTCGGCGAGCTGCTCGCCCGCATCCGGGCCCTGCAGCGCCGCCCGGCCGGGACCGACACCGCCACCCTGGTCCGCGGCGCTCTCGAGCTGGATCCGAACCGCCGCGAGGTCACCGTGCATGGACAGCCGGTGCACCTCAGCGCCACCGAGTTCAACATCCTCGAGCTGCTGATGCGGCGTGCGCCCCAGGTTGTCGACCGCAGCAGCATCGCCCAGCAGGCGTGGCGCGACGAGACCGACCCGCTGGGATCGAACGCGATCGACGTGCGGCTGAGCCGGCTGCGGGCGAAGCTTCCCGACACCGGGGTGCGGATCGTGACCGTGCGCGGCGCCGGCTACCGGCTCGAGCACGCATGACCAGGGAGAGCATGTCCGGCGCCGCGCGCCGGGCGATGGCCGCGCCACGGCGGCTGTTCCGCGCACCGCTGCGGGTTCGCGCCGCGTCGCTGCGCGTCGCGATCATCGCCACCGCGATTGTCTTCATCGCCTACGTGGTCATCGCGGCCGCGGTCATGCTGATCGTCAACCGCAACCTGACCAGTGACGTTGACACCCGGCTGCAGGCCCGTCTCACCGTGTACGTCAGCGCCCTCTCCGGGCAGCCTGCTCCGCCCGGTTCCACCGGTTTCAGCGGCCCGACCCAGCACAGCCTTCAGGAGCCGCTGCTCACGTGGGTGGTGAATCCCGGCGGACGGACCGACGCCTACGTCGACAACGACACACAGTTCCGCCCCAGGGGCACGCTCCCAGCATCCGCGCAGACGATGACGTCTCCGGCCACCTTCAACCTCACCGACGGGACCGAGGTGCGCGGAGCCGGCGTGGTCATCAGCGGCGCCCACATCATCGTCGGCCAGTCCATGGCCAACGTCGAGGCGGTTCAGCACAACATCCTCACCGCCGAGCTGCTGATGGGACCGATCCTGCTCATCGCCGTGTTCTTCGGCGCCGTCACCGTCGGCCGGCGCGTCGCGACACCGATCGAGCGCGCCCGCCAGCGTCAGATCGAGCTGACCGCCGATGCGTCGCACGAGCTGCGCACCCCGCTCTCGGTCATCGAGGCGCAGACGTCGCTGGCGCTGGAGCGCGATCGCGACACCGACTGGTACCGCAATGCCTTTGAGGCGGTCGGCGTGGAGAGCAAGCGCATGCGCCGGCTGGTCGACGACCTGCTCTGGCTGGCCCGGTTCGACAGCACCGGTCCCCCGCCGAGCTCGGAGGCCACCGACCTCGGCGTGCTCGCCACCCAGGCTGCAGCTCGCTTCCACGCGGTGGCCGAGGCTCGTGGCCTGACCCTGCGGGTGGTCGTCGAGCCCGTCTCGACGATGATCAGCGCGCCGCCGGAGTGGCTCGACCGCCTGCTCGGCGTGCTGCTCGACAACGCCTGCCGCTACACCCCCCACGGCGGCACCGTCGATGTGCACGTCAGCCGCCGTGACGGCCGGGTGCGGCTTGCGGTGGACGATTCCGGACCGGGCATCCCCGCGGCCGAGCGTGGGCAGATCTTCGACCGGTTCCGCCGGGCCAGCGAAGCCCCAGGCGGCTCGGGGCTCGGCCTCGCCATCGCCGCCGCGGTGGTGGGCGGCAGCGGTGGCCGCTGGGACGTGGGCACGTCGGCCGCGGGTGGCGCCAGCATGGCGGTGACATGGGCGCCGCTGATCCGCGGTGGGGCGGAGCTGGAGGAACTGTCGGGCCGCGACACCGTGGTCACGGCACCGCCGCCGCCCTTCCCCGCCTGAGCGCCCTCAGAGCAACTCCTTGATGCTCAGCGCGACGGCGCGGGGCACCGTCGCGGTGAGCTCGTCGACGCTCGCCGCCCTGATGCCGTCGACGCTGCCGAAGTTGCGCAGTAGAGCGCGCTTGCGCACCGGGCCGAGGCCGGGGACGGAGTCCAGGCGCGAGCGCAGCGCGCTCTTGGCACGCCGCGCGCGGTGGCGGGTGATCGCAAAACGATGAGCCTCATCGCGGACGCGCTGCACCAGGAAGAGCGTCGGGCTGTCCTTCTCGATGATGGTGGGCCGCGCCACGCCGGGACGGAACAGCTCCTCGTTGCGCTTGGCCAGGCCGAAGATCGGCACCTGGCTGAGCCCGGCATCGCGGAGTACCCGGTGGGCAACGCCGAGCTGGCCCTTCCCCCCGTCGATGAGGATGAGGTCGGGTAGGACGCCGAAGCTGTCGTCGCCGGCAGGGCCCTCGGCGCGCTGTACGTCCTGCGCCGTGTCGTCGCCATTGCTCCCGGCGGGATCGTCGACAGGGATGTCCTCCGCGGCGGCGCCCTCCGCGTGGCTGCGCACCAGCCGCGCGAAGCGGCGCCGGAGCGTCTCCTCCATCGAGGCGAAGTCGTCGCTGCCCTCGACGGTGCGGATCCCGAAATGACGATAGTGGGCGGGCTTGGGCCGGCCGTCCTCGAAGACGATCATCGAGCCCACCGAGTTGGTGCCCATGGTGTTGCTGATGTCGTAGCACTCGATCCGGCGCGGCGGTCCGGGCAGACCGAGCCGGTCCGCGAGGTCGACGAGCAACGCCTCGGTGCGCGCGGCGTCGAAGTCGTCGACGATGCGACGCTGCCGCAGCGCGCTCAGCGCCGTCGCCCGTGCCTGCTCCACCAGTTCCCTGCCGCGGCCTCGTTGCGCGGCCCGCAGCGTGACCGGCCCGCCGCGCTGCTCGACGAGGAACTCCTCGATGACGGCCCGGTCGTCGATGGTGTCGGAGACGACGATGGTGCGCGGCACGGTGGGCGCGCTCCCGTAGTACTGGGGAACGAAACCGGCAAGACACTCACCCGCTTGCCGGCCGGCCACACCCTCGAGCTCGTGGGTCTCCATCGCCATGACCCGGCCGCGGCGCACCGACAGGAGCGCGACCATGGCACGACCGCCCTCGAGCGCGACCGCCACGCAGTCCTCGTCGGCCCGTGACCCGGTGAGCATCTTCTGACGCTCAGCGATGCGGTCGACCGCGCGCAGGCGATCACGAAACCGCGCCGCCAGCTCGAAGTCGAGGCTCTCCGCGGCCTCCGCCATCTGGCGGCGCAGGCCCGCCTCGAGCGAGTCGCTGCGCCCCTTCATGAAGAGGTCCACCTGGTCGAGCAGCGTTGCGTACTCGGCGGCGTCGATGCGTCCTTCGCAGGGCCCGCTGCAGCGCTTGATGTGGTAATCGAGGCACACGCGACCGCGGGCGAAGACCTCGTCGCTGCAGGTGCGGAACGGGAAGATGGTGCGCAGCGATTTGACGGTGGTGCGGAGTGACTTCGCGCTGGTGTACGGGCCGAAATAGCGCGCGCCATCACGGGCCATGCGCCGCGTGTAGTACGGCCGCGGAAACTCCGTGGCCACCGCGCCCCGCTCCCCCCGCGGTGCACGCAGCCGTTCCCGGGCCGTGCCGGGCGCGTGCGGTGGGCCCGCGCCCGGCTTGGGAATCTTCAGGTAGAGGTAGCTCTTGTCATCCTTGAGGCGAACGTTGTAGCGCGGCCGGTACTGCTTGATGAGCGTGTTCTCGAGGATGAGCGCCTCGCGTTCGTTGAGGCAGGCGATCACCTCGAAATCGAACACCCGGTCCACCAGCGTGCGGGTTCGCGGCGGCAGCGACTCGATGCCGGTGAAGTACGAGCGCAGCCGGTTGCGCAGGCTCCCCGCCTTGCCGACGTAGGTGACACGGCCCTCGAGGTCGCGCATCACGTACACGCCGGCCCCGGTCGGCGCCGCCCGGAGGCGGGCGCGGAGCAGGTCGGGGTTGTCGACGAGGCGGGCTCGTCGCGTCGCCGTCTGCGTGCTCACGTTCCCACTCTACGGCTGACGCGGCTCCCGTCCGGCCGGGCGCCGTGTCAGCCGCCGGCGGCCGCGAGCTCGTCAAGGAAACCCCGCTCGTCGATGACGCGCACACCCAGCTCCTGGGCACGGGCCAGCTTGGTGCCGGGCGACGCGCCGGCGATGACTGTGTGGGTGCGCTTGCTGACGCTCGACCCGGGGGTGCCGCCGAGCGCGCCGATCCGCTCCTCGGCCTCCGGACGGGTCATCGACTCCAGGGCCCCCGTGAGCACCCACGACTGACCGTGCCAGGGGCCGCCGGCGGCGGCACGCACCGGCTCGGCGCGCACCCCCGCCTCCGTGAGGCGGCGCACCAGCTCGCTCCCCTCCCCCACCGCGAACCAGCGAGCGACGTTCTCGGCAACGACCGGTCCGACGCCCTCCACCGCCCTCAACTCCTCGACGGTCGCGGCGGCGATGGCCTCGAGGCTGCCGAAGTGCTGGGCGAGGAGGGCGGCGGTGTGCTCGCCCACGTGGCGGATGCCGAGCGCATTGAGCAGCCGGATGAGTGGCACCTGCCGCCGGGCGGCGATGGCGTCGCGCAGCTTCTCGGCAGAGCGCTGTGCGAAGCCCTCCAGCGTGAGCACTTGGTCGACGGTGACGCCGAAGAGGTCGGCGGCGTCGGCGACGAACCCGGCGTCGACCAGCTGGTCGATGACCGCCTCCCCGAGCCCCTCGATGTTCATGCCGGCGCGCGACGCGAAATGGCGCAGGCGCTCCCGTCGCTGTGCCGGACACAGCGGATTGAGACAGCGGCGCACGACCTCACCGGGTTCGCGCACCAGTTCGCTGCCGCACGCCGGGCACCGATCGGGCATCAGCCACGGCTGCGCCCCCTTCGGTCGCTTCTCGAGCACCGGCCGGACGATCTCCGGGATCACGTCGCCGGCCTTGTGCAGCAACACCGTGTCGCCGATGCGCACGTCCCTGCGGTTCACCTCGTCCTCGTTGTGCAGCGTGGCGCGGCGCACCGTGGAGCCGGCGACGAGCACGGGACGCAGGTGGGCGACGGGGGTGACCGCGCCGGTGCGTCCCACCTGGACGGCGATGTCGAGCACCTCCGTCTCCACCTCCTCGGGCGGGAACTTGTAGGCGATCGCCCAGCGCGGCGAGCGCGACACGTTGCCGAGCTCCGCCTGCAGGGCCAGCGACGAGACCTTGATGACCACGCCATCGGTCTCGTAGTCGAGGTCGTGGCGCTTCTCGGCCCAGTGCTCGATGTAGGCGAGCACCTCGTCGAGCGACCCGGCGACGTGGCGATGCGGGTTGACCTTGAAGCCAAACCTCTCGAGCAGGTCGAGCACCTCGGCCTGGGTCCGGGCCGCGGCGGGCGGCTCGAGCTGGTACATGAACGTGGACAGGCCACGCTTGGCGGTGACCGTCGGGTCGAGCTGGCGCACGGCACCGGCGGCCGCGCTGCGCGGGTTCGCGTACGTGGGCCTGCCGGCCTCCTCGAGCTGGGCGTTGAGCGCTGCGAACCGCGCCTTGGGGAGGTACACCTCACCGCGCACCTCGAACTCGGAGGGAAGCTCATCCGCGGCGTCGCGCAGTCGCGTCGGCACCGTGCGCACCGTGCGGACATTGGCTGTGACGTCCTCACCCTCGACGCCGTTGCCGCGCGTCGCCGCGCGCACCAACGCGCCGTCGCGGTAGGTCAGCGACAGCGCCAGGCCATCGATCTTCAGCTCGCACACGTAGGCGTCGATGGGGCCCGCCGCCCTCTCCGCGCGGCGGACGAACGCCTCCACCTCCGTCGGTGAGAACGCATTGCCGAGCGAGAGCATCGGCCGGCGGTGGCGCACCTTGGTGAAGCTCTCGAGCGGCGACCCGCCGACGCGCTGCGTCGGCGAGTCCGGAGTCTGCAGGGCGGGGTGCTCGGTCTCGAGGTCGATGAGATCGCGGAGCAGGTGGTCGTACTCGGCGTCGGTGATCTCGGGGGAGTCGAGAACGTGGTAGCGGTGGTTGTGATGGTCGAGCTGCTCGCGCAGCTCTGCCGCTCGGGCGCGGGCATCGGCAGGGATCTCGCCGGCCGTCACCCGCCCTCCAGCGGGTAGATCGCCGAGTCGGCGACGGAGAAGATCTTCATCCCGGCGGTGTCGAACTTGATCACCACCTCCTCGCCGGAGCGGGTCATCGTGCTCTTGAGGATGGTGCCCTCACCAAGCTTGGGATGGGCGATGCGCATGCCCTGGCGGTAGCGCTGCGGGGCAATCTCGACCGGGTTGGGGCGCACCGCGTGGGCGTGCACTGCGGCGCGGACCGCGCCCGGAGTGCGCGGGGGCGAGGGCACCGCCGCGCCGGGGCGGCGAACGATGTCGAGCAGGTCAGCGGGAAGGTCGGCGAGGAAACGCGACGCCTCGGCGAGTTGCGGGCTGCCGTAGAGGTGGCGGCGGAACGCGTGGAGCACGTAGAGCCTGCTCTGGGCGCGGGTGACGCCGACGTAGGTGAGCCGCCGTTCCTCGGCGACGCCGCTGTCGCCCTCCTCCAGGGCTCGCACGTGGGGCAGCAGCCCCTCCTCCATGCCGGCCATGAACACCACGGGGAACTCCAGCCCCTTGACCTGGTGCAGGGTGATCAGGGTGACGCCGTTGGCGGAATCGTCGAGCGTGTCGACGTCGGAGACCAGGGCCACGTTCTCGAGGAACTGGGTCAGTCCCTGCGGCGGCGGCACGTCGGCGTACTCGGCCGCGAGTCCAATAAGCTCGGCGACGTTGGCCCAGCGCTCCTCGTTCTCCGGCGTCCCGTCGCGGAGCATGCGCTGGTAGCCGGTGTCGTCGAGGACACGCTCGAGGAACAGGGGCAGCAGCATGCGCTCGGAGAGGTCGCGGAGGTCGTCGACGAGGCGGCCGAAGTCGGCGAGCGCGGCCCGCGCCGCCGTGGTGATCTCGGCGCTGCCGTCGAGCGCGTGGACCGCCTCGAAGGGTGAGATCCGCTTGCGCCGAGCCAGGCGCTCCAGCTCGGCGACGGTGCGGTCACCGATCTTGCGACGGGGCACGTTGACGACCCGGCCGAAGGCGACGGCGTCGCGCGGGTTGGCGATGAGGCGCAGGTAGGCGAGCACGTCCTTGACCTCACGGCGCTCGTAGAAGCGCAGTCCGCCAACGAGGCGGTACGGGATTCCACGGCGGAGCAGCACATCCTCGAACGCACGTGATTGCGCGTTGGTGCGATAGAGCACCGCGCAGTCGCTGAGCGAAAAGCCCTCGCTGCCGATGAGCATCTCGATCTCGCCGCACACCGCGAGCGCCTCCTCCTGCTCGTCGTACACGGAGATCAGCCGGATGCGCTCACCGCCGCTGCGTTCCGTCCACAACTTCTTGGCGGCGCGCTCACTGTTGTGCTGGATGACGGCGTGGGCGGCGTCGAGGATCACCTGCGTAGAGCGGTAGTTCTGTTCGAGCGTCACCACCTTGGCGTCGGGATAGTCCCGCTGGAAGCTGAGGATGTTGCGCACATCCGCGCCACGCCAGCCGTAGATACTCTGATCATCATCGCCCACCACGGTGAGATTGCGGTGCTTCTCAGCCAGCAATTTGACCAGCACGTACTGGGCGAGGTTGGTGTCCTGGTACTCGTCGACGAAGAGATGCCGGAAGCGCGATTGGTACTCCTCGCGCACCGGGTCGCACTCGCGCAGCAGTTCGACGGTGCGAACGAGAAGGTCGTCGAAGTCGAGCGCGTCGGCGGCGCGCATCTCGGCCTGGTAGGCGGTGAAGGCGCGGGCGATGGTCGCCTCGTAGAAGCCACCGCCATACCTGGCCGCGTACCCCTCGGCGTCGAGCAGCTCGTTCTTGGCGGCACTGATCGCGTGGCCCACCTTGGCCACGGGGTTGCGCTTCTCGTCGATGTCCGCGAGGGCCATGGCCCGGCGCAGCGCGGCCGCACGGTCGGCCTCGTCGTAGATCGAAAAGGTGCTCGGGATGCCGATGGCGCTGCCGTCGCGACGCAGGATCCGCGCTCCCAGCGCGTGGAACGTGCCGATCCACATTCCCGAGGTGGTGCCCCCGAGGAGCGCCTCAACGCGGCCGCGCATCTCCCGTGCCGCCTTGTTGGTGAACGTGACCGCGCAGATCTCGTGGGGCCGCACGTCGCGGGTGGCAAGCACGTGGGCAATGCGGTGGGTGAGCACCCGCGTCTTGCCGCTGCCGGCGCCAGCGAAGATGAGCAGTGGGCCGTCGGGGGCGACGACCGCCTCCCGCTGGGCGGCGTTGAGTTCGGCGAGCGGGGGCGCGGGGCTGGTTGTGGGGCTCAGTGTGCTGTGGGAGTGGTGGCCGCGCCGGATGGCCGCGGGGGGCGGACGACCACAGCATTGTAGGAGTCGGGGCGGCGGTCCCCGAAGAGGTCGTTACGCGGTGTGCGGTGCCTGGCCGTGCTCTGCGCGTCGAGGTCGACGTCGGCGATGAGCAGCGCCTCTTCCTCGGGCCCGGCGGGGCCCTGCAGCGGCCACCCGTTGGACCCAACGATGATCGAGCAGCCGAGGAACTGCACGTCGCGCTCGACCCCGACCCGGTCGGCGCAGGCCATCACCACGCCGTTCTGCGCGGACGCCGCCATGGCCAGGATGTTGCCCTGGCAGTAGCCGGCGGCGTCGTACACGGTGTGCTTGAACGACGCCACCCAGTTGGTCGGCACGGCGATCACCTCCGCGCCCGCCAGCGCCAGGGTTCGCACCGCCTCGGGGAACCAGAGGTCGAAGCAGATCACCATGCCGACGCGGCCGAAGGGCAGGTCGACGACCGGCAGGTTCGCGCCCGGCGCGAACCAGGACTTCTCGTCATTGAAGAGATGCAGCTTGCGGTAGGTGGCGATGTGCCCCCGCGGGCCGAGCAGCACCGCGCTGTTGTGGCGAACCGCGCCGGCGCGCTCGTTGATCCCGACGACGCAATGCATGGCGCTCGCCGAGCACACCTCGGTGAGCGCGCCCACGATCGGCGCCTGCGCCGCGTCCTCGGCGGTGCTCTCGGCCTCGGCCTCGGACTCGAACACGTACCCGCTCGCCGCCAGCTCGGGAAGCACGAGCAGGTCGACGTTCTCCGCCGCGGCGCGACGGGCCCACTCGACAGCGGCGACGAGGTTGCCGCCGGCGTCACCGACGTGGGGCGCGTACTGGGCGACGGCGATCCTCACGTTGCGGGTCATCCCGTCTCCTCGAGGTGGGTGACGGGCACGCGCGGCACGCGAGACGACACCGCGCAGAGCACCTCGTTGGGGATGGTGCCGATGGCGTCGCCGATGGCGGCGGCGTCGACGGTGTGGCCCCCGGACTCCCCAAGCAGGGTGACCGGGTCACCGCAGCTCACACCCGCCACGTCGGTGACGTCGATGCTGAGCTGGTCCATGCTGACACGGCCGATGATCGGACACCGCGCGCCACCGGCGATGACCTCACCGCGACCGCCGTTGCGCCGGTCGACGCCGTCCGCGTAGCCGGCGGCCACCACGGCCACGCGGGCGCGACGCGGCGCCACCCATTCGCGACCGTAGCCAACCGACTCGCTCACGTCGATGTCCTTGACCTGCGTGATCAGCGCTCTCACGGTCAATGCCGTTCGCAGCGTGACGATCCCGGCGCAGTGCACGGGTGCGTACCCGTAGAGGGCGATGCCCGGCCGGACGATGTCGTGGTGCGTCTGCGGCAAGCGGAGCAGCGCAGCGCTGTTGGCAGCGTGGAGCAGCGCGTCCGGGAAGCTGCTGCGCACCCCGGCGACCGCCGCCAGGAAGCGGTCGTGCTGCTCGAGGGTGAAGTCGGTGCTCGCTTCATCGGCGACGGCGAAGTGGGTGAACAGTGCGACCACGCTGACGTCGCCGCTCGCCGCCAGCAACGCGTCCCGCATCGCGTCGACGTCGGCGAGACGGGTGCCGAGCCGGCCCATGCCGGTGTCGATCTTCCAGTGCACACGCATGGGTGTGCCGGCGTGGCTGGCGGCGTCCCCCGCGGCGGCGACGGCGGCGGGGTCGAAGACGGCGATGTCGATGCTGTCCGCTGTGGCCGCGGCCATCTCCTCCGGCATCGTCCAGCCGATGTTGAGGATGCGGGCGGAGACACCGGCGCGGCGGAGCTCGAGGGCCTCGTTGATCGACGACACACCGAGCCAGGTGGCGCCTCCGGCAAGCGCGGCCGACGCCGCGTGTACGGCCCCGTGCCCGTAGCCGTTGGCCTTGACCATCGCCATCACGGCGCAGCCGGGGCCGACGTGGTCGCGGAGAGCGGCGGTGTTGTCGCGGAGTGCGGCGAGGTCGACCTCGGCCCACTTGGTCATCTTCGGCACCGTCCGATGGTATCCGCGCCCGATCCCGCGGAGCGGGTCAGCGACCGGCGGCGGACGCCGCCGCGGTGACGGCCGCACCCCGGTCCGCTCCGGGGTGGATCTCCCGGAGCAGTCCGAACGGTGTGGCCTCATCGGTCTGGCCGAGCGGGTTGTCGGCCACGGACCCCAGCACGGTGTCGCGGTCGACGCCCTCGCTGGAGCCGAGCACCGTGGCGGTGAGGTCGCTGGCGTCGATGACGGCCACGCTGACCGTGCATGCGAACTCGGCGGAGAGCTGCGCAGCGAGGCCGGCGGCGGCGCCGTGGGGATCCTCGGGGCCCTTGATGGCATAGCGATCGTAGGGGGGCAGGTTGAGGTGGGAGGGGCCGTCGATGGCGTTCACCCCCGACCCGGCGACGCGGTAGAACATGCCGCGCACGCCGAAGGGACGGGTCGCCGCCGCCGCGACGGCGGCCAGCAGGATGCGCGGCACGCCCGCCTCCTCGATGGCCAGCTGCATGGTCGCGGGGTGGCCGATGCCGATGCCGGTCGGCACCCTGCTGACGAACCGCGAGAGCACGCGGGCGAGCGGGCGGACGTTCACCTCGTCGACGGGCAGCGACCGACCCTGGGTGATGGCCAGGGCCTTCTCGCTCACCAGCAGGACGTCGCCGTCGCGCAGCGCCACGCCCCTGTCGCGCAGCTCGGCGAGCAGGCGATGGATCTCGGCATGGAGATCGTCACCGCCGACGAGAACCTTGGAGCGCAGGGGTACCCGGGCCACGATCCTGCCGTCGGGAAGCTGGAGGAACAGGTGGCGGCCGAAGGTCGGCCTGCAGGAGTCGTGGATCCGCCGCGCGTCTTCGCTGGACCGCGCCACCATCTCGTCGCCGCGGCGCGCGAACCCGGCGCTGTAGCTGGACCCGTCCAGCGCGACCGCCGAGTCGTCGAAGAAGATGCGCAGCCAGATCTCGGCGTTGATCACGCGCCAGAAGAACATCGACTCGGTGCTCTCGCCCGCGCAGGCCGCCCGAAATCCCTCCGCAACCTGCGCCGCGTGCCAGTACGGACGCGATGTGAAGCGCGGTGAGCGGAGCAGGCTCTGCAGGGCGGCCCGCTGACGCCGGTACCAGCGGAATTCCGGCGTGGTGAAACCGATCTTCTTGCGACGCCTGGCCACGATGTCGGGGAGGACGTCGCGCAGACCGTCGCGGAGGACGCGGCGGTTCCAACCGTTGCGGATGATCGCGTCGGCGGGGAGGCGGAGGACGTAGTCGACGAGCTCCTGGTCGAGAAAGGGCAGCCGCGCCTCGAGCGAATGGGCCATCGAGCAGCGATCCTCGTAGCGGAGCAGAGGCGGCAGGCTCCACACCAGGAAGTCCTGGAGCAGCCGCCTCTTCAGGTGGTTCTGCTCACGGTCGTCCACCGGCCCGCGCCGGCCGCTGGTGAAAGCGCGCTGCAGCATCGGTCGCACGTCGACGTTGAGCCGGCGATCGCGAAGACGGCGCCGCGCCAGCGGACCGTAGATGTCACGCGAGCGCCAGGCCTCCCTGGCGAAGTCGCGCCATCGCCGTTCGTGAAACAGCTGGCGCACGTACACGTACGGGTAGTGGTCGTACCCGGCCAGCAATTCGTCCCCGCCCTGGCCGTCGAGCACGACGGTGACATCCTCGGCGGCGCGGCGCGTCACCATCCACATCGCGAACGGCGCGCTGCTCACCATCGGCTGCTCGACGTGCCACACCCACGCCTCCAGCTCGCGCAGGAAGTCCTCGGAGGTTGGCTCCACGCGGGCGTTGTCCGCGCCGGTCCTCCTCAGGACGGCGTCGATGTAGCGCGTCTCGTCGATGGGATCGCCGGGGAAGACGGCGGAGAAGGTCTTGAGTCGGTCGCCCAGCGAGGCCGCGTCGGGCAGATGATCGGCGAGCTGGCGTGCCATCACGCCGCAGATCGACGACGAGTCGAGACCGCCGGAGAGGCAGATGCCCACCGGCACGTCGGACACCAGCCGGCGCGCCACGGCGCGGTCGAACACCTCGCGGAACGCGGCGGGCTCCGGCGAACCGCTCTCGTCGAGCACCGGTGTCCAGTACGTGGTGGTGTCGATGCCCCCGTCGTCGACGACCACGTACGACGCGGCCGGCACCTGGCTGATGCCCGTAAAGAAGGTGGCGTGCGACTTGTGGTCGAACGCCCCGTGGGCGAGGTACTCGTACATCGACTGCTCGTCGACGCGCCGCTCGAAGGCGGGATCCTGGAGGATCGCCTTGATCTCCGACGCGAAGAGCACCCGTCCGCCACTGCGCGCGAAGTGCAGTGGCTTGATGCCGAAATGATCGCGGCAGAGGATCAGCCGGGGCCGCGGCCCGCGGCTGTCGAGCAGGGCGACGCCCCACATCCCGTTGAGCCGCGGGAACGCCGCCACACCCCACTCCTGGTAGGCGTGGAGCACCACCTCGGTGTCGCAGTGGGTGTCGAAACGGTGGCCGAGGGCCTCGAGCTCGACGCGCAGCTCACGGAAGTTGTAGACCTCGCCGTTGTAGACGATCTGCAAACGCCCGTCGTCGACAGCAATGGGCTGCTGCCCGTGGGCGACGTCGATGATGCTGAGCCGGCGAAATCCCAGCGAGGCGGCGTCCGTCTCGAGGTAGCCGTCGTCGTCGGGCCCGCGATGCCGCTGAGCGTCGGTCATCGCGTGGAGCAGGGCCGGGTCGCGGGGTCCGAAGAACCCGCTGATCCCACACACCTCAGCTCACGCCGTCGCGACTGCTCATCGCAACCTCAGAAGTCGAGGTCGTCGCCCATGCCCATGCCCCCCATGCCGCCGCCCATGGCGCCCATGTCGCCCATTCCGCCGCCGTGCGAGTGGCCGTGGCCTCCCGCACCGGCGTCGTCCTCCTCGGGCTCGGGCGCGTCGGCGATGAGGGCCTCCGTGGTGAGGATCATGGTGGCGATGGAGGTGGCGTGGGACAGGGCGCTGACCACCACCTTGGTGGGGTCGATGACACCGCGCTCGACGAGGTTGCCGTAGTCGCCGGTGCGGGCGTCGAAGCCCTCGTCACCGCTGAGCTCGGCGACGTGGTGGACCACAGTGGGCCCCTCGAACCCGCCATTGGCGGCGATGATGCGCAGCGGCTCCTGGAGAGCGCGGCGCACGATGCGCGCGCCGGTCAGCGCGTCACCGGTCAGCGACGTCTCGTCGATGGCCGCGGCAGCGCGGAGCAGCGCCACGCCACCACCGACAACGTAGCCGTCCTCGACGGCGGCACGAACCGCGGCGAGGGCGTCCTCGACGCGCGCCTTGCGCTCCTTCATCTCCACCTCGGTGGCGGCGCCGACCGTGATGACCGCGACGCCGCCGACCAGGCGCGCGAGCCGCTCCTCGAGCTTCTCGCGATCCCACTCGGACTCCGTCTCCTCGATCTCGCGGCGGATGTCCGCGGCGCGAGCGTCGACCGCGGCCCGATCGCCACCACCCTTGAGGATCGTGGTGTCCTCCTTGGTGACGACCACGCGCTCGGCGCTGCCGAGTTGCTCGGTGCGAACCGCGTCGAGCCGCAGCCCCACCTTCTCGCTGATCACCGTGGCCCCGGTGAGCACGGCGATGTCGGCCAGCATCGCGGTCCGGCGATCGCCGAACGCGGGCGCCTTGACCGCAACAGCCGTGAACGATCCGCGAAGCCGGTTGACGACCAGCGTGGCCAGTGCCTCGGCCTGGACGTCCTCGGCGACGATGAGCAGCGGCCGGCCTGACTGCACCACCAGCTCGAGAACCGGGAGCAGGTCGGCGACCGCGCTGATCTTGGCGTCGGTCACCAGCACCGCGGGGCGGTCCAGCACCGCCTCCATCGTCTTCTGGTCGGTGACCAGGTACGGCGACACGTAGCCGCGGTCGAACTGCATTCCCTCGACCACCTCGACCTCGGTCTCGATGCCGGTCCCCTCCTCCACCGTCAC
>CABEBM010000047.1_pt1 | contig 34942 bp, 39 predicted proteins | sample 3132591 | NCBI WGS metagenome assembly CABEBM01 (sample SAMEA5534345, study PRJEB31848) | metagenome | biome: tundra; feature: field; material: soil | place: USA | collected 2013-05 | depth 0.45 m | reverse complement strand
CGTCCGGTACGTCTCCGGGCTCCATCGGGGCATGGTGGTGATGTCCGAGACGAGCGCCCAGACGTCGTCGGGAGGTGCGCCGATGCCGATGACCGCCTCGTCATCAGCCGCCGTCAGCACGTGCTCAGCCGTGCCGGCAGCGCTCATGTCGTGATGGCGTCGACGATCTCGGAGCGCAGTCCCGGGTACCTGGCCAGGAAGTCACGACGCTCGGCACGAAGCCGTTCGACGATGGTCTGGTAGTCGTCAAGGCGACCGGTCCGCTCGTAGAGGCGGCGGGGCTGGAGGATCTCGAGGTCGTCGACGCCGGGCAGCGAGCTTGCCACCTCATACCCGAAGTCCGGGTCGGTCTCCCACTCGATGGTCCCCTCGGCGATCGCCTTGACCACCGCGCTCGAGTACGGGATCGTGACCTTCTTGCTGCTCTCGTTGGCGGGCGGACCGCCGACGCGGCCCGTATTGAGCAGAAAGACCTCGAAGCCGCAGCTGTCGAACAGCTCGAGGAAGCGGTTGCCCTGCTGTTCGTGACGAAGCGGGAAGAACGGGTTGGTGCCGGGGACGCGCAGAAACTTGCCCGCCTCCTCCTTGCCGCCCGCTGAGGTTCCCTGGGTCTCGCCGAGCATGAAGTACGCGGCCGCCTGCTCACGGCTGAGCCGCGCCACGGCCGGGATGATGTTCTCGTTGCGGTTGAGGATGAGCAGCTGGTGGACCCGCGTGACATCACGGGCGTCGCGGTGCCAGCCGAGGGCCTCCATGCGGAAGACGGCGCGGCCATTCTGCGTGTACGCCGTGTCGAAGAAGTCGATCGTGCCGGCCGGATCCATCGAGACGTTCTCGAGATAGGCCTCGGGCTTGCAGACGGCGCCGAAGATGGTGGGCTCGTCCTTGGGGTCGAGCGCGAAGGTCTTGGCGAAGCAGCCGTTCTCCGTGGCGACAATCCGGCCGCCCGGGTAGAGGGCGACGAAGTCGTCCTGCACGGGCTTGGACTCGTTCTGGCGCGTGAAGGTCGTCGTGGTCTTGCCGGTGCCCGACAGCCCGACGATGAGCATCGACTGCTCTCCGCGGTCGGTGGGAATGACCTTGCAGCCCGCGTGGAGCGAGAGCCCGCCCTGGTCGTAGGTGAGCTTGTTCCACATGCGCAGGCCGCCCTTCTTGGACTCGCCGAAGTAGTCGCTGTTGAGGACGCGGGTGACGCCGTTGTCGAGGTCGACCGCGATCAGGCGGTTCTCGGGGTAGCCCGGCGCCTCGAGTGACGGCGTGTAGATGACCGTGAGTTCCGGATCCCAGCCCTCGCCGCCCTGGCCCTCGTTCTCGAAGAACAGCCAGCGCTGCATCCCGGCGATGTTGGCGAAGGCCTCCTCGATGTAGAGGCGGGCCCGCACCCGGCGCTCCGGGTCGTTGCCGATGTAGCCGTCGACCACGACCATGTCGCGATCGCGGATGTGGGCCTCCTGGAGCTCGGCGACGTGGCGGCCGACCGCGCGGGAGAGTGTCTGATCGGTGTGGTCCTCGGGGGTGTCCGTGATGATGTAGGTGCTGCTCTTGCTCCGCGACACCACCTTGGTCTGCACGTTGTAGTTGTCGAACTCGGTCAGCCGCGCGTCGAGCATCCTCGAAGTGAGCTCACGAAGCTCCTCGGGGCTGGGGTTCCAGCGGATCGAGCGCGCAGGTGGCAGCGCGACACGCTGGGCTTTGACAACGTCGGTCATGACTCCTCCCGTCCCCTGGCCGTGAGCCGTGTCATGTGCGGAACGCACAGAAGTTCTGCCAGGTCTTAACGAATGTTGAGCATATCAGAGCGTCACTTGACGCCTGCGTGGCACTTGCTGGAGACGCCTCGCGGGATGCTCTCGACCGTCGCGCCTGGCGGCAGCAGGCCATGGATGGGCGGGTGGCCAGGGGCGCCGGGGTTGTACGCTCCGTCCATGACCCAGACCACCGCCGCCACCTCGCCCAACGTCGAGACCCGCCGTGAGACCTCGTGGACCTGGTTCAACGGCGGGATCTGCCGGTACTCCGATGCCAAGGTCGGCCTGCTCACCCACGGCCTCAACTACGGGACCGGCGTCTTCGAGGGCATTCGCGCGTACTGGAACGAGGAGCGCGAGCAGCTCTACACGCTGCGGCCGGCCGAGCACTTCGACCGTCTCCGCGTCAACGCCCGCATCCTGCAGATGGAGGTGCCGCTCTCCACGCCCGAACTGTGCGACATCACCCGGGAGCTGCTCCGGCGCAACGAGTACCGTGAGGACGTCTACGTCCGACCGCTCATCTTCAAGTCGGCGGAGATCATCGGCGTGAAGCTCCACGACGTCCCTGAGAGCTTCGCGATCTGCACCGCTCCGATGGGCGCCTACGTCGGCACCGGAGGAATCCGCTGTCTGGTGAGCTCGTGGCGGCGGGTGGACGACACCATGATGCCGGCCCGGGCCAAGTGCACCGGCGTATACGTGAACAGCGCCCTGGCCAAGTCTGAGGCCCTCCAGGCGGGCTTCGACGAGGCCATCCTCCTGACCATGGACGGGCATGTCTGCGAGGGCAGCGCCGAGAACATCTTCATCGTCCGCCAGGGCACCCTGTACACGCCGCCGCCATCGGACAACATCCTCGAGGGAATCACGCGTCAGGGCATCATGCACCTGGTCCGGGAGGAACTTGGGCTCGAGGTGGTCGAGCGGTCGATCGATCGGACCGAGCTCTACGTCGCCGACGAGGTGTTCCTCTGCGGCACCGGGGCCCAGGTCGCGCCGGTGATCGACATCGACCGTCGCCGCGTCGGGGACGGAGAGCCCGGCCCGGTCACGATGCGTATCCAGGACCTCTACAACAGCGTGGTGACCGGGCGCGTCGACAAGTACGCGGAGTGGCTCACCCCCGTCTACGGCTGAACCAGGCCGCCGTCGCGCACCACCGCGACGGCACACCGAGCGGCGATCCTGAGCAGAGCCCGAGCGTGGCGGCGGGGATCGCGGCCGAGCCGGTCGAGCGCGACGGTCGCCGCGAACAGTCCCTCGCCGCCGGCGACGGTGCCGCAGACCGCCACGCACGGTACCCCGGCCTGACGAGCTCGCTCAGCCACCTCGGCCGGCGCCTTTCCGGCGAGCGTCTGCACGTCGAGGCGTCCCTCCCCGGTGATCACCACCGACGCGCCGGCCAGCGCCGCATCGAGGCCGGTCTCGTCCGCTACGAGCGCCGCCCCCGCAACCAGGTCGGCGCCGAGCGCGGCCAGTGCGAAGGCCGCCCCGCCGGCGGCCCCCGCTCCCGGTCGTTGGGCCAGCCCGGGGCGATCGGTGGCCCTCTCGAGGAGCACCGCGAGATGCTGCAGCGCGGCGTCGAGAGCGACGACCTGGCGGTGGTCCGCGCCCTTCTGCGGAGCGAAGACGTGAGCGGCGCCATCCGGGCCGCAGAGAGGGCTGCGGACATCGACCGCCACGTCGACGCGGCACCCCTGCAACCGGCGGTCGACACCCGACAGGTCGATAGCCGCGATCCGCGACAGCCCGCGTCCACCCGCCGAGACGGGCCGGCCCCGGTCGTCAAGAAGGCGCGCGCCCAGCGCGACGAGGATGCCCGAACCACCGTCGGTCGAGGCACTGCCGCCGACCCCCACGATGATCCGCTCCGCGCCACCGGCGAGGGCCGCGACGACCATTTCCCCGGCCCCGCGGCTGGTGGCGCCCATGGGATCGAGGGCTCCTCGGGGCAGGAGGCGCAGGCCGCAGGCCTCGGCCATCTCGACCACCGCCACTCGCGGTCCGATCCAGCCGAGCCGTGCCCGCCGCCGTCCGCCCAGCGGGCCCGTGCATGGGACCGTTTCGACGCGCGCCGCGGTGCCGGCGGACGCGAGCAGCACATCGAGAGTGCCGTCGCCACCGTCGGCGACGGGAACTTGGACAGCCCGCCACCCGGCATCCGCGACGCCCCTCGCGAGCGCGGCAGCGGCAGCCGCGGCGGAGATCGTGCCCTTGAACGCGTTGGGCGCGCAGACCGCTAGAGGGGCGCCACCGCGCTGACCGCCAGGTCGCCCTCGGTCTGGGGTTGGTACGCCTCGCGACACAGCGCGCATCTCTCCAGGTGAACGAGGACCGCCCGGCGTTCAGCGGAGCTGAGCCGGCTCCGGCTCATCATGAAGGCCAGTTCGGAGCACTGCGCTCGTTCCTCCGGCGGGCTCTCCATACGCAGGTACTCCTCCTTGAAGCGCTTGCGGGCCCGATGGAGGAGCGTCTCGACGGCGGCGTCGGTGATCCCCATCACCCGTGCTATCGAGGCGTAGGACAGCCCCTGCAACTCGCGCAGGGTCAGAACCATGCGCTGGCGCTCGGGCAGCTTCTTGGCCACATCCCACACGAGCTTGCGCAGGGTGCTCATCTCGAGCGCCTCCTCGGGATGGCCGGACCTGTCCCGGTCGGCGAGTTTGAGCATCGCCTCCTCGGGGTCCCCGCTGCTCTGGTCGACGTGGACGGCGCGACGGTTGCGGCGGCGCAGCTCGTCCTGGCAGATGTTCACCGCGATGCGGTGGATCCAGGCCCCGAAGTTGAAGCTCTGGTCCACGCGGGCGAGCGCCCGGATGACGTTGTAGAACGTCTCCTGAACCAGGTCCTCCGCCAATGATTCGTCACCGACGTAGCGGAGGCACACAGCCCTGACCCGGGCGTGGTAGCGCTGAAAGAGCGTATCGAATGCCCCGACGTCCCCGGCCAGGTACGCGGTGATCAGGACCAGATCGTCGGACGGAGGCATTGATGCTGGCGATTGCTCCGTGGGACCCCCTCCTCGCGGGACGCAACCCTTGCCCCGATCGGAGCAATATACCATCCCCTCGGTCATGTCTCGGTCCTCCGCCTCTGCAGAGGGGGCTGGGCTGCAAGGTTTGCCAGGCTCGGAACGTCTTAACCAAGAGCAAGGCGGCACACCCAGGGAAGCCACGAACAGTCGGCTGGAGCGCCGGAAGGGAATCAGATATGGCGATGCAGGCGCAGGGGGGTAGGAACGGCGAACGCCGCGTGACCGTGCGCTTCGCTGACGACGAGATCGCGGAGGGACGCACCACCGATCTCGATCTCGACCGCCCTGAGTTCGAGCTGCGCATCGACTATCCGAAGGACAACACGCGCTCGGCGATCGTGCCGCTGACCTCCGTGAAGCGGGTCCTCCTCGAGCGCGGGCAAATCACCGACGAGATCCCCGAGGACCTGGTGCGCAAAGTGGCTCTGCACTTCTGGGATGGCGAGGTGGTCACCGGGCTGCTCCGCGATGTGCCGCTCCGCCTCCGTCACGGCATGATCCTCGAACTGATCAGCCCCGAGGCCGACCGGACTGAGATCCTCGCGCTGCCCTACCACGCCATCAAGGCGGTCTTCTTCCTGCGCAGTTGGGACACCCGGCCGCCGCAGCTGGAGAAGCAGGACGGCACAGGCCACTGGACGCTGCCGCGGCAGGAGGCCGCGCTCATCGACCTGCTCAGCGAGATCCGCAACCTGCGCGGCCTGCGCCACCGCGGCCAGATCAGCGCGGTCGAGTACGACCGCCGGCGCGGCCAGGTGCTCAACCGCATCTGACCGGCGGGCTCAGCCGGGGGGTCCCGGCGCATCGGGAACAGCGGCCGCCTCTGTGTCGGTCAGTGTGATGCGCAGACGCAGCAGGAGCGAGCCGTAGGACTTGCCGAGCGGGTCGCTGCGCAGGGAGCGGGCGGCGCCGCCGTCGAGCGCCTCGTGGAGGACGAAGTTGAGCGCGCGGAGGCTGGGCACCTCGTAGCGATCCACGCCCCCACGCAGGAACCGGCCGAAGTGGCCGCGCACCCGATCGGGGGTCACCTCGCGAACGATGGCGGCGTAGAGCGCGTCATTGGGCGCAAACAGCGCGACGTTGGCCAGGTCGCCCTTGTCTCCGCTCCTCGCCCGGGCGATGTCGGCCAGGCGCACCTCCCGGCTCACGGGGTCGCCGCCGCCACATCGACCGTGACGGACGGCTCGACACTCCCCCGGGGCAGCAGCGTCGGCCACACGCCCAGCAGGGCACGCGCCGGTTGCGGCGTCGCCCCACCCCCGATGAACGGCGGCCCATTGAGGGCGAGCGGCGTCGCCAGGCGGGGGAATCGCCGTGCGTCAGCCTCGGCGGCGAAGCGGCCGGCGACGCGCAGGATCACCTCGTTGGCATCGCCGGCGAGGGTGGGATCGGCGGCGTCTCCGTGCAGGGAGTCGATGCCGATGTACTCGGTGACCTGCTCGATCGGGACAATCCCGGCACGCTCGGCGAGCCGGTCGATGAGCACCGCCGCGTGCCGCGCCTTGGCATACGCCTGGGGCCACGAGTAGCCGATCATCGCCGCGCCGAGCCAGCCGTCGAGGTGTCCGAGGATGGCCTTGAGCTGCTCTGGCCGCGCCGTGCCGCGCGCGCCGGTGACGGACACGGCGTCGGGGCCCGCCTGTTCGAGACGGACGGACGTGAAGTCAGCGACCACGTCCGGGTTGAGGTAGCGCCGCGGGTCGAGCACCTCGTACAGAAGCTGCTCCGAGACGGTCTCGACGCTCACCCGCCCCCCCGTGTCGGGCGGCTTGGTGAGCAGCGCCGAGCCGTCCTCGTTGACCTCACATACCGGGTACCCAATGCGGTCGAGATCGGGGATGTTCCACCAGTCGCCGCTGAAGTTGCCGCCGGTGGCCTGGCCGGAACACTCCATGAGGTGGCCGAGGACGACTCCGGCGGCGAGTCGGTCCCAGTCGTCCCATGCCCAGCCCAGCTCATGCACCATCGGCGCGACGAACAGCGATGCGTCCGCCACCCGGCCGGTGACCACGACGTCGGCGCCGCGCTCGAGCGCCTCGACGATCGGCCGGGCGCCCAGGTATGCGACCGCGAACACGATGCGTTCGCGAATGGTGGCGATGTCGGCACCGGTGTCCATGTTGGCCAGCGCGATGCCGGAGGCGCGCAGCTCGTCGATGCGGCCGGTGATGTCGTCGCCGGTGACGGTGGCGACACGCAGCCCGGCAATGCCCAGCTCGCGGGCGACGTCCTGCACGGCCTGCGCGGCACCGGCGGGGTTCATGCCGCCCGCGTTGGTGATGAGGCGGATCCCCGACCGCCGCGCTGTGGGGAGCAGGGCACGCATGAACTGAGGCAGGTCGCGGGCGAAGCCGCCGGTGGGATCGCGCAGCCGGTCCTTCTGGAGGATCGCCATGGTGAGCTCGGCGAGCGCATCGCAGCAGATGTACGACACGCCACCGCGCTCGGCGACGGCCACGGCGCCATCGGGGGTGTCGCCGTAGAAGCCCTGCCCGGCCCCGATGCGCACGCTCCTCATGGCGGCCGACGTTCGCAGCGATGGGCCGGTGGAGTCAACAGTCGCCGGGCGCGATCGGGCCGTCAGGACTTGTGCTTGATGGGACGGCGGACCATGGACAGCCGCACCGCTCCGCTGGCGTACAGTCGGCCCATGGCGACGCCGCAGGCCACCAGCCACATCCACCGGCTCCTCGACGAGCACTGGACGACCACTCTCGGCGTCGAGCCGTCGGTCTGGCGGGACACCGAGGTGGTCATCGCCTCCCACCCCGAGCCGTCCCACGCCGACCACGTCTACTTCCTCCGCCGCGAGGAGAGCTGCGTGATCGTGGTGCCCCAGACCCTGGTCGGCAGCACCACCATCGCGTGTTCGTCCTGGCCGTCCGCGGCGGTGTTCGACAGGGCCTTCATCCGCAGCCTCTACGGCGCCGCCGTGGACAGCATCCACGGCCCCTTCTGGCTCGGCTACGCCACCGCCGAGAGCTTCCGCACCGTCGACGGCCGTGGCAGCCGCCGCCTCGAGGGCCCCGCGGACGAGGCCGCCCTCGCCGCCCTCGGCGCGTTCTTCTCGGAGCACGAGGTCGTCGACGCCGGCTTCGAGGTGCCCGCCCGCCGCGACTACGGCTGCTTCCTCGGCGACGAGCTGGTGTGCGCCGGCACGCTCACCCCGTTCCGCGGCCAGGCCGCCAACATCGGCGTGCTCACCCATCCCGAGCACCGCAACCGGGGCTTCGCCACCGCCATGGTCAGCACCCTGACCGCCGACGCGCTGAAGGAGAGCGGCACCGCCCAATTCCGCGTCCTCGAGGAGAACAAGGCCGCCCTGCGGATCGCCCGCGTGCTCGGCTACGTCGAGGACGCACACACCATGGAGGTGGTGCTCAGGGTCCCCACCCAGGGCGCAGCCTTCAACGACTGAGGCGAATCCTCACCCGTTGACCGCCGCCATGTTCCAGTGGCGCTGGCCCTGCACCGCCCCGCGCGGCACCGCCGCGTCGAGCTGCGCCAGCTCCTCCGCGCTCAGCTCAATCTCGACAGCGGCGGCGTTCTCCTCCACCCGGGCGCGGCGCTTGGTCCCGGGGATCGGCACCACGTCGTCGCCGCGGTGCAGCACCCAGGCGAGCGCGAGCTGGGCCGGCGTCGCTCCCCGGGAGGCGGCGAGCTCGCGCACCTTCTCCACCAGCGCCATGTTGGCGTCGAGGTTCTCCTCCGCGAACTGCGGGAAGCGCTGCCGGCGAACGTCGTCCGCGGCGAGCGACTCCACGCCGGCGACGGCCCCGGTGAGCAGGCCGCGCCCCAACGGGCTGTAGGCCACAAACCCGATGCCGAGTTCGCGCAGCGTCGGCAGCACCTCGTCCTCCATGTCGCGCGCGAACAGCGAGTACTCGCTCTGCACCGCCGTGAGGGGATGGACGCCGTGGGCGCGCCGGATGGTGGCGGCGGCCGCCTCGGAGAGGCCGATGAAACGCACCTTGCCGGCCGCGACCAGCTCGCCCATCGCCCCCACCGTCTCCTCGATGGGTACGTCGGCGTCGACGCGGTGCTGGTAGTAGAGGTCGATGTGATCGACACCGAGCCGCTCCAGGCTGGCGTCGCAGGCGCTGTGCACATGCTCGGGGGTGCCGTTGATGGTCATGCCCCCGTCCGGCGTGCGCTCGAAACCGAACTTCGTGGCGACCACGACCTCGGCGCGATGCCCGGCAATGGCCTTCCCGACAAGCCGCTCGTTGGTGAACGGCCCGTACATGTCGGCGGTGTCGAGGAAGTCGACGCCAAGCTCCAGGGCACGATGGATCGTGGCGATCGCCTCGCCCTCATTGCGGTCCGCGGCGGAGCCGTAGAAGTCGGACATGCCCATGCAGCCGAGCCCGATCGCGGACACCTCGAGGTCGCCGAGCCTGCGTCGCTTCATGGTTGTGCCTCCTGGTGTTGCTTCTGCTCTATTCCCGCGCCGTGACCGTACTGGCGTCGGCGCCGCCGATGCCGACCGGGACCCGCCGGTCGGGCAGCGGGCTGTGACGGCCACGCACAGCGATCACCCCGCCCAGTGCAGCGGCGACGGTGGTGGGGCCCACGATCAGCAGGTAGAGGCCGGTGCCGAAGCGCCCGGTGATCCAGCCGGTGAACAGGCCACCGAGCGGAGCGGTGCCGAAGAAGGCATAGGAATACAAAGAGAGCACCCGGCCGCGAAGCCGGTCCGGGACCACCATCTGCAGCGACGAGTTGCTCTGCGACGCGTACAGCGAGAAGCTGACGCCGACCAGGACCAGGACGACGCAGGCCAGCCAGACCGTCGTGACCGGGGCGAGCAGCAGCAGCGACGCACCGAAGCCGAGCGCACCGATGAGCATGATCGAGAGGCTGGCGCGCGACAGCGACGCCGAGGTCAGCGCACCGACCAGGGCGCCGACGCCGAAAGCGCCACTCATGACGCCGAACACCTCCGGTCCGGACCTCAGCGTCTGCGCGGTCAGAACCGGGAGGAGCACGTTGAAGTTGATCGCGAGCGTCGAGATCACCAGCATCAGGACCAGGACCAGCCGCACCGTCGGCGTGCGCCAGGCGTAGCCGAGACCCTCGCCGACGCCGCGCAGCACGGTGGGGCGGGAAGCGCCGAGGTTGAGCGGGAACAGCTCGCTCTCGCGCATCAGAAGCAGCGCCCCGACCACCGCGAGGAAGCTGACCGCGTTGATCAGGAAGCAGATTCCCACCCCTGCGGTGGCGATCAGGAGGCCGGCGATCGCCGGTGCGAAGACACGCGAGGCGTTGAACAGGCTGGAATTCAGCGCGATGGCGTTGGGCAGTTCGGAGCGACCGACCATCTGGATGGTGAAGGCCTGGCGCACGGGGGTGTCGAGGATGAGGATCGAGCCGCTGGCGGCGGCGAGCACGAACACCTCCCATACCTGGGCGACACCCGTGAGCGCGAGCACGGTGAGCGCGACGGCGACGAGCATCGACGCCGACTGCGTGAACACCAGCGTCCGGCGCGCGTTGAGCCGGTCCGCCAGCGAGCCGCCGAACAGGCCGAGGAGCGCGTAGGGGCCGAACTGGCACAGCGCGAGCGCCCCGACGGCGAACGCGGAGCCGTGGGTGAGCTCGATGATGAACCACGCCTGGGCCACGTTCTGCATCCAGGTTCCGCTCAGCGACACCACCTGGCCCACGAAGTACAGGCGGTAGTTGCGGTGGCGCTTCAGCGAGGCGAAGGTCCGCGACGACGCGGTGGCCACGCTCATGCCCTCATCGCTCCACCAGGGCGCGCAGACCGTCAAGGGCCGCGTCGATGGCGCGGAGCTGGTCCTCGGGGAGGTCGCGGAGGCGGGCCGCCAGCCAGGCGGTGCGGCGCGAGCGGACCGTACGGAGCACGCGCGTCCCCTCGGCGGTGCAGGCCAGGCCCACGCGGCGCCTGTCGCTGTCGCCGCCGCGGCTGCGCGTCACCAGCCCGGCGGCCTCGAGCCGGTCGATGTGGTGGCTGATCGACGGGGCAGAGGTTCCCTCGCGGGCGGCCAGCTCGCTCACGCCGATGCCCGGGTTGCCGTGGATGGCGGCGAGAAGCGACACCTGGCTCGAGCTCACCCCGAGGGTGTGCAGCTCGTGGCGCAGGTGGCGGCCGAGATGGAGCAGCACCGGACGGAGGCTGTTGGCGACCGCGACGGGATCGAGCGCGACGCCGTCGAGCGCGAGCGGCGCGGCCGGGATCACCTGGTCTTCTCGAGCACTCCGTCCGTCACGGAGATGATTATATAGGCTAACTACTGTTAAGACAACCACGTCGGCTGCTCCGATGCGACGATGCGACGGTGAACCGCTTTGTGGCGCGCCGTGGCCGGCGCGCGGAGTCCGGCCGGGGACCGCGGAGCGCCGCCGCGGTGGTGTTCGCGATCGTGGCCTCCCTGGTCTGGTTCGAGCTGCCGGTGGCGGCGCTCACCACCAGCGTCGGGCCCACCGACCGGCCGGCGGCCACCTCCGGCCTCTCCTGGCTGTCCGTCCGCGACCGCCGCATCGTCGACGAGTCGGGGCGCACCGTCCTCCTCCGCGGCTTCAACACCTCGACCCTGCTGGAGCCCACCGTGCCCCACCTGCCGCTCGACGAGACCGACGCCACGATGATGGAGTCCGACGGCTTCGACGTCGTCCGGCTGGCCGTGTCGTGGGGCCGGCTGGAGCCGCAGCGGGGCGTGTGGGACGCCGGCTACCTGCAGAGCATCGCCGCCACCGTGGACCTGCTCAATCGCCACCACATCTACGTGGTCATCGACATGCACTTCCTCGATTGGAGCTCGGCCTTCAGCGGATCGGGGGCACCCGCGTGGGCGTCTCTCCCGCTCGCCCCTGACCTGCACATGCAGGCTCTGGGCGACTGGCAGCGCCACCTCTCGCCCGCCGTCAACGGGGCCAACACCTATTTCTGGGTGTCGCCCGACTGGCAGGCCGATTACATGCAGGCGTGGCAGCGGATCGCGCAGCGGTTCCGCGGTGACAGCGGCGTCGCCGGCTACGACCTCTACAACGAGCCGCACGCCATCCCGCTCCCACCCATCCGCTTCGAGAAGAGCTTCATGTGGCCGCTGTACGCCCGCACCATCGACGCCATCGGGTCGGTCGACCCCAACCACATGTTCATCGTCGAGGGCGAGCTGCTGGCCGACTACGGCACCACCATCGTGCCCCTGCAGGCGCCCAACCTCGTCTACTCGCCCCACGAGTACACCGGCTCCCTGGTGCCACCGATGTTCGACGGCAACGCCCGGCCGATCGACGACCACGTGCAGCAGGTGGCCGATGAGGCATCGCGCGTCCCCGCCGCGCTGTGGGTGGGCGAGTGGGGGATGTCGGCGACGCAGGCGAAGGCCACCACCTGGATCGACGACACCGTGGACGCCTTCGACATCGCCGGTGCCGGCTGGGCGTGGTGGCAATGGCGCGAGGATTCGCCGTGGGGCATCCGCGACAGCGCCGGCCACACCGACACCGCGGTGCTCCGCCACCTCGCCCGCCCCTACCTTGCAGCCGCGCCGACGGGAGTGCACAGCCAGGGGGCGGACGGCATCGCTGGGATTCTCACCGTGGTCGTGGATCCGGGCTTCCAGGGCGGCGCGATCGACGTCGCCTGGCCACTCCTGACGACGGCGGCGCCACAGGTCGGCGGCACCTGCGGCGGCGTGCCCCGGTGGGACCCGGTCCGGGCCCGGCTGAGCATCGTGATCGACGGGCCGGCCCCGTGCAGCATGCACATCACCGCCTCGTCCTAGCGACGAGAACGCCGCCCTACCGCCTCACACCTCCCGCTCCCACGTGACGGTGTCGCCGATCCTGCCGCTCTCCACGTCGTAGACGAAGCCTGCGATGACTCGCAGCGGCCTGAGATACGGCGTGGCGCTGAGCAGCTCGATGTCCGCGCGCAGCGCGGCGGCGTGGTCGTCGATCGAGTGAAACCCGAGGTCGGCGCCGGTGCGGGCGCGCAGCTCCTCGTCGGTCACGCCGGCGAGGCCGCAGCCGGTGTGCTGCATCACCACGGCGGTGTCGACACCGAGCACGTGGCTCGACAGCGCCAGACTGCGCAGAACATCGTCGGTCACACGGCCGCCGGCATTGCGGATGACGTGCGCCTCACCGAGATGCAGGCCGAGGACGGCGAACACGTCGATGCGCGCGTCCATGCAGGTGACCACCGCGAGGCGGCGGGCCGGGCGCGCGCCGGCGACCTTCGCATGGGAGGCGGCATAGCCTTCGTTGGCGGCAAGGAGACGGGCTATCTGTTCCACACTGATCTGCCTGTGCGACTGTGTTCCTGCAGGGTGGCTGCCGATGGCGGGCGCCTGAGCGTGCGGCACTGTACCGGAACCGGCGTCGCCAATCGGTCGCCGGGGCCGGCCGTCGTCTGACCGCGGTGGGGTATCGTCGCACCGCAATCACCGACGGGAGGAAGCAGGCATGGCGGTCGAGGTGGGCGAGGTCGCCCCGGATTTCACGCTGCGTGACGAGGACAACGAGGAGGTGCGCCTCTCCGACCTGCGCGGGCGCAACGTCGTGCTCGTCTTCTATCCGTTCGACTTCAGCCCGGTCTGCACCGGCGAGCTGAAGGAGCTGTCGGCCACGCGATCCCAGTACGACGCCGCGGGCGCGGAGGTCTTCGGCATCAGCGTCGACTCCCGCTTTGCGCACGCTGCCTTCAAGCGCGACGAGCAGCTCGAGGTGCGGCTCCTCGCCGACTTCCACCCCAAGGGCGAGGTGTCGCGGCTGTACGGCGCCTACCTCGAGGATGCCGGCTTCGCCACCCGCGTCACCGTCGTCATCGACAAGGACGGCATCGTCCGCCACCGCACCGAGTCCGCGGTGCCGCAGGCGCGCGACCCGGATGAATACCTGAGGGCGCTGGCCGACTGTCCGGTGTGAGCGCCACGCGCTCGCCGCTCTGGAGGCACGCGGACTTCCGGCGGCTCTGGATCGGCAGACCATCAGCGAGACCGGCAGCCGGGTCTCACTGCTGGCTGGTCGAATGCTCGCGATCAATCGTGAAGAAGCCCTGCCTGGCGGCACCGCGGGAGGGGAAACACCAGCCTGCTCCCCGGTGATGGCGTCCTCGCCGCGGATACGAACGGTGCCCGCGCGATAGCTACCGCCGGCGCACGGCGTCGGCCAGCGCGACCGCGCTAAGCGCGGCGGCGCCGAACACGCGCGGGCCGGCGATGCGGTGGCGGAGGTGCACCACGAGTAAGGCAGCGTTGCCAGCAGCGAGCGTGCCTGCAAGAGCGAGCGTCGCAGCACCGGGCCGGCGGCGCTGCGCGAGTGACGTGACGGCGAGCCCGAACCACAGTGCGCCGAAGGCCGCGCTGCCGAGAGCACGGCCGCGTGCCTCGTGGAACAGGTGGGGCCGCTGCACGAGGAACCACGCCGTGTCGGCGGCGCCGGCAAACGCGGCGGGAGCGGTGACCTGCAACTCTCCCTCCCGCTCAGCCCGTCGGGACGAGCAGAAAGCTCTCTGCGCTGCGACCCTCACCGAGGCCATTCGACTCGGCGTTGAGGCGTGCCCACTCGCGGATGCGTGAGGAGAGACCCTCCCAGTCGTCGTACTGGCTGGCGTGGCAGTGGAGCGCGGCAAGCTTCTTCTCGATGGTGTCGGTGATGTCCACCACGATGCCGCCCGGCGCCGCCGCCATCAGGTACACCTCGGGGACGGTGTGCGGCTCCAGTCCCTCCTCCAGCAGCTCCGGGTGGGCGAAGGGATTGCGAGCGTCGGGGTACACGGCGCAGAGCGCCGCCTCGCCGGCCGCGAGATGGTCCGGGTGGCTCGCAAAGATGCGCTGGTAGTTGCGCTCGGGCGACTGGGTGACCACTCGATCCGGTGTTCGCTGGCGGATCACCCGGCTGATGTCTCGTCGCAGCTCGAGGCTCGGCGTCACCCGGCCATCCGGGTGGCCGAGGAAGGCGATCTCGGTGACCCCGACCTGCGCGGCGGCAGCCGTCTGCTCCCTGCGCCTCAGTGCGGCCACGTCGGCGCGGGTCGCTGAACGGTCGGACCCCCCAGCGTCGCCGTCGGTGACGATGCAGTAGGACACCGAGCGGCCCTCGGATGTCCAGCGTGCCGTGCTGCCCGCGCATCCGAAGTCGCAGTCGTCGGGGTGCGCGACCACCACGAGGATGCGCTGGGCGGTATCGGACTCGGGCACGAGCGTCGATGGTAGCCGAGGGTCCCGCAGCGGCGGCCCGGGGTCGCGGTGATGCCTCACCTAGACTGCGCGCGTGACCAAGCCCAATGCCGGCCTCGCGGAGCTCGGCCCCCTCTCCCGCCTCATCGGAACCTGGCGCGGTGAGGGTCGCGGCACCTGGGGAACCGCCTCCTTCGGCTACCTCGAGGAGCTGGAGTTCGCCCACGCCGGCAAGCCGTACCTGCTTTACGCCCAGCGCACCCGGTCCAGCGACGACGGCCGGCCGCTCCACGCCGAGCGCGGGTTCTGGCGCGCCGCGGACGGCGAGGTCGAGCTGGTCATCGCCCATGGGATCGGCATCGCCGAGACGTCGCTGGGCACGTGGGACGGCGACACCCTGAGCACCACCAGCACCGGCCTGTTGCTCACGGCGTCGGCCAAACCGGTCACCGCCGTGCGCCGCACCTACGCGATCGACGGCGACGTGCTGCTGTGCACGATGGAGATGTCCACCACCGGCGGCGATGTGCTGCCGCACCTCGAGGCGCGGCTGGAACGGACCCGGTGAGGCACGTCGCCCGGCTGGCCTTTGTCCTGGTGGTGGCCGGGGCGCTGGCGGCCTGCGACGACGTGGACAACGCGGCGTTCGACTCCGCCTACCAGCACATGAGCGCCGCCGAGGTGACCGTCCGGGCCACCGTGACCACGCTGCTCCCGGATGCCCCGGCGGGGCCCGATGGCCCGCACCAGCGCTTCGACGTCAGCGTCGACGGGGTCACCGTCGAGATCGACCACAACCTCGACCTCGCGCAGCGCGTTCCCGTCGGCGTCGCCGAAACCGTGGTGATCCACGGGCAGTTCGAGCCCGACCCCGGGACCCCGGTGATCCATTACACCCACCACGCCACCGGTCACCACGAGGGTGGATACATCGAGCTCAACGGCAGTACCTACCAGTGAGGAGGCCGCCTCACCCGCTGCGAACGGCTCCCGGAAGCACGTGGCGGCGTACCGTGGGAGGCGATGCAGATCCCGACGCGGGCCGACGTCGCCGCCCTGCTGACGCGGCCGCTGCCCTACCGCGACCGTCGCCTGCCCATCGCCGACCGAAGCCCTGACCCCGGGCTGTTCGGCCCGGGCTCGGTGACCTGGCGGGTGATGGCGGAGCCGCTGCTCATGCTCGGCGGCGGCCGGGCGCTCCTGATGCAGGCTGCCCATCCGCTGGTCGCTCAGGGGGCCATCGACCACAGCACCTACGCGACCGATCCCTTCGGCCGGTTCCAGCGGACCGTCGAGTGGGTCACGGTGGTGTGCTTTGGGACCACCGCCGAGGCGCGGCGGATCTCGCGGCAGGTCAACCGACTCCATGGAGCCGTCGAGGGGAGGCTGGGGCGCGCCCACGCGACCCGCGGCGTGCGCGGCGGGACCGCCTACACGGCGCGCGATCCCGAGCTGCTCCGCTGGGTGCACGCGACCTTCGTGGACACCATGCTGGTCGCTCACGACGCCTTCGTGGGTGGGCTCTCCGCTGACGACGCGGACACGTTCGTGCAGGAATGGGATGCCGTCGCCGCCCTGATGGGCGTTCCCGCATCGATGCGCTGGCCCGATCGCACCGCGCTGCGCGCCTACGTCGCCGCCAGCATCCGCAGCGGCGTCGTCGCCCCGGGGGACGGTTCGCGCCTGGTGGCGCGGACAGTGCTCGACCCGCCGCTGCGCTCAGCGAGGATGCGTCCCGCCTGGGCGGTGCTCGGCTTCACCACCGTCGGGCTGCTCCCCGACCCGATCCGCCGCGGCTACGGGCTCGGTTGGACGCCGGCGCACAGCGCCGCCCACGCGGCGCTGCGACTATCGGTCCGGACGATGCGCCCCGCACTGCCGCGCCGGATGCGGGTCTCGCCCGTCCACGGGTTCGCCATGGAGCGGGTGCTCGGGCGTACGGCCGCTGCCGGCGAGATCGGATGATCGCCACCGTACTGTCATTGTCCCATGGGTGTGCTACAGTGCAAAGTGATAGCTGAGATGTAGCTATTTGATCTCAGCACCGCGTTGTGGCCTCATGGTGTGACGCCCGACCACGCAGGAGGAGACCCGATGGACCCAGTAGACGTTCGTGAGGAGAGGGTGACCACCGGGGTCGCGCCGGTTGCCGCCGCGCCGGGCGGCGCCGCGCCCGTCGGCGCCGCACCGAGTGCAGCCGGAACTGGCGTCTATTCGAGCCGCACCAGTGTCTACCCCGCCGGCTATCGCGGCATCCAGATCGTCTGGCTGATCGCCGGTGTCGTCGACATCATCCTGGCCGCGGACTTCATCTTCAGGGCGGCGAGCGCCAACGACACCGGCTTCGCCAAGCTCATCTACGGCCTCGGACGCCGGCTTGCCGCTCCCTTCGACGGCATCTTCAACACCACCGCCGTGGCCAACGGCACATCCGTGTTCCGCTGGTCGGACGTCCTGGCCATCGCCGTGTACTCGATCCTCGCGTGGATCGTCACCAAGGTGATCCGGATCAGCGCGACGCCACGCAGCGGCGCCAACGCGTCCTGACCCAATTCGCCCCCCTTTTCAGAGGCCCGGCCATGCGGTCGGGCCTCTCTCTGTACGGGGATGTGACGGGCGGTCTGCGTCGCGGGCCACAATCGGCTCTGATTCCAGCGAAGGGAGGGCATGGCATGGACGGCACTGCGGTCGTGGTCACAGGCGCGTCGACCGGCATCGGGCGCGCCACCGCGCTCCACCTCGACTCCCTGGGCCTCCGGGTCTTCGCCGGGGTTCGCCGCGAACAGGACGGCAGGGATCTGCAGCGTGAGGCGAGCGACAGGCTCACGCCGCTGCAGCTCGACGTCACCGACGAGGGCAACGTGGCCGAGGCCGCCCGGGTCGTCGGCGACGCGGTGCGCGATTCCCGGCTCGCCGGCATCGTCAACAACGCCGGCATCGCGGTCTCGGGACCGGTCGAGTTCGTGCCGCTCACCGAGTGGCGCCGCCAGCTGGAGATCAACGTGCTGGGGGTCGTCTCGATGGTCCAGGCCTTCACTCCGCTGCTGCGCGAGAGCCACGGCCGGATCGTCAGCGTCAGCTCGCTCGGCGGGCGCCTGTCCCAGCCGCTGGCGGCACCCTACTGCGCCAGCAAGCACGCGCTGGAGGCCATCAGCGACGCGCTGCGCCTCGAGCTTCTCCCCTGGGGAATCCGGGTCGCCCTCATCCAGCCGGGCGCCGTCAAGACGCCGATCTGGGACAAGGGGATGCGAGCCGGTGCGGAGCTGATGCGCGCCGCCCCCAGAGAGCTTCGCGACCTCTACGGCGCCGCCGTGCAGATCGCCACCAAGATGGCCATGCACGAGAACGAGACCGGGGTGGATCCGATCCAGGTGGCCCGCGCGGTGGAGCATGCCCTGCTCTCCTCGCGGCCGCGGACGCGCTACCCGGTGGGCAGGCAGGCGAAGCTGTTGATCCCGCTGACACGGTTCATGCCCGACCGCCTCAAGGATGAGCTGCTCCTGCGCGTCAGCGGTCTGCCGCGCAGCGCCGACGCCACCGGGTTCACATCCGACCGGCGGGCGGAGGCCGCGGCCACCGCCTGAGCCGATTGGACAAGCATGTCCGCACCCGCGAGGATGCGCACGTGCGCCAGCGTCGCGGTACCTTCAGCGGAGTCCGCGGTCTTCCGATCGCCCATCGCGAGTGGCTCCCCGACACCGACGCCCGCGGCTCGGTTGTCATCGCCCACGGCATCAACGAGCACGGCGGCCGCTACGCGCATGTGGCCGAGCGGTTGGTGCGCGACGGCTGGCTGGTCGGGGCGCTCGACCATCGCGGTCATGGCCTGTCCGGCGGCCGCCGCGCCGCCGTGGAGCGCTACGACGACTGGATCACCGATCTCGACAGCTACATCCGGGGCGTGCTCGTCGACGCGCCGCGACCGCTCTTCCTGCTCGGCCACAGCCTGGGCGGCCTGATCGCCACCGTCTACGCGCTCCGTCACCAGGAGGTGCTGGCCGGCCTCATCCTCTCAGCGCCCGCCGTGATGCTCCCGGAGAGGACGTCGCCGGCCACCATCCGTGCCGGCCGGTTCCTGGCGCGATGGGCCGCCAACCTGCCGGTGATCGCACTGCGGCTCGACGCCATCAGCCGCGATCCCGCCGTGGTGCGCGCGTATCACGAGGACGCGCTGGTCCACAAGGGCCGGGTGCGAGCCCGCACCGGGGCCGAGATCCTCGAGGCCATCGAGGAGGTGCAGCGGGACATCCCGCAACTCCGCTTGCCTGTGCTGGCCCTGCAGGGCACCATCGACCTGCTCGTCGATCCCGGCGCGGCCCGGTGGGTGGACGGCCAGGTGGGCTCGGAGGATCACACCCTGCGCATCTACCCCGGCCTCTACCACGAGATCTTCAACGAGCCCGAGCACGATGCGGTGCTCGACGACGTCGCCGCCTGGCTCAGCGAGCACTCCGCGGCGTGACCACCACGGTGAGCATCCCGTAGTAGGTCGGCGCCTCGTAGGCGAGCAGCTCGCAGTCGTACGGCACGCCGTTGTGGCGGAGCGCACCGAGCAGCATCAGCATCTGCCACCACGAGTCGGCGAGGGCGGCGTGAACGTCGCCGGCGCTGATCGACAGCAGGTCGTCAAGGCGTCCCCCGCGGATGATGGCGGCGACGCGCTCATCGAACGCGGCCGACTCGGCATGGAAGCCGTAGCGGCCGTCGTGCGCGTGGCCGTGGCCCTGGTCGGCGCTGGCGATGAAGGCGATGCGCCGCGACTCGCTCGCCGCTGCGGCGGCGATGGCCGCGCCGGCGTCCACGTGCGCCCGTGCGCTGAGGTCGCGCGCCGGTGAGACGATCACGACGGGCAACCCGGGGGCGTGGCGATGAATGTGCCACAGGGGGATGCCGGCGCCCCAGTCGAGCGGCATCACCGCCTCGGCGGGATTGTTTCCGCCATAGCTGACTTCAACAACCGGGATGTTCGCCGCTGTCATGGCCGCGACGGCAGCCCGCGCCAGCGGAGTGTCCAGCTCGCAGGCCATCGGCAGCGGGACCGGTGCATCGTCCAGCCGTCCTGCCGCTGACGCACCCGTCACCACGGCCATGTGGCCGGCGACATGGATGCCGTGCGGCGTCACCACCACGGCACAGTCCGCGCCGCTCGCGGCGACCCTGCGGGCCATCGTGTCCATGGCGCGCTGCGTCGCCGCAGCCAGGCCGCGCGTCGCCTCGTCACAGGCCTCGGCGATGGCCAGGTCGCCATGTGGGGTTATGGCCCCGATGGCGACGGGCGTGCTCACCGCGAGCCGATCAGTGCGCGGAGCGCGGGGCGGCGAGGTTGTCGAGCAGGACGCGGGTCGACGCGCTGATCTGTTCGACCGCATCGTCGAAGACGGCGCGGTTGGTGGCGGACGGCTGCCGGTATCCGCTGACCTTGCGAACGAACTGGAGCGCGGCGGCGCGTACGTCGTCGTCAGGTATGTCGTCGGGGCTGCGCAGTGTCTTGATGCTTCGGCACATGCCGACCAGTCTAGTGCGCGACACTCGCCGGCCCGTCACCGCGTGGTTGAATCAGGCTGTGCCTCCGGTGATCTCGATCGACGACCACATCGAGCGGGTGCGGGTCGAGGGCGAGCGTCTCGCCGCGGTGGTCGCGGTCACGTCCTGGGACGCACGCGTGCCGGGGTGCCCGGACTGGGACGTCGAGGGCCTGGTGCGGCACATGGGTGACGTCCACCGCTGGGCCGGGATGATCGTGCGAGAGCGGCTGCCCGAGCGTCCGCGCCGCGATTTCGATAGGCCGGAGGATACCGGCGCCCTGCTCGACTGGTATCGGGAAGGTCACGCGCAGCTGCTCGGCGCGCTGGCCGGCGCCTCACCCGCGGACAGCCTCTGGGCCTGGGCACCGGCGCCGAGCCCGCTGGCGTTCTGGGCGCGCCGGCAGGCACATGAGACGGCGATGCACCGCCTGGACGCCGAGCAGGCAGCCGGCATGGTCACGCCGTTCCCAGCACGAGACGCCGCCGACGGTGTCGACGAGTGGTTGCTCATCGCCTCGGCACGGGCGAAGGTGCCCGATGGTGATGGCCGCACCCTGCATCTCACGTGCACGGACACCGGCGACAACTGGCTCGTCGCTCTGCGCGCCGACGGCCTCTACGTGCAGCGCGGTGTGCCGGGTGGCGACTGCGCGGTGAGCGCACCGGCGAGCGAGCTGTTCGCGCTGGTGATGAACCGCCGCGTCGGCGACGGCCTCGACGTCGAGGGCGACACCGACGTGCTCCGCACGTGGCGCGAAGGGGTGCGGTTCTAACGGCCCAGACGTGGCGACCCCGATCGGATTTGAACCGACGATCTCCACCTTGACAGGGTGGCGTGTTAGGCCAGGCTACACCACGGGGCCGCGGAGAGCGGATCATAGCATCGGGGTTTCGGCCATCCTCCCGCGCCGTTAGGCTGGACGGATGCCTCGTCGCCGCCCCAACGAGATATCGGCCGGGGGCGTGCTGGCTCGGCGATCCAGCGACGCCTGGGAGGTATGTCTCGTCCGTGCCGGGCGGCATTGGGGGTTCCCCAAGGGCCACGTCGAGCCCGAGGAGACGACGCCGCAGGCCGCGCTGCGTGAGATCTCCGAGGAGTGCGGGCTGCCGATCGGATCACTGTCGGTCATCGCCGAGTTGCCCAGCGCGGAGTACGTGTACCGCCGGGCCGGGCGGTTGCGATTCAAGCTCGTGCACCACTTCCTGGTGATCGCGCCTCCCGGCTCCGAGGTGATCCCACAGCCCGGCGAGATCGACGAGGCGGCGTGGTTCGCCATGGACGATGCCATCCGGCAGGCGGCCTTCCCGGCCACACGCACCGCGCTCGAGGCCGCTCGCCCACTGCTCGACGCGGCGGGCTGATCACCCGGCCGGCTCCCCACCCCTCTCTACAATCGGGGGACGTGCAACTCTTCGACACGGCCACCCGAGCGCTGCAGTCACTGACACCGCGCGACGGCCGGGTCGGGATGTACGTGTGCGGGATCACGCCCTACGCCGGCGGCCACCTCGGCCACGCGTTCACGTACCACACGTTCGACCTCATCGCGCGCCGCCTACGCGCAGATGGGATCAGGGTGCGCAGCGTGCGCAACGTCACCGACGTCGACGACGACATCCTCCGCGTCGCCCGTGAGCGCGGTGCCGACTACCGTGCGTTCGGCGACGAGCAGCTCGCCAGGTTCGACCGTGACATGGCCGACCTCGGCATCGCCGATGTCGACGCCGAGCCGCGCGCCACCTCCCGGGTCCCCGAGATGGTGTCGTGGATCGCACAGCTTGTCGACGCGGGTGCGGCGTACGACCGCGACGGATGGGTGTACTTCGACGTCACCCGTCACCGCCGCTACGGAGAGCTGAGCGGGCTCGACGAGGCGACCATGCTGCGACTGTCCCGCGAACGCGGCGGCAACCCGGACGACCCCCGCAAGCGCAATCCGCTCGATTTCGTGCTCTGGCAGCCGTCGCTGCCCGACGAGCCCAGCTGGCCCGCGCCGTGGAGTGCGGGCCGCCCCGGCTGGCACATCGAATGCACCGTGCTCTCAGCAGCGGAGCTGCCGCTGCCGATCGACATTCACGGCGGCGGCGACGATCTCATCTACCCGCACCACGAGTCCGAGCTGGCCCAGGCGCGGGCGGCGGGCGTGCCCGCGTACGTGCGCCACTGGGTGCACGTGGCCATGGTTGGCTACCAGGGCGAGAAGATGAGCAAGTCCCTCGGCAACCTCGTCTTCCTGCGCGATCTCCTCGAGCGCCTCCCGGCGGCGGTCATCCGTCTGGTGCTGTGCGCCCACCATCGCCGCACCGCGTGGGAGTACACCGACGGCGAGCTGGCGGCGGCGCAGTCGCGCTGGCTCGCCTACCGGTCCGCGATCACCTCGGGCGCGGGCCTGGACAGCGCGGCCGCGCAGGTGGTGCGCGACGACGTCCTTGCCCGTCTCGACGACGACCTCGACACCCCCGGCGCGATCGCTGTCCTGGACGCGGCGGCCGCGCGGCTGGCGGAGCCGGGTGCTCCGTCGGGCGGCCATGTCAGCGCGGCGCAGCTGCTGGCACCGCTCCTCGACCTCCTCGGCGCGCGGATCGCCCCCGGCTGAGAGACGCGGCGCGACCGGTCAGGAGGTGGCGGAGCGCTGCTCGAGGTCGGCGGCGCGCTGCAGCGCCACCTCGACGGCGATGTGGTCGAGGAAGAAGCGGCGGAAGAGCTCGCGCTGATCCAGGTCCGCCTGGCTGTCGACCTGCTGCCCGGCGCGGCGCCGTGCGATCCATGGCGGCACGCCGCGGGCGACGACGTTCGACCCCACGCGGACATCGATGAGAGCGTCGTCCTCATCCTCGGCCATCTGCAGCGCCACCCTGAGGTTGATGCCCGTGTTCTCGATGAGCTTCCAGCTGCGCTCCCAGCGACGGCGCCGGTTCTGGTCGAAGACCACGGTGACCTCGGACTCGGTCTTGACCGTCTCGGACCCGCGCGCCGCGCTGTGGAGCATTTCCTCGACCGCGGGGCTGATCTCCACCGCGATCCAGTTGACCAGCGAGGGGCCGCGGTTGTGCAGCTCCGGCAGTCCGCCGCTCACCGAGGCCGAGCCGAGCGCCGTGATCGTGCCGCCGTGGCGGCGGCAGTAGATCGACCCCTGGACCATGTCCCAGTGGTGCGAGCAGAACGCCATGCCGCACACCTGTCCGCGCCGATCACGGTAGACGCAACTGATCGCGGTGTGGTCGGCACAGCCATGCTCCGAGCAGGGCAGCGTGCCCGTCGGCATGACGAATTCAGCAGGGGCGTGGCGTCGGAATAGTGGCATGGTGGCTTCGCCGAGCGGCGTGGCCTGATCCTACCCCCGCAGTTTCGATGCGGGCTACCCCACCATCTCCTGTTGCAGGGCTGTGACCAGGCGGCGGACGTCGCCCATGAGCGTGGTGAACTGGTCGAATGTCAGCGACTGGGGACCGTCGCTGAGCGCGTCGTCGGGCGACGGATGCACCTCGATGAGCAGCCCGTCCGCCCCCGCCGCAACCGCGGCCAGGGCCATCGATGGAACAAGGTGGCGATGGCCGGTGGCGTGTGAGGGATCCACGATGACGGGCAGGTGGGACAGCGAGTGCACCAACGGCACCGCCGAGAGGTCGAGCGTGTTGCGCGTCCCGGTCTCGAAGGTGCGGATGCCGCGCTCGCACAGCACCACATTCGGGTTGCCGTGGGCCACGATGTACTCCGCGCTCAGCAGCCACTCCTCGACGGTGTTGCTCAACCCGCGCTTGAGCAGCACCGGCTTGCCCGCTTCTCCCACCGCCTCGAGAAGGCTGAAGTTCTGGGCGTTGCGCGTGCCCACCTGGAGCATGTCTGCGGCCTCGGCGACCGCGGCGACGTCGTTGGGCGTCAGCACCTCGGTGACAACGGGGAGCCCGGTGAGCTCGCGGGCACGGCGGAGGTGTTCCAGCCCCACCGAACCGAGGCCGCGGAAGGAGTACGGCGAGCTCCGGGGCTTGTAGGCGCCACCGCGCAACAGTTGCGCGCCGGCGGCGCCGACATGCCTGGCCGTCGTCACCAGCTGTTCCTCGCTCTCCACGGCGCACGGGCCCGCGGCCACCACCAGCGCGCCGGTGCCGATGCGCACCCCGGAGACATCGACCACCGACGTCTCCGGGTGCCACTCGCGCCCCACCAGCTTGTACGGCTTGCTGACCGGGATCGCCGCGACCACGCCGGGCAGCGCGACCACTGCGTCGCGGACCGTCGAGGGGTTGCTGCCGAGCACACCGATGGCGATGCGATCGGAGCCGGGCAGCTCGATCGGCCGGTACCCACGTGCGCTCACGTGGGCGATGACGTTGGCGATCTCCGCCTCGCTGGCCTGCGCGTTCATGATGATGAGCACGCGCCCGATCGTGGCAGAAAGGGAAGATCGCGCGATTCAGGCGATCGTCAGGACGTCCACTTCCAGGCGGCGAGGACGGACTGGAGGCCGGTCAACTGCTGGTTGAAGGCGAACTGTGACGTATTGAGGACGATGTCGTAGGTGCTGCCGCCGTGGTTGACGATCATGTCCTGGCTCTCGCCCGGCGTGCCCGAGACGTCGCGGTCGTAGACGATGTACTGGCCGGTCGCCCCGTCGAGGGTGAAGGCCTGGGGCGAGCTGAGGTTGGTGGCCCCACTGCTGGAGACGCTGCCGAGGTACTTGGGCACCTGGTTGTCGGGGACCGGTGTGGTGAGCAGCAGCACGTTGACGTTGGCCATGATGTCATTGACGTTGGACTGCTGTTGGCCGGGTGGGCCCTGCTCGACCAGGAACAGCACCTGTCCGTTGGCGCTGAACTTCTGCACCTCGGTGGCGACATCGATCTTGTTTGTCCAACCCTGGGGGACGACGGTGCCGAACTTCGCGGTGGTGATGGCGGTGCCGCTCACCGAGGCCGAGGCCGTGGTCTGGCTGCTCGAGGCGGACGGTGTGGCCGCGCTGCCGCAGGCGGTGACCAGGCCGCAGGCGACCATGGCGGAGACAGCGATGGTGCGGGCGCTTGTCACTCTGAGCGGACCTCGTGATCGGGGCAGGCGTCGCAACCAGTTTAGAGGGCACACCCGGGACGGCAGCTGCGCCACACGGCCGCCCGGACCCTGGCTTTGGCGACAATCGAGCGATGACGCAGCTGACCGCCGGACGGGTGGGCCCCACCGAGGCGGCGGCGCTCGAGCGGCTGCTCGGGAGCGACCCCGTCCACAACGTCTACCTTCGCAGTGAGCTGCGTCTGCTCGGCACGTCCGCCCCGTGGTGGTGCGTCTCCGACGGCACGGAGCTGCGCGCCGCGGTCCTGGCGGGGCCGCTGACGGTGCCCTACGCCCCCGACCCGGCGGACGCCTCGCGCCTTGCCGAGGCCACCCGCACGCACACCCCACCGCACCTCATGGTCGGACCCCGTGAAGCGGTGCTCGCGCTCCACGCCTGCCACGGGCAGCGACGCCGAGCCCGGGAGATCCGCGACCCCCAGCCGGTGATGGTGGTCGACCGCCGGCGTCTCCGCGTCCTGCCTCCGGCGCCGCTGCGGCGGACCACCCGCCGCGACGTGGACCTGCTCGCCGCGGCGGCCGGGGCGATGCACCGCGAGGAGATGAGCGACGACAGTGCCCCCCCCGACGGCAGCGCCTGGCGGGCGCGGATGACCCAGCTGGTCGACCGAGGCTGGAGCTGGGCGTGGATCGAGAACGGTGAGCTCGTGTTCAAGGCGGAGCTGAGCGCCTGGATGCCGGATGTGGTCCAGGTCCAGGGCGTGTTCACCGCCCCGAACCGGCGCGGACGCGGGGTGGCGACGGCGGGGATGGTCTCGCTCTGTTCGCTGCTTCTCGAGACGGTTCCACTGGTCACGCTCTACGTCAACGGCTACAACGAGGTCGCGCTGCGTCTCTACCGCCGGGTGGGCTTCGAGATGCAGGGCGAGTTCGCCACCGTGATGTACTGAGGGTCGCCGATGATCGAGGCCAGCGCCACCGCCAAGCTGCCCGTCCCCGCAGCCTCCGCCTTCGCCGTCGTCAGCGACCTCTCCAACGCTGACTGGCTGCCCGCCGTGCGCGGCGTGAAGCACATCGGCGGTCCCAAGAACGGCGTGGGCGGCCGCTTCGAGGTGGAGGCCGGGATGGTCGGACGGCACCTGCGCGGCGTTCTCCTCCTCAAGGAGCTGGAGGCGCCCAGGCGGATGGTGCTGGTGCTCGAGGAGGGCCTGGATCTCACCGTGACGATCGACCTCAAGCCGCTCCGCGCCGGGTGTGAGGTGCGGGTGGAGGCCCGCTACTCGGTGGGGGGAGCGTTCGGGGGCGTGGCGGAGCGTGCCAGCCAGCCGGCGGCGCGCCGCGAGGTCGCCCGGGCGGTCGAGCAGCTGTCGGCGCGGTTCGGACGCGAGGAGGAGGCGGCGGCGCCGCCGAGGCGACGGCCTCCGGCTCGCAGGCGATGAGCAGCCGCTTCACGGACGACAGCGAGCTGGACGCGGTCGCGGCGCAGGTGCGCTCGTTCGTACCGCTCTCGGCCGAGGAGGTGGCGGGGTTGCTACACGAGGCGCGCACCTCGCCGGGGGGCGGCGCGAGCCAGCGCCTCGTCGAGGAGCACCTGGGCGCCGTGCTGGGCAGCGTGCTCGCCCGGCGCGGCCCCGATGTGAGCGTCATGGATCTCTACCAGGAGGGGTCGGTCGCGGCCACGGTGGCGGTGGGCGAGTACGCGGCGCGGGGCGGCCCCTCCGGAGGCCTCCGGGCCTACGTGGCCAGGGTGGTCGACACGTTCCTCGACGACGTGCTCGAGCGGGTCGCGGCGGAGCGGGTCGCCGATGCGCTGGTCGTCGAGCAGGTGACGCTGTTCGAGGCGGCGGAGCTGCTGCTCCGGGGGCGGCTCGAGCGCGAACCGACCACCCTGGAGCTGGCCGCGGCGATGGACTGGACGCCCGAGCGGGTCGAGGTGGTCCGTGACGCCCTGCAGCGCGCCCGCGAGACCTCCGACAGCGAGATCGTCGCCTACCTGGACGACGCCGACGACGCCGGGGACACGTCCGACATCTGACCCGCGGGCGCAGCGGCTTCGTCCGCGCAATGTCCGTGGATACGGTGCAGCGTGCCCTGCTGATGCCCGGCCAGCGGTTCGAGGGCGCCGGCGCCGTGGACCCGCGGGTCGCTCTCTTCCTCGCAGCGGAGTTCGGCGAGCGGATCGAGGCAGATGGGGACGAGCTGCGGCTGTGGATCGCTCCGCGATGGCGGGACGGCCCGCTGGTGCGCGTGTTCCTGTCGCCGGGGGAGGAGTCGATCCGGCTGGGTTGAGCGCCGCTGGGAGGGCCGGTCAGCCGCCCAGCGAAGCGGGCATCGCAGCGTGCTCGTCACGACCGGGCCACCAGCCCTCCGGCTCACCGGTGAACCCCGGGTCGCGATGCACGGCGCGCACCACCGTCTTGATGTTGCCGCGCACGTTGAAGTCGCCGATCACCTCGCAGTGGAGCGGCGCCAGCAGGTCCACAAGGTCCGACAGGATGCCGTTGACGACGTCCTCGTGAAAGACGCCGACGTTGCGGAACGCGTTGATGTACATCTTCAGCGACTTCAGCTCGACGCAGCGCGGACCGGGAATGTAGCGCACGTGCAGCGTCGCGAAATCCGGGAAGCCGCTGCGCGGGCAGAGGCAGGTGAACTCCGGTAGCGTGAACTGGATGGTGTAGTCGCGCTCGGTGGAGCGGTTGTCAAAGCACTCGAGAAGGGTGCGCGGCGCGGGATCGCCGGTCACGCTGCGGCGCCGGCGCGTGCGGGGATGCCGCTGTCACGCCCGGGCGTGAGCACGTACCAGCGGCGGATGGGCGACAGCACCAGCACCGCCAGCGCGGTCATCCACAACTTGCCGACGATCTGCCCCTCCACATGGGCGATGGAGCCGAAGGCCAGCCAGAGGAACAGGACCGAATCCACCACCAACCCCGCGAGGTTGGCCGGGATCAGCGCCCGTAGCCAGCCGCGCTTGTACAGCGGCGTGTAGACCGCGAAGTCGGCCAACTCGCCGAACAGAGCTGCGGCACCCGAGGCCAGCGCGAAGGCCGGCGACACGAAGTACGACAGGGCCGCCGCGATGAAGATGGCGAGCAGCGAGAACCAACGCCCGAGCGTGTTCTGCGTCAGGTCGCGGAAGGTGAACGCCAGGCCGATGAAGTACGTTCCCGCCGGCGCGGTCAGCCCGAAGCCGACCGGGACGAACCCGTACCGCTGGACGGCCCAGTTGGCAGCGAAGACGGTCCCGATGTAGGCGGCGAATGCGACCAGGCCGGCAGCTGTGCGCAGGGAGACCGTGGGCATCGCGCAGAAGGGTACCCGGGGCGGCGAGGTATCCGCGAGCGCGGTTACGCGAGAGCCGCTGTGGGTGCGCCCGTCTCGATGACCAGCTCCTGGTCGCGAGCCGTCACCCTGGCGGTGCCGCCGTCCTGGAGCCGGCCATCGAGGATGGCCATGGCGAGCGGGTCCTGGATGCGGCGCTGGATGACCCGGCGCAGCGGACGTGCCCCGTAGGTGGGGTCGTAGCCCTCGGCGGCCAGCAGGTCGAGCGCCGCCTCGTCGGCCTCCAGCGTGATCGAGCGTGCCGCGAGGCGCGACCGCAGCCCGTTGATCTGGATCTCCACGATGTGGCGCAGCTCGGTGCGGTCGAGCCGCGTGAAGACGATGATGTCGTCGACCCGGTTGAGGAACTCCGGGCGGAAGTGCTGGCGCAGCACCCCGAGCACATCGGCGCGGACACGGTCGAGCTCCTCGTCGTCCGCGGCCGCGGGCATCTCCGCGATGACGTGGGAGCCGATGTTGCTGGTCATGATGACCACGCAGTTGCGGAAGTCCACGGTCCGGCCCTGGCCGTCGGTGAGCCGTCCGTCATCGAGGAGCTGGAGCAGGATGTTGAACACATCCGGATGCGCCTTCTCGATCTCGTCGAGGAGCAGCACCGAATAGGGGCGCCGGCGCACCGCCTCGGTGAGCTGGCCACCCTCGTCGTAGCCGACGTATCCCGGTGGTGCGCCGACCAGTCGCGACACGCTGTGCCGCTCCATGTACTCGCTCATGTCGATGCGGACCATCGCCTGCTCACTGTCGAAGAGGACCTCGGCGAGGGCGCGCGCCAGCTCGGTCTTGCCCACACCGGTGGGCCCGAGGAAGATGAACGACCCGATGGGCCGCTGCGGGTCGCTGAGCCCGGCGCGGCCGCGGCGCACCGCGGCGGCGACCGCCCTGATGGCGTCGTCCTGGCCGACGACGCGCTGGTGCAGGCGATCCTCGAGCTGCACCAGCTTCTGCATCTCCCCCTCGAGCATCCTGCTCACCGGGATGCCCGTCCAGCGGGCCACGATGGCCGCGACGTCGTCCTCCTCCACCTCCTCCTTGAGGAGCGGGCGCTCGCCCTGGAGGTCGCTGAGCCGCTTCTGCTCGTCGGCGAGCCCGCGCTCCAGCTCGGGCAGCGTGCCGTAGCGAAGCTCGGCGGCGCGGCCGAAGTCCGCGGCCAGCTCGGCGCGCTCGGCCTCGTGCTTGGTCTGCTCGATTCTCTGCTTGGTCTCACGGATGGCCCCGATGGCGTCCTTCTCCTGCTGCCAGCGCTCACGCATCTCCTTGGCGCGCTCCTGCAGGTTGGCCAGCTCGCGCTCCAGGGCGTCGAGCCGCTCGCGCGAGGCTGCGTCGGTCTCCTTGTTGAGCGCCTGGCGCTCAATCTCGAGCTGGCGGATCTCGCGCTCGACGGTGTCCAGCGCCGTCGGCAGGGAGTCGATCTCGATGCGCAGGCTGGACGCGGCCTCGTCGATGAGGTCGATGGCCTTGTCCGGGAGGAAGCGATCCGTGATGTACCGGTCGGAGAGCACGGCGGCGGCCACGATGGCGGAGTCGGTGATGCGCACGCCGTGGTGCACCTCGTAGCGCTCCTTGAGGCCGCGCAGGATGCTGATGGTGTCCTCGACGCTTGGCGGGTTCACCACCACCGGTTGGAAGCGGCGTTCCAGCGCGCCGTCCTTCTCGATGTGCTTGCGGTATTCGTCGAGCGTGGTGGCGCCGATGCAGCGCAGCTCACCGCGGGCCAGCGCCGGCTTGAGCATGTTGCCGGCGTCCATCGCGCCCTCGGCCGCCCCGGCGCCGACCAGCGTGTGCAGCTCGTCGATGAAGAGGATGACCCGACCTTCGGAGCTGGTCACCTCGTTGAGGACGGCCTTGAGCCGGTCCTCGAACTCGCCGCGGTACTTGGCCCCCGCGACCATCGAGCTGAGGTCCAGCGACACCACCCGGCGGTCCCGCAGTCCCTCGGGGACGTCGCCGGCGGCGATGCGCTGCGCCAGTCCCTCGGCGATCGCGGTCTTGCCGACCCCGGGCTCGCCGATCAGCACCGGGTTGTTCTTGGTGCGCCGGCTGAGCACCTGGATGACCCGGCGGATCTCCTCGTCCCTGCCGATGACGGGGTCGAGCTTGCCCTGCATCGCGGCCTCGGTGAGGTCGCGGCCGTACTTCTCCAGGGCGTCGTACTTGGCCTCGGGATTGGGGTCGGTGACGCGCTGCGAGCCGCGCACCGCCTCGAGCGTCGCGTAGATGCGGTCGGGAGTGACCCCAGCGGACGCGAGCAGTGTCTGCACCGCCCCACCGCGGCGGCCGGCGAGGGCGAGCAGCAGGTGTTCGGTGGAGACGTACTCGTCCTTGAGCCGCGACATCTCGTCGAAGGCGGCGATCAGCACGTCGCGGAGCGCGTTGCCGATCGCCGGCTCCCCACCGCCGTGCTGCTTGGGACGCGCCTCGAGCTGGGCCTCGAGCCGCGCCGCCAGCGGCCCCGGGGCGACCTCGAGGCGCTGCAGCAGTGACGGCACCAGGCCGTCCTCCTGGCGGAGCAGGGCAAGCAGCAGGTGCTCGGGGTCGACGCTGGCGTGCTGCAGTTGGGACGCCGCCTGCTGCGCGGCCTGGAGAGCTTCCTGGGAACGTTCGGTGAACCGGTCGAGGCGCATGTGCCTGGTGTACCTCCTTCCGCAGAGCCGCTCGCCTGCGGCGCTGCGCCCCATTCTGTACCCACAGTCGGGCGACCCGTACACAGTGCCCAGGGGCATGCCCGGCGAACGTCGCGTAGGATGCGGCCAGCACCCGATGCCGCCCGCACTCCGCCGCCCTCGCTCAGTTGTGGTCATCGCCGTGGTGACCGTCCTCTGCGTGGCCGCCGTACTCGGTGCCCGCGCCAACCGCCTCCCCGATGTCCACGCGCGGGCCGCCGGGCTGACCGGCGTGACCGACCTCACCCGTCCGGCGTGGTACGGGCTCCGGGTGCTCAGCGGTCCGACCGGGTTCGTCGCCACCGACGCCGGCCTGCCGCCACCCGACATCCGCGCCGCCGGCGGCATCCTCGTCGACATCGATCGCGGCACGATCCTCTGGCAGCACGACGCCCACGCCCAGCTGCCCCCGGCGAGCACGGCCAAGATCCTCACCGCACTGGTCGCGCTGGAGAACTTCAGCCCCGCCGCCCGCGTCACCGTCCCGGCCTCGGCCGTACACCTGGAGTGGGACGAGACGCGCATGGGCCTCGCCGCCGGCCAGGCATTCACCATCCAGGAGTTGCTCACCGGGATGTTGCTGGTGAGCGGCAACGACGCCGCCAACGCGATGGCCGACGGTACCGTCGGCATGGAGCGTTTCGTCGGCGCCATGAATGGCCAGGTGGCGGCGCTGGGGCTGCACGACTCGCACTTCACGAGCCCGGTGGGACTGCAGGACCAGGCGCAGTACAGCTCGGCGTACGACCTCGCCGTGATCAGCGCCGCCGCCGTCCGGCAGTTCCCTCTCTTCCGTCAGATCGTGGCCATGCGCACTGCCACGCTCCCAGCGACAGCTGGCCATCCGCAGTTCGACATGCAGTCCATCGACACGCTGCTCGCGATGTACCCGGCGGCCGTCGGCATCAAGCCGGGCTGGACCGGTGACGCCGGCTACTGCGAGGTGGGCATGGCGGTGCGCGACGGCCATCGCCTCATCTCGGTGCTCCTCAACGCCAACTATTCGTTCAGCCAGTCGCGCCGCCTGCTCGACTGGGGGTTCACCACGGAGGGGCTGGCCTCGACGCTGCCGCCTCCCACGGCGGTGCCGTCGCCGCATGCCTGAGAGCGGCGTCACCCGGATCACCGTCCTCGGCAGCGGCGACGCCTTCACCGGATGCGGCTGCAACGCCGCGTACCTCGTCGACGATCGCGTACTGGTGGATTGCGGCGCGCCCGCTCACGTGCTCCTGCCGCGCGCCGGCGTCGCCGTGTCCTCCCTCGACCTGGTGCTGGTCACCCACTTTCACGCCGACCACACCTTCATGCTCCCGCTGCTGCTCGGCTCCCGCGCCTTCACCGGGGAGCACCGCCCCGGCCTGACCATCGCCGGGCCGGTCGGCACCCGCGAATACGTTCTCCGCCTGCTCGCCACGGGGTATGGCCAGCACCTCGTCACACTCATCGAGGAGAGCGTCCAGCCGCAGTGGGCGGTGCTCCAGGACGGCGATGTCACCGCACTCGCCGGCTATACCGTCGCCGCGCGCTCCGTGGTGCACAGCACCGGCCCGTCGCTTGCCTACACCGTGCAGCGCGACGGTGGCGCGGTCATTGGTTTCAGCGGCGACACGACGATGTGCGCGGGGCTGCGCCGCACCATCGCCGCGTCGAACCTCATGGTCTGCGAGTGCACCGGCGGGGACGAGCCCGCCGAGGGAGGCCACCTGTGGCGCGGTGACCTCGAGCACCTGGTGAGCGACCACCCGGACACCCGGTTCCTGCTCAGTCATCTGGGCAGCCGGGGTCCCGTGGCCGGCGCGCTGATCGCGCATGACCTCCTGTCACTGGACATCCGGCCGCCCAAGCCATAGCCGCCGCCCGCTACGGCGTCACCGATCTGCGCAGCACGGCGCGCCAGCCCAGCCTCGGTGCGACGCGGGCGATCCGCCGCCAGGCGCGGCGCATCCGCACGGTCTCCCGGGGATGGGCGCTGCCGGCCCCGTAGGTGACGATGTCGCTGACCGCCGCGATCTCCGCCAGCGCCGCGGTGACCCGGCGGCGCAACGGCATGGCGCCGGGCCTGCCGCCACCGTCCCGGTGCCAGATCCGGGTGGTGTCGGGCGGGACCGCTCCGGCGAGCCGGCGGGCGTACTCCGCGAATGTGAGCGTCGGGTCACGGCGCACGCCGAGCACGCGGCCGATCAGGCCGACGCGCCGCCAGACGCCGCGGATGCCGCGGGGGCGCAGGAACCAGGTGGTCGTGGTGATCAGCAGCACCACCAGCGCGATCAGCCCGAGCGTCACCACGACCAGCGCGACGGGAGCGGTCGGGCCCCCGGGCGCGTCCGGGGCCACCGGGGCCTCGGCGATGGCGGGGGTGGACGACGCTCGCGGCGCAGGTGTGTCCGACGGCTGCGCGGTGGCGGCCGGCGCCGTCGACGGTGCGGCGGTGGCGCCGCCACGCTGGAACGTCTGGTAATCACCCTGCGGCGAGGAGGGCGTCGGCTCGAAGGGCACCCATCCGTAGCCGGGGAAGTAGGCCTCGACCCAGGTGTGCGCGTCGTTGCTGGTGACTGTGTGGGTGAGGACGTTGTTGCCGTGGCCGGCGGCCTCCGGCGCGGAGCCCGGGCCGTAGCCGTTGATCAGGCGAGCCGGAATGCCGAGGCTGCGCAGCATCGCGCCCATCGCCGACGCGAAGTACTGGCAGTAGCCGGCGTGGCTGCGGGTCAGGAAGTACACAAGCGGCCAGCTGCCATCGGTGGGCAGCGACGGGTCGAGCGCGTAGTGGAAGAGCTGCGGGTTGCGCAGGTGGTTCTCGATGGCGCTGGCGCGGTCGTAGGCGTCGGTGGCGTTGACCGTCCACTGCGCGGCCAGCTGGCGGATCTGCGCGGCCCCGCCGGTCTGGTCGTCGGGCAGGAGGACGAAACCCTCGCGCTGGATGAAACTGGGGTACGCGGTGCCGGCGTTGCGCAGCTGGTCCGCGGTCGCCGTCGAGACGGTCCCGGTGGTGATCAGCGAGACACCGACCAGGCTGCGGGTGGACGACACCGAGTCGACGGTGAGCAGGCCGTTGAAGTCCCCCGGTGGGCTCGTACCGGTGACGGTGGCGGCCTCCGAGAGGCTGTCCGGCTCACCCGGAAAGGGGACGACGTTGCTGCCCGAGCTGTCTGCGCTGACCAGGATGGTGGCGGTGAGTCGTGTCCGGAGGTCGCCGACGCCGCCGTCGGAGATGGTGCGGTCGCGATCCAGCGGCCCGGGGCGGACCGTCTGGCCGACGACGTCGGCGTTGTTGTCGCTCGTGTCCGGCTGCCAGTTCCCGGCGAAGAAGACGGAGTCGGCCGCCATGCGCAGGTACTGTGTTGCCGTCGTGTTGGTGCGGTAGGTGAGCACCGGCTGGTTGCTGAGCGACAGCCGGCCGCCCAGGACGGTTGCGGGGTTGAACTGCACGATGCCCCCGCCCCCGTGCGCGCCCCTGACAGCGTGGACGTTGGG